>Ga0209526_10002266_pt1 | contig 12938 bp, 9 predicted proteins | sample JacPinW_OM2H0_M1_FD_188566 | JGI IMG/M metagenome (GOLD analysis project Ga0209526, IMG submission 188566) | Forest soil microbial communities from Algoma, Ontario, Canada - Jack Pine, Ontario site 1_JW_OM2H0_M1 (SPAdes) (version 2) | ecosystem: Environmental > Terrestrial > Soil > Boreal... | reverse complement strand
AAGGCAGAGACTGCATCCCGCCACAAAAACGTTTCTGGCGCTGCGGATAGCGGTGAATCGAGAGATGGAGGAACTCGGGCAGTTTCTTTCTCGGACCCCAGCTACATTAAATTCCGGCGGGCGCTGGGTGGTGCTGACGTACCACTCAGGCGAAGACCGCCCGGTCAAGCAGGCGTTTCAACAAGGAGAGCGCGCGGGCGCGCTCAAGGTGCTGACCAAACATGTGATCCAGCCGAGTGAAGAAGAGATCTCGGGGAACCCACGTTCGCGAAGTGCGAAATTGCGGTGCGCAGAAAGAGTCTGAGTATGACGCGGAAAAGGAAAAAAACGGCCCACACGGAATTTCACACCGTGAAGCGCATCGATAATTCTCGGCTGGTGCGACCTACGGAGCCGGTGCGCATGCAGGGGTTTTATCGCACAGCGGGATGGGGCGCGGTCGTTGCCGTGTTTTTGATGTTTTACGTGTACCAGCACTTTCGCTGCATCGATTTGAGTTTTCAGCTTGAGGATTTGAAGTCGCGACAGACAAAGATGTCGGCGTTAAATTCAGAGTTGCGGCTGGAGATCGAGGGGCTGCGCGATCCGCGGCGCATCGACGTGATTGCGCGGCGGCAACTCGGTTTGACGGAGCCGTTGCCAACGCAGGTGCAGGAGTACGAAGCCCCAGCGGGCGCGGAAGTGGCGGCGGTTCGTTACGTGCGCGCGAATCGGGCGCAGTGATTCGCGGCTGCCCTCTGCCGCTCGGGATTTCAGCAATTCAGATTAACTTCTTCCGACCGGAGCGCTTGCCGACCTAAATCCTCATGCGACAAAATCGAGTCCACGTCCGTTTGCTGATCGTCGGTGGCGTGGCTCTACTGTGGGCTACGGCGGTATTCGGACGGCTTTCCTACCTGCAACTTTTCAGGCACGGCGAGTACATGGCGCGCGCGCAGCGGCAGCAGCAGCGCACCATTGAAATCACTCCCAAGCGGGGAATCATTTACGACCGCAACATGCACGCGCTGGCGATGAGCGTGCCGGTGAAGTCGGCGTTTGCTGTGCCGGCGGAAATTGCGGACGAATCGCTGGCCGCGCGGCTGCTCTCCGGAGTGCTGGGCGTGCCGCAGGACGTGCTTGAGGCGCGTATGGCGTCGTCGCGATCGTTTGTGTGGATTTCGCGCAAACTGCCGCCGGAGAAGGTCGAAGCTATCGAAGCGCTGAATCTCAAGGGAGTTTATTTTCAGGACGAGAATCAGAGATTTTATCCGAAGCGGGATTTGGCCGCGCATGTTCTTGGCTTCGTGGACCCGGACGAGAAGGGATTGGCCGGGATCGAGTATCAGCTCGACAGCCAGATTCGCAGCAAGAGCGAAAAGATTGTGGTGATGGCGGACGCGCGGCAACGCTGGTTCGATGGCGGCGAGGCGCAGCGCGAGCGCGGCGCGAACGTGGTGCTCACGCTGGATGAAAAGATTCAATACATCGCGCAGCGAGAACTGCGGGCGGCAATCGAGAGGACGCACGCGCTGGCCGGCAGCGTGATCGTGATGAACCCGAATAGCGGGGAAATTCTGGCCATGTCCAATTGGCCGCGCTTCAATCCCAATGCGGCGAGTGAAGCTCCGGGGGAATCGCGCATGAATCGCGCGGTTGCTGCGTTGTATGAGCCGGGATCGACCTTCAAGTTGATTACACTGGCTGCGGCATTCGACCAGGAAATCACGCGGCCCGACGAGATTTTCGATTGCGAGAATGGCGCCATTTACATCGCGGGGCACCGGATTCGCGATCACAAACCTTTCGGATTGTTGAATGTCGCGGAGATTCTGGCGCAATCGAGCGACGTTGGCGCGATCAAAATCGCTGTGCGCTTGGGTGCGCCGCGTTTTTACGAGTACATTCGCGCGTTTGGTTTTGGTGCGCCGACCGGTGTTGATCTCCCCGGCGAGAGCAAGGGGTTGCTGCACCGGTTGGACAACTGGAGCGCGATTTCGATTGGCTCGGTTTCGATGGGGCAGGAGATTGGTGTTACGCCGATTCAATTAATCAGCGCAGTGTCGGCGATCGCGAATGGCGGATTGCTGATGAAGCCGCACGTTGTGCAGGCGATCAAGCGCGGCGAGAGAATTGTGCAGGCGGAAGGGCCACTGGCCGCCGCGGACCCGAGGCGCGTGATTCGGCCGGAAACGGCGGCGACGCTGCGGCGGCTGATGGAAGGGGTGGTGTTGAGCGGCACAGGGAAGCTGGCGCGACTGGATGGGTGGACCGCCGCGGGCAAGACTGGTTCAGCACAAAAGATTGATCCTGCTACGGGCCGCTACTCGCCGACACAGTTGATCGCGTCGTTCACCGGGTTTGCGCCGATCAGCAATCCGGCGGTGACGGTTTTGGTTTCGCTCGATTCGCCGGTTGGTTTGCACGAAGGCGGGCAGGTTGCGGCGCCGGTATTCAAGCGTATTGCCGAGCAGGTGCTCTCGTATTTGGATGTGCCGCGCGATGTGCCGCTGAATCCGCGGCTGATTCAAGCGGCGTACAAGCGCCAGATAGCCAGCGAGGGCGCGACGCTGGAAGATTTTTCGCCAACGGATTTTTCCGGGCAGCCTGACGAGGTGCTACCGGCGTCGAACCCTGTAGTGCCAAACGCTCCTGTTCCGCACGCTCCTGAAGTGGCCATGGCCGCCGATGAAGGCGGCGATATTTCCGTGCCAGATTTTTCCGGGAAGACTATGCGCGAAGTGACGGAGATGTGTTTGCGCTTGGGACTCGAGCCGCTGTTGGTTGGCAGTAACCTTGCTACGCAACAGATTCCTGAGGCTGGAGCAAATGTGCGACGAGGCGCGAAAGTGACCGTGCAGTTCGGCACGCCGCCTGCGGCAAAGGCTGTGAGGGCAGCGCATTTGCATGGTCGGTCCAGACATTAGGATGAGCATCGGTTTGGCACATACGGAAGAAAAACAGCGTGACTCGGCTGCAAAGCAGAGCAAGGATGAACGAGGGCATCTGATGCCGGCTCGCGTGTCTAATCACAGCAGCAAACTGAGTGCCTTGTTTGCGGGCGTTGAGGCCAGCGTGCCTGCCTTGGCCGGCGATTTGGATATTCGCCAGGTGGCTTGCGATTCGCGCAAGGTACAACCGCGTGCGCTGTTTTTTGCGCTGCATGGTGCTAAGGCGAACGGGAACGCTTTTATTCGCGATGCGGTGTCGCGCGGAGCAGTGGTAATTGCGAGCGAGGACGCACCGCCTGCGGCAATGCCGTCCAGTGTGGCATGGATACGCGTAGTGCATGCGCGCAAGGCATTGGCCATAACGGCGGCAAATTTCTTCGATCATCCGGCCAAAGCACTGCAGCTTGTCGCAGTTACGGGAACAAACGGCAAGACGACGACGACTTCGCTAATCGATGCCATCATCAAGGCTTCGGGAGCGAAGACGGGACTCTTCGGCACCATTGCGTATCACACACCTGTTGGTGATTACCCTGCGCCGAATACCACGCCGGAATCGGTGGACTTGCAGGGATTTTTTTCGGAGATTCGCGATGCCGGCGGGCGGTTTGCCGTGCTGGAAGCGAGTTCGCATTCTTTGGCGATGGATCGTCTGTGGGGCTGTCATTTTGCTGCGGCTGTTTTCACAAATTTGACGCGCGAGCACATGGATTATCACAAGACGTTTGAGGACTATTTCGCGGCCAAGCTCCGGCTGTTTGAAGGCACAGGAGCGGGCGCACCGGACGTGGCAGTGCTTAATACAGATGACGAATATGGAAAGCGGCTGGCTGGTTCGGCGAAAAACGAGGTCACCTATGGTCTGGATTCTGACGCGCAGCTCACCGCTAAAAAATTTAGGCTGACTTTTTCGGGGTTGTCATTCACGGCGCAAACACCAAATGGCAAAATCGATATCGAGTCGTCGCTCGTCGGGCGAATCAACGTCTACAACATTCTCGCCGCCATCGGAGCCGCGCAGGCGCTCGGCATGTCGAACGAAGTGATTGCCACTGGTATTCGCAATCTTGAAAGCGTTTCCGGGCGATTCCAGCCGATTGCCATGGGCCAGCCGTTTTTGGTGGTGGTGGATTACGCGCATACAGACGATGCGCTGGAAAATCTGATTCGCACAGCGCGGGAGCTGAATCCGAAGGGCCGCATTATCACGCTGTTCGGGTGCGGCGGCGAAAAGGATCGCACCAAGCGCCCGGTGATGGGCGAAGTCTCGGGACGGCTCAGTGATCTGACGATATTGTCGAGCGACAATCCGAAGAGCGAAGATCCGCTAAAAATTATCAGCGACATTGTGGTGGGCCTGCAAAAAACGCAAGGCAAGTACATCATCGAGTTGGACCGCGAAAAAGCCATTGGCCTGGCTATCGACGAGGCGCGCGCCGGAGACATCCTGCTGCTGGCCGGCAAGGGCCACGAGAATTATCAGATTCTCGCCGACCGCACACTGGAATTTGATGATCGCGAGGTGGCGCGACGCGCGCTCCGCGAGCGTGGATATGACCGGCCGGAGAGCGGTCCAGGGTTTGGCACCTAGCGCGCTTTATCCTTAGCTGGAGAGAGGCGCTTCGAGCTGCAGTTACCCTTACTAGGAGGAGCCCTCAAAACGGTGAAAACAAACGGACGCGCGGGGTATCTTCGTAACGCCAACTCTTTGAGGAATTTATGCGGTGGACGCTTCTACAGATTTCTGAGCCGATGCTGGCTGCGCCTGGGGCGCGGGTCGACCCCGTGGCCCGGGTGGCCGGCATCTCGATTGATTCTCGCACGATACGTGCCGGAGAACTGTTCTTCGCCATCCACGGACCGCGTCACGACGGACACGATCATGTGGCTGCGGCTTTCGAGCGCGGAGCGTTGGCCGCAGTGGTGGCGGAGTCGCGCGCGCGGCAGCTTCCGGATGCGCTGCGCGGTTCCTGTCTTATCGTTGACGACACCCTTCGCGCGCTGCACCGGCTCGCAACCGCCGTACGCGTTGCCTGGGGCAAGAAAATTGCCGGCGTCACGGGCAGCGTGGGTAAGACCACCACAAAAGAGATCCTGGCGGCGCTGCTGGGCGCGAAGCTACGGATCTTGAAATCCGAGGGCAATTTCAATAACGCGTACGGGCTGCCGCTCACGCTGTTTCGGCTGGAAGACGAGCACGATGCGGCTGTGCTCGAGATGGGGATGTCGCGGCGGTATGAACTGCAGGAGCTTGCCGCGATTGCCAGGCCGGACGTTGGCGTGGTGACACGCGTCGCGCCGGCGCACCTGGAATTTTTTGCATCGGTCGAGGAAATTGCGCTGGCCAAGCGCGAGCTGATTGAGGGATTGAACGGACGCGATTCGGTTGCGGTGTTGAACGCTGACGATCCGCTGGTGGCGGCGTTTGCTTCGCATGCGCCCGGACGCGTTTTGACGTACGGGATCGACAATGCCGCCGACTATCGCGCGGAAGCGATTGAAGATCGCGGCGCGCTGGGCTCCGCGTTTGTCCTGGTGGCAAACGGGAAGCGCACGCGGCTGGAGTTGTCGTTGCCAGGGCGCCACGTTATTTCGAATGCGCTTGGGGCACTTGCGGCTGCGAGTGTCTGGGGAATTGGCGCGCCGGAAGCGCAAGCCGTCTTTCGCACTTTGCATGCGCCGGCGATGCGCGGCGAATTGTTGCGATTTTCCAATGGGGCGGCGCTGATCAACGATAGCTACAACTCGAGTCCCGCGGCACTGCACGCGATGATCAAGGTTTTAGCAGCCACGCCGAATTATCGCCGGCGGATTCTTGCGGCCGGGGAAATGCGCGAGCTTGGCGCGACATCACCGCTTCTTCATCGCGAAGCCGGGAGATTTGCGGCGCAGATCGGAAAAATCGATTGGGTGGTTGGAGTCGAGGGCGATGCCGCTCAAATCGTGGAAGGAGCCGTGACCGCAGGCGTTCCGCGCGCACAGACAAAGATCTTTGCTTCGTCGGAGGATGCCGCGAAGTTCCTCGCTGATTTTGTCGCACCTGGCGACTTGGTGCTGGTGAAAGGCTCGCGGGGCGTGAAGATGGAACGCATTGTCGAGGGCTTGCTGGCCATTCACGCGCCGGAGCTCGAGAACGCGGAGAAGGCGCGACACTAGATGCTCTACTACCTTCTCTACCACGTTCTGCAAAAATATTTCAGCCCGTTCAACGTATTTCGGTATATCACCGTTCGCACGGTGTATGCGAGCTTGACGGCCATGTTTCTGGCGTTCGTGTTTGGACCCTGGCTGATTCGCAAGCTGCGCGAACTGCAGATCGGGCAGTACATCCGGGAAGAAGGGCCGCAGAATCATCAGAAGAAAGCGGGCACGCCGACGATGGGCGGAGTGCTGATTGTCCTGTCCACCATGGTGCCTACTCTGTTGTGGGCCGATCTGACCAACGGGTTTGTCTTGCTGACTCTGTTCGCGCTGCTGGCATTTGCGGCCATCGGATTTATCGATGATTACGCGAAAGTCTCGAAGCAGCGCAACCTCGGACTTACCAGCAAAAGGAAATTTCTGTTGCAGATCTTTGTGAGCTCGCTGGTCGGCATAGGATTACTCATACTTGCGACCCGCAGTGCTTATTCCACCGAGCTCATGATTCCGTTTCTGAAGCGCGTGCATCCGGATTTGGTCGTGCATTCGTTGCTGAGCTCACCGCATCTCTGGCCGCTGGCGTTTGTGCCATTTTTGGTTTTTGTTTCAATCGTGATTGCGGGCGCCTCGAATGCGGTGAATCTCACGGACGGATTGGACGGCCTAGCGATCGGGTGCACGGTGATTGCCGCCGGTGCTTTGACGATCTTGACGTACGTAAGCAGCAATTATCGCTGGGCCACCTATTTGGAGATTCAGTACATTCCGCGCGTTGGCGAGCTGACGGTCTTGTGTGGGGCGCTGGTCGGTGCATCGCTTGGATTCCTTTGGTACAACGCGCATCCCGCTGAAATCTTCATGGGTGATGTGGGCTCCCTTTCGCTCGGGGGCACGCTTGGTGTCATCGCGGTGATCATCAAGCAGGAGATTTTGCTGTTTTTTGTAGGCGGGATTTTCGTCATTGAAGCGGTTTCCGTGATTTTGCAAGTGGGATCGTTCAAGCTGCGCGGCAAGCGCATTTTTCGCATGGCGCCGATTCATCATCACTTTGAGCTGCTGGGCTGGAGCGAATCGAAAGTGATCGTGCGCTTTTGGATTGTCGCGCTGGTTTTTGCGCTGTTTGCGCTGACGACACTGAAATTGAGGTAGACATGCCGGGCCCGGTGGAGCTGAAAAATAAGCGCGTGCTGGTTGTGGGACTGGCGCGCACGGGCGTCGCCACAGCATTATTTTGCGCCGCTCGCGGCGCCGACGTGACCGCCACGGATTCGCGCAGTGAAGCACTGATCGGCGAAGGGATCGCAAAGCTGCGGGTTGCAAATGTGAAGTTGGAGCTGGGCGGCCATCAGGAGCAAACATTTTTGCGGCAGGATCTCATCATCCCCAGCCCGGGCGTCCCGGCGGGTCTGCCGGTGCTGCAAGCCGCGCGTGCGAACGGCGTCACGATCTGGAGCGAGATCGAACTTGCATATCGGTTTCGGCAGGGCAAGCTCATCGGCATCACCGGCTCAAATGGCAAGACCACCACGACTTCGCTGGTCGACCATATTTTGCGGGCTGCGTCATTTCCTACAATTCTCGCGGGCAACATCGGCACTCCGCTGATCTCGTGCGTCGAGCGCATGACGAATGACACGATCACCGTGATTGAACTGAGCAGCTTTCAACTTGAACTCATCCAGAATTTCCGCACCGACATCAGCGTGTTCCTTAACCTGACACCTGATCATCTGGATCGTCACGGAAGCATGGATTCCTACATCGCCGCCAAGTCGCGCATTTTTGAGAATCAGGGCGAAGAAGATTTCGCGATTTTGAACGCCGATGATCCGAGCACGACGCCGCTCGCGCCCGCGCGCCCGCACGTTTATTGGTTCAGCCGCAAACAACGAGCCGCGCAAGGGGCGTTTCTGCGCGGGGACGATATTGTGTTTCGCAGTGACGGCAAAGAAGAGGTGGTGCTCAAGCGGGAAGAAGTGCCGCTGCCGGGAGCTCACAACCTTGAGAATGTTCTGGCAGCGATTACGGCTGCGCGAATCGGAGGCGCGAGCGCCAAAGCGATTGGCGAAGGCGTGCGCTCGTTTTCTGGAGTCGAGCATCGGCTCGAATTCGTGAGCGAGATCAACGGCGTTCGCTACTACAACGACTCTAAAGCGACGAATGTTGATGCGACATTGAAGGCCCTGGATTCGTTTCCCGGTCGCATTCTGGTCATTCTCGGCGGCAAGGATAAGGGAAGCGACTACACGCTGCTGCAAGCGCCATTGCGAGAGAGGGCGATCCTGGCGCTGCTGATTGGCGCAGCCGCTGACAAAATCGCCGGCCACATTGATGGCAGTGTGGCGATAGAGCGTGCGGGGACTCTCGACCGCGCTGTTGAAATCGCGTCGCGCACAGCGCGTGCAGGAGACGTTGTCCTGCTGGCGCCGGCATGCGCAAGCTTCGATCAGTTTGAGAATTACGAGCACCGCGGGCGTGTCTTCAAAGCACTGGTGCACGAACTGGAACAGCGCACAAGCGAGCTGCCGAGCACGAATCGCGGCGCAACTTCGGCGAGGAGGTGAGCATACGTGCCGAGACGTCTAGAAAATGACCGCTGGCTATTTGGCGTGACGCTTGCGCTCTGTTTGCTGGGCGCGGTGATGATTTACAGCGCGTCGGCGGTTACTGCCGATCATCAGTACGGGCGCTCGTACATATTTTTACTGCGGCAGTCGGCGTGGCTTCTTCTGGGCCTGCTCGGTATGTTTGCGCTCATGCGGACTGATTACCGCCGGCTGCGCGAGCCCGCGGTCGTATATCCGACGATTTTCCTCGTCCTCCTGATGCTCGTAGGCGCGTTCTTCCTCGACAAGTCACACGCCACGCACCGCTGGATCCGATTTGGCCCGATCGGCATTCAACCTTCCGAGCTGGCGAAACTGGCCGTAGTTCTCTATCTCGCATGGTTCCTGGATTTGAAGCGCCGCAGCTCTTCGTCGATGGAATTCCGCAAAGAGGATTTCCTGCACACGATTCTTCCTGCGGCGGGACCGATTCTTGTTTGCATTGTGCTAATTCTATTGCAGCCGGATCTGGGCACCTCCATCGACATCTTGATTGTTGCCGCAGCGGTTCTGTTTGTTGCGGGGCTTTCATGGAAATGGCTCGCCCTCGCAGGTGCGGCGGCGTTGCCAGTTCTTTATCTTTTGATTTCCCATGTTTCCTACCGGCAGGCGAGGCTCATGGCTTTTCTTGATCCGGGATCTGATCCACAGGGCGCCGGGTTTCAATTGCTGCAATCGCTCATTGCGGTCGGTTCTGGCGGGTTTACCGGTGTCGGCTTGATGGAGAGCAAGCAGAAGCTCTTTTATTTGCCGGAGGCGCATACGGATTTTATTTATGCCGTCATTTGCGAAGAACTGGGTTTCATCGGCGCGATGATTGTGATTGCTCTGTTCGCTGTTTACGGCTGGCGCGGATTGCGCGCGGCATTCGCCGCGCCGGATGGATTCGGGCGGCTGCTTGCGCTTGGAATTACGGCCATGGTGTTGTGTCAGGCGCTGATTAATTTTGCGGTGGTGCTCGGAATGGTGCCGACAAAAGGGATTCCGCTGCCGTTTGTCAGTTATGGCGGTTCGAGTTTGCTGGTGATGCTCTTGGCGACCGGCGTGCTGTTGAATATTTCGCAGCAGGCTCGGGAGCCCGCATGGTGATCGACCTTGCTGGTAGGGGCGCAGCATGCCGCGCCCCTACTTGGCAGGAGCTTTGGCCATGAAACTCTTGATCGCCGGTGGCGGGACAGGCGGACACGTTTTTCCGGCGATTGCTATCGCGAAGGAATGGATGTCGCGAGGAAGCGAAAGAGACGTCGTGCTGGTTGGAACACAACGCGGAATCGAGATGAAGCTGGTGCCGCAGGCTGGGTTGCCGCTGGAGACACTGCGCGTGGCAGGGCTAAAGGGCAAAGGTGGCGCGACGCTGGTGAAAAATCTCGCCATGCTTGGCTCCGGTCTTACGGACGCACTCGGCGTTCTGCGCAAGCACAAGCCCGTCGCCGCATTCGGGGTTGGTGGCTACGCCGCGGGTCCCATGATGCTGGCCACGTGGCTGCGCGGCGTGCCTAACGTCATCTTCGAGCCCAATGCGGAACCGGGCTTCACAAATCGCGTGCTCGCGAGAATTTCCAAACGCATCGCCACGGGCTACGACGTTTCCGCCCAGGCCTGGGGTGAAAAAGCGATCGTCACCGGCTGCCCGGTACGCGCTGAATTTTTCTCGATTGCGCCGCGCACGCTGCAAAGGCCCTTTCGCCTGCTCATCACCGGCGGCAGCCAAGGCGCGCTGGTGATCAATCGCACGGTGGTCGACGCGATGGACAGTCTGGCCGCGCGAAAGAGTGAATTGTCCATCGTGCATCAGACTGGCGAGCGCGACTATAATGCGGTGCGCACCGCATACGCGCGGCGCGAATTTCCAGCGGAGGTTGTGCCCTTTCTCAACAACATGGCGGAGCGCTTTGCCTGGGCGGATGTCATCGTCTGCCGGGCGGGCGCAATCACTGCGGCGGAAATTGCCGCTTCCGGACGCGCCGCCATTTTCATTCCCTTCGGGCACGCCACCGACAGCCACCAGTTGCGCAACGCCCAGGAGATGGCGCGCGCAGGCGCAGGTCGCGTGATTCCGGAGCCAGAGCTCACACCCGAGCGCCTCAGCGGCGAAATTTTCTTCCTCCTCGACCAGCCCGGGGAAATCGAACGCCAGTCGTGTGCCGCGCGAAGCCTGGCCCGGCCGAACGCTGCACGCGACATCGTCAACATGATTGAAGAGGTTGCCCGAGGATAAATCGATGATGGTCTCGTTTCGTAATTTCCAGCGCATTCATTTGGTGGGCATCGGCGGCATCGGCATGAGCGGCATCGCCGAGGTGCTGCTCACGTTGGGCTATAACGTGTCAGGTTCGGATACCAAGCCGTCGAATATTACAGAACGGCTGCAGAATCTCGGCGCCACAATCCACGAAGGGCATAAGGCCACGAACGTGGAAGGCGCGCACGTGGTCGTGACTTCTTCAGCGATCAAGACTGACAATCCGGAAGTCGTCGAGGCGCACAAGAAGAAAATTCCGGTCATACCGCGCGCGGAAATGCTGGCCGAGCTGATGCGCCTGAAATACGGGATTGCGGTTGCGGGTGCCCACGGAAAAACGACCACGACCTCGATTGTGGCTTCTGTTCTTGCCGCCGCACATCTCGATCCCACTTTTGTGGTCGGTGGACGCGTCAATCAGGCCGGTACCACGGCGCGGCTGGGCAAAGGCGATTTTTTCGTGGTGGAGGCGGACGAAAGCGACCGCAGCTTCTTGCTGCTGGCGCCGGTCGTTGCAGTCGTAACCACCATCGATCGCGAGCATCTCGATCAATACTCCTCGCTGGAAGACATTCAGGATGCCTTCGTCCAGTTCGTAAATCGCGTGCCGTTCTATGGCGCGGCGATTCTGTGCGTCGATGAGCCCAACGTGCAGGCCATCATCCCGAATGTAAAGCGCCCGATCATCACTTACGGGACTTCCAGCCAAGCGGACCTGATCATCAGCGATATCAAGCTGGAAGGGCTGGGCAGCGAATTTCGTCTGACGTACAAGGGTGACGACCTCGGCGTGTTCCAGCTTTTTCATCCGCCGGGAATACACAACGTGCGCAATGCTGCTGCGGCGGCAGCCGTCGCGCTCTACCTCAATGTTCCGGCGGAGCTGATCCGCGAAGGGCTTGGAAAATTCGCCGGCGTTGGCCGCCGCTTCGACATAAAAGGCGTTGTGAACGACATTACCGTCATCGACGACTACGGCCATCACCCGGCCGAGATTCGCGCGACACTGGAAGCCGCGCGCGTCTGCAAGTTCAACCGCTTGCTGGTGCTTTTCCAGCCGCACCGCTACACGCGCACGCAGCATCTCTGGGACGAGTTCTGCCGCGCGTTCAATCAAGCCGACGTGCTCGTGCTGACGGACATCTATGCCGCGAGCGAGCCGGCCATTCCCGGAATCACCAGCGAGGGGCTCGCCAACGCCATTCTCGAAGCGGGGCACAAAAACGTCTTTTATTTTGGGTCCATGCAGAAAGGAATCGAGTACCTGCTGCGCGAAGCGCGTCCCTTCGACGCCATCTTGACCATTGGCGCGGGCAACGTCAGCCGCGCCAGCAACGAGCTGATGGTTCTACTAGGAACTGAGCACCCGACTCCTCATGCGCGTTGAAGACAAGATCGTTGCAGGGCTGGCGGACCTCGGTGTCGAGCTTCGCCGCGGCTCTTCGCTCGCTGAACTCACTTCCCTGGGCATCGGCGGCACTACCGACCTTCTGCGCGTCAAGAAGCACGAATCCATTCCGGGCCTGCTGAACCTGCTTGACTCTCAGGGCGTTCCGCATCGCTTCCTGGGTGGCGGCTCAAACCTGCTGGTGAGCGACGGTGAACTCCCCTGGGTTGTGCTGCAATTGGCACAGCCCAATCCCGACATCGTGCTACAGGGCAACATCGCTCAAGTGGATGCCGCCGCCGACCTCGGCCGCACGGTCACATATTGCGCCAAGCACGACCTCGGCGGCATGGAAGGGCTGATCGGGGTGCCCGGCACCGTGGGAGGCGCGCTACGCATGAACGCCGGAGCGTATGGCATGCAAATCGGTTCGTACGTACGCGAGGTCAAGCTCTATCGCGCCGCCGCCCGCAAGATAGAAATCCTCAGGGGCGAGCAAATTTCCTTTGAATACCGTCACACTTCGTTTGCGGCTGATGATATGATGCTCGCGGTGAAGCTGGAACTTCCCTCCAAACCGTACAAAGAAATTCTTCAAGGGATTCGTATCTGCAACGAAAAGCGGCGTTCGA
>Ga0209526_10002265_pt1 | contig 12941 bp, 8 predicted proteins | sample JacPinW_OM2H0_M1_FD_188566 | JGI IMG/M metagenome (GOLD analysis project Ga0209526, IMG submission 188566) | Forest soil microbial communities from Algoma, Ontario, Canada - Jack Pine, Ontario site 1_JW_OM2H0_M1 (SPAdes) (version 2) | ecosystem: Environmental > Terrestrial > Soil > Boreal... | reverse complement strand
CGCGATGGAGCACCAGACGCGCGATGGCAAGCCGCGCCTCGTCGAGCGTTGCGCGATCCCCGCCACCGCCCGCGGTGTGGTTAACCTCGTCGCCACCAATTTCGGGCTCTTCGAGGTCACCCCGGAGGGCCTGGCGCTGCGCGAGCTCGCCCCCGGCGTCACGGTCGACGAGGTGAAGGCGACGACCGGCTGCAACCTGGTCATCCCCCGCGACGTTCCGCCGGTGAGAATGGTCGGGTAGCAGGTCATTCCGGGGCGCGGGTCTGGCCGCGAGCCCGGAACCTATGAACACTGGCCCAGGCTACCTAGGACGGGTTCGTGTTCATAGGTCACGGACATGCCGCTCCGCGGCATTCCGGAATGACAAGCTTAATGCGGGGATAGATCCTGCCCCCGGCCCAGGCGGACACGGCCGATCGCCATTGTGACCGCGGCCTGGGTCGGCTCGACGACCGGGATTTGGACGGTGTCCTCGAGCTGGTCGCGGTAGCGCGCCATCCCGGCGCAGCCCATGACGAGCACGTCTGCGCCGTGCTGGTCGCGCAACCTGCGGCCGACATCGACCATGCGCGTCAGGGTCGCGCGCTCGTCGCCGAGCTCGGTGACGCCGAGGCCGATCGGCAGATCGCCGGCGAGGCGCTGATTGACGCCCATCGCGGCGATGTAGCGCAAATGCCGCGGCACCGCGCCCGCAAGAATGGAGATCACGCCAAACCGGTGGCCTAGGGTCAGCGCGGTCAGGATCCCGCATTCGGCGATGCCGAGCACCGGCTTTTGGGTCGCCTCGCGCGCCGAGAACAAGCCGGGGTCGCTGAAGCAGGCAATGACAAAGGCCGCGGCGTCAACTTCCTGCTCGCGGATCACGCGGCAGAGCGGCAGGATCACGCTATCCGCATCGGTCTGACTTTCGACGCCGGGCGGTCCCTCGTCGAGGGTCAGGCAATCTATCTCGGGCCCGCCGGACATGCGCAGCGGCGCCATCGCATCGTCGATGGCGCGGGTCACTGAAGACGTCGAATTCGGGTTGATGACGAGGATACGGTCCCGCATCGGACTTTTCTTTCAAGCGCCCCGGTCGGAGGCAAAATAGCGCCAATCCGAAGCAGCCGATATAGGGGTTGCCGGTTGAAGATCCGACGGTTGCCGGTGCTGTTTGGCTTGCTGGTATAAATCCTGCGGCGGCTGGCGTACCGAGAGCCGAGCGCGGGGAAGCATCAGGATGATCGATTTGTCTTTCGTTATGGAGGCGGCCGAGCAGGACCCCCTGGTCGTTGCATTCGGTCTGATGGTGCTGGGTGGGTTGTCGACGCATTTCTTGCTGAAAAACCGTCCGTTCGCACGGGCCATCATACGCGTCCTGTTCCTGATTCTTCTGACTGTTGTTCTATTGCAGGCGGATATCGTGCCCTACCAGCCGCTGCATCTGACCGGCTCGCCGTTCCGCGATGCCGTCCACGCCGCGCTGAAGGTCGCATGGTGGTTGTGGGCGGCCTGGTTTCTGGTGGGCTTCCTGCGCGCCTTTGTCATTGTCGAGCACCGCCCGCGCGAGGGCAAGCTGCTTCAGGACCTGCTGGCGGGCCTGATTTATCTGGTCGCCGTCTTTGCCATCATTGCCTACGTCTTCGACCTTCCGATCCAAGGATTGCTCGCTACCTCGGGTGCTGTCGCGATCATTCTCGGCCTGGCACTCCAGAGCACATTGGGCGATGTGTTTTCGGGTGTCGTGCTGAACTTCAGCCGCCCCTATCGGCCCGGAGATTGGATCAGTCTCGACGGCGGCACGGATGGCCGGGTCATCGAGATGAACTGGCGTGCGACGCATGTCCTGACCGGGCGGCGTGATCTGGCGATCGTGCCGAACAGCACGATCGCCAAGTCGAAGATCGTCAATGTCAGCTCGCCGTCAGGGATTCACGGCGTGACGATAACCGTCCAGCTCGACGCCAGGACGGCCCCCGCGGTCGGCACCGAGATCCTGGAGCACGCTATCCTGAACAATCGACTGATTGTGGCAACACCCGCCCCGAGCGTAACCGTAAAATCGATCAACGCCACCTATACCGAGTTCGAGATAACCTTCTTCGTCGAGGAGCTGGCCTCGGCGACGCGTGCGCAGAATCAATTGTTCGATCTGATTTTCCGTCACCTCGCCGTTGCCGGCATCGACCTGGCAATTGCTGGGAACCAGCCTGACCAGGCCATCGAAAACCAGGCCTCCCGGAGGTCAAAGACGGGTCCCGAAAGGTTGCTCGAACTGGTCGCGATCTTCGCGAGCTTGACAACCGACGAGCGCAAGTCCATCGCGGCCAAACTGAAGCAGAAATCCTATGACCAGGGTGAGACATTGGTCGAACCGGGAACGGTGCTGCAATCCCTGTTCATTGTCGGTACCGGTGTCCTGTCGTTCACGCAGGAGGGAACCTTAGGCGAGATCGAGCTGCTACGGATCGGCCCCGGTGACAATTTCGGCGAGATCGGGATGCTGACGGGGGCTCCAGCCACTGCAAAAATCAGCGCGCTAATGCCCGCCACGGTCTACGAGCTGGCAAAGGACGACCTCTCGCCGCTTCTCGAGGCGCGGCCGGAAGTCGCCCAAGAGCTCTGTCGTGCACTGGCCCGGCGCCAGGCCGCGGGTGAACTGGTCGCCTCGACCGAGCTTGACGAGGCAGTGCCGGCGAACCGTCTGACGACGTGGTTCTCCGCGCGGCTGCATCGCCTCTACGATCTGGCGAATGTCGAATAAGCCATCGCGCGCAGGGCTCGATCGGACCGCGCCTATGCGGGGCGGAAGCCGAGACGCGCATCTAATCCCGCGGACCCAGCCCTGAGCCGTTCTCGCTGTTGCCAGGCGTGCACGCCGTCGGTCACGCGTTCGTAGAAGTTGGCCGGACCGACGGCAGCCTCGATGCCCCCGAGCCGCATCCGCTTCCGTACTTCGTCGCGCACGCGGGCGAAGGCGAAGGTGATGCCTTGGCTTTGCAGCTCCTTGATCGTGTCACGCAGCGCGTCGCAAGCGGTAATGTCGATCAAGTTCACCGACTCTGCGTCAAGAAGCACATGCTTCGCCGGCGGGTGGCTCGCGGCCAGCGCAGCCTTCAGCTCCTCGTCGTGTCGACCGATGCTTGCAAAGAAGAGGTCGCCACCTGGGCGCCAAATCAGCAGCCCGGGGAAGGTACGCGCCTCGGGGTGGAGCCGGACGTCGCGATAGGCCTCCTCGCCCGGGAGCTGGCCCAGCACCGCGCCCTGAGGGTGGCTGGTTCGATAGATCAGCAGCAGCAGCGACAGCACGACACCGAGGGCGATGCCGTGCAGCACGCCCAATGTCAGCTCTCCGGCGACGACGATCACGGCGATCGCAAACTCCCGACGATCGCGGGCGAGCAGGTCGCGCAAATAGCCGGGCTTGGAGAGGTGGAGCATTGCTGCGATGACGATTGCGGCAAGCGCCGGGTGCGGCATGCCCCGGAACAACGGCGTCAACAACACCAATGTCAGGAAGCAAAAGAGGGCTGCGACGAGGTTGGCGAGTTGGGTGCGGGCGCCGGCGGCCATTGCCACGGAGGTCTTGGACAGGCTGCCGACGACAAGGAAGCCGCCGAAAAGGCCGCTCAAAATATTGGCGGGCCCGTGCGCGACCAGCTCCTGGTTCGGATCGATGTCGCCGCCGCCCTGCATTCCCGCGGCCTTTGCCGCGCCAAGCGCCTCGGCATAGCCGACCAGCACGATGGCAAGCGCGCCGGGCAAGAGGTCCCGCAATTTTGCAAGGTCGAGGCTGGGCGCCGCCAGGTGGGGGAGCCCGGAGGGGAGGTCGCCGACCACGCGCACGCCGGCGGCTTCACCGCCTAGCAGGCCGACAAGCATCGTGGCCACGACCGCGACCACCAGTGCCGCAGGTATGCGCGGCGCCAGGCGGCGCAGCAGCAGCATCGCCATGAGACTGAGCAAGCCGGTCAGCGCAGGGACGAGCAAGGCGTCCGGCAGATGCCGCAGCACGAACCAGAGCTTGGTGAAGAAGTTGCCGGACGTGCCCTCGATGCCCAAAAGATGCGGTAGCTGACCGATGATGGTGACGCAGACGAGGCCTTCGATGAAGCCTCGCATCACTGGAGTGGGAATGAACGCGGCGACCCAGCCCATGCGCAGCGCGCCGAACAGCAGGAAGATGGCGCCGATCAAGATTGCAAGGCTGGAGGTGAGCGTATTGAACTCGGCAGTTCCCTGCGCCGCAATGGCGCCAACGGTCAGCGCCGAGATCAGGCCGGTCGCAGTGTCCGGGCCGACGACCAGCAGACGCGAGGTGCCGAGCAGCGCGTAGGCAATCAATGGCGGGACGATCGTGTAGAGCCCCATAATCGGCGGCACCCCGACGATGCCGGCATAGGCCATGCCCTCCGGCACCATGACCGCCCAGACCGCGAGGCCGGCGAGGATATCCGGCAACAACCAGGCGTGCCGGTAGGCTGGAAGCCAGCCGAGGACAGGCAGCAGCCGGTGTGCGATCGAGGCAGGGCGAGCGGAGATCGGCGTGGTGAGTTCTCCTCTATTATGTCGCTGCTTCACCCACGGCCATTCGGCCACTAAGGTCTGCAGCCGAAATTACGACTGCTGCTGCCTGATCTTCAGCTTTCTCCTACAGCGGCGAGGCGACAATGACCGAGGCCTCCCCGCCTACGTCACCGCCCTCCGCACTCGAACGGGCCGCGACCGAATCCATCGCCCCTGCGGCGGCCGGGGGCCGCAGCTCAACCCTCGCGGCGGCCGAGGATACATACCAGGCCGCGCATCTGGGGCCGACCCGGTCGAGGCCGCCGCATTGCAGCGGGGATGACAGTGTGGCTGGAACCGGCGAGCCGCCCCGTCCGGTGAGCTTTCCCCGGTGCTAACGCACTAGAAGCACGAGAGCGCTTGTCGCTGCAACCGCTAGAATGATGAAACGGAGCTTTGCGCCGTCAATGTAGGGTGCGATATGCGGGGCGACGATGAGCCCAACAAGAACGCCTGGTATTAGGACCGCTGCTCGGACAATCTGTGACACTCCGAACATACCGAAAGCCGCGAGGGCAGCTACGGCTCCCGAGTAAGCAACCGAAAAGAAGGCGCCCAACATCCCGCGAGCGACCCTCGGCTCGGCATTTTGGAAGACCAGAGAAATCGCCGGCCCATGAATGCCGACCATGGCGCCCATAATACCTGCCGCACCGATACGCCGACCATGTGCGAACGAACCGAGGCGCTGTGCGGCATCCCCGCAATAAACCTGGCCCGCGGCCCCGACCAGAGAACGCAATCGCATTTGTCGGGCATCGCCGCATCGGATTGACCTACCCGCGCCGACGAGGCCGATGCCCATAAAGGCATTCATCGCCTCGCGGCGGACGCCAGCTCACGACGCGATCTCCCCTTGCTGAGGCAGGGTAAACCGAAGGACGGCGCCCTGGGGTAGTTTGGCGTGGCCCACACGCGTCCGCCATGCGCCTCGATGATCGAACGGCAGATCGACAGTCCCATGCCCATGCCGCCGGGCTTGGTCGTGTAGAACGCGTCGAAGAGCCGGTCCAGGCTCTCCGGCTTCAGGCCCGGGCCGGAATCCTGTACGGCGACGAGTACGCTCCCCGATCCATCTTGCTCGGTTCTGATCAGCAGCTCGCGCGCACCCTCGCTCGATCCGCTCATCGCCTCTACAGCGTTGAGGATCAGGTTGAGCATCACTTGTTGAAGCTGGATCCGATCTGCTAGAACGAGCGGCAGGCCGTCCGCCAGCTTTGTCTGCAGCGCGGTCCTGTTGCTGCGCAGCTCGCTGCGCGTCAGGGCGACGACTTCGAGCATCGTCTCGTTGATGTCGAGCTGGTCCTCCCGCGGCGGCGCCTTTCTGACGAGCGCGCGAATCCGGCCGATGATGTCGCTGGCTCGTCTACCGTCCCTGATGATCCGGCCGAGGGCCCGCCGGACCTCCTCCAGATCGGGCGGCTCAGCGGCGAGCCAGCGCCGCGCGGCATTGGCGTTGGTCAGCGCCGCCGCGATCGGCTGGCTCACTTCATGGGCAATTGAAGCCGCGAGCTGGCCCGTGGCGGTCACGCGATTGGCGTGGGCGAGCTCCAGCTGCGCGTCGCGCAAGCGGGCCTCTCGCCGCCGCAATTCTTCCTCGGTGCGCTTCAGGTCCTCGATGTCGGTGCTTGTTGCGTACCATTCGACGATGTTTCCTCCTTCGTCGCGCAGCGGGACAAAGCGCAGCAGAAACCGGCGATATTCGCCGTCGGCCCGCCGCAAACGCGCTTCCTGCTCGAACTGCTCTTCAGCCGCGAGCTCTGCTTGCCAGTCGTGCATCGCGCGGTCTTCGGGATGTAGCGCATTCATCCAGGCCCAGCCGCGTCCTTCCTCTAAGGAGATGCCGGCATAGTCGCGGAACCGTTTATTCAAAAAGTTGGCCGAGCCGTCGGGCGAATTGCTCCAGACCACTGCGGGAATCGTGTCGATGATGACCTGCAGCCGATCTTTCAGCGCCGCCGCTTCTCCCAGCCGGCGCGCCCGCCTCACAAGCCCGGTGATGAGGAGTGATGACGTCACAAAGACGGTCACCGTGACGATATCTTCCGGACTGCTAATCTGGAAACTGAAAATCGGTGGGCTAAAAAAGTAATCCAGGCACCCCGCAGCGATGACCGAGAGAGTAACAGCAGGGAGGACTCTGCCCCTGAGGGACAGCAACACCACGACGATCGTATAGAGCGGAACGGTCGTGGCGGTATCGAGCCGGAGCCAGAAGCAGATCCAGGTAAGGAATGCCAGAGCCGCGGCGCCGAACAGGAGCTCCGCCAGTGGCTGCCAAAATTGCTGGTTATAGTTAATCAGCATCCCCGGGCAGGCCCACTGGTAGCGAGGCCGCGCCCCTTGATCCGGCGCCGGAGAAGCCGACCCTTTAGCCGGATCGATCTCCCAACAGCAGCGGATTCTGCCACAACATGGTGTTCTTCCCAATCATATTCGCCGCGGGAATCGATGTGAGATCGCCTCGAATGCCCGGACCGGACGCTCCGCCCGGGCTTCCGCCATTGCGCTCTTCCCGACACAACGTGTCCGCGAACTGCCGGCGCCGACTAGAGGCACGATCGTTCCGGGCTGCCCGAGAGCGCCTCGCCGACCGGCAGCGTCAAGCGAAAGACCGCGCCGCAAGGCTTATTCGGCGCTGCTGATAGCCGCCCGCCATGGGCCTCGGCGATGGAGCGGCTGATCGTCAGTCCCATGCCAATCCCATCGGGCTTGGTTGTGTAGAAGGACTGGAACAGTCGGTCGCGTTTCTCCGGATCGAGCCCCGGACCGGTGTCCCGTACTTCAACGAACATGTCGTTCGCATCATCCGCGCCGGACACGATCGTGAGCTCGCGCGGTCGCCCTCTGGCGCCGCTCATCGCTTCGATCGCGTTGACGATTAGATTGATCATTACTTGCTGCAGCTGGACGCGATCGGCCGAGACGAGGGGCAGGCCGTCGCCAAGCCGGCTCTGCAGCCTGACACCATTGCGCTGGATCTCGGTCTCGGTCAGAGCAGTGACTTCACGGATTGCCTCATTGATGTCCAAGCGGTCTCGGCGCGGCGGCACTTTCTTGACCAAGGCGCGAATGCGACCAATAACCTCGCCGGCGCGAGTGCCGTCCCGGACGATACGACCGAGCGCCTGCCGGACTTCATCCAGATCAGGCTGTTGCGCGCCGAGCCAACGCAAACCGGCATTGGCGTTGGTGATCACCGCGGCGATCGGCTGGTTGACTTCGTGCGCGATGGAAGCCGTCATCTCTCCCAGCAGCATTACCCGATTGAGGCGCGCGAGATCGGCCTGGGCTTGCTGCAAAGCTTCCTCGGCACGTTTGCGATCGGTAATGTTTATGTAAATCGCCTGCAAAAAGGGATCGGCGGTTTCGGTTGGCGGTACCAAGGTCGTTGTGATGTTCAGCCACACCGGGCTGCCGTCTCTTTTTAGATACGGCTTTTCGACGTGATATTCCTGTAGCAAACCGCTCCTGAATTTTGCGACGACATTTGCAGTCTCAGGGCGTTCATCCTCGTGGGTGATTTCCATCGCGGTGCGTCCCACGATCTCGTCTTCGGTGCGGTCGAGCATCCGTTGCAACGCCGGGTTCGCTGCCGTAAAGATGCCGTCGAGGCGGGCTGTGGCCATGCCAGCGGCAGACGTCTCGAACATCCGGCGCCAACGCTCTTCGCTCGCACGCAACGCCCCTTCCGCCCGCTTGCGATCTGAGATGTCGACAGCCATCACGGCAAGAAACGCCGGCGTGGTATCCGTCGCGGGCACCATCGACGCGCTGACGTCCGCCCATACGGTCGCACCCTCCTTGCGTCGATAACGCTTCTCAAGCCTATAGCCGGTTTGCTGACCAGTGATGATCCTACTGAAGTATCGTCGCGTCTCTCCCCGATCATCCTCGTGCGTAAATTCGAATACGGTAAGATTTCGAAAGTCGTCCTCGGTATATCCGAGCATTCTTTGGAATGTCGGATTCATGCTGAGAACGCCGCCGTCCAGATCGCCCGTTGCAATGCCGACCCCCGCCGACTCAAAGATAGCCCGCCAGCGCTCATCGCTCGCGCGCAACGCCGCTTCGGACTGCACGCGACGGGTGACGTCCACATAAACCACTTGCAAAAACGGAGCGGCAGTATCGGTTGCCGGCACCACAGTCGTCGTGATGTTCAGCCAAACCGGGCTGCCGTCCCTTTTCAGGTACTTCTTTTCAGTGTGACGCTCGGTTAGCGAGCCGCTCCTGAACTGCGCCAAAGCATTCGCGGTCGCCGCACGCTCATCCTGATGATTGAGTTCAAGGACGTTGTGTCCGAGGATCTCATCCTCGGTGCGGTCGAGCATTTGCTGCAACGCGGGGTTCGCTGCGGTACAGACGCCGTCCAACCGAAACAAACCCATGCCTGCGGCCGACGTCTCGAATAGCCTGCGCCAGCGCTCCTCGCTGGCGCGCAATGCCTCCTCGGCGCGCCGACGCTTGATGAACTGGCCGATCTGGCTGCCGATCGCCGACAATGTGGCGAGCTGCTCTTCGTCACGTTCCTGAGCCGCGCGACTGAAGAACTCGACGACTCCGAGGGCTTCGGTATCGAGGAGGACCGGAAAAATGACGCCGCTATGCAACCCCGCTCGCGACGCCGCCGAGGCGCGCAAGAATTCGGGGTCGGTCGCAGCATCGACCATCCAGATCGGTAATGCGGTTCGCCAAACCTGACTGAGCCGGCCGTCGCCGGCCGGAAATTTACGTTCTCGGCTGACCGTGTCGAATTCCGCGGTCTCGATGTCCCGCGCGTGCCATAGGCAATCACACCGGAGCGGGACACCTTCTCGCTCGAAACTCCACAGAGCACCCCAGTCCCATTTCAGGTTCTCTCCGATCGCCCCAAGCAGATGCGGGGCGGCGGCGAGGCCGTCAGCTTCGGCCAGTATGCGCGTCGCGGCATACGCCGCCGCCACGCGCTGCTCGCCGCGCCGGCGCTCGGTGATGTCTTCGCACGCGATCAAGACGATCACGTCATTGCCCGACCGGCGTACGGCCTTGGCATTTTCGCGAACCCAGAGCACCGAGCCGTCCTTGCGGATTTTTCGGATCTCCCAGCTATGCGAACGGCCGATTTCTTCTACGCAGGTCGCCAATTGATCTTTGACGACCGGTCGGTCCTCCTCGAAAAATACGTTCAGCACCGATTCTCCGATCAACTCGGTGGCCGTATACCCGAGTTGAGCGGCGCCAAAGCCGTTCACCGACAGCACTGTCCCGGTCGGAGCGACCATGAAATACATCACCGGGTTATGTTCGAATACTTCCCGCCATTGCTCCTCACTCTCTCGCAGCGCCTGCTCGGCGCGTTTGCGCTCGGTAATGTCGTTGCCGGTCACCAGGATCACTGCCGGTCGCCCCCGCCTATCTCGCCGCAGCGACCAGCGGCCGGTCACGAGGACCGGGGTGCCATCCCGCCTATGATTGACAAGTTCGCCTTCCCATCGCCCGACGCGCAGCAGCTCGGCCTTGATTTGGTCGAGCGGCACAGGGAAAGTGGTCTTCACGAGTTCGTAACCGACCCTTCCGACCGCTTCCGCGCGGTGCCAGCCATACATTTCCTCGGCGCCGCGATTCCAATAGGTGATCACATCGTCGTCAAAACGGCGGGCGATGATCGTATCGTGCGTCAGATCGAGAAGGCCGGCTTGCTCGCGCAGCGTTGCTTCGGCCGATTGGCTTTGCAGCGCGAGAAAGGCCGTAAGCCCGATTACTGCGATGCTGAGAGCCGTATTGATGGCATTTTCGGCCGACAGAAAATAGCTCACGACCGTGAGGCCGATGCACCCGGCGGCGACGAGCACCACGCCGCGTTGTTGGCAGAAGCGCGCGGCCATCAGCACAACGGCCACGTAAAGCACCGCGGCCCCAAATTCGGGCGGGGTGAGTATGTCGACAATGAAGATGCCGGCCGCGAGTGCGGTGGTCGCGACCGGGAGCAGCGCAGAGGTGGCCCTCCGCCGCGAACGCGATTGACCTTTCATCTTGGCTATGGCTCGCTCCTTGCGATCTTTCCAACCCAACACGGCGGCTTCGCGCATCAGCGCCGTGGCAACATCCCGATATCAGTCAACGCGATGAAGGGTAGCGCGATCGAGTTCCTGACCAAAGCCCCTCCGCGACCAAGATTTGCTCGACGCGGTCCAACTCGGCTCGCGCGCGCGACCTTGCGTGATTGGAGAGCGAGAAGGCTACGGCCGCGCTGCGAAACCCTCACCCCCGCGAGCGCAAGGTAATGACCTTTGTGGTAATGGGCCGGCAGAACAGGCGGATCGCCTACGAGATCGGGGTCAGCGAAGCTGCGTCGGTAGTGGATCCGTCATTCGCTATCTTCGGACGATTACCTTGGGAAGCGGCCGCCGCACGTCGTAACGGTCGATGCCGGTTAGGAGCGTGGTGGTTCCGGCCTATCGCATGATTGCTCTTCGACCGGCAGCGTGAAGCGAAAGACCGCGCCTTGGCGCTTGTTCGGTGCTGCCCATAACCGCCCGCCGTGTGCCTCGATAATCGAACGGCAGATCGACAGCCCCATGCCCATACCATCCGGCTTGGTCGTGTAGAATGGGTCGAAGAGCCGGTCCAGGCTCTCCGGCTTCAGGCCCGGGCTATACCGGTCTCTCTCTGGCGATCGCTTCGAATACCCGGACCGGACGATCCTCTCGCCGCCGGTTCGTCGAGTGGGCGTCGCTCATGAACACTGGTTCGGTCAGCTATTCAGCGAAGAGCGGATACAAGTGAGCAGGTCGTTCTCGTCGAACGGCTTAGTCAGGTAACACACAACCCCATCGCCCAACGCGAGCTCCCGCACCCTGTCGTCGGGGTAAGCCGTGATCAGAATGGTCGGTATGGTCTTTCCCGAAGCCACCAGGTGGCGATATAGCTCGAGCCCTGTCATCCCGGGCATCTGCACGTCCGCGATCAGGCACGAGGTGCGGGGGACTTTGCGAGAGTTCAAGAACTCTTCTGCAGACGCGAAGGCTTCGGCCGTATACCCCAACGACTTCATGAGTCCCCTCATTGCCTCGCGCATCGACTCATCATCGTCGACGACCGAGATCAGGGGCTTTGCTTTCGGCACCTCAACTCCTTCATGCGGGTTTCCGAGAGTACGAACGCGCTGCGATCCGGGCCATTCGGCTGGGATATTCGACTGCATTTCGGAAGATAAGACAAAACCAGGCGGCCCGCGATTATACTTTGGTTTAAAACAGAATTGCCGCGAGGGCGAACGTGGTGGGCGTCCGTCAATCTTGGCTAAGGTAAAAAAGCCTTTCTCCTACGACCGTACGATTTTAGGATATTCCGGCAGCGGGATTGCCGCTGCCCTGAGAGTTGCGGTTCCCCTATTGCAGCGAACGCGAGCGATGACTGCGCAGCCAACCATCATTATCGTCGATGACGACCCAGGGATCCGCGAGTCGCTTGAAAGCTTGATGCGTTCCGTGGGCTTGCAAGTCAAGGCGTTAGCTTCGGTGCCCGAATTCGTCATCGAAGGGCGTCCGGAAGGACCCGCTTGCCTCGTTCTCGATGTCAGGTTGCCTGGCCGAAGCGGTCTCGATTTTCAGCGAGAGCTCTCGGTGGCGAACATTCACGTTCCGATCATCTTTATCACGGGACACGGCGACATCCCGATGTCCGTTCAGGCAATAAAGGGAGGAGCAATCGAGTTTCTGACCAAGCCGTTCCGCGATCAAGACCTGCTGGACGCGATCCAGCTGGGCCTCGCGCGAGATCGCATGTGGCTGGAGAACGAAAAGGCGATCGCAGCGCTGCGGGCGCGGTTCGAGACTCTCACTCCGCGCGAGCGTGAAGTGATGGCCCTGGTGGTGACTGGCCGCCTCAACAAGCAGATCGCCTACGACATCGGTATCAGCGAGATCACCGTAAAGGTCCATCGCGGCCAGGTCATGCGAAAGATGCAGGCGGCTTCTCTGCCTGACTTGGCCCGGATGGCCGACAAGTTGAACTTCACAGCGGAAAAGTCTCCGAGCTGTTAGACCCGCGTGTAAGTCCCGGCCCTCCTGAGCCGCCGTCCCAGGGCTTTTTAGAGCCGACCTAAACTAAAGTGTAATACGGATGATTCTCAGGCGGCAGCCATTCATCCGCAGGTGCAATAGCACGGCCTGAGGCGCCCCATTAGCTTGTTCTACTCCTTCTATCGGAGAAAGCTGGTGGAGGTGGTTATGTCGATGCCTCAGGACAATTCGTCTATGGCCAGGGATCGGTCGAGCCCGGCAGCAGCCGACGCAACGCTCGAATTCGGCCGCTTCCGCGTGCTGCTGCGCCAGCGGCAGTTGCTCGCGGACGGCGTACCGGTCGAGGTGGGCACACGCGCCTTTGATCTCCTCCTGGTCTTGCTGGAAGCC
>Ga0209526_10002264_pt1 | contig 12943 bp, 12 predicted proteins | sample JacPinW_OM2H0_M1_FD_188566 | JGI IMG/M metagenome (GOLD analysis project Ga0209526, IMG submission 188566) | Forest soil microbial communities from Algoma, Ontario, Canada - Jack Pine, Ontario site 1_JW_OM2H0_M1 (SPAdes) (version 2) | ecosystem: Environmental > Terrestrial > Soil > Boreal... | reverse complement strand
CCGTCGTTACGATGGCAGCGGCCCCGCCTGCCGGCGTCGCCACGACCAGCAATAGAAGCACCGCAACCAGCAATGCGAAACGCTTCAGCAGCACCATGACCCCCACCTCCCCTGGCAATACGGGCCAAGCCCCCCTGGCTCTCTCTGTACCGCTAGAGTACTCTTGGGCTCATTCTCCGTGGCCTTGAAAATGGCTGGTGTAAGGGCTGGTTTCGTCAGCCATTTGCACCTGTTAGGCTTGGGGCGTACAGATGTTCGGCAGAATCTTCCTGGCCCGGGCCTACGACGCAGCCAGGCCGAGCGTGGACTGGCGGAGCGCGGTCGACTACGGAGAGCGTGTTGTCGACGGCGAGCGCTTCCTCTTTTCCTACTGCCGGTTCTGTGGCGAACGGCTGGCTGGCGCCTCTTTGCGCCGCTATGACCGGACCCGCGCCGCTCGCAGGCTGCGTTTCAGCGTCGAGCACCACCTGCACGCCGGCTGTCCGGCCCAGCCTCCCGAGCACTCTTGGGAGCGGCCGCCGAGGTGATCACGGAGTCGCGGGATGCTCCCCCCGATGGGGCCTCCAGCGGCCACAACCCCAGCCGAAGCCGAGTGCCACCACGCGGCCGCCGATCGAATGGCATGTCAGCTGTCCAGGGCGAGTTCTGGCCGGAGCGGGGACCGATCGCACCGATCACCAAAGAACCGGCCGTCTCAGATCAAGTCCTCACTCTCCTAGAGGTTGTCGGTCTGGCCGAGGAGCTTGATGATGCTCTCGGCCAGCTCGTCCGGCGGACCCGATACAAGGGACTGCCTGCGGCTCTCGGCGCGCCCGCCCACCACCGCCGAGATCCGGGCTTCGGCAGACTGGCTGCTGTCTGGCGCCTCCATCCAGGGGCCGGGCGGTCGCGGCGGCTGGTGGCCGAGGAAGGCCGGCGAGAGGGCGGCCGGCATCGCCGGGTCGAGTGTCGGTATGGCGGCCAGCTGCGCGGAGAGCAGGGCCGCCGGCGAAGCATTCCTCGGCGCCACGATGCCCGGCTCGAGGGCGATCACGGCGGGCAGCGGCAGGGCCAGGTCCGCCCGCTCCCCCCGGTCCAGCCGGCGGCGCACGAAGGCCTCGCGACCCGCCTGGTCGACCCGGAGCTGCTCGACCGCGGTCGCCTGGGGAAGGTCCAGAAGTCCGGCCAGCAGCGGGCCGAGCAGGCTGGCGCTCTGGTCACCGGACCGGGCCGGGGTCAGGATCAGGTCGAAGTCCTCTGCGGCCAGGGCCCGCGCGAGCACCCGGGCGGCGACGTCAGGCGCAGGCGTCTCCCGATCCGGGACCACCACCCTGACGGCTGCGGCTCCCATGGCCAGGCAGCGGCGCAGCACCCCGTCCGCAGCGTGAGGCCCGACCGCGTAGGCGACGGCCTCTCCCAGCCGAAGCCCGGTCTCCACCGCCTCGAGGCTGCCGGGGCCCGGGATCGGCGCAACCCGGGAGAGGTCGACCCTGCCACTCCAGGCGTCGACCTCCACAGACACTGGATCCCAGACGCCCTCCACCACTGCCGCCACGCGCACCAGCGCCGCCCCTCAGGAGTCCCGGAAAGAGACGCCCAGGCCGCCGCCCGGGTAGCGCCAGCTGATCGCACCCTCACGGTTGCAGGCGACGTAGCAGGTCCCGCATTCGAAGCACTGCTCGTGGCTGAAGACGATCGAGCCGTCGGAGAGCAGGCTGAAGAGGTTGGCCGGGCAGGCATAGACGCAGCTGTGCAGCGTGCAGTCCTTACAGATCTCGCCATCGACGGTTATGTGCGGCACCTCGTCGGGCCGGAACCGCACCGTCGCCAGCTTCTCCTCCAGCGTCGTGCTCACCATGCGAAGGCCCTCCCACCGTCGACCAGGTCGCGGACCAGCTGCGACATGGGCAGCCCGGCCCGAGCCAGCTCCGCCCGCGCAACCGAGATCAGCTTGCGCTTCGGCTCCGGGCCGGAGCGAAGAACCTGCTCCGCCAGACCGGTCAGCAGGCCCGGATACACATTCTGGAGCCGCTCCGACATCACGAACGTCGGCGCCGACCGGTAGCGCCGGAAGTCCTTCAAGACGAATCCCCGCTCCAGCCGCGACTGGTAGGCGGCCAGTGCTTGGGCGTCGGTCCGGCCGCGATCCAGGGCCGCGGCTGCAGCCTCGCCGGCGGCCCAGCCGCTTGCGATCGCGTAGTTGATCCCTTCCAGGTAGAGGCCGACGGCGAAGCAGAGGCCGGCCGCGTCACCGGCGACCAGCAGGCCGTCCCCGTAGAGCCTTGGCATCATCCGCACGCCCGCCTCCGGGACCATGTGGGCGGAGTATTCGATGAGGCGTCCTCCGCGCACCAGCGGCGCCACCGCCGGGTGAGCCTTGAACCCCTCAAGGAGGTCCTGGGGACGGACGCGTCTCTCGGCCAGCGAGGAGACCTGGACGATCACGCCCAGCGAGAGGCTCTCCCGGTTGGTGTACAGGAACGCCCCTCCGCTGACGCCTCCCGAGACCGAGCCAAGGAACTCGTAGGTCATCCCCTCGTCGCCGCTCAGGTTGAACCGCTCCTCGAGGGTGCTGCGGTCCAGGCCGATCACCTCCTTCACGCCGAGGGACACGTCGTGGGGGTCGAGCTCGCCGCGCAAGCCCGCCTGCTTCGCCAGGAAGGAGTTCACGCCGTCGGCGGCGACGACCACGCCGGCCTCGATGTCGCCGTCCGGCCGCCGCACCCGCACCCCAGTCACCGCGCCGGAGCCGTCGCGAATGAGCTCGTCGACGACGGTCTCACAGAGCAGAGTGGCACCGGCCGCCACGGCCTGCTCCGCCAGCCAGCGATCGAAGCGCGGGCGGAGGAGGGTGAAGGCGTTGTATGGCCGCTCCGCCCAGCCGGCGTTCTTGAAGTCCACGGCCAGCGAGGAGCTCGGCGACGTGAAGCAGATCGCGCGCCTGGTCAGCACCCTCTCCAGAGGGGCGCTGTCCCAGAAGCGCGGCACCAGGGCCTCGAGGACCTGGGGCGCGTAGAAGGCCGCGCCGGAGACGTTCTTGGCGCCCGGATAGGCGCCGCGCTCGATCAGCAGCACCGTGCGCCCCGCCCGGGCGGCGACCATGGCCGCAGCGCTGCCTGCCGGTCCGGCGCCCACCACGACCACATCGAAGCTGACGCTCAAACCGGCGCCCTCTCCGTCCGATACGCCCGCAGCCTCTCGACCAGGGCGGGCACCACCTCCCGGGCATCCCCCACGACCGCCAGCTGGGCACGAGCCATCATCGGACAGGAGGGGTCGGTGTTGATCGCGATGATCGTGTCGACGTCCTTCAGCCCGGCGGTGTGTTGAACGGCGCCGGAGATGCCGATGGCCACGTAGAGGCGCGGCCTCACCGACTGCCCGGTGGTTCCGATCTGCCGCTCGAAGGGAACCCAGCCCCTGTCGGCGAGCGGTCGGCTGGCTCCGAGTGCTGCTCCCAGAAGGTCGGCCAGCTCCTGGACCGGGCCCAGCAGCTCCCGCTCTCCGATCCCCAGGCCGGCAGCCACGATCCTTTCAGCGTCGGCCAGCCGCACAGAGCCGGGATCGGCCGGCAGGCGCCTCAGCAGCCGGGTGCGGCCTGCGGCTGCCGGTGCCGGCGACCGCCGCACATCCAGCGGCCGCGGTCGAGGCGGAGGCGTCCCCCTTCCCCCCACGCGAAGTGCGGCGACCAGAGGCAAGCCAGGCGGGGTCAGCCAGCGCTCCTGGACGCGGTCATCGTGCGCCCAGCGCAGGACCAACAGACCCGCGGCATGGGGACGGAGGGCCGCGCAGTCCATGACGCAGGTCCCATCCAGGGCGGCGGCCAGGCGGGGCGCCAGGTCGTCGCCGGCGCCACCGGCGGGAAGCAGCACCGCGGCGGGCCTCTCCTGGCCGAGACAGCCGGTGAGCGCGGTCACCCAGCTCTCGGCGTCGTACTCGTCCAGCCCCTCGACCACGTAGACCCGGTCGGCGCCCAGCGCGGCCAGCCGCTCCGGCTCGCCGGTGCCGGTGACGGCTCGCACGTGCCCGCCGAGCTCCTGCGCCAGCTCGGCGGCGATTCCCAGAACCTCCAGGTCGTCTTCAACCCAGGCCCAGACGGCCGTCCTCTCCGGCACGGCGCGCGCCTCCTCCCCGGAGTCCTCCCGGCCGTTCACAGGGACAGGGCCACCTGGTAGCCCTCCTGCACGGCGTTCCCGGCTCTTCGCGGCGCGACACAGTCGCCGGCCCGATGAACCTCCAACCGGCCCTTGAGAGACATGTACAGGGCGTCGTCGGCGCGGCCGTGGTTGGCCACCACGATGCTGTCGTACGGTCCCAGCTCGACCTGCCGGCCGGAGGCCACCTCCACGGCCTGGATGAGCCCGTCCCCGTAGCTCAGAGGCGCCAGGCCGGGGCGGATCCGCACCCCCATGGCGAGCACCCGCCGGTGCCAGTTTTCGAAGTCGAGGGTCAGCCCCAGATCCTGGCCGACCAGGAGAGAGGACGCCACCACCTCAACCCGGTGGCCGCGCTCGGCCAGCCACTCGGCGGTGCTTGTGGCCTGGTGGAAGCCGACCATGTCGACGACGGCGACCGTCTCCCCCAGCTCGGCCCCCTGCATCACCTCCGAGACGCTGAGAACTCCCTCGGCGGGGCTGGCCGGCAGCGCCCCGGTGCAGCAGACGACGGCGTCCCAGCCACCTCCAAGCACCTGCTCGGCCTCCAGCCGGACACCCGTGCGAACCTCGACTCCGGCCCTCCGAACCTCACCGGCCAGGTTGCGGACCAGGTCGCCGAACTCGGCTCGATTGGGAACCTTCACCGCCAACCTCACCTGCCCCCCGAGCTCGGCACCGGCCTCGGCCAGGGTCACCCTGTGGCCCCGCCGGGCGGCCAGCGCCGCGCACTGCATGCCCGCCGGGCCGCCGCCCACCACGAGCACCCTGCGGCTTCGAGCAGCCGGCGGCGGACCCTGGCCCCCGAACTCCCTCTCGTGGCCGGTGGCGGGGTTCTCGATGCAGCCGAGGTCCAGGTTCAGACCCTCCCGCCCGATGCACTCCTGGTTGCAGGAGATGCAGAGCCGGATCTCCTCCACGCGGCCCTGTCGCGCCTTGAGCGCCGTGTGTGGATCCGCGATCTGCTGGCGGACCATCCCGACCAGGTCGCAGGCGCCTCCCGCCAGCACCTGCTCCGCCTGGACCGGGTCCTTGATGCGCCCCACCCCCACGACCGGCAGGTCGGTCACCTGCCGCAAGGCCGCCGCAGTGAAGAGCTGGTACCCGGGGGGCAGGTGCATGGAGCCCTCGACCATGTAGAGAGTGTGGGTGGCGGTGCCCAGCGAGGTGTTGAAGTAGTCGACGAGGCCGTCCCTGTCCAGGAGCCGCGCCGTCTCCACTGAGTGCTCAAGCGTGAGGCCACCCTCCAGGAACTCGTCGCCGGGCAGCCGCACGCCGAGCACCAGGTCGCGGCCCACCTGGTCACGAATTGCGGCGATGATCTGGCGCACGAGGCGGGCACGCTTCTCCACGGTGCCCCCGTAGGCGTCGCTGCGGCGGTTCGCGTAGGGCGAGAGGAATTGGCGCACCATCGAGGAGTGGGAGCACTGCAGCTCGATGCCGTCGAATCCTCCCAGCTGGCAGTGGCGGGCGACGCGCGCGTAGGCCCGTACCACCTCGTCGATGTCCGCCTGCTCCATCTCCTTCGGCACCTCCCGGAAGAGCGGGTCAGCGATGGCTGACGGGGCCCAGACCGGCTGCCGGGTGTAGGTCGAAGCGGCCTGGCCGCCGTTGTGGTTGATCTGGGCGAAGATCGGCGTGCCGAGAGCGTGCATCCGGCGCGTCAGCTCGTCGTAGAGCGGTATCACCGACTCGTCGAAGGCCTTGATGAGGCGCTCGTAGGGGTGGTCGGTCGGGTGAACGGACTGCTCCTCGCTGATGATCAGACCGACCCCGCCGCGAGCCCGCTCCTCGTAGTACGCGGTCAGGTCGGCGCCCGGCTTGTTGTGCTCGGCGAGATTCGTGAGGTGGGCGCTGAACACGATTCGGTTGGGGATCGTGATCGAGCCCACCCGCAGCGGCGAGAAAAGGTAAGGGAATTGCGGGTGCCGCATCAGACCTCCCGGCCGGCGCGGCCGCCCTCCAGGATCGCGTGCAGAGCTCGGCGGGGCGCCAGGCAGTCTCCTACCCGCCTGACCTCGAGCTCCGGGCAGTCTTGCCGCAGCCGGTTGTAGAGCGAGTCCTCGGCCAGCTCGTAGTCGGCTACCACCACACAGTCCGACTCCAGGAACGACTCCTCGGCTCCGAAGCGCTGGCGAAGCCCAAGACCCCCGGACTCCACCTGGAGCACCGTGACCAGGCTCCGAAGGTCGATGTCCAGCGCCGCCGCGGCGCGGTGCCAGGGCATCAGCTCGCCCGTGGCTCCCAGCTGCGCCGAAACGAAGGCGTCCTCCGTGAGGATGGTCACCGGGCGACCCCGCTCGGCTGCGAAACGGGCGGCGTCGATGGCCGCGTAGGACCCCTCGCGATCGATGATCGCCACACGCCCCTTCCCCGGCAGCCGTCCATCGAGCACGTCGCGGACCGAGACGACCCCGCTGAGGTGGCCACCCGGCAGGTCGTCCGGGGGTCGGGGACGACCGCCGGTCGCCAGCACCACCGTTTCCGCCTCCAGCTCAGCCAGGAGCGACGGGGTCGCTTCGACCCCCAGCCGGACGTCGATCGGCAGCTCGGCGAGGCGGGCGCTGAGCCACGCAGCGACCAGCCCGAAGGTCTCCCGCTGGCCGCTCGCCGCCACCATCCGGGGCATGCCACCGAGCTCCTCCGAGCGTTCCACCAGCGTCACCCGATGCCCGCGCAGGCAGGCGATCCTGGCGGCCTCCATGCCGGCCGGCCCCCCGCCGACGACGAGCACGCTTCGAGCCTGGGGAGCCTGTGCCAGCGGCGGCCACTGGCTCTCGTAGCCCGCCTCCGGATTGTGGACGCAGCTCACGGCGGCGTTGCTGGCCGACCTGACCATGCAGTCCTGGTTGCAGCGAATGCAGGGCCGGATCCTGTGCCGGGCGCCATGCTCGAGCTTGCGCGGCAGATCCGGGTCTGCGATGAGGGCTCGCGTCATCTCGCAGGCGTCGGCTTTCCCGGCCGCGATGGCCGCGGAGGCCTGCTCAGGGTCGACAAGCGATCCGCTGGCGAACACGGGGAGCCCACCCACCGCTCGCCGCACGGCTGCGGCCAGCTCGAGCGCGTAGCCGGGCCGCTCATGCAGTCCGGCCCGCGTGGCCTCGACGCTGTAGATCGAGCCCATCACCACGCTCAAGTAGTCCACGCCTTCGACAAGCCCGGCGGCCAGCTCGGGCGCCTGCTCAGGCGTGATGCCGGCCCAGGGCGCCAGCTCGTCGCCGCAGAGCCGCAGCCCGAGCACCAGCCTCGTGCCCAGCTCCCGGCGCACGGCGGCGATCACCTCGCGGATCAAACGTGCACGCTCCTCCTGGCCGCCACCGTAACCATCGGTCCGCTGGTTGGTGAGGCCGGAGAGGAACTGACGGAGTAGCGAGTACTGCCCTGCGTTCACCTCCACCCCGTCGAGGCCGGCCTGGGCCGCCCAGCTCGCCGCTCGCGCGAAGCCCTCCACCACCGCCGCGATGTCCTCCGGCTCCATCACCTTGGGCATCTCCAGGGTGGCCGGGTTGGGCACCGCCGAAGGCGCCCAGAGCGCCCTCTTCAGGATGTGTCCGGTTCCCTGCATCCCGCAGTGGCTGAGCTGGGCGATGACCACCGCCCCCCGGGCGTGCAGCCGGTCGCCGAGCTGGCGAAAGGCGGCCCGGATGGCCGGATCGTAACCCCGGATGGCGCGCTGATAAGGGTGGCTGGAGGGGTGCACCTGCGCCTCCTCCAGGACGATCACCCCCACGCCGCCGCTGGCGCGCCTTTCCAAGTAGGTAGCCAGCCGTTCCCCCGGCAGCCCACCCTCTGCCAGGTTGGTGCAGTGAGGCGCGAAGACCACGCGGTTTCGCGCCGTCGCGCCGGCCAGAGGCAGCGGCTCGAGCAGCGCCGCCGACGCCGAGACGGTCACGGCCGGCGCTGCTAGGGCAGCGGTCGGGAGCCGACCGGGCGCGAGGCGGCGGGAGGCCGCGGGGAGATCGCCCTGGGCTTCAGCGCCAGGGGCAGCAGAGTCGCAGTCGATCCCGCTTCCGGTTTCCGCACGCACTCCGGGTCCGGATCATCGAGGTCGACGCCGGTGAAGTGCTTGACGGCCATGCAGCCGCCATGACAGCGGTCGTAGGCCCCGCAGCTCCGGCACTGGCCTCCCACTTCCCAACCGCGTAGCCGCTCAAAGAGGGGCGAGCCCTGCCAGACCTCGCCGAACGACGAATCCCGCACGTTGCCGGCCTTGAACTCGGGCGCCAGCACGAACGGACACGCGTAGACGTCGCCGCGAGGGTCGACGCAGCAGACGATGCGCCCGGCCCCGCACATGTTCAGCCCGTCCAGGGGCTGGCCCAGCGCGGAGAGATGGAAGAAGGAGTCGCCTGTGAGGACGTCCGGATGGGCGCGAAGCCAGTCGTAGAGCTCGCGGTTCTGGGCCTGGGTGAGCTTGAGCGCCTCCCAGACCGCCTTCCCTCGGCCCGAGGGCCGCAGGCGCGTCACCCGCAGCTGGCCGCCCATGCCCGTGACGATGGCATGCAGCTCATCCAGTCCCTGGAAGCTGCGCCGGGTGACCACGTGGTTGACCTTGAAGGGGAAGCCCTCGGCGGCCAGCAGCTCCATTGCGTTGCGGGCCCTCGAGAAGGAGCCCTCGCCGCGGATCGGGTCGTTGACGCCTGCCGAAGCGCCGTCCACGCTGATCTGCACGTCGAGGTAGTCGGTGGAGGCGATCCAGCGGGCTGCACGCCGGTCCAACAGCGTGCCGTTGGTGGAGAACTTGACCCCGATGCCGTGCTCGATCGAGTACTCCATCAGCTCGAAGAAGTCGGGCCGCGTCATCGGCTCGCCGCCGCCGACGTTGATGTAGAAGACCTTCATCGCCGCCCACTCGTCGAGCAGCCGCTTCGCCTCGGCGGTGTCCAGCTCGTCGGGCGCCCGCTTGCCAGACGAGGAGAGGCAGTGAACGCAGAGGAGATTGCAGGCGTAGGTCAGCTCCCAGGTCAGGCAGATGGGTGCCGCCAGGCCCTGCCGGAGCGCGTCATAGTACATGCAGGACCCCCCTCCGGCGCAGCCCCTCGAGCACTGTGAGCAATCGTGGCAGCGCTTCCTTGCTTACCTTCCCGGCCGCCTCCAGGTCACCGGCGATCTCGCCCAGCGTGTGGCCGCCCGCCGACTCCACGAAAGGCAGCAAGGCATGGTCGACGAAGAACAGCTGGCGATCCCGATAGCTGTAGGCGAGGGCCCCAAATCGCTCAGGCCTTAGAGCCACGGCGTCGTCGAGCCGGACCCGATCGCTGAGCTTCAACCCGACTCAGTAGACCCCACACATGCCGTCGATGGTGATCTCCCGAACCAGGATGTCCCCCAGATCCTCGTCGCTCAGCTCGGCACCGAAATCCACGTCTTCGACAGCGCCGGTCGACTCGAGTGAATCCATGGTTACCCTCCCATCAGAGTAGTCGAACCCCTATTCTGCCTCCCCCAGCCGGTAAGTAACTACGATGCTTTCTGCTGTGTCCACGCTGCAGCTGGTTCTGGGCCTGCTGGTGGTGGTGGCCGTGCTGGCGCTCGTCTCCCACCGGCTCCACGTGCCCTACCCGATCGTGCTGGTGCTCGGCGGCCTGGCGCTGGCGCTGGTTCCTGGCCTGCCCCCCGTCTCGCTGGCACCGGACGTCGTGTTCCTGCTCTTCCTACCGCCGCTCATCTTCTCCGGCGGCTGGTACACGTCGATCCGCGACTTCAAGGCCAACTTGAGGCCGATCGGTCTGCTCTCGATCGGCCTCGTGCTCTTCACGATCGTCGGCGTGGCCGCCGTGGCCCACGCTGCCGTCCCCGGCCTGTCCTGGCCAGTCGCCTTCGTGATCGGCGCCATCGTGTCGCCGACGGATGCCATCGCCGCGACCGCCATCTTCGAGCGCATGGGTGTCCCCCGCCGGGTGATCACGGTGTTGGAGGGCGAGAGCCTGGTCAACGACGCCACGGGACTGGTCGCGTACCGCTTCGCCGTGGCTGCCGTGGTGACGGGCGGCTTCTCGCTCTGGGAGGCGGGCATGCAGTTCCTCGTCGGAGGAATCGGCGGCGTCGCGCTGGGGCTTGCCGCCGCCTGGGCCCTGAGCCAGGTCGGACGCCGAATCGAGGACCCGGTGGTCGAGATAACGCTGTCCTTCCTTCTCCCCTACGGCGTCTACCTCGCGGCGGAACAGCTGCGCCTTTCCGGGGTGCTTGCTGCGGTGGCGGCTGGTATCTACCACGGGTGGCGAAGCCCCCAAGACTTCTCGGCCACCACGCGCACCCAGGCCTTCGCGGTGTGGGAGATGGCCCTCTTCGTTCTGAACGGCCTCGTCTTCATCCTTATCGGACTGCAGCTGCGTACCGTCCTCGGCTCGCTTTCCAGCCGCTCCCCGGCGGAGCTGATCTGGGTCGCCGCCGTCGTCTGCCTGGCGGTCATCGCCATTCGCTTCATCTGGGTCTTCCCGGCTACCTACCTGCCCCGGCTGCTGAGCTCGAGGGTCCGCCAGGGCGATCCCTATCCGCCCTGGCGCCAGGTCACGATCGTGGCCTGGACCGGGATGCGAGGCGTGGTCTCACTGGCGGCCGCCCTCTCACTCCCGCTTCAGACCAGCGGGCACACGCCCTTCCCGGACCGTGACCTGGCCATCTTCCTGACCTTTGCCGTGATCCTGGTCACGCTGGTCGGCCAGGGCCTGACGCTTCCGCTGCTGGTCCGAGCCCTGCGCCTCTCGGCAAGCGAGGAGGAGCAGCAGGAGGAGGCGGACGCCCGATTCCGCGCCATCGAGGCTGCCGTGGACCGGCTGGCTGAGCTGGAAGACGAGGAATGGACGCGCGATGACGCCCTGGCCTACATGCGCCGCTACTACGGAAAGCGCCGGACCATGTTGGCCACACGCTTCAACCGCATTGAAGACGGGCACGACGAAGACGGCCACGAGCATGGCGACGGCGCCGACCACCTGGTGGAGCATCGCGAGCGGCGCAACTCGTTCCGGCGCCTTCAGCAGGAACTCCTGGCGGCCGAGCGGAACGCGGTTGTGCGACAGCGCAACCGCGGCACCATCAACGACCAGACGCTGCGGGCCATCCAGCGGGACCTGGACCTCGAGGAGCTCCGGCTGGCCACCTCCTGACCCCGGGACCGTCCCCCTGGCGAGAGTGGGCAGCCCTCAGCGAGGAGGCTGTCTGGGAAAGACTCGCTGGATGATCAACCAGGCCCCCAGCGCGATGATCACCAGAGGCCAGAAGATGTCCGACCTGACCCAGTTCAGCAGGCCGAGGCTCCGGAGCAGCGAGTAGCCGCCCACGAGCACCAGGACCACTCCCCAGAACCAGGTCCACTGGCCACTCCAGTAGGAGCTGCGCCTTTGCCGCCTCGAGTCGCGCCACTCTTCACGAGACCCTTCAGCGGGCGGAGGAGGAGGCTCCCGAGGCGGTTCACTGGCCACGCAGTCATCCTAAGACGGAAGTGGGCGGGCTGCAGTTCCACGGCTACGTGCTGGGAGTACCCCCTCCATAGCCCCCCGGCAAGGGGCCCGCAATGGGGAGGGAAGGAATCAGGTCAGTTTGGCTTTCAGGGCTATCAAGCGATCGTGTGACTCAAGGAGGCGGCTGCGTGAGAGCCGGCCGCTCTGGGCGGCGGCGAGCAAGGCCGCGTAGGCGGCCAGACCCGCCGTCGGGGAGCCATAGAGGGCGATGTCGGCCCCGGCCGCGACAGCCTCCACCGCGCGACTCCCGACGTCTCCGCTCAGGGAGGCGGCGTTCAGGTCGTCCGTGATCACGACACCCTGGAACCCGACCCGTTGACGCAGCTGCGCGATCACTTTGGACGAGAAGACAGCCGGCTTCTCGGCGTCCCAGCCCGCGTAGACCGCGTTGGCGAGCATGACCATGTCCACTCCGTCCTGGCTGAGCTGCCGGAAGGGGACCACCTGCTCTTCCAGCTGCGCCTCGGAGGCGCCTACGCGGCCCAGCGCCGTATCGGTATCGACGCTGAGGGACCCCACTCCTGGGAAATGCTTGGCGGTGGCCGCCACACCACCAGACTGAAGTCCCTGGGCAAAGGCGTCGGCCAGCGCCGCGACCCGGTGGGAGTCTCCTGCGAAGCCGCGGCCCTGGACCGCTTCGAATCCCTGTGCGGCCGTGACGTCGGCCACCGGCGCGAAGTTGACGTTGATGTGGTTGCTGACAAGCAGAGCCGCCGTAGCCTGGCCCTCGCTCCTTGCCTCGGCCTCGCTGGCCATCAGCCGTGGACTCTTGGGCGGCCCTGGAAGACGTTTGACGGTGCCCCCCTCCTGGTCTGTGGCCACGAACAGCGGCGGATTCCCGCCTGCCGCCGCGCTCTCTTGCAACAGCTGCACCTGCGCCGGCAGGGCTCCGCTGACGTTCCTCGAGAAGAGAAGAATTCCTCCCAGCTCCCCCTCACGGACCGCTCTCAGTGTGCCGGCGTCCGGAGTCCCGCCATCGATTCCGCTGATCACCATCTGGCCTACCAGCTGCGACAGAGTGAGCCGATCGTCCCTGTCCTCGCGAGGCGGCGCCGAGGCCTCGCCGGCGGGCAGGTCCGCGGCCGCCGGCGACTTCTCGAAGCCGACGGACGGCGTGACCGAAGGCCTTGCCGAGAGCCGTCCAGGCGTCGCGGTGAGCTGCCGAACCAGCAGCAGAGACCCCAAGACGGAACAGGCGGAGAGCCCGACGGCCACAGCCACCAGGATCCTTCGCCGCCTACCCATCTGGCCGGCAGGCTATCAAGAAACTGCCCGAGCGCCGGTGCCGGGGCGCCGCTACGCCGGCGAGGTCGGCGGGGGTGGAGGCGGCGGAGGCGGCGGGGGGGG
>Ga0209526_10002263_pt1 | contig 12944 bp, 8 predicted proteins | sample JacPinW_OM2H0_M1_FD_188566 | JGI IMG/M metagenome (GOLD analysis project Ga0209526, IMG submission 188566) | Forest soil microbial communities from Algoma, Ontario, Canada - Jack Pine, Ontario site 1_JW_OM2H0_M1 (SPAdes) (version 2) | ecosystem: Environmental > Terrestrial > Soil > Boreal... | reverse complement strand
GCGGGAAGACAGGCAGGCGGAAGCGGGCTTGTCCCATATGCGAAGGCCGGCGTTGCGAGAGAGCTCCCGAATTTCCTGCTTGCATAGTCCGGCTTCGCGTAGCGGCGCGGCGACTCGATGCTGCTCCGCGGCCAGCTGTCCGGGACGAAAGTCGCCCTGGTCGTCCGTATTTACCCCATAAGCGATGGAGTCGAAGCCTCGCTTACTGCGGAATTCCTCCAGGATCGTAAACAACTCGTCCTTGCAATGAAAACAGCGGGAGGCGTCATTGCGGGCATATTCCGGCCGGTCGAGCTCGCCAGTGGCGACGATTTCCAGCGGGATTTCCCGCTCATGGGCGAAGGCAGTCGCGTCCGCCAACTGGGTACGGGCCAGGCTGGGAGAATCAGCGATGACGGCCAGCATATTGCCGCCTAATACTTGGCGCGCGGCCCAGGCCAGAAAGGCTGAGTCCACGCCGCCGGAGTACGCGATCAGGGTCCGCCCCAGCGAACGGAGATGGCCATTGAGCAACGCTCGCTTGGAGATGAGATTGGCAGCCGGTTGCATAGGGATATCTTAGATGCTTTTACCTGGTAGCGCGAATTGGGCGAGATTTACCGCAACAGGTTGCGGAGAAACTCGGCGTTGTGACCTCGGCGGCTGAAGCTGGCCCCGAAAACAAGCCTTGCGCGCAGCGCGGGAGCGCCGCTCCACCGGCAGTCCGCTAGTCTCAGTCTAGAACAATTTCTCCTGCCGCCGCAGATTTCCGAAGGCGCCGATATTAGCCAGGGCGAAGTTGAAGCGGAACTGGTTCTCGTTACGAACTGATCCCAGGGCAAAACGGCGGTATTCGACGCTCAGACCACAGCAATCCCAGTTATAGGCTGTCTGTATTGCCGAATATTGCAGAAAGCCCAGATTGGCGTCGAACCCGAGATTGGTTGCTCCACTGAATCCGCGTTTGTTGGAGTGTCCATAGCCAAACAGCAGCCGAAACTGATTGAAAGCCTGGGGCGCTGTGGAAGGGACAGCGATAGCATCGCTGGGCGCTTCCAAATACGCATCACCGCCGCCGATCGTGTACGAACCAACGCGATAGTTGACGAAAGCCGTACTGGCATTGATCCGCTTCTTTTTGAAGTCGTAGTCAATATCCCATTCCGCCTCTGTCCGGCTGGTCGGCCGGAAGCGAAGCCGGGAGGTCAGAGGCGAAAGCCTGCGGGCATCTGTAAGAAACGCGATACCGGTAAAGTCGGCTGTAGTCGTGAAGACATTCCTCTGCCCGGGCACCAGAGCTCCTCCGAAGGTTGGATCAAGGAAGTACTTCTGGGCCAGCTCCCAGGTGACGATTTCGCGCACCCGCGGCTCCGCCTGGCAGGGCGTCTCGCGGGTTTCAGGCTGCCGTTCCCAGGGGATTCGACTCTCCCCCGCGGGACGACCAACGATAAGGGAAGGCATGCCGGTTGCGCCGCAATCCCCCGGCTGTTCAGAGGTACGCTTGGCGTAGAGCCGGTCGACCAGCGCGTATTCGACTTCATGGGTATTGCTTAAGATGTCGCGCTCGTCAAATCGCAGAATCTGGGCGAAATTGTCGACGCCGGTGACGTAACGGTAAGTTGCACGGGGCTCAATCACATGCTTCCATTTCCGTCCCCAAAATTCGCGATCGAAAATGCGCTCCAAGGCAGGCGGCCGAACTTCCACCGCGCCCTCCACGGCCTTGCGGTTGATGAGATCGCTCTTCGCCACGCCAACCCCCGTGGAGGGCACGAGCCGCTGGGTGTAGAAGGTTTCGCGCAGAACAAACTGTGGACGCAGTGACCACCCGTCGAGCACCAGGGGAAGCGATAGCATGGGGCTGAAGTCAAAGCGCCCCACGAGCGGCGCAGTTCGAAACGAAGGCTCACTGCGGGAGAGCCCCTCAGCAGCCGCGTCATAAGACCAATACAAGGGCGAGTGGCCGAGCTCGCGATCTACACTGAAAGATTCAAAGCTTGGGGCACGCAAAATGGTGATAACGTCGCCGCGAGTCGTGCTTTCAAAGTTCTGATAACGCCGTACGGACGCGTTATAGAAGAAACCGCGGGTGGCGTTGGAGAGGAAGGCCTCGGACGTCACCTCCGAATTCACCGCCTGGCTGAAGACGTCGTTAAAGGCGAGGCGAAAGACGAACGAACTCAGATAGTCGATGCTGGCGACCCCGCGAAAATTATGTCCAAAGGCATCTTCTGCATTGAGGCGTACCTCGTGTCCGCCCTGGTTCACATTCGGCTGCCCGATGCCGCGGTCGAAAACGCCAAAATAGTTCAGGTCCACATAGGCTGCTTCGCTCGGCCGGGCGCGAAACTCCGCCTGTGGAGCCCAACCCCGCCGGGTGAAATACTCAGCTCCCAGGGTGGCGTCCAGGCTGGGATTGATGGCCCAGAATACTGAATCGCCAAAGATGGTCCCCTTGATAGAGGAACGCCCGAAATTGGGGATGAGCAGGCCGCTCTGCCGCGGCAAACGCGTTATGGGGTGCGTGGCGAATGGAAAATAAAGGACCGGGACACCCTTAATCCGGAAGGTGCTGCGGTAAATGCTGGCGTTTCCCCCGACCTCCACGACAATTTTGTGCGCGTCGAAACCCCATTTGGGGCGCGGGAGTTCGCAGGTGGTAATGGTTCCATCGTAGACCCGGAAGTGGTCGGGGCCAGTCTTCTCCACAACTTTGCCGGTGAAGGCAAAGGGATTGGGGGAGGACAGGATCAGACGCTTTCCCCGAAGTCGCATCCCGGTGGTGCCGACTACGTGTTCGAAGCGTCCGGTTTCAGCCCGGATATTGTAGGTGCCATGAGTGGCTTCGACATGCTCGTCATTGGGCCCGCCGTCAAGCACCACGTGACCATCTGCGGTTGTATCCCCGGTGTCCGAATTGTAGTCGACCGCGTCGGCATACAAAATGTAGGTGCCATAGTGAATTGCCACCTGGCCGCGCAGCTTGAACACGGCGCCATCTTTTTCCTGTTGCTGGGCGCTGATGGTGACGTCCTGCTCCTTCATTGCGGAAGGCGCGGCAGGCAAGGATTGAGCTGCTTGTGTGCCTGCCTGTTCGGCCGTAGAAAGCAACTGGCTGGTAACTATGGAAGGAGCGAGTAGCAGATGACAAACAAACGCCGCCGTGATAAGGAATCGTGTGCGGGATGTCATCGCAAGCGGACGAAGCCCCTGGTGAGAAGATCCACGCTGGGGTATGGTGACGTTAGCACGGTGCCAGCCCGAGTGGCAAAGCGCCACCTCCCCGCAGATATTTTTTGGGCTGCGGCTTCTTCTGGCACGACCAATTCATGCTCTGCCGCTGGGCCGTTGGAGGCTCAACTGGCGTCCGATCGTTCCTTCATGAAAACGAGATTCGAACCCGATGATCAGACAGCTGCGAACGATGGATTTTCACCAACCCTGATTGATCCTGAAGCGTATGATGCCACCGAGCAGAAATTTGCTGCCAGCCTCGAGCAAACTACGTCGGCTAAGCCGCCGAAGTTCGTGGTGGAAGCAGAACCCTCCGAAGTAGTATTAGACAATGGACGTGAGATAGCAGACGCAGCGGAAGGGGGCGGTACACAGGAAACGGCAGCAGTGGCTCCGTTGCCGACCGACCTTCAGGGATCACCGGATCATGATTCGTGGCGACAAGAGCTAGCGGCCCGATTGAGCCACTACCGTGCCCGCAGGCGCCCGCGAGAACCTCGCTATCCGTCGTTGCAACTGAAGTTCGAGAGTGACCAGGTTTGGAGTTCTCCCGCCAGCACCGTCCAGCCTCCTCCATCCACCGCCGCCAGGCTCGAGACAGTGAACTACCAGCAACCTGTCGCTGCCCCCCGCATAAAACTAGCGGAGCCAGCGGACTATCCCCGTATTTTGCCGGCCGCCACCACGGAAACCACGGCCAAGATTATTGAATTTGCCAGCTACAGTCCGACGCCTAGACCACTCGACGAGCTGGCTGAACCGGTGCTGGATCGTCCGCGAATCATCGAGTCTCCTGAACTCGTCCCGCCGCCGCCCGCCCTCGGGGGCATTCTGATTGAGCCCGTAGAGGAACCGGCCAGTGAGAGAAGGCCTGGATTCGAGATTCCGTTGCGGGCGGCGCCTATGGCACGGCGCATGGCCGCTGCCGGCATAGACGGCGCGCTTGTGGTTTCGGCAATCGCTGCTTTTGCTTACATTTTTTTCAGGATCACGGCCATAATTCCGCCGCCAGGCAGAGTGGCTGGAACCGCGGTCTTTCTCATCGGCCTCTTGTGGTCCGCCTACCAGTACCTGTTGCTGGTTTACAGCGGCGCGACGCCGGGCCTGAAGCTGGCCCGGCTCGAGTTGCACCGCTTTGACGGTAACCCGGTGCCGCGCCGGATACGCCGCTGGCGTGTGCTAGCGTCCGTGCTCTCCGGAGTATCGCTGGGCCTGGGATACGCTTGGTGCCTCCTCGACGAGGACGAACTGTGCTGGCACGACCGAATCACCAGAACGTACATGGCGCCGAAAAGCTAAGGCTCGCTTCCCGCAAAGACCCGGTCGGAGCAGGTCTCTAAGCCGCCCCAAGCCGAGCGCAGCGCGGGGGCGTCCCGCCCACAGCACCGAGGACAGGATGCGCCGGGGCAACCCAGAGAGACGCCGAGGGCGCTACAAGTTCGGGCCTCATTCCCTGTCTGCTAACATCTTTTCGTGACTTCAAATTCTCCGGTCCGGGTTCGCTTTGCTCCTTCCCCGACCGGGCATCTCCACGTTGGCAATGCGCGCACGGCTCTGTTCAATTGGCTCTTCGCCCGGCAGCAGGGCGGCACCATGGTGCTGCGCATCGAGGATACTGATGTCGAACGCAGCGAAGCCCGTTTTGAGGATCAGCTCATGGCCGATCTCAAGTGGCTTGGTCTTGACTGGGACGAGGGGCCGGATGTCGGTGGACCCCACGCTCCCTATCGCCAGTCGGAGCGTCTGGAAATCTACCGCGAGCATGCCCAGCGGCTGGTGGATCAAGGCCAGGCGTATTTGTGTTTCTGCAGCGAAAGCGAACTCCAGAAGGAGCGGGAACGGGCGCAGGCCGAGCATCGTCAGCCAATCTATTCGGGCAAGTGCCGCGCTATCGATCAGGGAGAAGCCACGCGGCGGCGGACAGCAGGTGAGCCCTGCGCCATCCGGCTGAGGATTCCCGAGCATCCCATCCGCTTTCACGATCTCGTCCATGGCGATGTGGAGTTTTCAAACGAAGTTGTGAGCGATCCCATCATCCTGCGCTCGAACGGGATGCCTGTGTACAACTACGTGGTGGTGATTGATGACGCGCTGATGAAGATCACACACGTAATCCGCGGTGACGATCACCTGTCAAATACGCCCAAGCAGGTTGCGCTGTACGAGGCCCTGGGCTGGCCGGTGCCAGAATTCGCCCACCTTTCGACCATTCTAGGCAGCGACCGGGAACGGCTCTCGAAGCGACACGGCGCGACCTCAATTGCCAACTTCCGCGACCTGGGCGTGCTTCCGGAGGCGCTTCTCAACTATCTGGTTTTGCTCGGATGGGCGCCGCCAGGAGGGACGCGAGAAATCTTCAGCCGCGAAGAGTTGGTGAAAGAGTTTTCCTTGCCACGAGTGACGCCATCACCGGCCGTGTTCGATATGGAAAAACTGTACTGGTTGAACCGGCATTACATGAAGAGCTGGCCGGCCGACAAACTAACGTCCCTGGGAGCATGGTTCTTCGCCAAGGCCGGTCTTATGCGGCTCGGAGACGCGAAATGGCTGAGCGCGCAAGCCGTGCCGGATCTGGAAATGGATGACAGAATAAGGGTCTGGCTCTCCCGAGTTGTGGCACTGCTCGCGCCGGCGGTGGATTGTCTGAATCAGCTGCCCGAGCAGGCGTCCCTGATCTTCAACTACGACGCCAAGGCCGCGCTAGCCGCGCCCCACAACGCCGAGGTGCTGGCCTGGCCAAATACCGATGCCGTTCTGGAAAGATTCACAGTCAAGCTACTGGAAGACGAATCGGCGAGGATGCGACAGCTCACGCCAGAGCGGTTCAAGCAGATCGTGAACGAAGTAAAGGCGGAGACGACGGCAAAGGGAAAGGAATTGTTTCACCCCATCCGCATCGTGGTGACCGGATCACATTCGGGTCCGGAATTCGACAAGCTGATTCCCATCCTCGAAGAAGGCAGCCGGCTGGAGCTGCCAAACCACGTACTCAGCGTGCGCGAGCGGGTGGAACAGTTCGGCCGGACTCGGGCCAGCAGGCATTAGTCGTGGCTTGGAGATACCTGACACCGGTAGCTCTTCATGCTATTGTCCTTCCATGATTCGACCCCTCGCTGTTTTTCTTCTGCTCTTGTCCGCTAGCGTGCCTGGCTTGGCCAAAGAAAAATATCAGCACGCCGGTCCCCTTCATCTTGATCGTAACGGCGAAAAATGGGCGGAGAAGACCCTGCGCAAGCTCTCACTCGAGGAAAAGGTTGGCCAGATCTTCATGATCTGGGTGCGGGCGGAGTTTCTCAACCTTAGCAATCCCGATTATCTCCAGCTGCGCGACCGCATGCACAAATATCACGTCGGCTCATTCGCCCTGACGGTGCGTTGGGAGCCTCCCTTTCTCTACCGCAACCAGCCCTACGAGGCCGCCGAACTGCTCAATCGCTTGCAGAAAGAATCCAGGCTGCCGCTGCTCGTCGCGGCCGATTTCGAGCGCGGGGTCACCATGCGCCTTTACGGAGCCACAACCTTTCCCCATGCCATGTCATTTGGTGCTGCCGGGAAGGCGGACTACGCTGAAGCCTTCGGCCGCATAACGGGGGAGGAAGCCCGCGCCATCGGCGTGCACTGGAATTTCTTTCCCGATGCCGACGTCAACTCCAACCCCGCGAACCCCATCATCAACACGCGTTCCTTTGGGGAAGATCCGCAGCAGGTGGGAGATCTCGTAGTCGCCTACATCCGCGGCGCGCACGCCAGCGGAATGCTGACCACCGTCAAGCACTTCCCCGGCCACGGCGATACCGCCACTGATTCGCACCTCAGTGTGGCCCAGGTGACGGGAGATCGGGCGCGGTTGAATTCGGTCGAACTGGCGCCCTTCCGCAAGGCCATTGCAGCAGGAGTCGATTCTGTGATGGTCGCGCACGTCACCGTTCCCGCTCTCGAGCCAGACGCCAACCGCGTGGCCACAACCTCACCCGCGATCGTCTCCGATCTACTTAAACGCCAGCTCGCCTTCCGCGGAATCGTGGTGACCGACGCGCTCGACATGGCGGGCCTTACTCGCCTTTATTCCGCCAACATCGGCCGCGCCGCGGTGGATGCCTTCAAGGCCGGCAACGATCTGTTGCTCATTCCGGCTGACCTGGACGCTTCCTACAACGCCGTTCTTGCAGCCGCTCGCAGCGGCGAAATACCCCCCGCCCAGCTCGATGCGTCAGTCCTCAAGCTATTGAAAGCAAAAGCCTCCCTCGGCCTCAACAAGAGCCGTCTGGTGGATGTAGACTCCCTTTCCGACAGCGTGGGGAAACCCGAGAACCTCGCCCTCGGCCAGCAGATCTCCGACGCGGCCGTTACCCTGGTGCGTGACAACGGCAAGCTGCTGCCGCTGAAACAATCCGGAACTGTTCAGAACGGGCTTCCGTATCAGCAAGCGGAAGAAGTGCACAACCAGATGGTAGTGGTGGTGCTTTCCGAAGATGTGCGAACCGAGGCTGGCCGTGCCCTGGAGCGCTCGATCAAGGCTCGTGTGCCCGATGCCAGTGTGATTTATGTGGATCCACGCATCGCCGCCGCCATGTCTGAGGAGATACTGAAAGCTGTGGACCAGGCCCAGGCCGTGATTGCGGCCGTGTACGTGGTACCGACCGCCGGCAAGGCGATGAAAGGAGCGAACGGCTTGACCAACTCGGTTTCCCTGAACGACGCCAGCGGCACGCTCTTGCAGTCGATGCTGGACCATGCAGCGCAGAAAACTGCAGTCCTGGCCATGGGAAATCCCTACGTGGCGCAGGATTTTCCCGCGATACAGAATTATCTCTGCACTTTTTCCAATGCAACCGTCTCGGAAGTCAGCGCCGTTGAAACTCTTTTTGGTGAAATTGCCATTCGCGGACATCTGCCGGTCAGCATTCCCAACGTCGCTCAGCGCGGCGCCGGCATCGAGCGGCCGGCACAAGTCGCGGAGGAAGGACCCCAACATGCGCATGCTCAAGCTGCTGGACGATAACTCAGCGCTGCTTTTAACCCTTGCTTTCGCCCCCCTGCTGGTCCTGCCGGCCTGCAACGTCAATGTAAGGAAAAACGGCGAGGGGCAGAACAAGAGAATGGATATCGAGACACCCATCGGCGGACTTCACGTCAGTAAGAACGCGGATGTCCGCGACGTCGGCCTTCCCGTTTATCCGGGTGCGCGCCGGAAGGAAAAGAACGAAGACGGGGAGGAAAACAGCGCCAACGTCAATATCTCCAGCAGCCTGTTCGGCTTCCGCGTGGTCGCGATCGAGTACTTGTCCAACGATCCGCCCGAAAGGCTCATCGCCTACTACAAGGACCAATTGAAGAAATACGGCAGCGTGCTGGAGTGCCACACCAACAAATCCCATGCCGGCGCCAACATCAGCCCCGGCGAAGATCATTCCAGCGATTCCACACAACTGAAATGCGACGGCGATAAAAACGGCAAGACCATCGAACTGAAGGTCGGAACCGAGCCCAATCAGCACATCGTCTCCATTACTCCCGGAGACGCTGGCCAGGGATCAGATTTTGGCCTGGTGTATATACAAATGCGCGGTGGCAAGGACACAATCTAAGTTGAAAACAGCTTTGGAATGTCGAACTTGACGCTTGACGAACTTGAATGCCCGAGCCGGGCACCAGGGTTCAGGTCTTAACTTCGACAATTCTAAATCCGTCAATCCGGCAATCGAATATCTCAGACAAAGCCGATACCACCGGGAACGCCATCAAGGAAATTCGTCAAGCGGAGCCGGCGGGCCGGCTAGGGCCGGGGTCAGAGCAAATGGCTGGCTCTGGGCGAACTCCTGGTTGTGGCTCTGATCTTCATCGCTGACCACGGTCACCTGATCCCCGTGAGTAAGGCACCTCGTAGCCCAACTTCGATTACACGCAAATCCAACGCCTCGCCACCTGATTTTGTGCAACCGCAGCGAGATCCTTCCCCACAACAGCGACACCACGTCTGGCCTGGGGGTGGACTCATTTTGTCTCAGCCTCTCCTGGTGCGGTTTACCGGGGACAGGAACTATCCAATACACCCTGATCGCCCTTGCCCTTACGTGGACTCCCGCCCGCTTTCGGGGAGGAACTCGTGGGGCGCAGATACTTGATGAATTGGGTCGCGGATCTGGGCACACACGCGTTTCGCCTGGATCTGTGAAGGCGGCCTTCGGGCTTGCTCATTCGGATCAGGGAGCAACGGGTATGATCGAAGCGGGCCTCGCCGGCTTATTCCTGGGAGCATTGTGTCTCGGGACCGGCAAGAATCTTGCAGGCCGACCCTCGCTCACGGCGCTTCAGACCCACTGGATATGCTGCTTTTCTCGGCAAGGATCCCGGTGCATAATGACCGGGCCAGCAAGCGCATCACGACTGGCCAAAATCCCCGGTCTCAAAGAACCTCTTGGAGCTGATGAGTTCCGCCAAGCAGGCGCCGCTCATTCGAACATCAAAAGGTGAGTTACCTTGCCTCTCCTCGCCGCCCTGCGGTAACTTGAAACTCAGTGGAGTATGCCTGTCATCAATGTAAGGCTGCCGTGCAGGAAGGCATGGCCTTCTGCCCACAATGCAATGCGCCGCAAATCCGTGTCGCAGTGGCTGAGGTCGTGCCACCTTCGGTAGTGAATTCCGACCTGGCAGCGTCATCCATCCCCTATTTCGGCGCTTCGCTCCCAACCCGGATTGACTGGTCGCATGCCTTTCCCGCCACCGCCCTGGCTGGTCTGATCGCAGCGATTCTCATGATGACCCCCTTGGCCGTCTTCGGCTTGGGGATGCTTATAGGCGGCGGTCTTTCGGTAGTCTTTTATCGGCGCCGGAACCCGATCGCCACGGTCACTCCTGGAATGGGAGCCCGCCTGGGCATGGTAAGCGGGGTACTGGGCGGAGGCATTTTTGCCGTGCTCATCTCAGTCTTGACGATCGTGTTGCGACCGTGGGATCAGATCCGGGAGAAGCTCATCGACTGGGTCGAGCAAGCAGCGGCCCGCAATCCAGACCCGCAAGCCCAGCAAGCCCTGGAGTTCTTCAAAACTCAACCAGGCATCGTCCTGCTCATAACCATGATTTTAGTTGTGACCCTGGTGGGTTTCGTGATTTTCTCCGCCTTGGGAGGTGCTCTAGGGGCCGTCCTGTTCCGTCGGAAAGAGCCTCTCTAGCAGCTTCGGAAAACTCTGATTTTGAGTGGAGCAGCGTCTCCGCGGATTTGTTCTTATGACCATACTCCCCTCATTGGGGAACATTTGGATCTCTGCCGGCCCCCCGCCACCTTGCCCCACATCGCGTCGCCCGCGTATGATGCACCATTTATGACTCCGAAACCATCTCCACGTCTTTCCAACCTGCGCGAGAAGGGGCAACTGATGTCTGCCTCCGAAATTGAGCGCACCCTGGTCCGCCTCGTCCACGAAATTGTCGAGAAAAACAATGGCGCCACTGATCTCGGATTGGTGGGCATCCGGCGACGTGGTGTGCCCTTGGCCCAGCGCTTGGGACAAATGATCGCGCGCATCGAAAAGACCGACGTCCCCGTTGGCACTCTGGACATCACCTTGTACCGCGACGACCTGTCCACGCTGGGGCCGAAACCGGTAGTGCAGAAGACCGAGATCGGCTTCCCGATTTCCGGCAAGAACATCATTCTGGTGGATGACGTTCTCTACACTGGCCGTACCATACGCGCGGCATTGGATGCCCTGTTCCACGAAGGACGCCCGAAACAGGTTCAACTCTGCGTATTGATTGACCGGGGGCACCGCGAGTTGCCGATTGAGGCTGCTTTCGTGGGACGCAAGGTACAGACCTCGGATCGGGAAATTATTGAGGTAAAGCTGCGCGAGGTGGACGATACGGAGAAAGTTCTGTTGGTCGAACGGCAAGACTGACTGGTCATGAGATAGTTGACTGACATTTCGTCCATGCGTTAGCCCTAGCGAACCATGAATAAAGCTGCGCACGGCTCCCTGCTAAGTATCGAACAACTAGGGGCAGAGGACATTCTGGGCCTGCTCAAGTTGGCCCGGCGCATGAATCCGCTGAAGCCTCGCCCGTTGCTCCGCGGCAAGCGAGTGCTGCTTCTGTTCTACGAAGCTTCCACCCGCACTCGTAGTTCCTTTGAAGTCGCCGCCAAGTCGATGGGCGCCATGACCACGCTGGTTCTCTCCAGCGGGTCGAGCATCGAAAAGGGTGAGTCCCTGCTCGACACCGGCTACACCTTACGGGCCGTGGGCGCAGACCTGATTGTGATCCGTCATCCTCGGGCCGGAGCGCCCGTGCTCATGGCGAAGTACTTGGATATTCCCGTGATCAACGCCGGCGACGGAATGCACGAACATCCGTCGCAGGCCCTGCTCGATGCTTACACCGTCCTGCGCCACAAGAAGACGCTCAGAGGCCTCCAGGTAGCCATCGTAGGGGACATCTATCACAGCCGCGTGGCACGCTCCGCCATCCACCTGCTCAGCAAGTTTGGGACGCGCATCACGCTCTGCGGACCTTCTGAGTTCTTGCCGGAAACTGCCACCAGCCTGGCGCCGGGATTGCACATTGTGCGTACCGTGGAAGACGCGGTCCACGGCGCCGACGTGATCATGACGCTGCGAGTGCAGAAGGAGCGCCTGGCCGGCACGAAGATCAGCTTGCAGGATTACATTGCCAGGTATCAGATGACCATGCCCCGACTGAAGCTGGCCAAAAAAGACGCCATGATCATGCATCCCGGTCCGATCATCCGCGGCCTGGAGTTGACTTGGGAAGTAGCCGATTGCCCGCAATCGGCAATTGTTGAAGAAGTCCGCAACGGCGTACCGGTGCGCATGGCAATTCTTGCCCAGGCGCTGGGACGGGCCAGATGAGCTTAGCCATCGAAAAGTTCGAGGATCGAGTGTGACTCCCAAAGCGAATCACAGCCTGCTGATCAAGGGTGGCCGCCTCATCGACCCTGCCGCCAAGATCGATGCGCCTATGGACGTCCTACTACGCGACGGTCAGATTGCCGAGATCGCGCCGCCGGGCAAGACACGCGGCAGTGCAGAGGAGAAATTCGACGCCCGCGGCCTGATCGTCGCTCCCGGCTTCATTGACCTGCACGTCCACCTGCGTGAGCCCGGCCAGGGTTACAAGGAAACCATTGCCACCGGTACCGCCGCCGCTGCTGCCGGAGGATTTACTTCTGTCTGCTCGATGCCCAACACGCTGCCCGTCGTCGACTCGCCCGAATGGGTCACGTGGATGCAGCAGCCTGAGCGCGGGGCCGTAGTCAACGTCTTTCCAATCGCCGCTGCCACACATGCCAGCAAAGGCGCCGTGCTCACCGACTTTCGCGCCCTGCAACGTGCCGGAGCCGTGGGCGTCACCGACGATGGCAAGCCCATTCTCAACGACACGGTTATGCGCGACACGCTCAGATTGTCTTCCGAGATCAATCTTCCTGTGATTCAGCATGCGGAAGATACGCGCATGACCGAACGCTGCTCCATGAACGACGGTCCGACATCCTTTCGCCTTGGCCTCCGCGGCATGAAAGCAGAGGCTGAGGCTTCGATTGTGGAACGCGATGTGCAAATGGCGCAGCAGTTCACTGGCGCGCGCCTGCACGTAGCCCATCTCTCGACCGCCGACGCCCTGAAAGCAGTGCGGCGGGGCAAGCGCAGCAAGGCTCACGTGACTTGCGAAGTTACGCCGCATCACTTCGTGCTGACCGACGCAGATGTCGGCGA
>Ga0209526_10002262_pt1 | contig 12953 bp, 13 predicted proteins | sample JacPinW_OM2H0_M1_FD_188566 | JGI IMG/M metagenome (GOLD analysis project Ga0209526, IMG submission 188566) | Forest soil microbial communities from Algoma, Ontario, Canada - Jack Pine, Ontario site 1_JW_OM2H0_M1 (SPAdes) (version 2) | ecosystem: Environmental > Terrestrial > Soil > Boreal... | reverse complement strand
TGGTAAAGGAGGGCTTTGCCGCGAGCCTGACCGCAGCCGCCACGCGGTTTGCGCTCTCGCATCAGGCGATGGGCACCATCCTGATCGGGATGGCAACGCCGCAACAGGTCGAGGATGCGCTCGCCGCGGTCCAAAAAGGCCCGCTGCCGCCCGCCGCGCTCGACCGGCTGACAGCGCTGCAGCGGGGATTCGCCGGCGAACCACGGTGATCGAAACTCATCCAATGTCATATCCTCGCGTCCTCGGGATACTCGACGCTCACCAGATAAAGCCCGTCGGGCGGTGCGACCGGGGCACAGGCGGCACGATCGCGCCGTTCGAGCGCGGCGGAAACATCGTCGGCGGTCCACTTGCCCTCGCCGACAAGCGCCAGCGCACCTACCATTGAACGCACTTGGCTGTGCAGAAACGAGCGCGCAGACACGCTGATGTGGATGTCATTCCTGATCCGCGCAACGTCGAGACGGTCGAGGGTCTTGACTGGCGATTTCGCCTGACATTCGGCGCTACGAAAAGTCGTGAAGTCATGCCGGCCGACGAGGCGCTGCGCCCCGGCGTGCATTGCTGTGCTGTTGAGCGGTTTTGGGATACGCCAGGCCCGCCCCCGCTCGAATGTGAGATCGGCGCGGCGATTGATGATGCGATAGAGGTAATGGCGCTGGACAGCGGAAAAGCGCGCATCGAAGGATGGCTCGACTTTTTCTACCGCAATGACAGCGATGGGATGAGGGCGAAGATGCGCATTCAAGGCATCGCGCACCGTGTCCGTTTCCCAGTCCTTTCTCATGTCCACGTGACACACCTGTCCTAGCGCGTGCACGCCGGCGTCGGTGCGGCCCGCACCATGGACGCTCACTTTCTCGCCGCAGAAACGCGATGCGGCGAGCGCGAGCTCGCCCTGCACCGAGGGGCCATTCTCCTGAATTTGCCAGCCCACGAACGGGGTGCCGTCGTACTCGACCGTGAGCTTGTAGCGGGGCATGGGGCCTACTCGAACCTGGTCCCGGGGCGCACCGAGCTGCCGCGCGCGAACTCGCCCGCTTTCATGGCACGGCGCCCGGCGCGCTGTAGCTCAAGGATGCGCACCGCGCCCTCCCCGCACGCGACCGCGAGGCCATTATCGAGCACCGTACCCGGCGCTCCGGAACCTTCGCCGCGCGTGGACCGCAGCACCTTGATACGATGGCGCTCTCCCTCGTGCTCCCACTCGAACCAGGCGCCGGGATGGGGTGACAAGCCGCGGATGTGGTTGTGCACGACCTGCCACGGTTGTGTCCAGGCGATCCGAGTTTCGTGCTTGCCGATCTTGTTCGCATAGGCGACGCCTGCTTGCGGCTGCGGGGTGAGCGTCAGCGAACCGCGCTCGAGCGCCGCAAGCGCCCGGACCATCAAGTCAGCACCCAGGCGCGCAAGCCGGTCGTGCACATCGCCCGCGGTCGCATCGGGCCCGATCGGGATACGCTCGGCCACGGCAATGGGCCCGGTGTCGAGGCCCTCCTCCATCTTCATGACCATCACTCCGGTCTCGTTGTCGCCCGCCATGATCGCGCGCTGGATCGGTGCAGCCCCGCGCCAGCGCGGCAGCAACGAGGCGTGCAGATTGAATGCGCCGAGCGGGAAGCTGCCGAGGATCGACTGCGGCAGAATGAGCCCATACGCCACCACGACGGCAGCGTCCGCGCCGAGCGCGCGCGCGATGTCCTCCTGCTCCGGCGATCGCAAGGTGGTCGGCGTGTGCACCTTCAATCCCAAGCGCTGCGCTTCCCGTTCCACCGGGCTTGGGATGAGCTCCAAACCGCGCTTTCCCGCCGGCTTGGCGGGGCGGGTATAGACGGCAGCAATCTCGTGCCCGCGGCCGACGATCTCGATCAGCGTCGGGACCGCAAACTCCGGCGTGCCCATGAAAACGATGCGCAACGACATTTTTTTCTGTGAGGCGGCAGCAGCCAACGAACGGCAGCTCAGCAGATATCAATCACTAAACTCATTGGCTCTGAGCTCAAGATGCCGGTTGCTCACCCTGCGCGCTTCGCCACTTTCGTGAACTTCTTGATGATGCGTTCGCGTTTGAGCCGGGAAAGGTGATCGATGAACAGGATGCCGTTGAGATGATCGACCTCGTGCTGCAGGCACGTGGAAAGGAGACCGTTGGCTTCGATCTCGTGCGGTTCTCCTTCGAGATCGAGATATTTCACCTTGACCTGCGCAGGGCGTTCCACGTCGCTGTAGGTCTCCGGAATTGAAAGGCAGCCCTCCTCATAAATCGCCTTTTCATCGGAGGACCACACGATTTCCGGATTGATGAACACCTGCGGGTTCTTCGGTTCTTCCTTCTTGGCGAGGTCCATTGTGACCACGCGCTTGCTGGTGCCGATCTGGATGGCGGCAAGCCCGATTCCGGGAGCGTCGTACATGGTCTCGAACATGTCGTCGACCAGCTTGCGGATTGCGGCATCGATCTTTTTGACCGGCTCGGAGACTTTGCGGAGCCGTTTGTCCGGCAAGATCAGGATTTCGCGCACGGCCATGGCGGCGATGTAAGCGGTCGTCCCAAGTGGGTCAACGTAACGGGGACTCCCGGGATATCCATCTACCCTCTGGTCACGCCTTGGATTGCGTTCTATTTTTGTTCCAGGCATCGAATCACTGTAAGGTGCCGGAATGATGGACCCTCTCCTCTCCGCCCTTGGCGTGTTCCTGATTGTTGTCGCGGCGACGGCCGTAACAAGCGCGGTCGCGCTGGGCGTGCACGCGCTGCGCAATCGCCATCGCGAGGCGTTCGAGCAAGGCATCGCCGAGCTTGCCCGCCTGCAGTCGGAAACGGGAGTGCGCATCGAGGGCATGCGCGACATGCTGGCGGATCGGCAGGCCGAACTCCATCGCGCCGTCAATGAACGGCTCGACTCGGTAACCCATCATCTCAGCCAGTCCATGACGACGAGCCGGCAGCACACGCTGGAAAGCCTGCAGAAGCTCAATGAGCGCCTCGCGGTGATCGATCACGCCCAGAAAAACATCACGGACCTTGCAGCAAACATGTCGTCCCTTCACAGCGTGCTCGCCAACAAGCAGCAGCGCGGCGCCTTCGGCCAAGGCCGCCTGGAAATCATCGTGCAAGACGGATTGCCCCGGGATTGCTATGAATTTCAATTCACCCTTTCCAACAAGAGCCGCCCTGATTGCGCCGTGTTCCTGCCGGACGGGCGACCGCTGGCGATCGATGCAAAGTTTCCCCTGGAGGCGGTTACCGCACTGCGCGATGCAAAGAACGATGACGAGCGAAAACAAGCCGCTGCCCGGTTGCGGCAGGACTTCGCCAGACACCTGGGCGACATCTCGGAAAAGTACCTGATTCCGGGGGAGACGCAGGATCTGGCGTTGATGTTCGTCCCGTCCGAATCCGTTTATGTTGAATTGCACGACGGTTTCGACGACATCGTACAAAAAGCATTCCGTGCCAAGGTCGTCATCGTGTCGCCCTCGCTTCTCATGCTCGCGATTCACGTCATCCAGCAGATCCGCAGAGATGCCCGCATGCGCGAAGCCGCAGACAAGATCCACGCGGAGGTCGGCCACCTCATGGACGACATAGAGCGGCTGCACGGCCGCGTGATGAACTTGCAGAAGCATTTCGGCCAGGCCAACGAGGACCTGCAACAGATCCTCATCTCCGCCGAAAAAGTGGAGAAACGCGCGAGCCGCATCAGGGAAGTCGAATTCGAGGGGGAGGAAGCCTGCGAACCCACTGTATCGACTCCTGTGCCGGCACGGCTTGCCGCAGGCGGCTAGATAGCCGCCTGCCCCCAGACAGTGGACGCCGATCTACCGGCCCTGCCCGGCGACTTCTGTCTTGTTTCTGCCTTTTAGATCATCGATAGCTCCCCCGGTGACAGTAGCCACGACGATAGCGCCTCCGCGGACGCGCTTTGTCGACACCCTCGCGGTTTATCTCAAACCGCGGGTGCTCACGGTTCTCTTTCTCGGGTTCTCCGCCGGGCTTCCGCTGGCGCTCTCAGGTTCCACTCTCCTGGTGTGGATGCGCGAAGCAGGCGTGGACCTCGGCATCATTGGCCTCTTTGCCCTCGTCGGCACGCCTTACACAATAAAATGGGCGTGGGCACCCGTGATTGATGCCATCGACGCGCCGCTGCTCGCCCGGATTTTCGGGCGCAGGCGCGGCTGGCTGCTGTTTTCGCAAATCCTGTTGATCATCTCGATTGTGCTGCTGGCCTTCTGCGATCCCGCGTCGGCCCGTTGGTACGTCGTTTTCGGAGCGGCCCTTTTCGTCGCGCTCGCTTCCGCCACTCAGGACATCGTCATCGACGCTTTCCGCATTGAAACCCTGCCGGAGAACGACCAGGCCGCCGGCATGGCTTCCTATGTGGCCGCGTACCGCATCGGGACGCTGGTATCCACCGCCGGCGCACTGTTCCTCGTCAGCGGCTTTGAATCGCTCGGTCTTGGGAAAGGCAACGCCTGGGCGGCGGGTTATCTTGCCATGGCCGCGATGATCGTGGTCGGGATCGTTACGGTGCTAATGGCAAGCGAGCCCGATACCCACGTCAGCGAGCAAGCTGAGAGTACCGAGGCCCCGAAGATCCCGGTGATTCGGGTAGGTGCATTCTTTGCGTCGCTCCCGCTGTTGTGGTTCTTGAAAAGAAGCCGAATCGCGAGAGTAGCGTATTGGGCTTTTGCGGACTTCTTTACTCGCGATATGGCCGTTGTCGTGCTGGCGTTTGTGGTCTTGTACAAATTATGCGACGCATTTGCAGGCGCCATGACGGCGCCCTTCGTGATCGATCTCGGATTTTCCCGCAACGATTACGCTGCCATTGTCAAAGGCGTGGGACTGGCAGCGACGCTGATCGGCGGCTTTGCCGGTGGCACCCTCGCGCGCGCCTATCCCTTGGTGACGAGCCTGTGGATTGGTGCGTTCCTGCAGATGGCTTCCAACCTGGTCTTCACGTGGCAGGCGCTGGTCGGGGTCAATCTTTGGGCGTTGACGCTCACGATTGTGGTCGAGAACTTCACGGGCGCGATCGGAACAGTGATTTTCGTCGCCTATCTCTCGTCGCTTTGCGGCAATCCGCTGCACACCGCGACCCAGTACGCGCTCCTGACCGCGCTCGCTGCTGTCGGGCGCACGTATCTCTCGGCCGGCGCAGGATTTATTGCTGAACGCACCGGCTGGGCAAGCTTCTTCGTGATCAGCGCGTTAACCGCATTGCCGAGCCTTGCGCTGCTACTTTGGCTGCAACGACGGGGGCATTTCAGTGGGCTTGTGAAGCCCACGCGGATCATCATGGATGATTAGAACGGTGTTCTTTGCCTGAGCGCCGCCACGAGCGTTCCCTCGTCCAGGTAATCGAGCTCTCCCCCAACCGGCACGCCGTGGGCAAGCCGGGTGATCTTGACCTTGGCGCCGTCGAGCAGGTCGGTGATGTAATGCGCGGTGGTCTGTCCATCGACAGTGGCATTGAGCGCGAGCACGAGCTCGGCGATCGCCGGATCCTGCGCACGCGCAATAAGCGCATCGATCGCGAGGTCCTGCGGGCCGACACCATCGAGAGGCGACAAGGTGCCGCCGAGCACGTGATAGCGCGCATTGACGGCACGGGCGCGCTCGAGCGCCCAGAGATCCGCCACATCCGCCACCACGATGATGATCGTCGGATCGCGCCTTGGGTCGGTGCAAATGGCGCAGGGGTTGCGACTGTCAATATTCCCGCAAGTTTTGCAGATCTCGATCTTTTCCAGCGCCGATTGGATAGCCGCGCCCAAAGGCGCCATGATCTGCTCGCGCTTCTTGATGAGAAACAGCGCGACCCGTCGCGCCGAGCGGGGCCCCAGTCCCGGCAGTCGCGCCAGCAGTTGGATCAGACGCTCGATTTCCGGGCCGGCCGTGGTCGTTGCCATCAACCAACTGTTTTCAGAACAGCTTCATTCCGGGCGGCAGCGGCAGCCCGCCGGCAATATTCTTCATTTTATCCTGCAGCAATGTTTCGGCCTTGCGCCGCGCATCCGCGTGAGCCGCCACTATCAGGTCTTCCATGATCTCCTTTTCCGCAGGCTTGATCAGCGAATCTTCGATGCTGAGCCCCTTCATCTCGCCCTTGGCGGATAGTCGAACCCGCACGAGTCCTCCGCCGGATACACCTTCAACCTCGATGTGCTCGAGCTCAGCCTGCATTGCCTCCATCTTCGACTTGAGCTCAGCCGCCTGTTTCATCAGCCCAAGAAAATCCGTCATTTCACTTTCTCCGGCAGAATGCGTGCAAGTCTGCTCAAACCAAGTCTGCTCAAACCAAGTCTGCTCAAGCCAAGTCCGCTCAAGCGTCGTCGTGTTCCTCAATGGCCATTTCCGCAGCCAGCGCACTAACGTCGAATTCGTCCGACGATCCCCCCCTGCTCTCCTCCGCCTGCGCAGCGTCGGTTTGCTGCGACACGACAGCCTCGGCCTTGCGCACGTCCACGATTTCCGCACCGGGAAACCGGGTCAGCACGGCTTGCACCAAGGGGTCGGCGCGCACGCCCGTCTTAAGTTCGGCCTTTCGTGCGTCTTGTTGCGACTTGACCGTCGGTTGACCTTCCTCGGCCGACACGATGACGTTCCACGGACGGTTGGTCCACTGCGAAAGCTTGCGTGTGAGCTCATTGACCAGAGTGCCGGCGGCAGTCTTTTCCAGGCGGATCTCAAGCCGACCGTCATCGCAACGCACCAGCCGCACGTCCCGTTCGAGGGCGAGCTTGATTGCAAGATCCCGGTGCGCAGTTGCAAGCGCAATGAGATCCTCAAAGCCCCCGATGATGACAGGCGCGCTTTTCTGCTCCGCTCCGGTTGCAAGCGCAGGCGGGATGGGTCGCGCAGCGGCCTCACCGGCCGCGGGCACGGCCGCGCTTATCCGCCGTTCGGGCGAGCCGGCGTCCGGACTGGCGATCGGCTGAGCGGATGCCGATGGGGCGGCGGGTGCAGCCGTGTCGGCCTGCGCGCGACCATCCGCTTGTTTGCCGTCCAATGCACGAATGACTTCATCCGGCGTCGGTAGATCCGCCGCATAAGCGATCCGAACCAGAACCATCTCCGCCGCTGCGAGCGGCCGACCCGCATTCTCGACCTCCGTGATTCCCTTCAGTAACATTTGCCAGCTGCGCGAAAGCACGCGCATGGAGAGCCGCTCCGCAAGCACGCGCCCGCGGGTGCGCTCCACCTCGATCAGCGCGGGATCTTCGCCGACGGCCGGAACGACCTTAATGCGGGTCACAAAATGGGTGAACTCTGCAAGGTCGGTCAATACCACTGCGGGATCGGCCCCGGTGTCGTATTGGGCCCGCAACTCCGCCAGTGCCGATGCAACATCCCCGCGCATGATCTGCTCGAAGAGGTCGATCACCCGCGCCCGATCCGCAAGCCCGAGCATCTGCCGCACATGCTCGACACGCACGGGACCAGCGGCATGTGCGATAGCCTGATCGAACAGTGACAGCGAATCGCGCACCGAGCCCTCGGCGGCACGCGCAATCAGAGCCAACGCTTCGGTTTCAGCTTCGATGTTCTCCCTGGCCGCGATTGCGGCGAGGTGCTTCACCAGGGCTCCTGCATCCACGCGGCGAAGATCGAACCGCTGGCAGCGCGACAGGATCGTGATCGGAACCTTGCGGATCTCGGTAGTGGCGAAAATAAACTTGGCGTGTGGCGGGGGCTCTTCCAACGTCTTGAGCAGAGCATTGAAGGCCTGCGGCGAGAGCATATGCACCTCGTCGAGAATGTAGACCTTGTAGCGTGCGCTCACCGGCGCATAGCGGATCGCGTCGTTGATCTGGCGCACATCCTCGACACCGTTGTGGGACGCGGCATCCATTTCGATCACGTCAAGGTGGCGACTTTCCATGATCGCTTGGCAATGGACGCCAAGCCGCGGCATGTCGACGGTAGGGCCCGGGATGGAACCGTCCGCAAGCTCGTAATTGAGAGCGCGCGCCAGAATGCGAGCTGTGGTCGTTTTGCCGACGCCGCGCACACCGGTCAGAATCCACGCTTGCGGGATCCGGCCAGTCGCAACCGCATTCGAGACAGTTTGAACCATCGCGTCCTGCCCGATCAACTCATCGAACGTCGCCGGGCGGTATTTACGGGCTAGGACGCGGTACGAGCCGTGGCTGGACAAACTCTCGCCGAATGCGAGGCCGGGGGCGGATTCATTCATGCTTGTTGCTTGGCCGCTCCTATGCGGCATCCCGGCCGTCACCATACCGTCGGATGTGGGAGGCTGACGAGCGACCCGAACCGCGCTCGTTAGGGCTGCTTCCTTCCGGACCTGACCCGGTTGGCGAGTGGCTCGTCCACCGCCAACCTCCCGGCCTTATATCTGCTGCCGGTCGGCAGAAAGCAAGCCATGCAGAGACGCTTCGGAGCGCCGGTATGAATTGCTTCGCCTCATCCGACATGCAAGGTTTCCCATTGCGTCGGAGCACATCGCATGTCCCGTCCTCTCCCTCATATCGGGCCCAAGCCCCGCCTCGGCTATGTCGGAAGCCTGATCGAACGTGCGGCTGAAATACGCCATGATGTGGCGGCGCTCGCAGCTCTGCGCGAAAGCGCGGACGCTCGCGCCTATGTGATCGGCGGTGAGATGGTGGTGTTGAGAAGAGCTGACACCATCCACCATCCCCTGTTCACGCTCGCCGAGGCCCAAGCCTTCGGGACTGCGGGAGAGATGGTCTTTCTCGGATTATGCCAGAACGCTCCGAGGTTTGGGCTCGCGCTCGAGCGAGCGAGCGTCGAAGCTCTCAAGGCACGCGACGAATACGTTATCACCGATCTGCGCTCCATTGCAGTGAGCGGGCTTGTCGAGAGCAAACATTTGCCGCCGCTCGCCGAGGCAAAGGCACTCCTGGGTTGGCACACGCGGCATCAGTTCTGTCCGAACTGCGGATCCCAGAGTGTTTCGGTCCAGGGCGGATGGCGGCGCGATTGTCCAACGTGCAACACGCAACATTTTCCGCGCACCGACCCGGTGGTGATCATGCTGCCCGTGTTGGAGAAGTCCTGTGTGCTGGGCCGTTCATATCGTTTTGCGTCCGGGATGTGGTCGTGTCTCGCCGGCTTCATGGAGCCTGGCGAGACCATCGAAGAGGCCGTGCGCCGAGAAACCCGCGAGGAGGCCGGCATCGTCTGCGGGCGCGTCAGTTACTTTGCCTCACAACCTTGGCCGTTTCCCTCCTCTCTCATGATCGGGTGCCATGCCGAGGCGCTTTCGCGCGATATCGTGATAGATCGCGCCGAGCTTGAGGATGCTCGTTGGTTCGACCGCGAGGAGGTTGACCTCATGCTTTCGCGACGCCATCCAGACGGGCTGACGACTCCACCGGACGTCGCGATCGCCTATCACATCATCCGCGCATGGGTGGAGGGTGCACGCTGCCCGAATAGCACCCGAGCACACGACCGAATGGCAGGTGAGACCTAATTTGACATAAAATGGTGAATGAACCGCAAACGCCGTGACCGACGAGCGCAGCCTCATTGCTTGAACGGGTACAGGATCTGCGCGCCGAAATTCGACGGGAAGCTTCGATCGGCAATCCCATAACGGCCCGGCAGCTCATGGCTCGGCATGTAATAAGTGCCGAACGCAAGATCGATGAAGGGGAACGTCGACGCGAAATTCTTCTCCCCGCCGCGCTCCGCTGCTGTGTGATGCCAGCGGTGGAATATGGGACCGGCAACCAGGCATTTGAACGGACCTAGAGTCCAATTCAGGTTGGCGTGCACGAAGGCCGAATGGGCTATGGTGAAGGGGCCAAGAAACACCAGCACATTTGGAGAAATCCCCGCGAGCAGCAGCGCCACATCCGTGGCGACGCTGCCCAGAAAGATATTGACCGGATGGAAGCGTGCAGCTGAAATCCAGTCGAGGTCCTCGGACGAATGATGGACGGCGTGATATTTCCATAGCGGCGGGCGATGAAAGGCGCGATGAATCCAATACATCATCAGGTCTGATCCAATGAGGAAGATCGCTGCCTGCAGCCACAGCGGCAATTGCGCCAGAGGTCCGTGCCCATCATCATAGAATTCGACCAACCCCTCTGCACTGGTGATCCGGAAGAGGAGCGCCGCTCCGAGCACGAGCAGGCCAATGCGCAAATAGCGCGCAAACAGCGGGATGAAGAACCAGTAGCAAAGGTCGGTGAGCAGCTCGCGTTTGCGCCACCAGGGTCGGCCGGGGTTGCAGGACCAGAAGAAGGACAGGAGGGTAAAGGCGGCCCCAAGCGCGATCGAGACCGGAACGATCTTGATGAGGGTAACCCCGATGCTGTGAATGACCGCTAGGCTTTCTTCAAGCATGATCTGCCCCGCAGGGTTGCTCGCCAAGAGCCATCCATTGTCTTCGGTATCGGGAGCCGGGGTTAAGATGGCATGAACAGATATAATCCTTTTGCTGTCCCTGACATTCAACTTGAGCGTTTGCTTCAAGCCCAGCTAGTCTGATGTTGCCCATCAAGAGCTGTAGATCGCGGCGCGTTGTGAGCCTGTGCAATACGCGAAGAGGATCGACTAAATTCACAGTGCAAAGATGTTGTTAACCTAGCCTTATATTGAGAAAACATCCATTAACTACGTGGGCTTTTAGCTGCTCCTATCCCGTTTTCATCGCCCCAATTAACCTCGTTGCAAGGGCGAGGGGCATATACGGTCGCCCACGGTTTCGGACGAGCCGACAACAACGGCCCCCGGAGCCTCGTTCAGACAGCCACGTTGCGGATCTATGGAGCCAAAGAAGATGAATTACCTCTTGAAGTTTGTGAAGGACGAGTCCGGTGCCACAGCCATCGAGTATGGCCTGATCGCTGCCGGCATCTCCGTTGCGATCATCGCGGTCGTGCAGGGCCTCGGCACGAAGTTGAACACGACCTTCACCAGCGTTCAGACCGCGCTCAAATAAGGGTCGGTACTTCGCTTTCATACGGGAGGCTCCGGTCACCGCCGGGGCCTTTTCGTTATTTCCCGCGCTAACGGAAAGGCAACACGGGCGGACTAGTATCGCGTCCGGCGCTTCGGCGCGCGCTGCCCATCCGTACCGTCGAGAGCAACCATGGTCGCCGACCTTGCCAGGCTGATGCTGTTTCCGGCGCTGATGGCATTTGCCGCATCCAGCGATCTCCTCACCATGACTATCTCAAACAGGGTTTCCATAATCCTGACGACCGGCTTCTTCGCGCTCGCGCTCGGCAGCGGCATGAGTGCCTCCGACATTCTCTTTCACGTCGCCGCGAGTGGCGCCGTACTGCTCGTTGCCTTCGGCCTTTTCACGCAAGGCTGGATCGGCGGGGGTGACGCAAAGCTTGCGGCCAGCACTGCCTTGTGGCTCGGGTTCGCCCACCTTCTGCCTTTTCTGATATACGCATCGCTGTTCGGCGGCGCGCTCACCCTGGCCTTGATCCAGTTCCGCCTGGTGCCCCTGCCCCGCTGGTTGGCCAGACATGAATGGGTGCAGCGATTGCACAGCAAGGACGGCGGCGTGCCTTACGGGATAGCCCTTGCGGCAGCGGCGCTCACCGTCTACCCCGAGACCCAGTGGATGGCCCCGATCGGCGCGTGACGCGATCGCCGCCCCGTTGCATCTGCCGTGCAAGCATTCATTAACTCAATTTGGACACTCCTCATTAACCATGCCTTGACGTTTGGCTGCTGAAATCAGCTTACGCGACCACGTATCGGTCGGGGATGGGTGTCACAGTTGCGACCACGTATCGGGTTGCAGCGTGATGTAGGAAGTTGTTCGTATGACACCGGCGCGTATCATAGTGCTCGTCATTGCTCTCGCCGCGGGCGGCATCGCTGCCTTGCTGGCCGGGCGATCCGAATCGCCGCCCCCTCCCCGGCCGCCCGTAGCTCAGCTCGAGACGACCGACGTTCTGATCGCCAATGCAGATATCGGACTAGGCAGTGCGGCGCAACTTCTCTCGGCATGCACCTGCCCATGCTGTTCATCAAGAACAAGATCACGCGCCGGCAGCTCACGATCAAACGCGCGTTTCCCGATGCCGTGGACCTGCTGCTGATCTGCATCGAAACCGGAATGTCGATCGACGCTGGTTTCAAGCGCGTGGCGGAGGAGATCCGCGCGCAGTCCAAGGACTTGTGCAAGCGCTCGCGCTGCGCTGCACTGCTTGGACGCCACCTGCACTCCCCACGTATGCGCTCGCTCATCCCCCCGGGGCGTGCCAAGTTCGCGCCCAAAAGCAGCGATATAGTACTCCAAAATTCATGAAACGTCCGACCTTGATCTGATCCCCGAGCGGAACAAGGATAGAGGCGGGATGGCGATTCCTCTCGTCGCAGACCGTGTGCCGCACGCCACATCTCGGACTGGGGTGTGCTCCGGGTATCTGCACCGCACAATTGCCGCCGGCCTGTGTCTGACGCCGTTGTTGGCGTTCGCGGTCGATCGCGGCATGGTCTATCCCATGGTGACGGGACGCAATTTTGCCTTCCGCGCTTTCGTTGAGCTGCTCCTCGCTGCCTACATCCCGCTCGCGCTCAGCACCCCGCGCTATCGCCCGCGCGCTTCCGCACTCCTGATCGCCTTTGCAGCTTTTGTCGCATGGATCGGGGTTGTGACCTTGCTGTCCGACGATCTCAGCCGAAGCTTCTGGAGCACATTCGAGCGCATGGGCGGCTATATCACTCTTCTGCACCTCTTCGCGTTTTTCGTCATTCTCTCCGCCGTGCTCGACACGTTTGCGTGGTGGCAGCGCCTGTTCGAGGTCTCAGTCATCGTCGGCCTGGTGGTTGGGATCGATGTGATCTTTGAGTTCATGGCGGCAACGGATCTCGGGCGTGTCAAGGGCATGCTCGGAAATGCGCAATACGTATCGGCCTTTTTGCTCTTCAATGTTTTTCTGAGCCTCCTGCTGTTCGTTGCAAACTTGAAGAAGCAGCAGCTGTC
>Ga0209526_10002261_pt1 | contig 12960 bp, 10 predicted proteins | sample JacPinW_OM2H0_M1_FD_188566 | JGI IMG/M metagenome (GOLD analysis project Ga0209526, IMG submission 188566) | Forest soil microbial communities from Algoma, Ontario, Canada - Jack Pine, Ontario site 1_JW_OM2H0_M1 (SPAdes) (version 2) | ecosystem: Environmental > Terrestrial > Soil > Boreal... | reverse complement strand
AGGCAGCGAGGGGTTCTGTGCAACATCGTGGACGATCCGCCGCATTGTGACTTCTATTATGGTGCCGTGGTCCAACGCGGCTCCTTGCAAATTGCCATTTCGACCAGCGGGTACAGCCCGGCGCTCGCGCAGCGATTCAGGGAACAGCTAGAGAAGCAGTTCGGCCCGGAATATGCGTTGTGGCTCGAAGAGCTCGGAGCGGCACGGGAAAAGTTGTTCTCGGAATCGATCGATCCTGAGCGCCGCCGGCGGCTGCTGCACCGCTTGGCAAGCCAGCGATCGTTTGCAGAGTTTCTTCGCCGCCGGAAAACCAAGCTCAGAAGGTCTCTGCGATAGTGTGGATGTCCCTGGCGATCTGGAATTGCGATCGGGTCAATCGATATTTCAACGAACCGAACAGCGGAATCGTCTGATAGAATTTCGCATGATTTGAGCGGCCGGGCAGACGGCACCCCCCCAAACCACCCCGTTTCCCGGCCGCTCGTTTTTCTCCTAGTAATTTGGATTTTCCCGTTGCTCCTCGCGAAACGGTCGGGATGACCAAGACGGCAGAGCTCCCCTTGAGTCCGAGATGGGTCCGGCCCAAGGGCCTATTTCCTTTTCGCTCGTTCGCAGGTACACAGATTTAAGGTGAGGACGAGGCGCGGCGACCCGCCGGAGTCTTGGCGCGCCGTCTCCAATTCAGGTGCGATTCCGCTTCTGGCGGAGAATCTGCTCGGCGCGTTGTGCGGCTTCATTCACAAGAAATCCCATCTTTGGACGCGAGGGTTCGAAGTCGGCGGCAAGGCCCTGCTCGCGCAGTTCCTCGGACGTAACCGGCCCGATCGAGCCGATCATGACCCGCGCGAAGGCGCTGCGGACAGCCTCTTCTGAATTCATGTCTCTTGCCACCTGCAGCAGATGGATGATCTGCTGCGAGGTCGTAAATAGTGCGACATCGACCTCCCCCCGAATCATTGCCTCAATCGCAGCGCGAAGGGGTCCGATGTCTTCGGGCAGCGCCCATTGGTAAACCGGGACGCGGGTAATTTGCGCGCCGCGCGCGGCCAAGCCTCGCAGCAGTTCAGCGTTTGAGGTGCCATATTCCTGCACCGCCACGCGGCGCCCTTTGAGCGGCAGTGAGTTGGCTCTTTCGTCGAGCGCTCGCAGCAAGTCCCGCCAGGTGTTGGGTTCCGGCACAGCCAAGGTGACCGGCACTCCGAGTTCGTTCAGCGCAGCGACCGGCTTCGGCCCGCGCGCCACGACGGCAGGCCGCTGAAGAGACTCGACGAACTGCTCACGGGAATAGATTGTTTCCACCACGCGCGCGAGCGCTCGCGTTCCGACTCCGGTCAGAAAGATCACCATGTCGAAGCCATGCGAAGCAAGCGTGTGCGCGAAAGCCAGCGCCTCGACGTTTGATGCAAGAGGCAGTTCTCGCATCGAGGGTGCAACGATCGCCTCGCCGCCATAGTTGGCGATAAGCTTCCCCATCTCGGTTGCGCGACGGCTTTCCAAAGACAACACGCGCAGCCCGGCGAAGCCGCCCGTCTTCGTCAGACCTTCCATGCCGGGTATCATGGCATGTTTGTCAAAGTCAGCGCTATGGATTCGCGGCACTCCCGGTGGTGGTCGAGCAGATCAGCAAACTCGACGGAACTGGCTGCGAGGCTCCCATCGGTGCCAAATCTTTGACAGCGTTCGCCGCGTTTAGGTATATTTTTTAACGCAACTGTTTGCCGCTCCGGTGTTGCAACTTCGGTGTCCCTTCCCGCTGCCATAGCGGGAATAATTCGCCGGGCGAATTCCTCATGGGACCACGGGGTTCGTAGTTTTGGAGTCATGTTGAACTGGCGCTAATCTCGAACCAAACGGCTTAAGCTTTATCGTTTTGCTACCTACGCCGCGCAGGGCGCAGAAAGCGCGGGAGAACGCAAGTTGGCCTAGCTGGCCCGCATATGTTTGCAGGATGCCACGGCATCCTATTACTTGTTATGCTTTAGCCGTGTATGGTCGCTGTCCTGAAAAGAGCCCGGTCCCGGATGAGCAACGGGGCTTGCAGACGAGCAAATTTTGCTCGGCCAAGGGACCTGTCCTGGGTCGGTCGGCAAGAGATGAATTTCATGTCAGCGAAGAGGTGAGATGGTACAGAGCGTAGTCACGCACGTATTGCTTGGGATTGCGACCATTCCGTTCGTGTATTACCTGATTGCCCTGTACAGCTCGTGGCGATTTTTCCGGCGCACGCCGGAGCGCGAGGTCCGCAATGCCAGTTTCACCCCGCCGGTGAGCAACCTTAAGCCCGTCAGAGGCCTGGATCCCGATGCCTACGAAAACTTCGCGAGTTTTTGTCGGCAAGACTATCCCGAGTTCGAGATTGTGTTTTGCGTTGGCGACCGAGACGATCCCGTGCTTCCAGTGATTGAGAAGCTGACTCGCGATTTCCCGGAGCGCACCATCCGTGTGCTTTTTGGCTCAGGACGCACCGCTACCAACGACAAAGTCGCGAAGCTGGTTCGCATGGTCAGCGAAGCGCAGTATGAAGTTGTGGTAATCACAGACAGCGATGTCCGAGTGAAACCGGATTACTTGCGAACCGTGGTTGCTCCTCTGGCGAATCCGAAAGTCGGGGCGGTCACGTGTCTCTATGTGCATGCCGAGGAGACGAGTTTTGCGGAGGAGCTCCAGACCATCGGCATGATTTCAGATTTCTACGCCGGTATTGTGGTGGCCAAGGAGCTTGATGGAATAAAGTTCGCATTCGGACAGACGGTTGTCACGACCCGCAAGCGTCTGGCGGGATTCGGTGGCTACCAGGCAATCGAGAATCGTCCGGCCGACGATCTGCTGGTAGGCCGCTTGATTGCCGACCAAGGCTATGAAGTGCAGCTTCTGCCGTATACAGTTTTGACGGTCGCCGACTATAAATCGATGCGCGAACTCTTGCACAAGCGCCTACGTTGGATGGTGGTGATGCGGCATATGCGACCCTGGGGACATCTCGGGCTGCTTCTCACGCAGGGACTGCCATGGTGCTTGGCCGCGATTGCGATTCATCCCTCTCTCGGCGTGGCTCTCGGCTATCTCGGCACCTATGTCGGGCTGCGAGTTGCCATGACGTCGATGATCGGCATGTGGGGGCTGCGCCAGCGTGGACTCTGGAAGAAGATGTTTCTGATCGTGGTGTGGGATACCACAGCTTTCCTTATTTGGCTCGCTAGCTTTTTGCGTAGAACCATTCGATGGCGTCAAGTCAAATACTACATTCGCGATGGGATGCTCGTCCCGGCGACTTCGACCTCGAACCCCGCCGACGAGTGAGCGAGCGGCCGACGCTCGGGGTCCCACCGGGGCGGAGCGCGTTTTCTCTCGCCGGGCACCTCGGTCTCGTGCATCGACCGAGATTGGGCGACACCGGTTTGGCTGTTGGAGCGACGAGCGAATCCCATAGCGCATGAGGCCCTCGCAGAGTCTGCGGTGCAAAACCTATCTCTTGATCCTGCTCATGGTGATTTTTGGCCCTCTGGGGAACGTCCTGCTCGGCAAGGGAATGAGGAGTATTGGTGCGGTGAAGGATTGGGCGCCAGCCACCCTTTTTCATTTCTTCTGGCGGTCGATTACGTCAGGGACAATCTGGTTGGGTATTGGCTCCTTGCTGACGTTCTTCGTCGCTTACGTTCTCGTGCTGTCGTGGGCAGATTATAGCTACGTCCAACCGGCGTCGTCGATCTCTTATGGGATGGTCGCCTTACTGGGTGTGCTGGTCTTGCATGAGGTGATCAGACCCGCACAGTGTATCGGGATCGGGATTATCTGCCTGGGCGTTTTCATCGTGGGCCATACGTCTCCGCGCACCACCAAGCGCAACTGATGTGGCGCGAGCTCTAGGTTTCGTTCCTTCGGATGGAAAAACAGGATTCACGTTTTTCCCTTTAGACTGGCAACCTCGTCTGCTACGCGCTCCGCAAGGCCCAGGTCGAAGGGGAAGTCGGCGCCATCGAGTGCGGCCTCCAGTCGTGCGATAAAGCGTTGAACAATTGGTTCCTTGTTTGCCAGAAAATCGATGGAAGCGACATTTTCCCCCGATTTCTCGACCGAGACACGGCGCTCGTCAGGCAGTTCGTAGCCGCATTGGATTTCCGCCAGCGCCGACCGCGGCACGGCGTACGCTCGTATGGCAAGCAAATGCGCTCCCAAATTGTCGATGGCGGGAATTCCAGAATGGTCGGGACGGCGCAGCAAGAAGCGGCCGCGAAAACTCAGGTCCGCCCTTTGATGAAAGTCACGGCGCCAAGCTTCGACTCCTTCAAGAAGGCAATACTCATAGTGGATGGCGACGAGGCAGCCCGCCGCGCGCGAAAGCGCCAGAAGGGCGTCGGTCTCTGTTCGGGAACATAGCCATGGCTTCTCGACCACCACATGAACGCCAGCGCTGACGGCAGCTTCCACTATCAGTCGAATGTGCGGGCCAGGCGCTAGGCAAAGCCATGCGATATGTGTCCCAGTTGCGGTGAGTGCGTCACGGAGGCGAGACTTGTAGTCCGACTCGCTTTCTGCGGGGCCGCGCCTGGTCTGTTCGAGCGAAATCGTCCGGCGACGCTCGCGGGCGAGGATGCCATGCATCCGGCTAGCCCATCGCCCTCGTCCGAGGATGGCGTAGAAGGGGACCTTAGCCATACTCTGCGATTCTGTCGCTGACCAGGCGAGCGGCCTTTACCGCGCTCACGACCTTTCCCGAGAAGATGTGAAATTCACGAGGCGCACCCTGCTGAACGTAGAGGACTCTGTTATCTTGCTCGGGGTTGTCCTCGACAACGCGAATGGTGAAGCGCGATCCGATGTAGACCGCGTCTTTGGCCGCAGGAACTGCAAGCGAACAATCGTTTCTCATGGCCTGAAAATTTGTGAATGGCACCGGCACGAAGGCTGGCCCGTTCAATAGGTCGGCGTACGGAGCAGTCGTAAGCTGAGCCGAGTCTGAGGTTGACCAGTGATTTGTGTTTTTTGCGGAGCCGAACAGCGACCGGGACGAGCTCCCATAGGGGTCGAAAGCTGTGAAGGGCCCGTCGATCACGACCAGCGATACGCCACGGAGGATTTCGGGAAGTTCGATCAGAATCTTCTCCGCAACTTGGAATTTGGCAGTCTTGAATAAACCTTGGCTTGGACCCATGCCGTAGGTGGCCCAAACAACGAAATCGTAGTCGGACCGCAACGCCGAGGAGAAGGCGCGTCGCTTGAACTGGATGCCGAGCGCCCGGATGCGGGTCTCGACCAGGCTGCGCAGCATGTCAGGGTCGTAGATCTGCTCTTGAACCTCGTAGCACCGGTCTATGAAGTCGAAATTCAGCCAAGCGGGGCGGCAGGCGCGCAGCGCAAGACCGTGTTGGGCCATCACCCTCTCATACAGATCCGGATGCGTACGCGAGTGCTCGCGGGGAATCGCGTAGTAGTGACGGCTGCTTCGGACAATCGCGGGACCGAAGGCTTCGATGAAATCCCGGCGCGCCTCCAGTACTTCGCTGATCGTTTCCGGGCTACGAGGGTAGTGATACCCCGCGTGGACTCGATACTGATTGATTGCCGACGCCGCGCGCATCACACCGAGGGGATCGAAAAGATGCACCTCGTACCCCTGCTCGGCCAGCCGGATCGCAGCGGTCGCACCGTAGATACCCGCTCCGGCCGTGGCAATTTTCACGCCCATGTCGCTTCAGGAAGCCTCGAACGATTGCCTGGTCCTGCTCAACTTTCGCCCGAGCCGGGAGGGCAACGGAACCCGCGGATGGGCCGGTCGTTGCCAACTTTGTCGGCGAGCGGTCTTCGTCTTTTGTGCTGCCAGTAGGCACACGGCATGAGATCGATTCAGTTCAGGTCCACTGCTTGCCGGGGCGTAGTTTATCGGAGGAGCGCCGGGATTCTCAATCACGCGCTTGGGACCAGGATGCGGCTGCTGCCATGTTCATCTCCCGGTGTCGTTCGTTGCGAGTATGCCGCCAGTTCACTTGAGGCAGGAAAAGCGACGTATCGATCCGATCGCGGTACTTCACGGCAATGTTCATGAGCGAATCGAGTAAGGCATCGGAGAGAAAGTGAGGCTGCAAACCGAGATCGATCAGCTTGGAGTGTTTCGCGTTGTAATAGTGTTCCTCGGCCTCGACTCGCGGATCCGGCAAATGGTCGATCTCGACCCTCAGGCCCATCTTTCTGCCCGCTGCTTCGACCATTCGGGCGATTTCCAGCACGGAAAAACGCTCCGTAAACTGATTAAACACGCGGCATTCGCCCCGAGCCGCCGGTTGCAGGCACGCGATCTCGATACACCGCACGGTGTCGCGAAGATCAAGAAAACCGCGCGTCTGCCCTCCCTTGCCGTAAACGGTCAGAGGATGGCCTATTGCCGCTTGTACGCAGAAGCGGTTCAGAACCGTACCAAACACTTCGTCATAATCGAAGCGATTGATGAGAACCTCATCAAGCCCAACCTCATCGGTTACGGTTCCGTAGACCACGCCTTGGTTCAGGTCGGTGGCTCGCAGGTCCCACGCCTTGCAGGCAAACATCATGTTGTGGCTGTCGTGCACCTTCGAAAGATGATAGAAAGAGCCCGGCTGCTTTGGAAAGGGAAGAATATCCTTCCGCCCGTTGTGTTCGATCGCAATATAGCCTTCTTCGATATCAATGTTGGGAGTGCCGTATTCTCCCATTGTTCCGAGCTTGATCAAATGACAGTCGGGTTGAAACTCTCGAAGAGCGAATAGCAGATTGAGTGTTCCGACGACATTGTTAACTTGAGTGAAGACCGCGTGCTTGCGGTCGATCATCGAGTAAGGCGCAGACCGTTGCTCCGCAAAATGGATGACCGCCTCTGGTTCAAAATCCTCAATTGTCCCAGCAAGGAATTCGTAATCGGTCACGTCACCGACGAACAGTTCGATCGTCCTCCCCGCAAGCTCCTTCCAGGACCTGAGGCGATCGAGGATAGGGCGGATCGGCGTCAGCGTTTGCACTCCGAGTTCATGGTCCCATTGCCGGCGGGCGAAATTATCGACGATGGCGACTGCGTGCCCCTTTTTCGATAGGTATAGGGCTGTCGCCCATCCGCAGTAGCCATCCCCCCCAAGCACCGCAATCTTCATGATGTCTCCTCGCTCGTGATAGACATGCTCTATCTAGACACAATTCTCTTCCGACACAAAGTACTATTAACCCCTGGGCGGTAAAAGGTTCCTTAGATCTCTCCGAATCCTGGACAATCGAGCACTCGGACCCGCAGCAACGGTGGCGCCCAATTGGCGGCCCGGACTTCGACTTCCCCTTGCGCGCGCACCGGGCCGTCCGAGGGCCTCACGACGGTCCTGTAGCTGCCCGCGGTCGTAACGAAAAACGGCGGTCGGAACCTTCCCAAGCCGATCATGGGGCTCGAACGATCGGCCTGAACGACGTGGTACTCGATAGTGTTTTCACACTTTCCTTTTCAGGATGCGCCGCTTCTGATGGGACCGGCAGCCGACTGGGCAAGGAGGCGCTCGCCAGAGAGGCATTTCCCGGTTTCTTCCCCCGCCTCAAAGATCGAGCGTCCGAGCCCCCGAACGTAGAAAACCAAGCCCACTAGACCGACAAGCACCGTCCAGATGCGCCAGCACAGGAGCGCCTCTGCTCCTCCGCGCAGTCCCGTGACCCGGAACAAAGCGTTAAAGGCTGTCTCTCCCACGCCAAGCCCGCCCGGCGTGAGAGGCAAGCTGTTTGCGATGAAACCCATCGGAACAACGAGGCACAGTTTGGTCGAAAGCCAGGCAGGATTCAACGCCAAGATTGCCAGAGCCGTTACACCGACAAGAGTCAGGTTCGCCAGTAGCGAAGCCCCAAGAGCTACCAGCAGGGATCCCGGGCTGCGACGATACCCACCGATCGTGGCAAGAACTCGCGTCGACACCGTTTTCCCAGGCAGGAATCCTAACAACCACCCCGCGAAGCGATTCACCAATGCCTGATGAAACAGGCAGAGCAGAAACGAAGCCAGCATGCAAGCCGCAATAGCCCCAACGGTGACGAGTAAAATCTGCAAGGTAGGGACCGCCCGAATGAGTCGGGAAAACAGCGGAGCAAAGAGCAGGGGCAGAACCAGCAGGGAAAACAGTCCTACGGCACGGTCAAAGAGCACCACGGTGACAATTTCGGTACGGCGGCCGGTATTTTCCTTAGCGGCATAGAAGACTTTAGCCAGATCTCCTCCTGCGGCTCCCGGCAAAAATGTCGAAAAGAAGAAGCTGACAAGTGTCAATTGCACCGACCTACCCAAGCGAAGATGCAGACCGTGCGGCCGGAATAGACAGGACAGCCGGAATGCCATGAACGTGATGTCGAACAACAGCAGAGCGATACCGGCAAACGTGATGGGCCATGCGCTGAACAGCCTTGCGAGCGCGTGCAGATCGATGATTCCAAACTTGGCAAGGTACGCGAGAAGCCCAACGCCGACGCCCATGCGTAGAAGGGCGAGAACGGCGCGGCGCGGCGCGCTGGCAGCGGGGTTGGTTTCTAGAAGGGGTGTCGGATTGGAGGCGCACATGGGCGGTTCGTTCCCCTAACCGGAACCCGCAATAACGAGATGGCCCGGCCTTGTCGGCTTCGTCGCGGGCTCCCCCTGCAAGCGAGAAGATGCCAGAGGGTGATTTGTCAGCACGAATTTGCCACCGCTCATTGCTACGACGGTGGTTTGCGAAGTCTCGGCGAGACCCTGGAAATGAGCCAACTCGGACTGGTTCGCAACGACGTAGCAACGCTCCGGCCGAAGCCATAAATTCTTGAATTGCGACTCGTTGATGAAAACATCGGGCGTGTCGGGGGCGTTTGAACCGTATTCCAGGTTGGCACGGCGGCCGTTTAGAAGCAACGCAGTCCGGTTCGTGTAGAAGAATACGGACGAGAACGGATAATAGTGGCCCTCGGTGATCAGTTTGCCATCCGGAGATCGAAGCAAGGCCTCAGCCAGCGGTCGGGATGAGAGGAAAGGGTCAAAGACGACCAGAGCCATCCGAGCACCTTGGAAAAACAACACCATCATTAGGCCCGCGGCAATAAAAGCCCGCTGACCCGTCGCTCGAAAATTTCCCAGTGCTCCGACTAGAAAGGCCGCTGCGGCGACCGCGAGAGGGAACCGAAGGTAAGCGAAAGATTGAAGCGTGAGATCCTCCATATGGCCGAGTGAAAGAGTGTACACCTCCGGATGCTGACTGAGCGCCGTAGAGATATCGCCTGGCGTCGGAACATTTCTGACCAGGGCAAACAGAGTGAATGCCGCTAGGGTGGCGCATCCCGCAACTACGGCGAGCACGCGAGTCCCCCGGCGCACCCAATCGCCCCCGGTCGCCATTGCCGAGCCTAACAGCAGTGCCAGGGCTGGATAGCAGGGCATCGAGTAATACTCCTGCGTCGTAGAGAACGTGAAGAAAATCAGAACGAAGCCAGTCAAGCAAAGCGCGAGCAAACGTGTCCGCGCAGCGCGATCGATGGGCCTGAAGGAAAGCTGCGCGACCGCAGGAAGATAGACGCTCCAGGGAAACAGCCATACGAGATGCAATAGCCAGAAATAAAGGCGCGGCACCGTGTTGTAGTCACGCGGATAGCGAAGATTCAGAAAGCGAAGCAGCTGCTCGTTGATGAAAAAGAACCAGAGAAATCCGTGATATTGGCCCGGTCCGCTGTGAAGGGTAAGCGACAAGTAGGGTGGATTGCGCAGGGTAGCCAGAACATGCCAGGGAGCGGCAATCACCATCACGACCAACAATCCAGTAAAGGGGTGAAGCCTCTTCCAGGTTCTGGCTACAAGTAACTGGCGGGTGAGTCCAAGATACACCAGCGCCGCGGCAATCGGAAAAACGATTCCGATCAGGCTCTTCAGTAACAGTCCCGTCCCTAGGCTGGCAGCCAGCACCATGGACCAGGCGCGCGGGTGGGTTTCCTGTTCATCGAGAGCCCGCAAAAACGCCCACAGGGCGAGGGTTACGGCGAACGTCAGCATCACGTCGGGAATCAGGATCCTGGTGAAGAGCCACAGGCCGGTGCATGTAGCCATGATCAGACCGGCATAAAAACCCGCGCGCTTTCCGAAAGCCCAGAGACCAAAACCCATCGTAATCCAGCAGAGCGCCATTGCGGAAAGCGCGATTGGGACGCGCGCGGCCCAATCGTGCACGCCGAACACGCTGTAGGAACCAGCGATCGCCCAATAAACAAGCGGCGCCTTCTCAAGATAGGCGACACCGTCGAGACGGGCCGTCACCCAGTCGCCCGACACGAGCATGTTTCGCGCGATCTGCGCCTGCACAGCATCCACGTCGTCCATCAGCGACGGCGGAGAAGCGATGCACCCGAGATACACAGCGCCTGCAAAGAGCAGGAGAGCTAGATAGAAGTAAGAACGTTTTCCATCACCGGCTGGCTCGGCGAGGAATCCGGTGCCGTTTGAATCCGCCATCTCCTCATCCAAAGGAATAGGATCATCAGCCCCCAAAGGTGGTATCCGAGATTTGCCCGCCTCTCGAGGTGCTGGCGCACGTAGTCATCAACGCCGCTGCGACGGAACAAGCCAGAATGATTCGAACCGCCGGTGCCGAGGGTGTCAAGCAGAAGCGACCGAAGCGGCCCGCGCAGCCATTCGTGGGCGGGAATGTCAAATCCGATTTTCTTCCGACGCAAAACCGTTGACGGCAGCTTTCCCCTCATCAATTCCTTGAGAACGAATTTCTGACTCGAGCCCCGGATCTTGAGAGAGGGAGCGAGGGAAGCGGCGAATTCCACGATCCGGTGATCGAGGAACGGCGGCCGTACCTCGACGGCATGCGCCATGCTCATACGGTCTACCTTGGTCAGGATGTCGTCGGGAAGAAAATATTTTTGATCGAACCAGAGATACGGAGTCAGATCGTCTCGGCCGAGAGACACTTCGCGCAGCTTCTGCAGAGTGCGATCGAGTGCTCCCTGAGGCGCCGAGCATAAAAGCGAGTTCTTCTGCGCGTCCGAGAAAGTTCCGTTCCAGTGGACATGAGCCCGATCGGCGGGCATCAGGCAGCCTTCGAGAAACCGCTTCACTTTGTATTCGAAGCTGATCTTTTCGTCTGACACCGGCCAGCGGCTCAGGCCGGCGAGGCCGAGCCGTATCGCGCCTGAAGGCAACCTGCGAGCGATATGCGCGAGACGATTGGCTCTGTAGGTGAGATAGCCCCCAAATAGCTCATCGGCCCCTTCACCGCTCAAGCTGACGGTCGTCTTTGTCTTGCTCAGCTTGGAAAGGAACCAAACCGGTAGCGCCCCCGCATCCGCATCGGGTTCATCGGAGTAGTATGCGAATTCTTCGATTGCGCTCCCCAGGTTCTCTCCCGGGTTCAGGTCGAGTTGCTCGTGCTCGGTTCCGTACTGCGCCGCGACCTGCTCGATATAGGTCGTCTCATCGAAGCTGCGGCCCTGAAACGAAATCGAAAAGGTCTTCAGTTTCGACGCGGATGACTTCGCTGCGTAGTGCAGGATGGTAGACGAATCGATTCCTCCGCTGAGCCAGACACCGAGCGGCACATCCGAAACCAGGTGTTCGCGCACCGATTGGTCAAGGAGTGAATCGAGTTCCTCCTTCGCAGCCTCCAGGGTTCGATGGCGCGGCAGGGCAGGCGGCAAGCGCCAGTAGGGTTCGGAGCAGACGTGACCGTTTTGCCATTCCAACCAGTATCCGGGAGGAATCTTTTCTATCCCTTCGACGAGCGTCCAAGGACACGGCACATAGTTGAGAGACAAATAGCAATCGAGGCCAGCCATGCTCAAATGGCGGTCAATTTCCGGATGGACCAGGATGGCTTTCAGTTCCGAGCCGAAGAAAAGATCCTCTCCGCGTCGCGCGACATAGAGAGGCTTAATGCCTAAGCGATCACGGGCCAGGATGAGACGTTTGGTCGATTCGGTCCACAACGCGATTGCGAACATTCCGCGCAGGCGCGGAAAGCAGTGGATGTCCCATTCGAGGAAGGCGTGCAGAACCGTTTCCGTGTCGGTGTGGGAGCAAAATCGGTGTCCGCGGCCCTCCAATTCGGCGCGCAATTCCTGGTGATTGTAAATCTCGCCATTGAAAGCGATCACCGCGTCGCCCTTTTCGTCCACGATAGGCTGGTCGCCCGAATCCAGATCGATGATTTTCAGCCGTGTAGCGCCCATCGATACGATCTTCGATTCGAAGATACCCTGTTGGTCCGGCCCGCGGTGGATGAGAGTATCGACTGCGCTCTGAATCCGGTCGGGATCAGGGGACCACTTTCCATGTGTGAAGCCTACAATGCCACACAATTTCTCGCACTCCTCGCTGAACTGGTGAGATGAGAGCCTTCGCCGTCCGGCGCGGCGCTTTCGCCGCGAAAGAACAGTACTTGCCAGAGTTCTAGGATGCCAAAAACATTACATTCGCTACCACTATTTTTTATTGAAGAGCAACCGCCTGTGAGACAACCAACACAGGAGCCGCCGCCCCAAACGGCGTCCTGCGGGATTTCCTTCGTGTTCGGTCCACCCGCGAAGCCGGTCACGAACGAAAGGAAGTCTGGCGGCCTTTTTGGCTGGCAGATAGCCCAATAACGTACCAGATGAAGAATACTACAAAGGCTACGGGACAGAAAGGCGCGAAATCGGAATGCAGCGATTCCGCAATGAACAAGGGATGACATGGGGATCCAGCCTATTTCGTGCAGGATATGCGGTTTCTGGTTGTTGCGTGGATTCGCAGGTGATTCGCATGACTTTTTGAGAGAGAAAAGTGGCGGCAGCGCCATTGGGAAGAGGCCGCGGCAAGAAGACCTCGATCGAGGTCGTTAGGACAAGCAGAGATACCCCAGGCGAGGATGCGAAAAAAAACCTCAGGGCGACAGACTGGCGGGAGTTACCTCGCTATAAAGTTCGGCGGCGATGAGTTTGGCCCAAAAGACTTGAGTCTTGCCCTGG
>Ga0209526_10002260_pt1 | contig 12960 bp, 12 predicted proteins | sample JacPinW_OM2H0_M1_FD_188566 | JGI IMG/M metagenome (GOLD analysis project Ga0209526, IMG submission 188566) | Forest soil microbial communities from Algoma, Ontario, Canada - Jack Pine, Ontario site 1_JW_OM2H0_M1 (SPAdes) (version 2) | ecosystem: Environmental > Terrestrial > Soil > Boreal... | reverse complement strand
CTCACCCTCGACCCCAGCCGCAGCTATCAGCCCCTCGGCGGCCGCTGGCCTGTCCACAATGTCTTGCAACAGGTGTCCGGTATGTCCTGAGACAGGACAGAAAGGCCGACGGTGGGATTCGAACCCACGACCTTTCGCTTACAAGGCGATTGCTCTGCCGAGCTGAGCTACGTCGGCGTCTTCGGGCTCCGCGCAGCGTAGATCGTGCCGGATCCCGCCGGCCGCGGGCCAGAGCTCATCGGTGGTCGCCGCCCTCAGGCGTCGCGGAGGGGAAGGCGGTCGATCTTGGCCGCAAGCACGAAGTCGTTCTCTGTCAGGCCGCCGGCGACGTGGGTCCAGAGCCGGACGCCGACCCGTCCCCAGGAGACCTCGAGGTCGGGATGATGACCCTCCGCCTCCGCGATCGGGGTGATCCGGTTGACGAAGTCGACGGCCTCGACGAAGTTGCGGAACTTGAATCCCTTGGCGAGCTCCTGGTGACCGCCGGCCTCCTGAACTGACCAGCCATCGAGCTGGGCCAGCAGGGGCTTCAGCTGGTCGGAACCCAGCGGCTCGATGCCCCCCTCGCAGGGGAGGCAGCGGCGGTCGGCGAGGGGAATGTCGGACATCCCGTCGAGTCTAGTGCGTCCAGTCCCCTTGGTTTAGGTCCGTTGATTTATCCCTCCCCCCACAAAGGGAGAAAATCTCTTTAGAGCTGGCCGGGGAAGTGGCATGCGGCTTGGTGGCCGCTGCCTTTGTCCTCGAGGGGCGGTTCCTGCTCCGAGCAGATGGGGAACTGAGCGATCGGGCAGCGAGTGTGAAAGCGGCAACCGGTCGGCGGGTTGACCGGCGAGGGGATCTCGCCTTTGAGCAGGATCGGCTCGCGCTCGGCTTCGAGATCCGGGTCGGGAATGGGGATCGAGCTGAGCAGGGCCTTCGTGTAGGGGTGAAGCGGGTTGTCGTAGATCTGCTTCGAGTCCGCGACCTCGACGATCTTGCCGAGGTACATCACGGCGACGCGGTCGCTGAGGTGCCGGACCACGGAGAGGTCGTGGGCGATGAACAGATAGGTCAGCTTGAACTCGTCCTGGAGGTCTTCGAGGAGGTTGACGATCTGGGCCTGGATGGAGACGTCGAGCGCCGAGATGGGCTCGTCGGCCACGATGAAGGTGGGGTTCAGGATCAGGGCCCGGGCGATCCCGATGCGCTGGCGCTGCCCACCCGAGAACTCATGCGGGTAGCGGCTGATGAAGCCCGGGTTCAGGCCGCAGATCCGCATCACCTCGTTCACCCGCTTCTCCCGCGCCTTACCGCGCGCGATGTGGAAGTTGGTGAGCGGCTCCCCGATGATGTCCCCGACCGTCATCCTCGGGTTCAAGGACGCGTACGGGTCCTGGAAGATCATCTGCAGCTGCTGACGCATGCGCCGCAGCTTCTCGCCCTTCAGGGTCACCAGGTCGATGTCCTTGAAGTAGATGTGTCCAGAAGTCGCGGGGTGAAGCTGGGCGATGACCCGGCCCAGCGTCGACTTGCCGCAGCCGGACTCGCCCACCAGGCCCAGCGTTTCACCCCCTCTGACCTCGAAGCTCACGCCGTCAACTGCCTTGACCACCTGGCCGCCCAGCAGGCCGGCTCCGATCGGGAAGTGCTTGACGACCTCCTCGATCCGGACCAGCGCGACCTGCTTGCTGGTGTCGACGTCGCTGACGACGCGCTGCTCGGTGGTCATGGCTGGCCGGCCTGTTGCGGCTGGGCTGCCAGTGCGTTCCTCATCAGAACCCAGCAGCGTGCCTTCTGGCCCGGGTCCACCTCACCCAGAGGGGGCTCCTCTTCGAGGCAGCGGTCCACGCGAAATCGGCAGCGGGGATGGAACTTGCACCCGGGCGGAGGGTTGGTGAGGTCGGGCGGCAGCCCGGATATGGTCAGGAGCTTCTCGTGCTGGTGCTCATCCAGGCGCGGGATGGAGCGCAGCAGCGACCAGGTGTACGGATGCTGCGGGCTCTTGAAGATCTGGCGGGTCGACCCCTCCTCGACGATCCGCCCCGCGTACATGACGATGACTCGCGTGCACAGGCTGGCGACGACTGCCAGGTTGTGAGTGATGAGGATCACGGCGGTCCCGAGGTCTCGGTTGAGGTCACGGAGCAGCTCGATGATCTGAGCCTGGACGGTCACGTCGAGCGCCGTGGTCGGCTCGTCGGCGATGAGGAGTTGGGGCTCGTTGGACAGGCCCATGGCGATCATGGCTCGCTGGCGCATGCCGCCGCTGAACTGGTGCGGGTAGTTCTTCGCCCGCTCCTCGGGGGCCGGGATCCTCACCCGCTTCAACATTGGCACGACACGGTCCTGAGCCTGCTTGGGGGTGAAGCGCTCGTGCGCCGCCATCGCCTCCTTGATCTGGAACCCCACTTTGAGCACCGGGTTCATCGAGGTCATGGGGTCCTGGAAGATCATCGCCACGTCGTTGCCGCGGAACTCCCGGATCTCGTCGTCGGTCATCTGGACGACGTCTTTCTGCTTTCCCTCATCGCCGAAGAGGATCCGGCCGCCGGCGATCCGTCCCGGCTCCGCCACCAGCCGGAGGATCGACATCGCCGTGACTGATTTGCCGCTGCCCGACTCTCCGACGATGCCGACGGTCTCGCCCCGGTCCACATGGAAGGACACGCCGTCCACAGCTTTGACTGTTGCGGAGGATGTGAAGAAGTAGGTCTGCAGGTCCTGGACCTGGAGCAGTGGAGCGGCCAGGGTTATCTCCTCATCCTGGGATCGAGGGCATCGCGGAGGCCGTCCCCGAAGGCGTTCAGCGCGACCAGCGTGAGACCGAGGGCAAGCGCCGGGATCAGAGTGATGTGGGGCGCGTACTGCAGCGACCGGTAACCCTCGGCGGTCATGGCGCCCCAGGACGGGTTGGGCGGTGGAACCCCGAGGCCCAGATAGCTCAGGAAGGCCTCGAAGATGATCGCGGAGGGAACCAGATAGGTCGCCTGGACGATGATCGGCCCGAGGGCGTTGGGAAAGATGTGCCGGAACAGAATGCTGAAGTCGCGAGTGCCGATGGAACGGGCCGCCTCCACGAACTCGCGCTCGCGGAGGCTCAGCGTCTGTCCGCGTACCAGCCTGGCCATGTTCACCCAGGCGGTTATGGAGATCGCGATGATGATGAAGAGCAGCTCACGGCGCCCCGTGATGACCACGATCATGATCACGACCAGCAGGTCCGGGATCCCGTACCAGACGTTGATGACCAGGGAGATAACACTGTCGATCCAACCGCGATAGAAGCCCGCGAGCAGCCCGAGCACGATCCCGATCACCGAGCTGAGGAGCGCAGTACCGATGCCGACCTCCATCGAGATGGCTGCGCCCCCCATGAGCCGGCTCAGGATGTCACGGCCCGACTGGTCGAGGCCGAGCGGATGCTTGAGCGTGGGCGTCTGGTAGGTGGGACCGACGCCCTGCCTCCAGATCGGGTAGGGGGTCCAGAACTGCGAGACGATCGCGACCAGGAGGACGAAGAGGACGAACGCGGTTGCGATCAGCGCCAGCCTGTTCCGCCTCATGCGGCGCCAGGTGTCCTGCCACAGCGATACGGACTCGCCGACCTCGTATTGCTCGGAGGCGACGAAATCCTCCTGGAGCGCGTAGTCGCTGGGTGCGGTAGCCATCAGTACCGGATCCTCGGATCAAGCAGCGGATAGACGAGATCGACGGCCAGATTTGCGAGGCCCACCAGTACCGCGTAGAAGGTGAAGACGCCGATCACGATGTTGTAGTCCCGGTTGAAGATGCTGTTGACGAATTCCTTGCCCAGCCCCGGAATGCCGAAGATGTATTCGATGACGACCGAGCCGGTGATCACGCTGGTGGTTATCGGGCCCAGGATTGTGACCACCGGGATGAGCGCGTTGCGAAGCGAGTGCCGGACGATCACGAGGCGGGGTCGCAGCCCCTTGGCCCAGGCCGTACGCACGTAATCCTGTCTGATGACTTCCAGCATGCTGGCCCTCGTCAGACGCGAGATTATGGCCATGGGGTAAAGGCCTAACGCGATGGCCGGTACGATGACCTGCTCCGGTTTACCCCAACCTATGTCCTCATAGAATGCGCCGCCCGACCAGGCGTAAAAGCCGGTCACCGTGAGCAGGATTAGCAGCGTCGCCGTGACGAAGTTGGGCATGCTGTAGCCCACGGTTCCTCCAAAAGAGGCTGCATAGTCGATCCAGGTGTTCTGTTTGGTGGCGGCCAGAATACCGAGCCCCATGCCGAGCACTACCGTGAAGAGCAGGGCGAACAGGCCCAGCGTGGCGCTGACCCGCAGCTCGCGGAGAAGCAGCGGCGTGATTCGGACGCCCCGGTTGACCAGCGACTCGCCCAGGTCTCCGTGGAGTACGCCACCTACCCAGGCCAGGTATTGCTCAGGCAGCGGCTTGTCGAGCCCGTAGTGATGGAGCAACTCCGCTTCACGTTGAGGGCTGCTCTGCCGCTCCGAGAGGAAGGCGTTGCCGGGCAGCTGGTGAACGCCGATGAACACGATGGAGGAGACCACGAGCGCGGTCAGCGCTATGAGTACGAAGCGCTGTGCGACGTAGGCGAAAGTACCGCGGGTCATCTAACCGCTCAGTTCCTCTATGGAAGGATAGGTGGCCCGCCGTCCGGCGAGCCTCCCAATTCTAGACTGGAACTCGGCTGAGCGGCCTCAGTGCTTGAGAATTCGGATGTTGGTCCAGCTGTAGTCGTACAGCGAGTTGAATCCGGCGCCCTTCACGTAGCTCTGGGCGACGTAGGGCTGGTTGCCGTACTGCAGGGCGCTGCCGTAGTTGTCCTGGATCATCAGCCGCTGGGCCTGCCGGTACTGGGCCTGGGCCTGGTCGATCTGCTCCGTGTCGGCCTTGGCCAGGATCTTGTCCATGGCCGGGTTGCAGTAGCCGGAGCTGTTCCCCTTGCCGGCCGCCGCTTGCTCGCAGGTCCACAGATTGCTGAACCAGTCCTGCGGGTGGTCATACTCGGCGCCCCAGGAGTCGCGGAAGAGAATCGCGTTCTTGGCTTTGCGCTCCTTGACCAGCGTCGGAAAGTCCGAAGGCGCCAGCTCGACGCTGATGTTCAGGTTGGACTTGAGCTGGGACTGGACGTTGGAGAAGAGCTGGGTGTTGGTGGCGCTGGTGTTGTAGCGCAGCCGCAGCCCCTGGACCCGGGAGCCGTCGGGGTCCCACTTCTGGTATTGGGCCCTCGCCGCAGCCGCGTCGAACTTCGCCGTCGGGTCGGCATTGTCCCCCAGGTAGCCCTTGAGTCCCTTGGCGATGTAACCGCCAGTCGCCTTGGAGCAGGTGGCGCCCTTCACGCACGCCACGTCGACCAGCTGATCGCGGTCGATCGCCCTGGAAAAGGCTTCACGGCCATCTCTGCCCGGGTCGCTCCTCAGGCCGCTGGTCGGCCGGCCGGGCGTGATGCCTGCCGTGCTGGCGGCGAAGGGTCCCTTGACAAGGTTGAATCCGAGCCAGGTCGTCCTGGCCGACGGGTAGATCGTGAGCAACCGGCTCCTGCTCGGGTCGGACCTGTAGCGCAGGATTTCGTCCGGCGAAGGCGGGTTGTTGGCCATGCCCACGAGGGAGTAGCCGCCGGCCTCGAACTTCTTGATCGCAGCGGACTGGTCGACGCCGATCTGTACCTTTACCTTCGTCATGGTGCCGCTCGAGCCGCCCCACCAGCCGGGGACCGGAGCGAACTCCATGGAAGCCCTCGGAGTCCGGGCGGTCATCTTGAAGGGCCCGGCGCCGATCAGGGTCTCGGGCTTGGTCCACCAGGTGTCCTCGCCGGCGGACTGGATCACCTTCTCGTCCACCACCGCCGCGTTCCAGAGCGCCAGCTCGGTCAGCCAGAAGCCCGCCGGCTCGCTGAGCTGGGCCTTGATCGTGTAGTCGTCGGGCGCCGTCAGCCCGCTCATGGTCTGGGCCGAGCCACCCGCCGTCGGGTCGAAACCCACCACCGGGGCGAAGACGGTGGCGTAGGCGTCGTTGAGGCGAGCCGCTCGGTTCCAGCTGTAGAGAAAATCGCCGGCCTTGATCGGGTCGCCGTTCGAGAACCTGGCGTCCTTGCGAAGCTTGAAGGTGTACGTCTTGCCGTCTGTGGAGACGTCTGGCGCTCCGGTTGCGATCTCCGGGATCACCCTCAGGTTGTTGTCGAAGCGGTAGAGGCCGCTGAAGATCTCCTGCGCGAACGTGATGTCAACACTGGAGGAGACGTGTCCCGGGTCGAGCGTCTCGACGTCGTCCTGGATCGGAAAGGTGAGGGTCTGATCAGCCGCCATCGTCTCTCCGCCGGCGCCGTTGTCTCCACCGCAGGCCAGGGCGAGCATCCCGGCCGCCAAAGCCGCCGCTGCGGCCCTGGGACGAATGCCAATCATCTCGATCCCCCTTCTGGGAACGTGTCGAGGTCATCGCCGGATTCGTGAAGAAGCGATGAGCCCCAGCCCCCTACCTTCTTCCCGCTGCACGCGGGGCGAGAGCGCGCCGGCGGGAGGATGCGACCAATCGGCCTGGCCGCCCAATACTCCGGGGGTCATTTTGCGTTGGCGGCCGTCAAAGTCAAGCCGGCTGGGGGGCGCTGGAACCTTCGCTAGAATCTGAGCCAGGGGCGGCTAGCTCAGCGGGAGAGCGCTTGCTTCACACGCAAGAGGTCGCTGGTTCGAAACCAGCGCCGCCCACCATCCGGGCCGGTCGCCAGCTTCCGCAGCCACGCCGCGGTGCCGGTGGGCCCCCTTCGAGGGCCGGCCGGAGAGGTGTCCCGTCCTCTTATGATTACTTTCTTCGGGCGAGTGCCCGCTCAGGCTCGGCCCCGTCGTCTAGTGGACCAGGACGCAGCCCTCTCAAGGCTGAGATCGCGGGTTCGAATCCCGCCGGGGCTACTCGTACATTTCGCCAGTTCTCAATGTCGCTCATCGAGCGTGGCCGAAGTACATCAGCTCCCAGATCGCGTGGTCACTGAACTCTTCGACACGGTCGCCATGCCGGTACCGTTCGACGCGAATCTGACCGGTGAAGCGAAGGTAGGCGCCGTCGAACCGGGCCAGCCTGGCAAGTGCCCGCTTCGGACCGTGGATGCCCTCGATCATCTTGCTTCGCGATAGGTCCTTCTCGCGGATGAAAGTGACCACGTATCGGTCGTCTCCAGCGTCGTACGTGTAGCGCGTGACGTTCGCGACCGGCTTGCCGGTGAGCTCGTCGGTGTAGACGTCTTCGGCATCGAATCGAACGGCGCGGGAGTCGTCTGCCACGACCGCGCCGTCCCTGGCCAGCATGAAGATGGGGAGCTCCTGGTAGCCGTACTTCTCGTGGGCGGTGATCAGGGATGCGATCGCCGAGTACGGGCCGGCCTTGCCCCGCGCCCAGTACCAGTCGTGGACGATCGTGGGCAGGCCGACGTTGCCCCAGTTGTGATCGTGGTAGCCGATGCCATCGGCCGTCTCGGCGACCCCGTCGACGCTGTAGTGCGCGGTCACCTTCCCCTGAGGTACCGACGGCAACCAGGCGAACTCACGGTCGCGCTCCGCCCCGTAGAGCATGTAGCCGGTCTCGGGGCGCCAAGGTCCGACGTCGCCTACCAAGATGACATCGACCTCGATCTCCTCGACCGTGGCGGTGATGCGATACGTGTGCAGATCACCGGTGAACCGGTTGCCCGCGATGCGTACGTCGGCGTGATCCGTGGCCGCGGACCAGGACTCGGCGGGGAACGTGACGAGCTTCTCGAAGCTGCGGCCGTCGGGCAGATCGAGGTTGAGCCGGATCAGCGGCTCCAGGGGCTTCTGCGGCACCGCCAGGTCCTTGTTCATGAACACGACGACCAGCTTTGTCCCGTCGTCGAGGTGCGCGTCGAAGTACCACCATTCGTAGGTACCGCGGCGATTGTCCGTGCGGGCGCCGTCCTCCCATGGTTCCACCGAGCCGCGGTGGATCCCGAGCCGACGGTAGTCCGACTCATCCGCCGCGATGACCGCCATCGGCGTCGCGTGCCGTGCCATAACTGCCTCCCAAAACTTGACGACTGTCAGATACTCTATGCGAATGATGGCAGGGAATCTGACACGTGTCAAGCTAGCCGGGAGGGCCCGCTGATGGAGTCGGTCCGTGGGCGGAGGGTGGGGCGACCGGCGGCCGCCACGACCGACGTTCCTCCCGACGACGTGATCCTGGCCAAGGGGCTTCAGGCGTTCGGCGAGCTCGGCTATGACGGGGCGTCGGTGCGCGAGCTGGCACGCTGGATCGGCGTCAGCCACAACTTCATCAACGACCGGTATGGATCCAAAGAGGCGTTCTGGAGAGCGGTCGTGGACCGCGCCCAGCAACGGCTCTGGGCCACGGTCCGCGCCGCGATGGACGATCCGTCCCGCTCTGAGCTCGACCGCTTCCGTGGGGCTGTCCACGCGTTCTGCGCGGCCAACGCCCGGGAGCCGCATTTGGCCGCCATCATGACCGACGAGGCCAGACGCGACACACCACGGCTTCACTACGTCCTGGACCGCTACGTTCGCCCCGTCCTCGCCGACGTCGCGCCTCGCATCGAGCGCCTCACCGCATCGGGACAGCTCCACGAGGTCCCCCTTGACGCCGTCGTCTTCTCCATAGTCGCGACCGCGCAGGCTGCCAGCCAGCAGCCACTCCTGGCCCTGATCGGCGACAGCTACGGCCGCGACGGTCCCGGCTTCCTCGAGACCCTCGCCGACATCGTCCTCGACGGCCTCGTCCGAGCCCCAGCGCCGATATCCGCCCAGACCCCGACTAGTCCTTCCTAGTGTCCTGCTCCAGAAATTCGCCGACATATTGCGGCTCCGGACGTCGATGCGGGCGTCAGGGGGCCCGGCCCGTCGTCGTCACGGAGTGTGGAACAGCGAGCGGCTTCCACGTCGGCCGGAGCTCGCCATCTTGGGCGGTGGCCGCTCCGGCCGGCCGAGGCGGGGCTGTAGGGTGGATCATTGTCGGCTGGTTCGTTTTGATCAGCCTCCCGCCGCCGGTGTAGCTCAGCTTGGCAGAGCAGCGGCCTTTTAAGCCGAGGGTCCGGGGTTCGAATCCCCGCGCCGGCATTCTCAATTCAAGTAGAGATGCCACGCCGCGTCAGGTGCGCCCGCGGCCAGGTGGGGGCTGAGCCATGGCGGCGCTAGAACCAGGAGGGCCCGTGGGGCGTGTACGGCTCTTCAAGTGACTGGATCTCCTCGTCGGTGAGGTGCAGGTTCAGTGCTTCAATCGCCTCTGGCAGGTGATGGGGCTTGGTCGCTCCGACGATAGGTGCGGAGACGAAGGGGCTGTGCAGCACCCACGCCAACGCGACTTGAGCCATGGTTGTGCCCCGAGCTTCGGAGACGCGTTGGACCGCGTTGACGACGGGCTCGTCGAGAGGCGAGTCGAAGGATTGGACGACCGTATCCACGCTGGAGCGGTGTGACTGTTCGCCCCAGGGCCGAGCCAGGCGTCCTTTGCCCTGAGGGGAGTACGGGACGGCGCCCACGCCCATGTCGGCGCACATGGGCAGCAACTCTCGCTCATCTTGGCGTCGAAGCAGGTTGTACTGATTTTGCATCGCCACGAACTGGGTCCAGCCGTGCATTTCGGCGGTGTGTTGAAGTTTGGCGAACTGCCAGGCGTACATGGAGGAGGCGCCGATGTAGCGGACCTTCCCGGCCTTGACGATGTCGCGTAGTGCCTCCATGGTCTCGTCGACTGGAGCCTCGGGATCGAAGCGGTGGATCTGGTAAAGGTCGATGTAATCGGTGCCAAGCCGTGTCAGCGAGGCGTCTACCTGCTCAAGGATCGCCTTGCGTGATAGGCCCTGCCCGCCCGGACCGTCATGCATCCTGCCGAACACCTTGGTAGCAAGGACAATGTCCTCGCGGCGGGAGTAACGCTTGATCGCACGGCCAACGACTTGCTCTGATGTCCCCTTCTGGTAGGTGTTCGCAGTGTCCCAGAAGGTGACGCCCATCTCGACGGCCTGGCGAAAGAACGCTTGAGCAACCTCGTCATCTAGGGCCCAGGTGTGCGCGTTGGTGGTTGTGGGGTCCCCGTAGCTCATACAGCCCAGCCCGATCCGGCTGACCTTCAAACCCGATTGACCCAAGCGTCGGTACTCCATCGCACCCCCTCCTCGTCAGATCGACGTAGTTGAGCAGCTCCTATGGGCTCGATGTCGGAGTTTACGAGTCGGCCGCGCCGCGTCCGGTTCGGCGAAAGAGGAGGTCCCGGAGCTGCTCCGCCCCTCGTGGGTGAAACCCCTCAGCTCGTCCACCGAGAAGCTGGTCCGGCGCTCCTGACAGATCAGGGAATGCCGGCGGTGGCGTCCGCGCCATAGAGCTCGCCGCCGCGGCGGTTGAGCGGCAGCCCTTTGCCGTGGCCGTTCTCATCGACCAGCATCACCGCCCAGAGGTCCGGCTCCTGCTGGTGCAGGCCGCGCGCCCGCACCACCTCCCACACGCGGGGAATCGCAAGCGAGAATAGCCCCGCGCTCGGATCGCCCATAGTGTTGGGCTATGACGGCGGTTCGACCGTTTCGTTTCGGGGTCCAGATCTTGACGCCGGGCGCGGTCCCTGGTTGGCTGGATCGGGCACGGGCAGCCGAGAGCCTTGGCTACTCGGTGGTCAGCGTCCCGGACCATCTCTTCGACCAGATGTCGCCGATGCCGGCGCTGGGCGCGATCGCCGCGGCGACCACGACCATCCGCCTCGGAACCATGGTGCTGGCCAACGACTTTCGCAACCCGGTTCTGACCGCCCGCGAGGCGGCTACGGTGGACGTCCTCTCGGGCGGACGCCTCGAGCTCGGACTCGGCGCCGGCTGGACCCGTAGCGACTACCGGCAGCTGGGCCTTGACTACGAGGCGCCCTCCATCCGCATCGAGCGCCTCGAGGAGGCAATCGGGATCATGATCGAGCTGTGGCAGCGGGGTCCGGTCACCCACAGCGGCACCCACTATCGGATCGAGGAGGCGGAGTGCCAACCGCTCCCGCTGCAGAGGCCCCGGCCGCCTCTCGTGATCGGCGGCGGGTCCCGCAAGATCCTGAACCTGGCCGGGCGCTATGCCAACTTGGTCAATATCCACGACAACCTCAGCGCCACCCAGGTCGACCAGGCGCCGCCGGCTAAGGTCACGCTCTCCGATGTCGACAACAAGATCGGCTGGGTTCGTGAGGGCGCCGGTGAGCGATTCACGTCGATCGAGCTGAGCGCCAGGATCCTCGTCGTCGAGGTCACCGATCAACCCGAGTTGCCCGCCGCCGAGTTCGGGTCCAAGCGTGGCCTCAGCACGGCCGACGTGCTCGCCAGCCCCCACCTGCTGCTCGGCAGCGTCGAGGGCATCATTGAAGCGCTGCTCGAGCGACGGCAGCGGTTCGGATTCTCACACTACGTGTGGAACGACTCCGCGATGGAAACCCTGGCCCCCGTGGTGAGCAGGCTCAGCGGTCGCTGAGCGACTCGTGTCGTCGCTGCCTCCATCCCAGGTCCCCGCATTCCTGAAGGTCGCTCTGGAGCATCCCCACGGCAACCTCTGGAAAGCGACGCACCGTCTTCGGTCGCGCCTGCTTCGTCGCCACCACCGCTCTAGGTAGTTGCGAACCGTGAGGGTTCCGACGGGACCTGGGACATTAAGGCTTCGCCGGCGCCGGGACCGACGGCGGCGAGGCCGCTTCGCGCAGCACAACTACATCCCGGCTCGGCGGGACGCCGAACATCCGTCGATACTCTCGGCTGAACTGCGATGGGCTGTCGTAGCCCACGGCGAAGCCAGCACCGGCGACGTCGCCCGGCTCGGCCAGTAGCCGCGTCCGAGCCTCATGTAGGCGCATCTGCTTCTGAAACTGGATCGGCGTCATCGAGGTCACCGCGCGGAAGTGGCGATGGAACGACGAGGCGCTCATGTTTGCGAGTTCCGCGAGCTCTTCGACGCGAAGCGTCTGGTCGTAGTGGCTGCGAATCCACCTGATCGCCCGGCCGAGCAGCGCGAGCCGACTGTCTGCCAGACCGATCTGCCGAACAGTCGCCCCCTGGGGACCCGTGACCAGTCGCCACAAGACCTCGCGCTCGACACCGGTGGCCAGCGCGGCTGCGTCACTGGGCGTATCGAGCAGCGCGAGCAGTCGGCAGACCGCGTCAAGAAGCGCCGGGGACGCCTCGCTCACGGCGATCCCGGCCGGGGTGGCCTCGACGCCCCCTGGCCGAAGAGTGGCCGCCGGCGCCGTCTCGAGCAACAGTGCGGCGATTCTCTCCGGGTGGAGCCTGAGCACGAACGCCAGGAAAGGCTCCTCGGCACTGGCCTGCACGATGTGCCCGGCCACCGGGAGCTCGAGCGACGTGATGACGAACTCACCGGGACCGTAGGCGAAGGTGCGGCCGTTCAGCGCTGTCTCTTTCCTGCCCTGTGCGATCACCGCCACCGTCGGCTCGGTCACATCGCCCAACGGCTCCGTGGTCGTCGGCGAGCGCAGTACCGAGACGCCGGTCAGTGCCGTCCAGGTGCGGGCCTCACGCGCGTTGCGGAGGATCAATTCCTTTAGGCGGGCCAACTCGTCCACCGGATCAGTGAAGCACGCCGTGGACCGTCACTGCTGACGTTGGCGGGATCGTGCAAGAGTCCGCCAGCATCGATCTACCACCCGGCGAGCTCGCGGTGGTCTCCTGAGATTCATGCATTACAGGCTTTTGGGTAGGTCCGGCGTCCGGCTCTCGGAGGTGGCGCTGGGCACCATGACCTTCGGTGAGGACTGGGGCTGGGGGGCATCTCCAGCTGTCAGCGCGAGGATGCTGGACCTGTTCGCTGACGCCGGCGGCAATGTCATCGACACCGCCGACGTCTACACCAACGGGACGTCGGAAACCATCCTCGGCGACCTGCTGAAAGGGCGCCGCGACCGGTTCGTGCTCGCCACCAAGTTCACCAACCAGACCGACCCGGGTGATCCGAACAGTGCCGGCAACCACCGCAAGAAGATGGTC
>Ga0209526_10002259_pt1 | contig 12961 bp, 10 predicted proteins | sample JacPinW_OM2H0_M1_FD_188566 | JGI IMG/M metagenome (GOLD analysis project Ga0209526, IMG submission 188566) | Forest soil microbial communities from Algoma, Ontario, Canada - Jack Pine, Ontario site 1_JW_OM2H0_M1 (SPAdes) (version 2) | ecosystem: Environmental > Terrestrial > Soil > Boreal... | reverse complement strand
CGACGGCAAAAAGTAGACCGACAGTGGGGTAGAGCCCGGCGGCGAAGGCGGCTCCGCGAATGGCGCTGAAGGACGCTTCCCACGGCAGGGAAAAATGATCGAGCCCGCGGGCGAAGCGATTGAGCTCGACGGAAACCGTAAGACCGGTGGCAATGCCGGAAGCAAGACCGAAGAAGAGGCCGAGGCCAAGTCCGTAGCCGACGCCGAACACGATGGAGTAGGTGACTGCGCGGGTGAGCACGCGCAAGGGTCCGTGCTGACCGCCGAGCAAATCGTAGGCGAGATAAAGGCTGCCGAGCACGTCGAGGCACGTGCCGACAATGCTGATGGCCGCGACGATGTGGTGATTCATGGCGCGAGCTGCGGTGGATTATGACGCGAAAGGTGTCGACGGAGGAAGGGCGGAATGGATGGGCGGCGCGCGTGGGCGAGGGTTGCAAGAGAACACACACAAATGTGCCAGGCTAAAGCCCGCCGCTACGTGGTTCGCTCCGCGGTGCGAGGTAAAACGATTCACTGGTGAGGATTCGAAAATTGGTCTGGCATTTGGGTCGCGTTTGCGGTAATAAGAACGACAACAAATCCTTCGCTCTGGGGTTGAATGGAGCGAAGCGCAGGTCGGAAATTCTAAAGAGCTGTACGAACGAACAGGCGAAATTGTGGCGTAGTGTTTGTGTTTCAAATGCGCACAGATAAAAAAAGTCTAAAAATACTCTTGACAGAAAAAGCCGATTCGCGAGAGACTCCGGTCGCGCCAGTTACACTGCCTTCCCCCCGAAGTACGTTCCGACGTTTCCTCTCCTATCCGCGCGCCGGAAAAAAGTCAGCGAGGAGTGCCGGTGTCTGCACAATCAGATAAAGAAGCGGTTAGTTCGTTAGAATTGGATCGGGAAGTCATTCGCTGTAAGACATGCGGTCTAGTCCAGTACCGGACGCGCACGGGGAATTGCCGGCGTTGCGTACGGGCCTTGCCTCAGCGTTTGGAGTTCCTGATTCCTCCCCCAGCACCTGTGGAGGAAATCGGCGCTGAACTCGCCCAAGAAAAGTTCGCCAACCGCGAGACGGTCGAGAATATCGGCCAGCGCATTCGCCAACTGCGCGAATCGCGCGCGATGACGCAGAGCCAGCTACAGTCACGCTCGAAGGTGTCGCGCTCGTACTTGTCGCGCATCGAGAGCGGGCAGATGACGCCCAGCCTCGGCACTCTGGAGAAGATCTCCGAAGCGCTGAACGTGGGGCTGAATCGCTTCTTTATTCCGGAATCCGACGGCGAAGCGTTGCTGGAGGATCCGTTCATCCAGGGACTGCGGCCGTTCCTACGGCAATTGGATTGGGAACAGTGGCAATCCATATTGAAGAGGCTGCAGGCAATCAGCGATCACGTTGGAGTGCTGCCGACGAATCTCCGCCCTATCGGTAATCCGGCGCGGCTGCCGCAGCCCGCGTCGGGGAATGGCAACGGCAACGGGCATGTGAGTGCCGGCCATTCGAATGGGCATGCGCTGTCGCACGCGCATGGTCATCCGCAGGGCTATCCGCTGCGGCGTCCAGGCGCACCCTTCGCAACTCCGGGGAAGCCAACGTTTCAGCGTTCGTTTGCGCGGTAGAAATTTTCCGATAAGAATCGGCGCGGCGTGATGAAAATTCACGCCGCGTTTTGTTTTTTGGTTCGCCGCGGGGAATGGTTAATCGCGGGCGACGGAGACTTTGGCCGCGGGGACTTCGAGGCGCATCAGGCGATGATTCGAATCGAGGAAGAGCAGCACCTCGAGATCGGAAGTGGTGACGCGGAGCCCGTCGTAGGACTTGCCGTTGGCGGTGACCGCGCCTGTCGAATCGACAGTGACGGACCCGGGCGTCAGCTCCTGTGGAATAAGCACCGGAAGGTTCTGTGCGCCGCGTTTAGACCAGTCATACACGCGGGCCAGGACGCCGTATTGGTAGTAAAGGTTGTTGTCGAGGACGGCGATGAGGGGCGTGTTGAAGGTTAGATTCTGTTCAAAGGGCCGCGCGCCTTGCATTTGCAGAGTAATTTTGGCGACACCGTTTGCGAAAAGAATTCGCGCGCCATTGGTCTTTTCCGCTTGCGAGCTCCACTCGTAGCTAATGGGAGCGCCGTCTGGCTGCAGGGTGAGCGTGCCTGTTACGCGAGTGGCCGGGGAATCGGGAACCTTGAGATCCGTTGTGCCTTGCGCGGCCCAGCTTCCGGAGGAGGGCGAAATCTCGAACTCTTCGTGCCCGACGGTTTGGCCGTCAAGCTGGATGGTGAATTTGCCTTTGTCCGGGGCGAAAAGCACTGCCTTTTTTTGCGACTGGGCGGCGAGGGAGCTCAATACCACTACACACGCGGTCAGAACGCCGACGCTGATTTTCCACTTCAGAGAATTGCGCATTGAAAATACTCCTCGGTACGTACCGCCGCAAAGGACAAAGTTTGCCATACAAGAGAGGTGAAGCGCGCAGATCGTGCGCGTTTGCGCTCAGAACGTTACGGGCAGAGGCTGGTCCGGAAACCCTGCAAAGGCAGCCGGAGATTGCTCAGGGCTTTGGCTCCTCGACAACGAGGTGAGCGTGGCCGGCGACGGCGGAAATGATTCCTCGACGGAGGATTTCGGCTACTACACGGGCCGGTTCGCCGGAGCTGTCTACGCGGTGGTCGGCTTGCTGATACGAAGGGAGACGCTGCGCATAGAGGGCTCGGAAGCTGGGCTCGTCTCGGAACAGCGGGCGGCCAGTCATCGTCATGCAGCGAGTAAGCAAAACGTCGAGGGAAGCATCCAACCAAATGACGGGAACGCCGGCAGCGCGAAGAAACTCCGGGGCCCCGGTCTGGGCGTAGGTTCCTCCGCCGAGCGCGAGGACCGCGGATTCCTTGTGCTCGACAGCGCGGCCCAGGGCTGCGCGCAATTGGTCCGCTTCCATCTGGCGGAATGCCGGCTCGCCCAAGCGCTCGAAAATCTCAGGAATGCGCAGCCCGGCGGCCTCTTCGATACGATCGTCCAAATCGACAAAACGCCAAGCCAACTGGCGGGCCAGCAGCGCGCCGACGGTCGTTTTGCCGGAGCCCATGAAGCCGGCGAGGCAAAGCACCTGCAGGCGCGATGGTGAAGGTCGCGGGGGAAATAGGGTCATTTAGCGTATTTGAACGGGCCGGAACTCTCGCCTGAGGCGCGTTAGTCGCGCTTCAGAATGCGGATTGTACCACTGTAGGAGGAGAGTTCGACTTTGGCGAGGCCGCTGCCGACGGTGCCGAACAAACCCTTGGTGAATCTTGACGCAATGTGCCGCACACCGTGGGAATCGGGCTTCAGGTACGCTTCGGCCTGATTGTCGACCGTGCCGGTGGCGGTCTGGGCGTTGAGATCGAACGAATCGTTTCCGGAGAAGTGCACCTCGACAGTGCCTTTGCCGCTCTTCATCGTGTAGATTCCAGTGCGGATGAAATCGCCATCAAAAAGGATATTGCCGGACATGGTGAATAGCGTGACACTGCTAAGCCCCGGCTGTATGACCTGCGCGTTCCCGCTGATGGAATGAAAATCAAGTTTGCCGGCGCATTGCGTACACACAAGCGAGCCGCCAGTGGTGCGCACCACGATGTAGCCCGAGACTTCCTTCAGGTGGATATCGCCGGCGACGCTTTGCAGGGTCATGTCGCCCATGACCTGCTCGACATAAACCAAACCGGTCTGAGTCCTGAGCTGGAGCTCGGTCTCTTCCGGGACAGTCAACTGGAAATTGGCTTCGAGCTCGTTGGCGGGTGCGGAGCTGTCGAGCATGGTGGCAGTGACATCGACGCGCTCCTCGACTTGTTCGGCTACGATGCTGATTTTGTTGGAGGCCTGCGTTGCGGCGACGACCACTTCGGGATTTTTCGAAGACTTAACCTCGATGCGGCCGTTGGCGACGTTCTGGAGAATGACGACTGGGCGCCCTTTTACGGCAAAATGCCTCTCAAAACGCTGGGGCGCCGCCTGCACGAAAGAAGAAGGCAAGAGAAGCAATCCGAAGCCTATTGCCGGCAAGATTCGACGGCCCATCGTTTTCAAGCTCATGTTAGTATCCACTCCCCCCGCGCTCCATCATCACCGATATCAATTCCGCCTTTTGCTGGTAGGCGCCGGTCAAATATTCGCGCGCCAAATCGTCCTGCGGCTGCTCTTTCACGCGTTGCTCGCAGTCGACAATAAATTTGTCCACAATATCGAGATTCTGGCGAAGCGAAACGTCCACACCGGAAGAGGCGGCGAGCTGCATAGTGGGCAGAAGAGCTTCGTCGTTGTTCAGAGTCAAGCTAGTGTCCTGGTACAGATTGTCGTAGACGTTGCGAGCTTCGGTGGGTTGCGTTGAGGATCGCTGGAAGTGCAAAGCGGCGGCCGCGACGATCACCAGACCGGCGGCGGCGGTGGCCAGCAGTCGCGGGCGGAAGAAATCGGAGAAACCAAGCCACCAGGAATGCGGGGCAGCGGACCGGATTATGCCTTCCTGCTCCAATTGGACGCGCAGTGAAGTCCACACACGAGGGGGCGGTTCGACTTCCGCAGGAAGCAAATGAGCGGTTGCGACGATAGCGGTTAGGTCGGCGATGAGATTCCGGCAGGAATTGCAGCCGGCGAGATGCGCACGCGCCGCTTCCGGCACGGGCAAACAACCTTGCTGCTGGAGGACCACTTCCACTTCTTTACACTGCATGGCCGTTCACTCCGCGACACGCGGCTTCGGAAGTTTCTTCGGCTCGACTCCGAATAAGACTTTGCGACGTATCTGCGTCAGCTCCGTGCACCTTGCAATTTTTGCTATTGTAGCTCAATCGCTGTTTCCCGTCTGCGTTTTCGCTGCATGACGTTCTTGGCGCGCTTGCTCGCGAATTTCTTCCTGGAGCAGATCGCGCAACCTGGTTCGCGCCTTATGTAACTGCGATTTCGAATTTCCGACCGAACAACCCATGATGCCGGCAATCTCGTTGTGTTCGTAGCCCTGGACGTCGTGCAAAACAAAGACCGTGCGATAGCCCGGAGGCAGCTTGTCGATCGAGCGCTCCAAATTGACGCGATCGACCGCTCCGCTTAACCGCAAATCCGGAGCACCAATGTCCTTCCTGGGCCCGCCACCCTCTTCGTCCGGCTCGGTCGTCTCCTCGAGAGAAGCGACCGGTAAAGCTTTCTTGCGTAATCGCATCAGCACGACGTTTACGGTCATGCGGTGCAGCCAAGTCGAAAAAGCGGACTCGCTCCGAAACGTTCCAATCTTGCGGAAGAGCTGCAGGAATGCCTCTTGCATCAGGTCTTCCGCGTCGGAAGGATTGCTGACCATCCGCAGACACAAGGCGTAAACGCGGCGGCTATGCAGTTCGTACAAGAACTCAAAAGCCGCGGCATCGCCGGCTTGCGCCAAGCGAATGGCCTCCGCCTCCGTCAGTGGCTTAGGCGGCTGCGGCGCGTTTAATGCGATGGGATCGCCTGGTCTGTTTCGGGCCAACGGTCCAATAGCGGCGCATCCACCCTTTCGGATGCGCCGGATACCTCCCGGAGTTGTCTTAGCAAAAGCCCGCATACCGAGGAAACACGCAGCGGGCGGTTATTACTCGCTGGGTTGGCGCCCGGAGAACAGGCTTGGCTATTCTCTCTCGATTAGAACCATTCGTCTATGGGCGGCTGGTTCGGCGGCTTCAGGGGCAAGTAGTTGGGCATTTACGGATTTCTGGAACACGCCGAGCTGGTCATTCGGTAGTACGACTAAAAACGATTTCAAAACAACGATGGCTTCGCGCAGACAAGTGTTCAAGTCAAAGTGAGCATCGTCGACCGCGCGCCAATCCGAGGACGGCGCAGCAGACGCGCCATTGCCGAGGTCGGAAGCTACCTTATAGAAATTCTTCCGGATGCTTAACACCATATCTTCCAGTGTCTCGATCTTGTGCAGGAACTGCGAGCGCTGAGTGAGAAGCACGTGGCTTAACAGATCGCTCATACGAGCGGTGCGCTGCTCCCGAGACCCGTGGAAGTTCGAGGCGTCAAGAGGAGTGGTGTTCGGGATAATGCCGAAGTGCTTCGCGTGCTCCCCCAAAGTGTGGAGTAGCCCCTCCAAAGGAAGCGCCAACCGGGCACATAACGCCGGTACCACGAACATGGCGCGGCCCGAGTGTTCCAATTTCCCGGTGCGGCGGAGTTCCAGCGCTTCATTGAGGGAAACGCTAAACATTCCGTAGGAGAGCTCCAGTTGGCGCACGCACGCATCAAAAGCTTCCGCCTTGGCTGGAGGCAGCCAGGCGCTCCAATCCTCTTGCACGGACGAAGATCTGGAAGGAAGGGCTTGGGAGCGCACCCGCACTGAGTCTCTCCTAAGGCCGGGGAGTATATCAAAATAGTCTTAGGCCAGTAACAATTTATTAGGAAAGGCTAACTCTAGGGTTCTTCTCCACGGACGGTACGCTCAGTATCCTTGGTACGCCACAATCCAAACGGTCGACGAATTCGCGCGGAAATTCGATAAACGCGCCACTCGGTCTCTGGGCGGCGTGGCATTCTTGCCCTTCGACTGCGGTGGCCGCTATACTCGCCTGCGATTATGCGGAAAGGATTTTCCCGTTGCAATTTGAGCCGCGAGACCAGTTTGAGCAGCGCCAAAAAAAGCTGGAGCAAATTCAGGCGCTGGGCCTAAAAGCGTATCCTCACGAATTTCGTTGGAGCGACACGGTCGCCGATTTGGCGACCCAATTTGGCGCGACTTCCGGCGCAGACTTGGAGGCCAACCAGCGGGAGATTCGGGTTGCCGGGCGGATCGTCTCGCTGCGCCTGATGGGCAAGGCCGGATTTGCACACCTGCAGGGGTCGGGAAAGCGCATCCAGATCTATGTGAAAAAGGATGCGGTGGGCGAGCGCGGATTCGAGCTTTTCAAGTTGCTGGACCTCGGCGATTCGATCGGTGTTCGGGGACACCTCTTCCGCACCAAGACGAATGAGCTTTCTGTTTGGGTGGAAGAGATATTTTTCCTGTCCAAAGCGCTGCTGCCGTTGCCGGAAAAATGGCACGGACTCACGGATGTCGAACTGCGTTATCGGCAGCGCTATTTGGATCTGATCGCGAATGAGAAGTCGCGCGAGGTTTTCGTGACGCGGGCGCGAATCATCCGGGAACTGCGACGGTTTTTCGACGCGCGTGGGTACATCGAGGTGGAAACGCCGATGATGCACCCGCTGCCCGGGGGAGCGGCCGCGCGGCCCTTTGTGACGCATCACAATACGTTGGACATCGACCTTTTTCTGCGGATCGCGCCGGAATTGTATTTGAAGCGGCTGACGGTGGGTGGATTCGATCGGGTTTATGAGATCAACCGCAATTTTCGCAATGAAGGAATCTCCACGCAGCACAATCCAGAATTCACGATGCTGGAGTTTTATGAGGCTTACAGCAATTACGGCGACTTGATGGACATGAACGAGCAACTGTTCGCGGAGCTGGCGAACAACATCACCGGGTCTACGGTGGTGAGGTACGGAGAGGTAGACCTTGACTTTGGGAAGTTTGAGCGGCTGTCGATGCGTCAAGCGATTATGAAACACTGGCCGGCTGCCGCGGGCGGGACTCCTACCTTGGCAGAGCTGCGTGCGCCCGGGGGACCGCGCGCAATCACAGAGCGCTACAACGCTTGGGCGAAAGGAGCGGGCGCTCCGTATGCAGCGTCTAAAGGAATTCTCAGTGACGGGGAATGGACTGGCCTGCTGTTTGAGACAATGGCCGAAGATAAGTTGATGCAGCCGACGATTTTGTACGAATTTCCGACGGACATTTCACCTTTATCCAAGCAGAAACCGGATGATCCGAGCGTTACCGAGCGGTTTGAGATTTACGTCGTGGGAATGGAAATTGCGAACGGTTTTTCGGAATTGAACGATCCGGTAGAGCAGGAGCGGCGCTTTCGCGCACAGGTCGCGCAAGGTGGGGAGGAAATGCCGAAACAGGTCGACTGGGATTACATACGCGCGCTCTCCCACGGCATGCCTCCGACAGCGGGGGAAGGCATTGGCATCGATCGTTTGACGATGCTGTTTACGGACTCGCCGTCGATTCGCGACGTTATTTTGTTTCCGCAATTGCGACCGGAGGCGCCATCGGATCCGGAGCAAGGCAAGACACCCTGACGAGTTCAGCATGAAATTTGAATGGTTCGTCGCGAGGCGGTACTTGCGGTCGCCGTACCGCCCGGCAGTGCTGCGTTTGGTCACCGCCTTCTCGGTGATTGGAGTTGCCGCCGGTGTGGCAACCTTAGTGATCGCCCTGGCGATGAACACAGGATTTCGCGAAACGCTGCAGGACCGCTTGCTGGGCGTGACAGCGCATGTGTCGCTCACGCGGCCTGGCGCGGGCGGAATACGCGACTACAAAGTGATGATGTCGAAGCTCGCGACCGTTCCAGGAGTGCGGTCGGTGACGCCCGCGGTGTATCAAACCGTTCTGATGACGTTTGCCGGTGAGGCGCGCGGTGTTGTAACGAAAGGAATTGACCTAGAGCGAGAGCGGGGCAGCGATGAAGCGCTACAGCACGTCATCGCCGGTAAGCTGGATTTTTCGCCGGATGCCGATGGTATCGATGCATTGATAGTGGGTAAACAACTCTCGCAGGAGTGGAAGCTCTCTCCGGGCGACTACGTGACCCTGATCAGCCCCCAGGGCGGGCGCTTGACACCATTCGGCATGATGCCGCGAGGACGGCGGTTCCGCGTCGCGGGCGTGTTTGATTCCGGCTTCTACGATTACGACGAGAATTGGTGCTTCTTGAGCCTTGCTGCAGCACAAGCGCTCTCCAGTGTCGGTGATCGCGTCAGCGTGCTCGAATTTCGATTGCACAAGCCTGAGCAGGCGGGTGAGATTGCGCGCAAATTGGAGAAGGCCGCCGGCGCGGGTTTTGCTGCTACCACCTGGATGGAGGAAAATCGCGCGCTTTTTCGTGCGTTGCGGCTGGAAAAATTAGTAACCGCAATTTTCATCGGGCTGATCACTTTTGTCGCGGGGTTGAACGTTCTCGTAGTGCTGTCCATGACGGTGACGGACAAGGCGCGAGACGTCGCGATCCTGATGTCCATGGGTTCAAAGCGGCAGCAGATTCGGCGCATTTTTCTCTGGCAAGGGATTGCCATTGGCGCGACGGGCACGTTGGCCGGCTTATGCATAGGATATGCATTTGCCTGGATCGCGGGGACCTACCATCTCATTCCTCTCGATCCACAAGTGTATGCGGTGCCGTACGTGCCGTTTCATCCCAGCCTGCTGGATGCAGTTTGGATTGCAGCCGCCGCTATGGGTATTTCTGTGGGAGCAACGCTGCTGCCGGCGCGGGCCGCGGCACAGCTGTTACCAGTGGAAATCCTGCGCTATGAGTGAAGGGAAACCGTGGAGACGGTGGGCTAAGGTACCCGAGAAGAACGATTTTGCTGTAGGAACGGGAGCTTTGGAGCGCGGTTTGCTTCTATTTGTCTGCCGAGGATCGGGCAGAAGCGAGGAAGGTTATAGGACCTCGCCGGGAAAACTGCCAGCCATAAACGTTTGAATTAAAAGCAATTAAGTGGTTAAGGAAATTTCCCATTTTGGGCTTGTTCTATTGCTAGGCAAGGGTACGCCATAAATGGGAAGCGAATGGGTCGCGGGAGCGCCAGAATGGACGAGAGTCGGCACTGGAATTGCAGTTTCTGCATCTAAACAAGTGGAAGGCGATCGATCTTGCGGCCTACCAGCGTGGGGAATGTGGACTTGGGATGAATTCTGAAGCCAATTCGGGGCCAGCCGCAGGGGTAGTGGACGCGGTCGGTTTGGTCGACACGCCGGTAGTGCTGGAAGCACGCGGTTTGAGAAAAACCTATGGGGTCGGCGCGCGATGTTTGACCGTTTTGGCGGATGCCAATCTAAGTTTGCGGCGCGGAGAATTGGTAGCCATTGTGGCGCCGTCCGGAGCGGGAAAAAGCACTCTGCTACATCTGCTGGCTGCGCTAGACACGCCAACGAGCGGTGCAGTATACTTCGCTTCCAAGCCCATTGAAACGAATCAAGACACCACGGTCGCCGAGTTTAGAAATCGCACCGTGGGATTTTTATGGCAGCGGCACCAGTTGTTGCCGGATTTTACTGCCACGGAAAATGTAGCCATGCCGTTGCTGTTGCGAGGTGAGGTTTTTTCGCCGTCGATGAACACAGCACGCAAGTGGCTCGCGGAGGTCGGCCTGCAGGAGCGGACCGAGCACCGCGCAGGGGAGCTTTCGGGCGGGGAACAGCAGCGCGTCGCTATTGCCAGGGCGCTCGTCACCAGGCCTGCCGTGCTGCTGGCGGATGAACCGACCGGAGACTTGGACGAGCAGAATGCTTGGGCCGTGTTCGAGTTGCTGCAGCGGTTGCATCGCGCGTACCAGTTGACGTCGCTGATCGCGACGCACAACCTGGCGCTCGCCGCGCGTTGCGACCGTGTATTGACTCTGGAACATGGCGTTCTGCGCACTCGCGTGGCTGCGGCCGCTGCGATGGGGACCCTCGGGGAGAAGCGAGCTAATCGTGTTTGAACGGTATACAGAGAAAGCGCGACGCGTCATTTTCTTTGCGCGGTACGAAGCGAGCCAATACGGCAGCCCGTACATCGAGACAGAGCATCTGCTGCTTGGCTTGATGCGCGAGGACAAGGCGCTGGCCAATCGCTTCCTGCGCCAGCAGGGCTCGATTGAGTCGATTCGCAAAGAGATCGAAGCGCGCATTACCATCCGCGAGCGCATTTCAACGTCTGTTGAAGTGCCTCTGAGCGCGGAATGCAAACGAATTTTGAACATGGCCGGTGAAGAGGCCGAGCGCCTGGGTGTAAAGCACGTCGGAACCGAACATCTGCTGCTGGGAATCCTGCGCGAAGAAAAGTGCTTCGGCGCGGAAATTTTGATGGAACGCGGCCTGCGCCTTTCCACACTGCGCGAAGAGCTTGCGCGCACGTCCGGTGAGAAGACCACCGCCGCTCGCCCGAAAGAAACCTCACTGCTAGCCGAATTTAGCCGCGATTTGACGCAAGCTGCTTCCGAAGGCTCCCTCGATCCGCTGGTCGGCCGCGAAGGCGAAGTCGAGCGCGTCATTCAAATTCTTTGCCGCCGCACGAAAAATAATCCTGTGCTCATCGGCGAACCGGGTGTTGGCAAGACCGCTATCGTCGAAGGGCTTGCACAGCGCATCTCGGACGGCGATGTCCCGCCCTTCCTTGCCGACAAACGCATTCTTTCGTTGGACCTCTCGCTGATCGTCGCCGGTACAAAATATCGTGGCCAGTTTGAAGAGCGACTCAAGACCATCATGAAAGAATTGATGGAGAGCCAGAACGCCATCGTGTTCATCGACGAGCTGCACACCCTCGTGGGCGCCGGTTCCGCGGAAGGCTCCCTGGACGCGGCCAATATTCTGAAGCCCGCGCTCTCGCGCGGCGAAATTCAGTGCATCGGCGCCACGACGCCCGGCGAATATCGCAAGTCCGTCGAGAAAGACCGCTCTCTCGAGCGCCGCTTTCAATCCGTGAAAGTGCCCGCGCCGAACGAAGAAGAAGCCGTCCAGGTCATCAGCGGCGTTCGCGAACGCTACGAAAAATTTCACGCCGTCAGCTACACCGATGAAGCCCTGCGCTACTCCGTCTATCTCTCCAATCGCTACATCCCTGACCGCTTCCTTCCCGATAAAGCCATCGACCTCATCGACGAAGCCGGCGCGCGCGTCAAACTTCGCCAAGCCAGCGTTCCTGAGGAAGTCGGCGAAGTCCAAAAGCGCGTGAAGTTCATCACCCATCGCATGGAAAGCGCCATTGCCGCGCACGAATTCGAGAAGGCGCGCTTCTACTCCGAAGAAGAGCGCAAGGAAAAAGAAAACCTGCGCGGGCTTCGCGAGCGTTACAAGCTCGACGACGCGTCCACCGGCATCGTGACGCGCGAGGACATCGAGGAAGTCGTCTCGCGCTGGACGGGTATTGCGGTCACGTCCATTAAGGAAGACGAACAGCAGAAACTGCTGCGCATCGAACCCGAGCTGCACAAGCGCGTCATCAGCCAAGATAAAGCCATCACTGCGCTCGCGCGAGCGATTCGCCGCAGCCGCGCCGGTTTGAAAAACCCCGCGCGTCCCGTTGGCTGCTTCTTCTTTCTTGGCCCCACCGGCGTAGGCAAGACCGAAGTCGCCCGCCGCCTCGCGGAATTCCTGTTTGGTTCGGAGAAGTCGCTGGTTCGCTTCGACATGTCGGAGTTCATGGAGAAACACTCCGTGTCGAAGCTCATCGGCGCCCCTCCAGGGTACGTGGGCTATGAAGAAGGCGGTCAGTTGACGGAGCGCGTTCGCCGCACGCCTTACTCGGTGATCCTGCTGGATGAAATCGAGAAGGCGCACCCGGACGTTTTCAACATCTTGCTGCAAGTGTTCGAAGACGGGCAGTTAACGGATGGTCTCGGCAATACCGTGGATTTTCGCAATACCATCATCATCATGACTTCCAACTTGGGCGCGCGTCACTTGCAGAAGCGCACCTCCATCGGCTTCCAATCCGGAGCTGATGAAGCCAGCCTCAAGAGCATGGAAGAAATGGTGATGAACGAAGTAAAGCGGGCGTTCAATCCGGAGTTTCTCAATCGGCTGGACGAAATAATTATCTTCAACCCGCTCGGCGACGACGACCTGTTGCGCATCATCGATCTGCTCGTGGGCCAGATGAACGACACGCTGATTCACCGGCAAGTCCAGGTTGTGCTGTCTCCGGAAGCACGCCAGTGGATCCTCGAAAAAACGTGTGCAGACCGCAGTTACGGGGCACGACCTCTGCGGCGGGCTTTGCAGAAGTATGTGGAAGACCCGCTGTCCGAGGCGCTCATTCAGGGTGGCATCCAAAGGCCAGCGACGTTGCAAATTTACGTCGCAGGGGAAGGCCTTTCCTTCCGTCCTGTCGGTGAGGCAACCCCGGTCGTCC
>Ga0209526_10002258_pt1 | contig 12963 bp, 14 predicted proteins | sample JacPinW_OM2H0_M1_FD_188566 | JGI IMG/M metagenome (GOLD analysis project Ga0209526, IMG submission 188566) | Forest soil microbial communities from Algoma, Ontario, Canada - Jack Pine, Ontario site 1_JW_OM2H0_M1 (SPAdes) (version 2) | ecosystem: Environmental > Terrestrial > Soil > Boreal... | reverse complement strand
GGAGCTTTCAGAACTACTTCCGTGTGGTACCGCTTCTTCATTTTGGAGACAACCACTTCAATGTGCTGCTGCCCCGTGCCCGCGATCAGAAACTCTTTAGTCTGGGCATCGCGGAAAAATCGCAGCATGGCATCTTCTTCCATCAGCTTGTGAATACCGGGCCCTAGCTTGTCCTCATCGGCCCGGCTCTTGGGCTCGATGGCGAAGGTAATCGCCGGCTCGGGCAGCTTTACCCTTGGATACTGGATAGGAGCAGACTTATCGCCCAGCGTGTCTCCGGTCAGCGTGTCTTTCAGCTTGGCCACGGCTCCGATGTCGCCCGCGTGCAGCTCGGTCACTGGCACCGCTGCCTTTCCTTGCATAATGGAAAGATGCGCCAGTTTCTCCTGCGAGCCACGGCTGAAATTCTGTACCGTGGCATCATTCTTCAGCACCCCGGAGAACACCTTGAAATAAGAAATCCGTCCCGCAAACGGATCCGAAACCGTCTTGAACACATAAAGTGAAACCGGCTCTGCATCCGTCTCGTGCCGCCGCGGCGGCTCTCCATTACCGGATGCCACGGGCTCGCCCTGTACCCACTCGTGTTCGGAAGGAGCGGGCGTGTAGTCCAGAATGAAATCCATAACCCGGTCCGCGCCAATATTGCCCAGACCGGACCCGAAGATGACCGGGAATATCTTGTCCTCGCGAATCGCGTTATGCAAAGCCGGAATGAGGTTCTCCTCTGGAATCGTCCCCTTTTCGAAGAACTCTTCTAGCAGCGCATCGTTGCCCTCGGCCACCAGCTCTACCAGCTTTTCGTGCGCGGCCTGAACCTCGTCTTTCATGTCGGCTGGAATTTCGCTTTCTTTTCCTTTGCCGTTCCCCGCCAGTTCGTAGGTGTAGGCCTTCATGGTGACCAGATCCACCACGCCTCGAAAGTTCTTTTCTTTTCCAATCGGCAGCTCTAGCGGAATCACCGACCGTCCGAAAGCATTGGTCAGTGATTCCAGCACGCGTCCCGCGTCGGCGCGATCGCGATCCATGCGGCTGGCCACGATCAAGCGCGGCGTCTGAAATTCTTCGCAGTAGTTCCACACGCGTTGGGTGACTACTTCCACTCCGGCGACACCGTCTACGACCACGATTGCCGCATCCACAACCGGTAACACCAGCTTGGCCTCGTGGACAAACATGTTGAACCCGGGCGTGTCCACGATGTTGATTTTCGTAGCGCCCCACTCGACATAGGCCAGACCGGCTGAGATGGACATCTGGCGCGCGATTTCTTCATCGTCGTAATCGGTAGTCGCGGTGCCATCGTCCACTCGTCCCATGCGCTGGCCCACACCCGCCGTGTACAGCATGGCGGAAACCAGCGCGGTCTTGCCCGCGTGTCCGTGCCCAATCACCGCCACATTGCGAATATTCGCGCCTTCATAGACCTTCACAGATTCGCTCCTTTTCCGAACCGCTAAAGGGGGCGGGTGCCCCCACCCGCCCCAAACGAGCAACGCTTGGCAGCCTTGTTCTCAGACCACGCAGGGACCGCCGCCCTCCGTTGTCCCGGCCGAGCAAACTCGGCGGTGTCCTCCTTGACCAGGGCGGGCCCCCGATCAAGCCCCCCAAGAAGCAGACAACTTAGGCGCCGAAGTCGAGCCCCTGCCAAAACCTAGGATGCTACCACACCGGAAATTCGCGGCTCAATACAGGGACTATCTCCACGATCTCCCAGCCTCCAGCTCACCATTTCTTGAAAACTACTAAAACCGCTGCCCCCGGTCGATCGAAACCCCCACAATGCAGTTCCACCTGATTGGTTGGTCCAGGTAAAGAATCGAGACGCCGGAGAAGACGGTCACGGTTATTCCGTCCTGAATCGTCTTGAGTTGGATCGCGCTGAATTCGTAGGAACCCATACGATGCGCCGGTACCTGGGAACAATACTCGGAAAAGGCCATACCCCAGCTCACCAGAATCCCTTGGAGCAAAGGCGACTGTCGGTACTGCCGGTGACCGCACCAGGCAAAAGGAATGAAAATGCTGGAAATGGTGCAATCGTCGTCATGTGTCACGTGCCAAGGTAAACGGCTGTATCTGGGTCAGCGGTACAACAAAAAGTCGGACCTGGAACTCTCCGTGGTGCTTAAATAGACGGACGCAGTGTGTGCAGGCAGAAGGAGCCATGATCCCTCAACTCGGTCGATTCGCCGATTGCGGATTTCTGCTGCTGAGGCTCACGGTAGGAATCGTCTTTATCAGCAGCGGATGGGCGCATCTGAAAGACCCTGAGGGCAGGGGCAAGAGCATCGGCATGGGCAAGGCCTCTACCATGTTTCTCGGTACCGCCGAAGTCGCCGGAAGCTTGGGAGTGATGTTCGGCGTGCTGACTCAGCTTGCGGCTCTCGGACTGATTCTGATCATGCTGGGCGCGATCGAGAAGAAGATTGCGGTGTGGCATACCGGCTTCTGGGGCGAAAAAAACTCCGGCTGGCACTATGACCTGATGTTGGTAGTGATGAGTCTAGTCATCATGCTTACCGACGGTGGGCGCTGGGTGCTGATGAAATAGCGTCAGCCTGCGATCTCGAAGTGGGGAACATAAGGCTCTAGCCGTGTTTATCTAAAGTAATGTAGCAACGCTTGCGCGCTCCTGCGCTGTAACCTATGCTTGTATCGACGAGTTTCGAGGTCAAAGAAACATTACCAGCCATGCGCCGTCTGACCGCCAGATTGCTGCTTGTTCTGCTTCTCGTGGGCACCTTCGCTCCCATCGCCCTGGCGATCTCTGCTCCGCCCCCACATGCCTGCTGCCTGCGGAAACCGCTGCATGATCATGGTTCCCGCGCTCTCGAGCTCCAGGCCGTAGGCGGCCAACACCGCAATTGCTGCCCTCCTGTGACCACCGCCCATTGGGCCGAGCCCGGCTCGGGAATCGACCATGGCACTGGCCCGCTTCTGGCCTACCTGTCTCCGCAATTGGCTCGAGTCTTCCACCCCAATGCGGGAAACCCTCTTCAGCCCGTGCGCGGCCCTCCGATCCGCTAAAAACGCCCTGACTTGTTGCACCTGGTTCCTTTTTGGACTGCGTCTGATTTCCCGCGCTTAGCGGGGAGTGGGTTCGCGCCCTGAAGAGATCTCCCCAATTGGCGCGCAGGTGCCCGGTTCTGGTCTTTGGCGCGTAAGCGCCTGTTAGTGGGATCGAGAGGTTCGTATGCTCCGGGGGATGCCGCAGCCAGTAGCCGGGACGACCAGGTTGGAAGCCGCGTCGTTGTTCACGCTCAAAAGCATGAAAACTCGCGTCATGCCGCCGAGGTCAGGATCGGCACCAGTACCACCCGTGGCCAGCACTAGACACTCGGGCCTGGAGAAGACATGACTTACAAAAGAGACCTGGTTGTGGTTGGGTTGCTGCTGAGCAGCCTGACCGCGTTCGCCACCATATTCGCCACGGTGAGCGGTCTTGTCCATGACCCACAGCACCGTCCCGTCGAGGGTGCGCAGGTCACGCTACGCGCCGCAAAATCCGCCTGGACGACATCCATCCCGAGCGACACCTCTGGCGAATTTCATTTCGACGCCGTGCCCCTCGGTGAGTACAAAGTGAGGGTCGAACTTCCTGGCTTCGCAACCCAGGAACAGAAGCTCGTCCTCAGCTCAGCAGGCGACGTTCGCATGCATTTTTCACTGACTGTCGCCCCAGCCAAAGAGACAGTTGAGGTCACGGACACTTCTGTGGTGGTAAACTCTGAGTCCTCCTCCACCGCCAGCCTGATCAGCCGCCAGCAGATTGCACAAACCCCGGGCGCTGATCAGAGCAATAGCTTGACCATGATCACCAATTACGTCCCCGGCGCCTATATGGTGCACGATCAGCTCCACATTCGAGGCGGACATCAGGTGTCCTGGCTGATTGATGGCGTCCCGGTACCCAACACTAATATTGCCTCGAACGTGGGGCCGCAGTTCGATCCTAAGGACATCGACTACCTCGAAGTCGAGCGCGGCGGCTACTCCGCAGAATACGGTGACCGCACTTACGGCGTTTTCAACGTCGTCACCCGCTCGGGATTCGAGCGCGATCGCCAGGCCGAGTTCGTCACCAGCTATGGCAGCTTCAACCAAACCAACGACCAGCTCAGCTTCGGCGACCACGCCGACCGCTTCGCTTACTACGGTAGTATTTCGGGTAACCGCACCGATCTCGGACTGGAAACCCCCAGCATCGAGATCCTCCACAACCAAGCCGCCGGGTTAGGCGGATTCGCCTCGCTCATCTTTAACAAAACGCCAGCTGACCAGCTTCGCCTGGTTGCTTCCATACGCGGCGACCATTACCAGGTCCCCAACGATCCCGGCCAGCGGGCCAGCGGAATTCGCGACGTGGAGGACGAGCGCGATGGCCTGATCAATTTTTCCTGGCTGCACACCATGGGAACGGGAACCATGCTAACCCTTTCCCCCTTCTACCACTTTAACCGCGCCCACTACGTGGGCGGCTATGTCGGCCAACCTGATCCGAACGTCGCCGTTCCCGAAGATGATCGCGGCTCTAATTACTTCGGCGGTGTGGTTTCTCTTGCGGTCAATCGCGGAAAGCATAACGCCCGTGCCGGGTTCCAGATCTTCGGCGCGCGTGACAATCAGCTTTTCGGAATCGTCACCAGCGACGGCAGCAATCCGCCGCTCCATCAACGTGAAATGGTGTGGGGAAATGTTGCAGCCCTCTTTCTCGAGGAGCAGTACAGACTCACCAGTTGGATCACCCTGAACGGGGGAGTGCGGCTTACGCATTTCGGTTCCACGAGCAGCGAAAATGCTATCGATCCGCGTATCGGCGCTGCTCTCCGCCTCCCGCGCCTCCATTGGGTCCTGCGCGGATTTTATGGACGCTACTATCAGGCCCCGCCGCTGCTCACGGTAAATGGTCCGCTACTCAGCCAAGCGGCGCAACAGGGCTTCGGCTTTCTGCCCTTGCACGGCGAACGCGATGAACAGCACGAATTCGGCCTGACGATTCCGGTTCAAGGCTGGACCTTCGACGTTTCCAACTTCCGTACCGGCGCGAAAAACTTCTTCGACCACGACGTCCTGGGCAACTCCAACATTTTCTTTCCCCTTACCCTCGCTCGGGCCCGCATCCGCGGCTGGGAAGCCACGGCGAACTCGCCCCGCATGGCCGGGCGCGTCCAGTTCCACGCCGCCTACTCCCACCAATACGTGGAAGGCGCCGGTGCCGTAACCGGCGGCCTCACCAATTTCACGCCGCCGGACAAAGGCTACTTCTTGCTCGATCATGACCAGCGCAACACCCTGTCCACGGGTTTCAATCTCCAACTGCCCCGACGCGTATGGACCGACTTCAATGCCAACTACGGCTCTGGTTTCGTCGACGGCCAAGGGCCGCAGCATCTGCCCGCGCATTCCACCTTTGATTTGTCCGTTGGGAAATCATGGGGCGAGAATTGGAGCGTGGGGCTGACCGGCCTCAACCTGACCAATCACCGCTACTTATTGGACCGCAGCAACACCTTCGGAGGCACGCACTATGTCAACCCGCGAGAAATTTCAGCGCAAGTGAAATACCGGTTCCACTATTAGATGTCCGGGCGGGCCAGTTCACCGGTGTGGGTGCGGGCGACTCGCCGGGCTAGCTAAATTAGATATTGATCTTCTTCAGCGCCTCCAGCAACTCTTCGTTATTCGGTGCCTGGTCGAGGGGATACACTTGGGAAAATACAATCTTCCCGCTCTTATCCACGATGAACACAGCTCGCTCACAAATACCGGGAAACGGCTGCTCCTTGCGCAGAATTCCGAACTGCTCACAAACTTTGCCGTGCGGATAAAAATCCGCACACATGGGCACGTGCATCATCCCGATCTCTTTTTTCTGCCAGGCAATCTTACTGGGAATTGAATCCACGCTGATATCCACTACCTGGGCACCTAAGGCGTTGAATTTCTCCCGGTCGGAGTCGAATGCCGGCACCTGCGCGCCGCAAGTTGGCGTCCAGTCCAGGGGATGGAAACTTACCACCACATGCTTTTTTTCCCGGAAATCGCTGAGCTTTATCGTGAACTGTCGCTCGCCCTCGACCGCGGGTAGTTCGAAATCCGGGGCTATTTCTCCCACCTCTAACGCCATCGCTTTCTCCTTAGAGTAGTGATCTTACCGGAACCACTGATCCTTCATTCGCGCCCCCAGCGGACTTCCCCATCAAAATTAACATTGCTTTAACATTATCCCTAACCTCTGGAGCTAGTATTTCCGGATGCCGCAGGAGCCTCTTGTAATCGAAGATATTCCCGGCCCTAAAGATGGACAACGCATTCTGCGTCTCACTGGGCCTCTGGTCATATCCAACCTTTTCGACTTTCAGTCCAGGGTCCGCACCGATACTTCCCGTGCGCTCGTCTTGGATTTAACCCACGTTCCCTACGTGGATTCAGCCGGGATAGGTGCCCTGGTGGGCGCCTACGTCACCCACCAGAAGGACGGCCGCAGCTTGTACCTGATCGGCGTTAGTCAACGGGTCCAGGACGCGCTCAAAGTCAGTCGCGTCCAGCAGTTCTTCAACTTTTGTGACTCGCTGGCCGCCGCAGAGCAGGCCAACAGCGCGTAGAATCCAAAAATTAAGGGCGGCTCGAAAGCCGCCTCCCTCTTGCCAGACTCTGGGGAGCGGTCTTAGGCCGCCTTGACGTTCTCCGCTTGCCACCCCTTGGGGCCTTTGACCACATCGAACTGAACCTGCTGGCCTTCTTGCAGGCTGCGGAAACCGCCGGACTGGATGGCGGAGAAGTGCACAAACACGTCCTCGCCGTTCTGGCGGCTGATAAAACCATAGCCCTTGGCGTCGTTAAACCATTTTACTGTTCCTGTTTCCATGGAGTTCGTTTGTTCCTTTTTCTTTGATGTAGCGCTCAGTCACTCGCAGAACTCTCGCAGGCAGGTCACGCTGGTTGGCGGAGAAACTGGAAACTGCAAAAAACCGCAAGGCCAAACGCAGCGATATTGTACCTTGGACCCTGCTAAAATCGCCATGCCATCTCTGCGCAAATCCCGTAACTGACCGCGCTTGGCAATCTTCGCCCGGCTCATCGTTTATCATGAAGTCATGGTTTCCCGCCTGGGCGCCCTTCTCTTGCTGTCCACAGTCTCGTTCGCCGGATTAACCGATGACGTACGCAATCAGCTTGCCCACAACGATTTCGCCTCTGCGGACGCCGAGCTTCAGAGCTATCGCAGCCGCCAAGGTGTAACTCCAGACTACGTCGAAGCTCTATCCTGGATGGCGCGGGCGAGCTTCCTGACCCACCAGATGGATCGCGCCGAGACCTACGCCACGCAAACGGAAGGCTTGAGCCGCCAGTTGCTTCTGAAGCGTCCGCTGGACGCGGAGCCTCACCTGCCTATCGCGATCGGTGCCGCCCTGGAAGTTCAGGCGCAACTACTGGCTGCCCGCGGCGAGCAGGCTCACGCCGTCGCCCTGCTGCGTCGCAGTATGGTCACTTACCGGAATACTTCCATCCGCGCCCGTTTGCAGAAAAATCTAAATCTCCTGGGTTTGGCCGGACAGCCCGCGCCCCCCCTAAAGATGGGGCAATACTTAGGCCCGAAGCCAGCAGCTCTTTCCCAGCTTAATGGTTTGCCGGTGCTGCTTTTCTTCTGGGCCCACTGGTGCGGAGACTGTAAAGCCGAAGGTCCGGTGATCGCCCGGCTGATCTCGGAGTTCCGCGCTCGCGGTCTGACCTTGCTCGCGCCCACTCAACTCTACGGTTACGCCTCCCAAGGGGAAGATGCGCAGCCAAAGGATGAACTGCCCTACATCGAACGCGTCTGGCAACACTTCTATCCCGACTTGCAAAACGTTCCTGTCCCGGTCAGTCAGGAGAACTTCAACCTGTATGGTGCCAGCACTACACCAACCCTGGTTCTGGTCGACCGCACCGGCCACGTCGCCCTCTATCACCCCGGGGTGATGCCCTACGATCAACTCCGTTCCGCCATCGAGAAGGTAGTTTCTCGCTAAGAACGTATCTACCCCGCTCCTGGGTGGAGCAGCGCTTCAGAGTTCGAAGGACTGCTTATTTGGAAACGAGGAATATCCCGCCGAGTAAGGCAAGCCAGCGCCCGAAGTAAAAGACTGAGAACCGAGAACTGGGAACTGATACCCGAAGTGCGCCATCGGCTTACAAGCTCACAAAGACTTCGCCCCCCTAGCGCCCGTACTCCGTCACCTCGCCATCGACCACCACCGCCACATACTTTTTAGTTACGACATCCTGAAACTGCACCACCTGATGCCCTTTGCGCGCCAACTGGCCCCAATGGCTTGGTTTCACCCGATTCTGCTCGATGGCCTGGATCTCCCGTCCGTTGATTCTGAGGCGGACGGTGCGCAAGCCCCTGCCAACTCGGGTAACTCGCAGTTTCTGCTCTTCGTCGTTTCTAGAGTTGACCACAACCTCTGGCTCGTTCATCAATTGGGCTGCTACCGATCGCAGTAGTCGGTGAAGCTCTGGCATCGCTCCGGCATCGTTAGCCATTTCCCACTTCCTGGGGATGAAGGTATGCCTCATGCGCAGCGCTCTAGAGCCTGAGTCCTTCAATGGTGAGCGCCATAGGGCCCTCATCGCAAATTCCAAATCTACAATCTACAATCGACAATCCGATGCATCCCGACCGCATCGCCGAACTGCTTGAGCCCTTCCTGGGCCACAGTCCCACAGGCACCGGTCGTCGTCCCGAAATCCCTCGTCATTCCGAGACAGCATCAGCTGCCCAGGAATCGGCTGTTCTCTCCTCTACTCAATTGCAAAGTATATCGACATATATCGATCTAATGCTCCACTGGAACTCTCGCATTAATCTCACCTCGGTGCGCCAGCCGGAAGAAATTGTCACCCGCCACTTCGGCGAATCTCTCTTTGCCGCCCGCCACCTGTTCCCTGAACAGATCGCGTGGGGGCAGCCGCCCCGGGCTGTCCCGGCCGGGCAAGGCCCGGCAGAGCGAACCTCGTCGCGGCTTCATGTCATCGACATCGGATCCGGCGCCGGATTCCCCGGCCTTCCCATAAAGATCTGGGCTCCTCACATCCACCTCACGCTGATCGAGTCGACTCTGAAGAAGGCCATTTTTCTGCGTGAGGTAATCCGCAAACTCACCTTGGCCAATGTCGATGTATTCACCGGCAGCGCCGGCGATTTCGGCAAAGGGAGCCGGGATGACCGCAAGAGAGCCTCGCCCGAAGTCAAAGCAGATATCGTCACGCTCCGCGCCGTTGAACGTTTCGAGTCCATCCTTCCTACAGCCGTCCAATTGGTAGCTCGCGCCGGCCGTCTGGCGATCCTGGTGGGCCAGAAACAGGCGGACCGCGTCCGAACGCTCGTACCTGATCTGAACTGGTCCGAGCCAGCTAAACTACCACTGTCGGTCGGCCGAGTCGTGATCATTGGAAGGAACGAACCAAGATCATAAACCAAGATCATAAATTGACATAAAGTGGGAATGAGGCAACCTTAATATTTGGTCGATGGCACAAATTTATCCCGTAGAGTGGCAAAAGTGGTAAATACGTAGATTTCTATGTGGCGTGGCGTATCCCCAAGATCAACGAACCAATCTGGTAAATGCAAGCGTACCCAATAAGTAAAAAGTGGGAACAATATTCATAATGACAGGAGAGATAACCGCAAAACCATAAGAAAACACGGCTTTTGGGAACGAAAGTGGAAGTACAGCTGGTCACGGGCGCTGTCGACCACTCAACCTGCATACGCTCTAGTGCAACGTCCACGTGGAACACTAGGGGCGATCGACAGCGCAAGACTTGTATAACTCTAGCCGACTCGGTTGAGTCATCAGGTAGGTTCCACGTGGAACATTATTCCGATTTGCTTTGTGTTTCGCCGTCGTCCCAAGGGCCCGATGGGCGGGGCGAGACGGCCGCCTACCTGACCAATACGAGCCGCGCAAACTCATTTGGGCATGTTCCACGTGGAACATTGTGTCCGATATTCACCTTCCGCGCCACCCACAGTACGTCGACCACCACTTCTCGAAGATCCACCCGAGTGTTCCATGTGGAACATGATGCGGTTGGGATGGTTAGCCCCGCAGTTTCCCACCCCCAAGAATGCCCGGCGAATCCTCCCCGGAAGCCTGGGCTCGACTCGCCACAGTGCCACGGTCTCCCTTTGCCACGGTCTGCCTTTGCCGCGGTCTCTCTGTCCCCACGGTTTCTCTTGGGTAAGGAAGGCGGTGCTTCACATGGACAACTTATTTTTGCCACCTGGCTGATATGTTCCACAGGGACATAGAAGGCAATGTTCCACCAAGGATTTCTGTGGAAAGAGTCGGACAAAATTACATGCAACTCTAATCTATTCAACAAAAGACAAGATGTGTCCGTTGCACCGAAATACGTCATTGCCATTGCGCAGTGTTTCGCTCTATTCTGCGAACATCTCTCGGTTCTCCACAATCTAAAATGGGACGCGTTATCGCGATAGCCAACCAGAAGGGCGGCGTGGGCAAGACCACGACTGCCATAAATTTGGCCTCGTCTTTTGCGGCTGCCGAAGTTAACACCTTGCTGGTTGACTGCGATCCGCAGTCGAATGCCACCAGTGGACTAGGACTGGTCAAGGATCCAGATCGAATCAGCACCTATCATTTGCTTATGGGCGCAGCCAGCCCGGACCAGGCCGTGCAGCCGACTGAGGTCGAGCAACTGTGGCTGGTGCCGGCGCACAAGAACCTGATCGGGGCCAACCTCGAGCTGGTCGAAGCGGAACGCCGCGAGTTTCGTCTGCGGGACGCGCTCTCCGTCCTGCGTGATCGATATCAATTCATCGTGCTGGACTGCCCACCCGCGCTGGACCTGCTCACGCTCAATGCTTTGGTTGCTGCGGATGCAGTACTGATCCCGATGCAGGCCGAGTATTTCGCCCTGGAAGGCATCAGCGAGTTGCTGGACACAGTGGAACGGATCCGTGCCAGTTTCAATCCCGAGCTGGCGATCGAAGGCGTGGTTCTGACCATGCTCGATGACCGCACCAACCTGGCCCAGCAGGTAACGGCGGAGCTGAAAAGATTCTTCGGCGACAAGCTTTGTACCACCACCATTCCGCGCAACATACGGCTGGCGGAAGCGCCCAGTCATGGGCGGCCGGCGCTGCTGTACGATCCGCGATCGAAAGGAGCGGAAAGTTACATTCGCCTAGCCAAGGAGATCATCGCACATCATTTGCCCGCCGAGGAAGTGGCCGCACCGGGGGTAGAGGAGATGGATAAAACGGCTTAGTAAATCGATAATTATCTATATATTAGATCGACAGTTATCGATGTTTAGTTTTACCCCCTGGGAGGACGCCGTTTGTGGGTGGAAAGCAGCCGAACTGAGCTCGGCCCGACAGTGCCCACCTGAGCATGGAAGCAGCAACTCCAAGTCCGAGGTGAACATCGAGGAAAAATGACAACGACAGCGGAAAAAGCGGTAGCGGAGGCGGAAAAGAATGTCCCGGAAAAGAGAAAGGCACTGGGGCGAGGACTGGAGTCGTTGCTGCCTGGCGGTCCCCGGGTAGTTGGGGGGGCTGCGGCCGGACCAGCCCCCGCCGCGGATGTCGCTCCCCACGGCATCGTCGTTCCCGAGGCGTTTGCCCAGGCGCGTGCGGCAAGTGGAGATGCCGTAGTCCAGATTGCGCTCGATGAGATCGAGCACAATCCTTACCAGACGCGCTATCACTTTGACAATGACGCTCTGGAAGAACTGGCGGGGTCGATACGGGCCACCGGCGTGGTGCAGCCGATTGTGCTGCGCCCTGGGGCAGACGGACGCTACCTGTTGATTTTGGGCGAGCGGCGCTGCCGGGCTTCCAAGCTGGCGGGGAAAACGACGATCCCGGCGATCCTTCGCCGAGTTTCCGACCAGCAGGCCGCGGAGATGACGATCGTCGAAAACCTGCAGCGTCAGGACCTGAATTGCATGGAGCAGGCTGCGGCCTTCGGCAGGCTCAGCCGCGATTTCGGATTAACGCAGGAACAGATCGGGCAGCGGGTGGGGATCTCACGGGAGTCGGTCTCGAACTACATGCGCTTGCTCAAGCTGCCCAGTGCGGTCATGCAGTATCTGCAGGAGGGGCGTCTGGGATTCAGTGAGGCGCGAGTGTTGCTGACGCTGCTGGACCCGGACCTGATTCCGAAGATTGCCGACGAGGCGGTGCGGAAACACTTGTCCGTGGAGCAGCTGCAAGACCTGGTCTTTCATGCCAATGTCCCGCTCGAGAAGCAGGCGGAGCCGCATCGGGCGCGCTGGGTCGATCCCAACGTGCGCGCGGCGCAGACTGCGATGGAGCGCGCGCTGGGCATGCGAGTGCGCATACGCGACCGGAAAGGAAAAGGGAGGATCGTGATCGAGTACGCCACCCTGGAGGACTTCGACCGGGTGGTGGAGATGTTGAAGGGCCAGAACTAGTTTCTGGTTCCTAGTTCCCAGTTTTCCGTTCACGGCTCTCAGTTTCGCGCCGTGAGTGGTCACGATTCATCGATCACACAAACTCTGAAACCCAGATTCCTCACGAGTAACTCTCGCTCGGTGGTTTCGTGCTTCATTGGGTGAAATGTTGTCGGGGATGTACGCTGTCGGCACAGCAGCGGGAGCGATGTCTGTACCTCGAGCCTAGGCCGCAGACCAGTCTCTAGTTGGTTGTTTTCGGTTCTCAGTTTCGGCTGTTCTGCGCTAGCTTCCGGCTGAGAATCCGCCCACGTTCGCGACCGTCAGGCGCAGGTATTTGTGGGGATTCACGGGAGTGTCGTGGATGCGGACTTCATAGTGGAGGTGGGGACCGGTACTGCGGCCGCTCTCACCCACGAATCCGATAGTATCTCCGCGCTGCACGTGCTGGCCTGAAATGCAGGCAAAGTTTGCCAGGTGGCCATAGCGCGTAGTGATCCCGTGGCCGTGGTCAATCACGAC
>Ga0209526_10002257_pt1 | contig 12964 bp, 9 predicted proteins | sample JacPinW_OM2H0_M1_FD_188566 | JGI IMG/M metagenome (GOLD analysis project Ga0209526, IMG submission 188566) | Forest soil microbial communities from Algoma, Ontario, Canada - Jack Pine, Ontario site 1_JW_OM2H0_M1 (SPAdes) (version 2) | ecosystem: Environmental > Terrestrial > Soil > Boreal... | reverse complement strand
CGTGGCGTACGGGTCGGACACCGGAGGGTCGATCCGGATCCCCGCGGCGTGCTGCGGGGTAGCCGGCCTGAAAACCACGTGGGGCCGGGTGCCGCTGACCGGCGTGTGGCCGCTTGCGCCGAGCCTGGACACCGTCGGTCCCATGGCGCGTGATGTGGCCGGGCTCATCGCCGGGATGGCGCTGCTCGAACCCGGGTTCGCCGTGTCCGCCCGGTCGCCTCGGGTCGTCGGGCGACTGGCGATGGATGCCGACCCCGCCATCGACGCGGCCGTCGATTCAGCGCTGGCCTCGGCTGGCTGGCAGATCATGCCGATCACCCTGCCGGGACTCGACTCCGCGATGACCGCGGCGCTGACCGTGCTCGACGCCGAGGCGTGGGCATCGGACGGCGCGCTGGTCGGGGCCGCACCGGATCGGATCGGCCGCGACGTGCTCGGCCGGCTGCGCGCGGCCAGCGACGTCAGCCCGGCGGCGCTCGGCGCGGCCCGCCAGGAGGCGGCCCGGTGGCGGGCGACATTGTCGTCGCTGTGGGACCAGGTCGAGTTGCTGGCCCTCCCGACGCTGCTCGGGTTCCCGCCGACTCTCGACAACGCCAGGGAAATGCTCCGGATCCGCGGGCTCACGTCACCAGTCAACCTGGCCGGAGTTCCCGCGCTGGCCCTGCCGGTGCCTTCCGGCGGGCCACTGCCAGCCAGCGTTCAGCTCATCGGGCCGTCCGGGAGCGAGGAGCACCTCCTCGCCGCCGGGGCCGTCCTCGAGCAGGCCGTGCGGGCTTGACCTTGCTGCCCGGTCAGCGTTCCGGGTCAGCTTTCCCCGGTCAGCTTTGCCCGGATCAGCTTTGCCCGGATCAGCGTTCCCCCGGTCAGCCTTGCCCGGTCAGCGTTTCCCGGGTCAGCGTTCCCCGGCCAGCGTTCCCCGAGTCAGCCTTCCCGGGTCAGCCTTGCCCGGTCAGCCTTGCCCGGTCAGCGTTCCCCGGGGTCAGCTTTCGCCGGTCAGCGCAGGCCCTCAAGCCGGGTCAGGGCCTCGTCGACCTCTTGCAGCAAAGCTTTGATCACCTCGGCGACCGGGCGGACCTCATTCATCCGGCCGACAATCTGCCCGACCGGCATGGGCACCACGTCGGGCCGACCTGAGCGCATCAGCCGCTGGTGTGCCTCACTGACCAGCAGGTTCTGCAGCGGCATGGGGAGCGGCTCGGGAGCGCCCGGTTGTGCCCACGCCTGCGTCCAGCGGTTCTTCAGCAGACGGGCGGGTTTGCCGCTGTAGATCCGCGCGCGGACGGTGTCCGACGACGTGGCCGCCAGTAGCGCCTCGCGCATGGCGGGCATGGCCGCCGACAGCGTGTACTCCTCGGTGGTGAGCCAGGCCGAGCCCATCCAGACGCCGACGGCGCCGAGCGCGAGAGCCGCGGCTATCTGGCGGCCGCATCCGATCCCGCCCGCGGCCAGCACGGGCGCCTGAGCGCCGACCGCGTCGACGATCTCCGGTACGAGCACCATGCTCGCGATCTCGCCGGTATGCCCGCCCGCCTCGTAGCCCTGGGCCACGACGATGTCCACTCCGCTGGCGACGTGACCGCGCGCATGCTCGGCCTTTCCGGCCAGCGCCGCGACCAGCATGCCGGCATCGTGAGCGCGCGAGATGACGTCGGGCGGCGGCGGGCCGAGCGCGTTCGCGATCAGGCGCGCGGGATGGGCCAGGGCCACCTCGACATGCTGCCGCGCGACCGAGTGCAGCCAGCCGAGCACGCCGTCGCCGGCCGGCGAGCCGTCGGGCAGCGGCGGCACACCGAGCTTGATCAGCGTCTGCTCCACGAAATCCTTGTGCGCTGCCGGAATCATCCGGTCCAGGTCGATCGGGGCGCCCTCGGTGGGTATGTGGGCGGGCATCACGACGTCGACCCCGTACGGCCGCCCGCCGGTATTGGCGTCCATCCAGCACAACGCGGCGTCCAGATCGGCCGGGTCGTTGAAGCGGACGCAGCCCAGCACGCCCAGGCCTCCGGCCCGGCTGATGGCGGCGGCGACGTGCTCGGACGGGGTGAAGCCGACAATGGGGTGTTCGATATCGAGCAGCGTGCACAGCGTCGTCCGCACGGTTCTTCTCACGTGCCCGGGTGGCCGACGCTGGCCGGGTGATCGGTACTGGCCGGGCCGTCCGCGCTGGGCGGGTGCTTGGCCGCTGGGTGGTCGGCGACGTGCTGGCGCGCCCACCCATAGTCGGCCTTGCCAGCTGCTGTGCGGCCGATGGAGTCGACCAGCCAGATGCTGCGGGGCACCTTATAGCCGGCGATCTGGCCGCGAAGGTGTGCCTCAAGCGCGGCCAGATCGGGAGCCCGGTCCTCCCGCAACTGCACCAGCGCCGCTACGCGCTGCCCGAGACGTTCATCGGGCACGCCGATGACGAGCGCGTCGAAGACGTCGGCGTGTGACTTCAGCGCGCCCTCCACTTCCTCGGGGAAGACCTTCTCGCCACCGGTATTCACGCACGTGTTGCCCCGGCCCAGCAGGGTCACACTGCCGTCGGCCTCGACCCGCGCCCAGTCGCCTGGCACCGTGTAGCGCTTCCCGTCCACCTCGGTGAAGATCGCGGCGGACTTGACCGGGTCCTTGTAGTAGCCCAGCGGAAAATGCCCGCCTCGGGCGAGCCTGCCCACTTGCCCGGGACCCGCCCGGTGGCCCTCGTCGTCGAGCACGATGGTGTCCGGGGCGGGCGTGACGGTCGGGCCGCCGCGCTGCTCGGCGCCGGCGGCCACGAAACCCAGGCCAGCGAAGCCGGTCTCAGAGGAGCCGATCGCCTCCGTGATGACGACGTTGGGCAGCAATGTGGTGCAGTCGTCCTTGACCACGGGCGAGAACAGCGCCGCGCTCGAGGAGATGGCCACCAGCGACGAGGCGTCGTAGCCGCCCGCCCGGTAGGCGTCGATCAGCGGCCGGGCCATCGCGTCGCCGATGATGACGAGCAGGTTGACCTTGCGCCGCTCCACCGTGCGCCAGATCTCGTGGGCGTCGAAGCGCGGCATCAGCACGATCGTCTCGCCGGCGAACAGCCCGCCGAGCGTGGCCACCTGCGCGGCGCCGTGGATCAGCGGTGCCGCGCAGAGCTTGACGAGCCCGCCCGATTGCAGACCGCGGCGGGACTGCTCCCACTCGTCAGCCAACGGGACGCCGGTCACGAAGTTGATGCCCCCGGCGAGGGTGCGCCAGATGTCCTCGTGACGCCACATGACGCCCTTGGGATAGCCGGTCGTGCCGCCGGTGTAGATGATGTAGACGTCGTCGCTGCTGCGCGGCGGGAAGTCGCGCTCCGCCGAGGCGGCCGCCAGGGCTGCCTCGTACTCGGTCCCCGCGCCGATGTCGGCGTCGCTGCCGTCATCGATCACGACTGTGCCGCGCAGGCCGGGCGCGGTCGGCGCTACCGCCGCCACGCGCGGCGCGAACTCCCTGTCGTAGACGAGCGCGGCCGGGTCCGAGTCCTCGAACATGTAGCGCAACTCGTTCTCGACGTAGCGGTAATTGATATTCACCGTGACGGCGCGGAGCTTGCACGCTGCGATGATCGCCTCGGCTGCCTCGATGGAATTGCGGGCGTAGAGCCCGACGTGGTCTCCTGGCCTCACCCCGATCCCAGCCAGGTGATGGGCCAGCCGGTTCGCGCGCCCCTCAAGCTCGCTATAGGTCACCTGCCTGTCGCCGCAGGCCACCGCGATACGGTCCGGGAAGGCGTCAACAGCATGCTCGAAGATGTCCGCGAAGTTCAGGGCCATGGGAATGAAACTAGAACGTGTTATCGTTTCGAGCAACCCTCTGCCGGGTCCAAAAGTGAGGAGATGTCGCCGCGATGACCACGACGCCCGCGCCGACGGCTGGGTCCGCCGCAGACACAGGGCCGCCACCCGCCGACGAAGCCGCGCCGCCGCACGCGCTGATTGAGCGCCGGGGGCACGTTCTGATCGTGACGATGAACCGCCCAGAGGCGCGCAACGCGCTCAGCGGGCCGATGATGGCCCTGATGCGTCAGGCCTGGGACCAGACGGACAGCGACCCCGAGATCAGGGTCTGCGTACTGACCGGCGCGGGCGGGGCGTTCTGCGCGGGCGCCGACCTGAAGGCCATGACCATCTCGCACCCGGGTGAGCAGTTCCGCACCGGGGACTGGGATATGTCAGTAGTAGAGGCGCTGCTCAAGGGGCGCCGCCTGACCAAGCCGCTGATCGCGGCCGTAGAGGGGCCGGCGATCGCGGGCGGCACCGAGATCCTGCAGGCCACCGACATACGGGTGGCCGGCGAGAGCGCCAGATTTGGTATCTCCGAGGCCCGCTGGGGCCTCTTCCCGCTGGGCGGATCTGCGGTGCGACTGCCGCGGCAGATCCCGTACACGATCGCTGCCGACCTGCTGCTTACCGGGCGGCACATCAGGGCGGCCGAGGCCAGGGAAATCGGCCTGATCGGACATGTAGTGCCAGACGGCCACGCGCTGGCGAAGGCGCTGGAGATCGCGGACATGATCGCGGCGAACGGGCCTGTCGCCGTGCGCGCGATCCTGCGGGCGATCCGGGCGACCGAAGGCATGGCCGAGAACGACGCGTTCGCGGTGGAAGCCCGGATCGGCATGGCGGTGTTCGGCAGCGAGGACGCCAAGGAGGGGCCGCGGGCGTTCGCCGAGAAACGCAAGCCCGAGTTCCGCGACCGCTAGATCCCGGCAGGCCATCAGCGCGGCGCGACCGGCGGGCGGCCAGGCTTCAGATGGCTCGCTCGCGGCCGGCCCAGTAGGGATCGCGCAGCCGCCGTTTGTAAAGCTTCCCGTTCGGATCGCGCGGCAACTCGTCGACGTAGTCAATGGTCCGAGGCAGCTTGAACCGTGCCACGCGGTCGCCGAGGAACGCCAGCAACTCCTCGGTCAGCCCGGCGCCAGTCTCGACCCCGGCCGCCGGCTCGACCACCGCCTTGATCTCTTCCCCCCAGTCGTCGTGGGGGATGCCGAAGACCGCGACATCGGCGACCGCGGGGTGGCAGGACAGCTCGGACTCGATCTCGGCCGGGTAGATGTTCACCCCGCCGGAGATGATCACGTCGCTGCTGCGGTCGCAGAGGTACAGGTAACCGTCCTCGTCCAGATAGCCGATGTCCCCGACGGTGAACAGGTCGCCTGCCCGCGCTGCCTCCGTCTTCTCCTCGTCCCTGTAGTAAGAGAAGACGGCCGTGCCCATCTTCATGTAGACCAGGCCCTGCTGACCGGGGGCCACCTCATTGTGGGCCCGGTCCAGCACCTTGACCTGCGAGCCCCGCCACGGCAGGCCGACCGAGCCCGGCTTGCGCAGCCACTCCTGGGACGAGATCAGCGTCCCGCCGCCCTCGGTCGCGGCGTAGTACTCGACGATGACCGGTCCCAGCCATTCGATCATCCGCTGCTTGACCTCGAGCGGGCATGGCGCCGCGCTGTGAATAACGGCGCGCAGCGAGCTTGTGTCATATCGGGCGCGTACCGCGTCGGGTAGCGCGAGCATCCGCTGGAAATGGGTCGGCACCGCGTGCGTGTGCGTCACCCGGTGCCTCTCGATGAGCCGCAGCGTCTCCTCCGGTTCCCAACGGTCCATCAGCACCACGGGATGACCGAGCTGGATCGAGATCGCGGCGAAGTTGAGCACGGCGGTGTGGTAGAGCGGCGATCCGCACAGATGCACGTGGTCGTCGTACGGCGCGAGGTCAAACAGGCTGAAGAACCAGGTCGCCATTACCGCCGCGTCGTCTGGGTCGGCGCCGGTGAGCGGGCGGCGCACGCCCTTGGGGCGGCCGGAAGTGCCGGATGTGTACAGCATCGGCGCGCCGTGCGTCCGCGGGTACGGGCGCTCGGCCGACCCGTCGTCGCCGAGCCGGCCGAGCGACTCGAAGCCCGGCACCGAGCCGACCGCGAACCGGGGCTTGATCCCGGCCATGTCAGCCGCCTCAGCGGCAACCTCGGCAAAGCGCTCGTGGGCCACGAAAGCGCCGGCCGCGCTGTCGCCGAGGATGTAGGCGACCTCGGCAGCGACCTGGTGCCAGTTGATAGGCACCACGTACAGGCCGGTCTCGATCGCGGCGAAGTAGATCGCGAGGGCGGTCGCGCTGTTGGGCAGCAGCCCCGCAACCGCGTCTCCCGCGCTCAGGCCCAAGGCTTGCAGGCCCCGGCCGTAGCGGTCTGCCTCGCTGGCCAGCTCGGCGTAGCTCACCACGCGGCCGTCCGGCTCGATGACCGCGGCCTGGTCCGGCGAGCTTGCGGCGATGGCCCACAGGCCGATGGCGTTCACTGGCCTAATGTAGAACACGTTCTATAACGGTACAAGCTCGGGACAGGCGGATCAGTTCGTGTCTATTGCCGGCCCTTGAGGAAACATGTTTCACTCTGATGCGTGAGCCAGCCGTTGCGCGCGCCGCTGGAGATCGGGTTCGACTACACCCGGTCGCTGGGACCGACGCTGAGCCAGTTCATGACGGCCCTGGCCGACCGGCGCATCCTCGGTGCGCGCGCCGCGGACGGCAGGGTGCACGCCCCGCCGTTCGAGTACGACCCGGTGACCTTTGCCCCGCCTGCCGATCTGGTGGACGTCGGGGCCGAGGGGAGCGTCACCAGCTGGTCGTGGATGCCGGAGCCACTGGAAGGCCAGCCGCTGGCGCATCCGTTCGCCTGGGCGCTGATCCGGCTGGACGGCGCGGACACCGCGTTGCTGCACGCGGTGGATGCCGGCTCACCCACCGCGATGCGGACGGGCATGCGGGTCCGGGTGCGGTGGGCCGCCAGCCCGGTCGGCAACATCCGTGATATCGCCTGCTTCGAACCGTACGACCCACCCGAGCAGGCGGGGCACGAGCAGGCCGCACCCGAACAGGCCGCACCCGAACAGGCCGGGCGCGAACAGGCCGGGCACGAGCAGGCCGGGCACGAGCAGGCCGCACCCGAGCAGGCCGGGCGGGAGCAGGCCGCACCCGAACAGGCCGGGCACGAGCAGGCCGCACCCGAGCAGGCCGGGCGGGAGCAGGCCGGGCGGGAGCAGGCCGCCCCGGAACAGGCCGGGACGGGACAGGCCGGGACGGCAGCCGCCGGGGCCACCGCGCCGGAGACACCGCAGCCGGTGACCATGATCACCGCGCCGGTGCGGCTGCACTACGAGCACACGGCCTCGCCCGAAGAAAGCAGTTACCTGCGCGGCCTGGCCGCGGGCCGGCTGCTCGGGCAGCGCTGCCGCGTATGCGGCAAGGTCTACATCCCGCCGCGGGGAGCCTGCCCCACTGACGGAGTCCCGACGACCGATGAGGTGGAACTGCCCGACACCGGCACGGTGACCACGTTCTGTGTGGTCAACGTGCCCTATCCCGGGCAGCGGGTCGCACCTCCCTACGTGACGGCGGCCGTGCTGCTCGACGGGGCCGACATCGCGTTCCAGCACCTCATCCTGGGCTGCGAGGCGAGCGAGGTACGGATGGGCATGCGGGTCACAGCGGTCTGGAGGCCCCGCGACGAGTGGGGCACGACGCCCGAGAACATCGACCACTTCCGGCCCACCGGGGAGCCGGACGCGCCGTATGAGTCCTACTCTCACCACCTGTGAAGGACGGCCACCGTGACCGACGCCGCCGTCATCGGCTTCGCCCAGTCCCCCTGCGTCCGGCGCGGCGACGGCACCACCAGCGGGGTGGAGATGCTCGTGCCGATCTTCCAGAAGGTGCTGCACAGCACGGGGCTGGCCAAGGACGACATCGGCTTCTGGTGCTCTGGATCTTCGGACTACATGGCCGGCCGGGCGTTCTCGTTCGTCCAGGCGGTCGACGCGATCGGCGCCTTCCCGCCGATCATGGAATCGCACGTGGAGATGGACGGCGCCTGGGCGCTCTACGAGGCCTGGTTGAAGATCCTCACCGGCGAGGCCGATGTCGCGCTGGCGTACGGTTTTGGCAAGTCGTCCGCGGGAGACCTGCGGCGCGTGCTTGCCCTCCAGCTCGACCCGTACCTGCTCGCCCCGCTCTGGCCGGACTCGGTGAGCATCGCGGCGCTGCAGGCCAGGCTCGGTATCGAGGCCGGGATGTGGAGCGAGAAGGAGATGGCCGAGGTGGCCGCGCGCAGCCGCGCAGCCGCGGCCGGGAACCCGCAGGCGCAGGTGTCCGGTGAGATCTCCGCCGAGGAACTGCTCGACCGGCCCTACATCGCCGATCCGCTGCGGGCCCATGACTGCGCGCCGGTCGGCGACGGAGCCGCCGTCGTAGTACTCGCCTCCGGCGAGCGGGCCCGTGAGCTGTGCCCGCGGCCGGCCTGGATCACCGGGTTCGAGCACCGGATCGACTCGGCGTCGCTAGGAGCCCGCGACCTGACCACGGCGCCGTCAGCGGCAGCGGCCGCCCGCGCGGCGGGAGTGGGGACCGGGCGGGCCGGGTCGGCGGGCGGGCCGGGCGCACCAGGCGGGGCGAGTGGGGTGGGCATCGATTGTGCGGAGCTGCACGCGCCATTCACCCACCAGGAGATCCTGCTTCGCGGCGCGCTGGGCCTCGGTGACGACGTCCGGATCAACCCCTCGGGCGGCGCGCTCTGCGGCAACCCGATGTTTGCCGCCGGCCTGGCCCGGATCGGGACGGCGGCGCGGGAGATCATGTCTGGCCGCGCCGACCGTGCCCTGGGCCACGCCACCAGCGGCCCAGCCCTGCAGCAGAACCTGGTCTGCGTCATGGAGGCCCAGGAAGGAAGCCCAGTGAAGGAAGCACTGTGACGAAACAACCGGCTGCAGTTCTCGGGGTCGGTCAGACCCGCCACCGGTCCCGGCGGACCGATGTGTCGATCGCCGGGCTGTGCCGGGAGGCGGTGGACCGAGCGCTCGCCGACGCCGGCACCGTATTGGGGGAGATCGACGCTGTTGTCGTTGGGAAAGCTCCTGATTTGTTCGAGGGCGTGATGATGCCCGAGCTTTATCTCACGGACGCGCTCGGCGCTACGGGCAAGCCGCTGCTCCGCGTGCACACGGCGGGCTCCGTCGGCGGCGCGACCGGCATCGTCGCGGCCAGCCTCGTCCAGGCCGGCGTGCATCGCAGGGTGCTTGCGGTCGCGTTCGAGAAGCAGTCGGAGTCCAATGCGATGTGGGCGCTGTCGATAACGCCGCCGTTCAGCATGCCGCTGCTGGCCGGCGCCGGCGGGTACTTCGCGCCGCACATCCGCGCCTACATCCGGCGCAGCGGCGCGCCCGAGCACATTGGCGCGATGGTGGCGGTCAAGGACCGGCGCAACGGCAGCCTCAACCCGTACGCCCACCTCCAGCAGCCTGACATCACGCTGGAGTCGGTGCGGTCCTCCCCCATGCTGTGGGACCCGGTCCGCTATGACGAGACATGCCCCTCCTCGGACGGCGCGTGCGCGGTGGTCATCGGCGACCAAGCAGCGGCTGAGAGCACCGAGGCCACCGGGCGGCCCGTGGCCTGGATCCGCGCCACCTCGATGCGCACCGAGCCGACCATGTTCGCCGGCAAGGACCACGTCAACCCCAGGGCCGGCGCCGAGGCCGCCGCCGCGCTATGGCAGCAAGCGGGCATCACCGACCCGCTCGATGAGATCGACGTCGCCGAGATCTACGTCCCGTTCTCCTGGTTCGAGCCGATGTGGCTGGAGAACCTTGGCTTCGCCGAACCAGGCGAGGGCTGGCGGCTCACCGAGGCCGGGGAGACAGAGATCGGCGGCAGGCTGCCGGTCAATCCGTCGGGCGGAGTGCTCAGCTCCAACCCGATTGGGGCTTCGGGCCTGCTGCGTTTTGCGGAAGCCGCCTTGCAGGTGATGGGCAAGGCCGGCGCCCACCAGGTCGCCGGGGCGAGCACCGCTCTTGGCCATGCCTACGGCGGTGGGTCGCAGTACTTCTCCATGTGGGTGGTAGCCGCGACGCCCCGCTGACGGCACCCGTCGGCGGGCCCTGCCCCGCCCGCTGCGCTGCGCGGCGCCGGGGCAACAACAGCAAAACGTAGCAACCGTCGTTGGAACGACAGCAAAACGTAGCAACCGTTGTTGTGACCGGCCGACGCAACCGTTGTTGTGACCGGCCGACGCCTTACCGGTAGCTGACCGGCAGCTTCTTGATGCCGTTGAGCCAGCCTGAACGCAGCCGCTCCGCGTCTCCAGTCAGCTTGATGCCCGGCATGCCGTCGGCGATCGCGTTGAAGATCAGGTCGATCTCCAGCCGGGCCAGGTTCACGCCGAGGCAATAATGCGTCCCGGTGCCGCCGAAGCCCAGCTGGGGGTTGGGGTCGCGCAGGATATCGAACTTCTCCGGTGCCTCGAAGACCTCCTCGTCGAAGTTGGCCGACCGGTAGAACAGGCCGACTCGCTGGCCAGCCTTGATCTGCTGACCACCCAGGGTGGTATCGGCCAGAGCGGTGCGCTGGAACGCCGTCACCGGGGTCGCCCACCGGACGATCTCATCGACCGCGGACTCGGGCCGCTCGGCCAGGAATCGCTCCCACTGGTCCGGATGGTCGAAGAAAGCCAGCATCCCGTGCGATATCGCGTTGCGGGTGGTCTCGTTGCCCGCGACGGCCAGCAGGATCACGAAGAAACCGAACTCGTCCGCTGAAAGCTGGCCGCCGTCCACCTGGGCGTGGACAAGCTTGGTGACAATGTCGTCCTTAGGGCAGCCGCGGCGATCCTCCGCCATGATCATGGCATAGCCGACGAGTTCCGCGGCGGCAGCCTGGCTGTCGCCGCCGTACTCCGGATCGTCGTAGCCGATCATCTCGTTGGACCAGGCGAAGATCTTGCGCCGGTCCTCCTGCGGTATCCCGAGCAGTTCGGCGATCGCCTGCAGCGGGAGCTCGGCCGCGACATCGGTGACGAAGTCGCCGGTGCCCTCGGCGAGTGCCGTCTGCACGATCCGCTCGGCACGGGCGGTCAGCGCCTCGCGCAGGTTCCTGATCGCCCTGGGGGTGAAGCCCCGCGAGACGATGCCGCGCAGTTTCGTGTGCTGCGGCGGGTCGATGTTGAGCATGATGAGCCGCTGCATCTCGATCGACTCCTGAGTGACCTGCCGCCCATGCCGGATGATCGCGGTCTTTTCCTGGCTCGAGTAGAGCTCGCTGGAGCGGGATACCTCCAGCACGTCCGCGTGCTTGGTGACCACCCAGTACCCGTCGTCATCGAAGCCGGAGGCGCCGCGTGGCTGCGCGTTCCACCAGACGGGTGCCGTGCGCCGCAGCTCGGCGAACTCGTCCATGGGCATCCGGCTCGCGTAGAGGTCGGGATCGGTGAAGTCGAAACCCGGTGGGATGTTCGGCTCGGCCATCGCTGCCTCCGCTATAACGTGTTCTACTTTGATTCAACCACGCGAGCCTGTCTTCGTGAACTGGCGCTCGCGTCCGGGTATGCAACGCGTTCTACTATGAGATCGGCTGAACGAGGGACGGAGGAACTGCCGTGGGCACTGCGGTGATCGTGGAGGCGGTGCGGACCCCGATCGGCAAGCGCGGCGGCGCGCTGGCAGGCCTGCACGCCGCGGAGATCCTCGGCAGTGCACAGTTGGCCCTGCTGGACCGGGCGGCCATCGAGGCCGCCGACGTCGAGCAGGTCGTCGGCGGCTGTGTGACACAGGCGGGCGAGCAGTCGAACAACATCACCCGCACATCATGGCTCAACGCGGGACTGCCCTATCAGGCCGGCTGCCTCACCCTCGACGCCCAGTGCGGCTCGGCGCAGCAGGCCGCGCACCTCGTCGCCGGCCTCATCGCGGCCGACGCCATCGGTGTCGGCATCGCCTGCGGGGTGGAGGCCATGAGCCGAGTGCCCTTGCGTGCGAACGTCGGCGCGGCCGCTGGGACACCCAGGCCCGCCACCTGGGACATCGACCTGCCGAATCAGTTCGTCGCCGCAGAACGCATCGCGCTGCGGCGCGGGCTGTCGCGCGTCCAGGTCGACGAGTTCGGCTTGCGCTCGCAGACGGCGGCCCAACTCGCCTGGGCGCAGGGGCGTTTCGACCGCGAGATTTTTCCTGTCAAGGCCCCGGTCCTGGATGCCGACCGCCAGCCCACCGGTGAGACGCACACGGTCGACCGCGACGAGGGCCTGCGTGAGACGAGCCTGGAGGCATTGTCCGGGCTGCGGCCCGTGCTCGAGGACGGCGTGCATACCGCGGGCACGTCATCGCAGATCTCTGACGGCGCCGCCGCAATACTGCTGCTCGAAGCGCGCCGGGCGGACGAACTCGGGCTGCGGCCGCGCGCGCGGATCGTCGCCCAGTGCCTCATCGGCGCCGAGCCCTACTACCATCTCGACGGGCCTATCGCGGCCACCGACCGGGTGCTCGCGCGCAGCGGCATGACCATCGGCGACATCGATCTGTTCGAGGTCAACGAGGCATTCGCCTCGGTGGTGCTTTCCTGGCTGGGCGCGCACCGGCCCGACCCGGAGCGGGTCAATGTGAACGGCGGCGCCATCGCGCTCGGCCACCCCGTGGGCAGCACCGGCGCCCGGCTGATCACCACCGCGCTGCACGAACTGGAGCGGCGGGACGCCAGCACGGCACTGATCACCATGTGCGCCGGTGGCGCGATGTCCACCGCCACGATCATCGAGCGCCTCTAAAGAACAAGGCCGTGTAGTTCGTGGAGTCAGGCGCAGCACCTGCACGTCGCGGCGCGGGTCCAGGTACGCCGGAACCGGCAGCCACTACCCAGTTACGGCAAACCCGTAGCGGGATTTCCGGCTGGCGGGGAGGCCTGTCGCACGCCTGGACCCTGAGTCGTTGACGCGGGCGGAGGCAGGTGCCATGCTGTCTTAGCAACCTAAGACACTGGGGCACTGACATGATCAGATTCCGGGTGAACGGGCGGGCCGCAGCGCCGCCCTACCTGCAGCTCGTGCAGCAGGTGCGGCAGGCGCTGCGGATGGGGGTGCTCGCCGTGGGCGACCAGCTCCCGAGCGTGCGGGAGGTGGTCGCGGCGACGGCGGTCAACCCCAACACGGTGCTGA
>Ga0209526_10002255_pt1 | contig 12968 bp, 12 predicted proteins | sample JacPinW_OM2H0_M1_FD_188566 | JGI IMG/M metagenome (GOLD analysis project Ga0209526, IMG submission 188566) | Forest soil microbial communities from Algoma, Ontario, Canada - Jack Pine, Ontario site 1_JW_OM2H0_M1 (SPAdes) (version 2) | ecosystem: Environmental > Terrestrial > Soil > Boreal... | reverse complement strand
AGCCGCGTCCCCGGGCTCAGTCCCGCCGCCCCGGACAGGGCCGCCCTGGGGCGTGTCTCGTAGATCTGGCCGTCGCGAGCGGGCGGTCGATGCGCTCATCCGGGTGGTCGTAGCCCTGCTACCACAAGCGGTCAAGGCGGCGGCCCGCTGATCTGGCCTAGGCGTCCCAGGTCACCGGAAGTTCGTGCAAGCTGGTAATGGCCATCTTCTCCTTGAATCGCAGCTCGCTGACGGGTACCGTCAGGCGAAGCCCGGGCAGCCGGGTGAGCAGGCCGCGGAACGCCTCCCGCAGCTCGATGCGGGCGAGCTGGGCGCCGAGGCAGTGGTGCGCGCCGATGCCGAACCCCATGTGCGTGCCGACGGGGCGGGCGATGTCGAATTTGTCCGGGTCGGGGAACACCGACGGATCACGGTTGGCGATGCCGAACATCGGGAACACCAGCTGACCGGCGGGGATGGTCACCTGGCCGAGGGTCACCTCGCCAGTGGTGATCCGGGCCGGTGGCAGGCTCTCGCCGAGCGCGACGAAGCGCATGAGTTCCTCGACGGCACCGGGCAGCAGGGTGAGGTCGGATCGTAGGCTGGCTAGCTCCGCCGGGTGCTCGAGCAGCGTGATCAGGGACAGGCCGATCTGGTTCGCCGTGGTCTCGTGCCCGCCGATCAGGATGGCCAGGCACAGGTAGACCAGCTCGTCCTCGGACAGCCGGTCCTCCTCGTCCCGGGCCGCGATGAGCGCGCTCAGCAGGTCGTCGGCGGGGTCTGCCCGCTTGACGGCGATCAGCTCCGCGATGTAGCCGCAGATGGCCTCCATCGCGGCCGTCATCTCCTCGTCCTCCCGGCTCCAATCCCCCACGAGGGTGTCCGACCAGGCGTGGAATCGGCCCTGGTCGCCGGATGGGATGCCGAGCATCTCGCAGATCACCCGGACGGGCAGCGGCAGCGAGAAGCTGCTCACCAGGTCGGTCGGCGGCCCCGCGGCGATCATCTCGTCGATCAGCTCGTTGACCATCGCGGCGACCCGCGGGCTGAGTTCGCGCATGCGCCGCGCGGTGAACGTACCCGCGACGAGCTTGCGCTGCCTGGTGTGCTCGGGTGGGTCCAGGCCGAGCAGTGAGCTGGCGGACACGACCTCGATGCCGCGCCTCTCCTGTTCCGGCCTGGCCAGCAGCGCCCGGGAGAAGCGGGGATCGACGAGCACCTCACGAACCTGCTCGTACCCGGTGATCAGCCAGCCGGTTACTTCACCAGGTAATATCGTCCGCAATACCGTTGCCTGCCTGCTTAATTCGAGCATCTCCGGTGCTGGCTCGAATGGCCGTGGCGAGGGGGGAAACGGGAACTCGATGACCGGCGGATTCACGGTTGTCATAGCGCTTATCTCCTGCTCGCGGGGAAGAAACCGCTGCTGGCGAGCCCCCACCGCGCTGCGCACATGATCACGCACCGCCCCACACGCAGAACGACCAGTAATCCGACACTACGCCAGAAAAAGGTAATGGTGCCAGACCCACGGGTTCGGGTAATGGGGTCGCCGAGACGATGCATCTTCCCCGGTGGCTAGCCCCGGTGGTCGGGTCGTCGCTGCGGAGATGAGCGATCGGGCCCGACAGCAGCGGGGATGTCAGCGCCCCGCGCCCTGGCCAGCGGCTGGCCGATCGCCATCGGGATCATCGAGGGCGCCTGCCGCCACCTCAACGACCGCATGGGCATCACCGGAGCCCGCTGGAGCAGCAGCGGCGCCCAGGCCATCTTGTGGCTCCGCGCCATCCGCGCCAACGGCGACCTCGGCGCCTACTGGAACCACCACATCCAGCAAGAACACCAGCGCAACCACCAAAGCCGATGCCAGGAGATCCTCGAACTCGCCGCATAGCGCCGTCACTCCAAAGAGCCGCACCTAGGGTCTGTATCAAAGCTGGGCCACGCCGCAGCCCGGCCTCAGCTTTGATACAGACCCTAGGCTTCCTGCATCCGGGATCTGAGCACGTCGAACTCGCACCCCGGCGCGTCCGGATCGAAGCCGTGCTCGATCAGCCAGTGCGACGCCACCAGGCTGCGCAGTGACCACCAGGCGCGGATCACGTCCCGGTCCGCACCGGCGCCGTAGCCGGCAAGCAGGTCGTCCAGGCGTTCCTCGTGCCCGAGCGTCAAGGTGGCGAGGTCGAACATGGCGTCGCCGGGGGCGGCCTCGGACCAGTCGATGACGCCGGTGACCTCGTCGCCGTCGACGAACACGTGGGTGATCTGCAGGTCGCCGTGGATGAACACCGGTTTCCACGGCCGGAGCGCGGCCTCGGCGATCTCGCGGTTGCGCCGGATCGCCTCGGCGGGCAGAACGGCGTTGGCGAGCAGCCACGCGCACTCGCTGTCGAGCTCCGCCGCCACGTCGTCGAGCCTGGGCCCCGGCCACGGCGGCAACAGCGCATCGTGCAGCCTCCGTATGGCGGCACCCGCCGCAGCCCACGCCGCCGGCGACGCGGCCGACGGTTCGCCGAGGAGGCCGAGCGCCTTGCCGGGCACGGCGGCGATCGCGAGCACGGGCGGCTCGCGCCAGAGGATCGCCGGGGTCGGTATCGGCGCCATGGCCATCGCCCGCACCTCGACGTCGGCGTGCGCCGGGTCGCCGTCGACCTTCAGGAACACGTCGCCGACGCGCAGCGTCGCGCGCTGGCTGTGGGCGACGACGACTTCAACCTCTTCCATACCGGCCATCCTGGCGGGGATGGCCGCCGATGTCGCCGGATTTTGCGGGTGGCGGGACGCCGCCGGTTCTGTTTGGCTTGGCGGGTGCGGACGGGGATCTGGGGACATCGCCGCATCGCCCACCCCCACGCGATAGGTGTAAGCAGGAGGTGCATGCGCCAGTCGTCGCCGTGATCGCTGCGATCACCGGCGGCGGGGTTCGCTAACTGCTACGGAGGTTCAGATGAGCCCGGATGACTTCCCCGATCCCGCGAGCGGTTTCGTGGTCAGCCACTTCCTTGTGGTCTCCGACCAGGAACGGTCCCGTGACTTCTATGAGTCGGTGTTCGGGGCGAAGGTCCTGGTGGAGCGGGACCCGGTCATCATGAAGATGGCCAACAGCTGGCTCATCCTCAATGTGGGCGGCGGCCCGACAGATGACAAGCCGGGCGTGACGCTCGCGCCACCGGCCGACCCGAGCCACGCGAACGCGTTTCTCAACATCAGGGTCGCGGACATCGGCCAGGTCTACGCGGAGTGGTCGGCGAAAGGCGCCGAGTTCCTGACCGAGCCCAAGGACCATGAGCGCGAAATCCGCGCCTACATCCGCGACCCGGATGGCCACCTCATCGAGGTCGGCCAGACCACCGCGCGGCCGGGCCCTGCATAGTCCCGCGACCTGGATCGTCGCCGATGGGCGCAGCCCAGGCCGGCCGGGGTATGAGGCAGAAAGGGTGTCCGGCTGGATCTTCGTATACCCGTGATCCGCCGTCTTCGCCCGCAAGCCGCCGGGCACCCAGGGCCAGGACGCGCGGCTCGGCCGCTTCGACGTCATCGACCATGACATCGAAGTGGATCTGCTGCGGCCGGCTGGGGTCGGGCCACTGCGGTGCCTGGAGACCGGGCGCGAGCTGGAATCCGATGCCCGAGGACGTGTCGTCCCTCGAGACAACCACGAAGTCGTCTTCTTGCCAGGTGACGGGGAGGCCGAGAAGCTCAGCGTAGAAGGCCGCGAGCGCCGCCGGGTCAGGGCAGTCCACGATCACATGGTGCAGGCGTCCGATCACGGCTGCCATCCTTCCACTGGATACAACCGGCGTGGCCAGACCGGGAACACGCAGAAGATCCCTGCCTCCGGAACGCAGCGCCACCGAGCTCGCGACATAACTTGACATCTTTCAGACGCGACGTACCTTGACGTGAACCGACACAGCACGGACGAGGCTGAGAAGGGCGGAGCGGAGCATGTTTGAGCGGTTTACCGACCGGGCGCGGCGGGTGGTGGTCCTGGCTCAGGAAGAGGCCAGGATGCTCAGTCACGACTACATCGGCACCGAGCACATCCTGCTTGGCCTGATTCATGAGGGTGAGGGGGTCGCGGCGACGGCGCTCGAGTCGTTAGGGATCAGCCTGGAGACAGTACGCCAGCAGGTCGAGGAGATCATCGGCCGGGGCCAGGAGGCGCGCAGCGGGCACATACCGTTCACGCCACGGGCCAAGAAGGTCCTGGAGTTGTCGCTGCGGGAGGCACTGCAACTTGGCCACAACTACATCGGCACCGAGCACATCCTGCTCGGCCTGATCCGCGAGGGCGAGGGTGTCGCAGCGCAGGTGCTGGTCAGGCTCGGCGCCGACCTGAACCGGGTCCGCCAGGAGGTGATCTCCCTGCTAGCCGGCGAGAGGGAGCTGGGGACCCTGCACGCTGCGTCGGACGTCGGCTCGGTTGGCGTGATCGAGCGCGGGGAGCTATCTGAGGTCCTCCGCCGTATCAAGTCGATTGACTCGCGCCTGTCGGCCGTGGAGCAGCGCGTGGGTACCGGACCGGACATGGCTGACCTCGACCAGGAGATCGTGCAGGCCCGCCGCGACAAGGAATCCGCCGTCGGTGCCGAGGACTACGAGAAGGCGGCGGCGCGGCGCGACAAGGAGAGGCAGTTGCTCGCCGAGAAAGCCTTCCGTCAGGAGGAGTGGGCCACCGCGCACCAGGACCTTCCATCCCTGGCCGAGGGGCTCCACCGGCTGAACGACGAGGTGGAGCGTCTTCGTGGTCTTCTGGGCCAGCCGGGCACCGAACCGCAGGAGGGCACCGCGTAAATCGACCTCTCCGTGGCCCTCAGACCCGGCTGACTGATGGGTACATTTGGCAGGTGAGCGATCAGCCCTCGGACGGGCCCACGGTGGTGCTGGTGGCCATAGACGGCTCGGACACCTCGATGCGCGCTGGCGCCTACGCGGCGGGAATGGCGCGACGGCAGAACGCCCGGCTGGTCTGCCTGTATGTGCGCACTTTCAGCGCGGTGGCGGGAATTGGCGGCGGCGCGGTCACCTCCGTGCAGGAAGCACAAGATGAAATAGCACGGGAACTGCGGCAGGCCGTCGAGACCCAGGGCGCCGAGCGCGGGGTCCGCGCCGAAGTCATCGAGCGTTACGGCAATCCCTTCGCCGAGATCGTCCGGCTGGCCGACGAACTGCAGGCCGATGCCGTGATTGTCGGCGCCTCCACCTCGGCTGGTCACCGCTTCGTCGGCTCGCTCGCAGTCCATCTCGTGCGCGCCAGCCGCTGGCCCGTCACCGTTGTCCCCTAACCGATGGGTGACAGGCGGATGACCGGCAGAACGCGGTCCGTTTTCCGCTGATAGCCCACATAGCGGGGCTGGCTGGCGATAATCCGCTGCCATGCTTGCTCACGACGATCTCCGTCGAGCTGTTCCGGGGTCACCCGGAGTTGCTGGCCGGCCAACGGCGGCGTTGCCGGTGGCAGGATGGCAGGTGTGACGGGTCAGTGGTGGCTACGCCGGTTCGAGCCGGCGACTGACCGGGAACAGGTGGAGGCACTCTGGCGAGCCGCCATGCCGCCGGCCTGGCCGCTGCTGCCGAGTGGTGTCATGGCACTGCGTGAAGGACTCGTGGCCGTGCAGAACGCGCGGCCGGTCGGTTTTGCCGCCGTGGACATGGCGGGGAGCATCCCGCTCGTGCTGGTCGCCCCGGCGTGGCAGCGGCGCGGGATCGGCACCGCGCTGGTCACCGCCGCGGTGGACCTGCTGAGTGCGGCCGGTACCGGTGAGGTGGCCGCGGGAAGTGGCGGCACCAGTTACATCTGGCCCGGTGTCCCGCTTGACTTGCCCGCAGCGGTCCGTTTCTTCGCTGCCCTCGGCTGGGATTCCCGCGATGACGCCCTCGACCTGGTGGCGGACCTGGGTGATTATCGCCCACCAGCCGGCGCGTCCGAGCGTGCCGCTCAGGCGGGCGTGACCATCACCCAGGCCGCCCGCTCGGAATCCGGCGCGGTGCTGGCCTTCGAGTCCTCCACCTTCCCCAGCTGGGCGCGCTGGTTCGAGCCCAGTGACCAGAACATCCTGGTCGCGCGGGATGGCGAGGGGGCCATCGCCGGGACCCTGTTATTTGAAGGTCCCGGCGCGGATACCGTCTTCCTGCCCCTGCTCGGACCGGCCGCCGGGACGATCGGGTGCGTGGGCGTGGCACCGCACCGGCAAGGCCAGGGAATCGGCACCGCCATGGTGGCACGCGCCTCGGAGATCTTGCGCGATGCTGGCACCCGCACCTGCCATATCGGCTGGACGGGCCGTGAATCCTTCTACGTCCGCGCCGGCTACCGGCCATGGCGGCGGTACCGCATGTTCCGCCGGACCATCGGCCATCCGGCCACAACGCCCTGAGGTCGCCGGAACCGATGCCCACCAGCCGGGTCGGGGGCCGCCTTGCCTCGCGGGCCGGGTCCCGGGCGCGTAGCGTTCGGGGAGGGCCGCGCGCGGGCCGGCCGCGAGCTTGTGGAGGGGCAGACATGGAACGGGTGGTCCGGACCGCGGATGGCAGGACACTGGCGGTCGAGGAAGCCGGTGATCTTGATGGCCGCCCAGTGCTGGTTCACATGGGCACCCCCAACTCCCGGCGCCTGTATGGCCGCAACGTAGCCGACGCCGCTGATCGCGGCCTGCGGCTCATCAGCTATGACCGGCCCGGCTATGGCGGCTCGACACCGCACCCGGGGCGCAGCGTCGCCGACTGCGCTGGCGATGTGCGGGCGATCTGCGCGGCGCTCGGGATCGACAGGCTGGCGATGTGGGGTATCTCAGGCGGCGGCCCGCACGTGCTGGCGTGCGCGGCGCTGCTCCCTGACCTGGTCGTGGCGGCCGCGTCGCTGGCGTCATCGGCCCCCTACGGCGCGGAAGGGCTCGACTGGTTCGCCGGCATGGGCCAGGAGAACGCCGATGACTTCCGGCTGCTGCTCGCCGACGAGGACGCGGCCCGGGTCAAGCTGGAGAAGGACTGGGAGGAGTTCCTGGCCGCGTCGGCGGGTGACCTGGCTGAGGGACTGGAGTCGCTGCTTTCACCGGTCGATGCGGCGGTCCTGGCCGGCGAGCTGGCCGAGTACCTGGCGTACTCCATGCACGAGGGTCTCGCGCCCGGTGGCCAGGGATGGTGGGATGACGGCCGCGCGCAGGCCGGTCCGTGGGGGTTCGATCCGGCCCAGATAGCGGTTCCGGTACTGCTGCTGCACGGCAGGCAGGACAAGTTCGTGCCGTTCGGCCATGGCCAGTGGCTCGCCGCGCACATCCCCGGCGTCGAGGCCAGGCTGACCGATGAAGACGGGCACCTGACCCTCCTGGAGCACCGTGTCGGGGAAGTACACGCCTGGCTAGCCGACCGCCTCTGAGTGTCCGGCCCCGGCTACCAGGAAAGCGTTAAGGATCGTGTTCTTGGGTTGGCTTTGTAAGCGTGCTATCCCGCGTTTACACCACGGGGGGCGGGAGAGGGCCGGCGCCGAGGTATTCGTCGCTCGCCGTCCCGCCCATGCCTGCCACCAGGGGCGAGCGGATGAGCACCACGGCTCCGGCGCACAGCACCGCGATGGCCAGGACGTCGAGGGTGACGAATCCCGCCCCCGCGCGCAGCCGCTCACTGAAGGCGGTGATTCCGATCACGATGCTGACCAGCGGGTTGATGATGACGTTGGCGGTGCGCGACGCGGTGATCGGCCCCGCGTGCAGCGCGCTCTGCAACAGGAACAACCCCGACGCGCCGCTGAGGGCGAGCAGGTACGGCTCCCAGCTCGCGAACACATGGGCCCAGCCGCCGTCGCGCAGCAGCGTGGTCAGGGTCTTGGTCAGGGCGGCGTTGTAGGCGAACAGGACGGCGGAGGCGGCCCCCAGCGCGGAGGCCCGCCACCAGCGGGGACCGGCGCGGCCCGACGCCACCAGGCTCAGCGCGCACACCACGGTCACCACCGACACCACCACCCAGGCCCGGCGGTCTGGCTGTCCCGTGCCGATGGCGGGTGAGGCGGAGGCGAAGAAGCCGGCCAGCCCGGCCACGATGGCCAGTATCCCCAGCGGCTCGCGCCAGCCGATCGTGCGGTGAAAGCCCGTCACCAGGATGGCCACCAGGAAGATCAGCTCCGTGGTGAGCACCGGCTGGACCACGCTGAGCTGGCCGGCGCGAAGCGCCGACGCCTGCAGGACGAACATGCCGAGCATGAGGCCGAAGCCGATCAGCCAGCCACGTTTCTTCAGCGCGTGGGTCATCAGCCGGGGACTGAGGCTGGAGCCCGGGGCCGACTCGATGGCCACCCGCTGGAGCACCACCGCCAGGGCGGAAAGCAGCGCCGCGCCGGCCGCCAGGACGATGGCCACAGCCATTGTCTAGTCCTTTCGGTCCGAAGGGCGGTTTCATTTTCCAGTGTGTCGTGGGCCGGTTGCTTCTCGCCGCGGCGCGCGTGAATTGAATTGCCCGCGTGCTGGCGGCACTGCCATCCTGGTCGGTATGACTCCCGCAGACCATACCGCCGACCGTTCCGGTGACGCTGCTTCGGGCCGGGGCGGCGAATCAGCGCCATTCGACGTGTCTACCGCCACCGGCCTGGCGATGGCCTTGCGGGACCTGCTCGAAGCCAGCTACCGCCTGGCCACGCAGGCTGGGCTGGACACACCGGTGGCGGCGAAGATCGGCGCGCACCTCGGCTGTGAACTGAAGGACATGGCGTTCGTTGAGGAGAGCTTCCCGTTGTGGGAACACGCCAACCTTCAGCGCGGCATCGACGCCTACCTGGCCGACCACTCTCCCGCTGCCGAGTGGTTCGGCCTCAGCGGGATGAACAGGGACCATGAGGATCTGGCCACCATGATCACCAGGCCCGGCCCTGGATATGAGATCTCGGCCGTCACCCACGGCACGGCCGCGATCGGGCCGGACGAGGCGATGGAGGTGGTGCAGTTCGGCCTGGTGCTGTCGACCGCACCCGACGACAGCCCGGTCGTCATCGGGCTTCGGGCCAGCGATCGTTTCGGCCCGTCCGAGTGCCGGATGGAAATCCTGGCCGCGCAGCGGCCCGCGGCGGTCGCGGTCCGTGGTGAGATCGAGCGGCTGATGCGCGTGCACGACGTGTTCCGCGGGCAGGTGCTGAGCTTCGGCGTGTCCGAGCACCGGGGCAACGAGCTGCTCAGCTTCCTGCCGCGCCCGGACCTCGGCGCCGAGCAGGTCGTCCTGCCGGCCGGGGTGCTCGATTCGATCGAGCGCCACGTCATCAGCATCACCAGCCACGCGGAGCGGCTGCGGGCAGTCGGGCAGCACCTGAAGCGCGGGCTGCTGCTGCACGGATTCCCCGGCACGGGCAAGACGCACACCGTCCGCTACCTCATGGGCCGGATGAGCGGCTGCACGGTCATCTTGATGACCGGGCAGGCGATGCGGTTCATCGAGCCAGCCGCCGCGCTGGCCCGCCGGCTACAGCCATCCATGCTGGTCCTGGAGGACGTCGACCTCGTCGCCCAGGACAGGAGCTTCGGCCCGGACAGTAGCCCGCTGCTGTTCTCGCTGCTGGAGGCGATGGACGGGATCGGCGCCGATGCCGATGTCACGTTCGTGCTGACCACCAACCGGGCCGGGATGCTGGAGCGGGCGCTGGTCGACCGGCCCGGCCGGGTGGACCTGGCCGTGGAGATCCCCAAGCCGGATGAGCAGGCGCGCGAACGCCTGCTGCGGCTGTATGCGGGCACGCTGGAACTGGAGGCGGACCTCGCGCCGGTGATCGCGGCCACCGAGGGCGTCACCGCGTCATTCATCAAGGAACTGCTGCGCCGCGCGGTGCTGGCCGCGTTCCGCACCTCGGATGACGTGCGCTCCCTCACCGATGCCGACCTCGCAGCCGCGGCCGAGGAGCTTTCCGAGCAGCGGCAGGCGCTGACCCGCAGCTTGCTTGGCCACTCCCCGGGCGACGGCGAGGCCGGGGATGACACCGGCGGCGAGGCCTGGGATGACACCGGCGGCGAGCCGCAATTATTCCCCGCCCCACCTGGCGGCCGGATGGCGGTGCCGGGTCGCCGCGCGTGGCGGTCACCTGCTGTCTATCTCCGTTCCCGGGGTGAATGACACTCCGCGCAAGACCTCGCTGAATCCGGCGGCGCGGACGGTGGTGAAGTGCTCCGCGGGAGGCGTGACGGTGGACAGGTTGTCGGTCACCGCGACGAGCTTGTTGGGGTCGGCACCCTGGTCGCCGTTGCCGCTGACCGTGGAGGTGACAGCCCAGATCGTGACCGTGCCGTCCCGGTTGACCCGGCCGGTGATGTTGCGCAGGCCGTCGGTGGCAGGCGCCCAGGGCAGCCCGGTGGCGGGGTTGTTCCCGGTCGGGTAGCCCGGCACGGTGTATGGGGCACCGAGATTCAACCCATCGTTAAGTGTGTAAGCAAGTTTCCAGGTGCCGGCCTCGCGGACCCACTTCTGCAGACCCGCGGTGGTCTGCCCGGCGGCGGCCGTATAAGTGCCGGACGCGGCCGAGTAGGTGTTGGTGCCGTTGCCCTCGTCCGCGACGTACACAGTGTCGGCGTTGGCGAACCAGATCCCGAACGGGAAGGACGTGGCCGACTTCAGCGCGGTCGGGAAGCCCTGCAGGATGCACATGTTGTACGGGTACAGGCCTTTGCTCTGCACCAGGGCCGGGTCGTAGGCCAGCGGCGAGGTGGGCAGCGCCGCGCCGGGCTGCGGGACGCCCACGCCGGCCGGGCACGCGTGGCCGGTGGTGTCGACGAAGTACACGGTGTTGACGCCGTTGCCGCCGCTGCCCTTGGTGTAGTACACGACGTCGTGGAAGATCGTCAGGCCGCGGAAGTTGGTGTCCTTCCCGACCTTGTCGATGGGCGCCCCGAGCTGGGTCACGTTGAAGCTGCCGACCGGCGTGGGGGTGCCGGGCTGCTGTGCGCGCTCGGGTTCATCCCGCGGGGTCATGATCTGCGCGCCGGTGCCGATGATGACGCCGGAGGGCTGAGGGTTGCCGCCATTGCCGGCGTTGCCGGCCGTGTAGAGCACGTTCGCGCCGTCACTGTTGTTGAGGATCGCGGCCCGTCCGTTGTTGCCGCTGTAGGCGTTGGTCGCGGTGAACCGGAACCGGCCCTGCTGATCCACCTGCGCGGCCAGCCGGTAGTAGGCGCCGGTCACCGGGTTCGTCGGGTCGATAACACCTGGGGTGTTCGAGTTGGAGACATCGAGCGTGTCAGGCTGCGCGAGGTAACCCATGAAGGTCACGTCCCGGCCGTTGGCCGACAGGTTCAGGGCCAGTTCGGACTTCGAGGAGAAGCTCGTCACCAGATGGTCTCCGCCCGGCCGGGAACCGCCCCGCGATCCGTCGGGAACCTGCAGTGTGCTCACCAGGCGCCCGGACGGGGTGAGCTGGTCGAGGAAGGCCGGCGATGTTATGCCGAAACTGGCGTCGGCCAGGTCGTTGTTCCACACTTGCGGGTACGCGCCGTCGCTGTTGGCCACGCCACAGCCGCTCACGCAGCCTGGGGGCAGGACCGTTACCCCCGCCTTGATGTCGGCCGGCTCGTACACCGACCCGCTCACCAGCAGGTTCCCGGGCCGGAAGTACGCGCCGGGGGCGTGCTCCGATGCACTGCCGTTGGTCGCGGCGATCAGCGAGCCGCCGGTGACCACGGTCAGCGCCAGCAGCAGCGCGGCGCGCCAGCGCGAACGCCGGTGGATCGTAGGGTGCGAAGGCTGCGGCGTCATCGGTCGGGACCTCCTAGCGGGCCGGCCTCCATGCCGACCTGGCGAAGCCCACGTTCCTCACCCGGCAAGGCCATCCCCCCACAACCGGGTAAACCGGCCATGAACATTCCCCGCCCGGGGTGTTCGGCCGCCGCGCACCCCCAGAATGCCTACCGGGATCCCGGCCAGCGAAGCCGGTGAATGTGCCATTGCATGGCTCAGAACCCTCGCAATGGCACATTCACCGCCCCCAGATCTCGCATCAGCTGCTGCGACCTGCTGCACCCGACGAGGCCGAGTTCTTGAAGATGACTCCCGACCAGCGCGTTTACGATGTCACCCACACCGGATGGACCGCCGACGGCCGGGCCGTCGAAGTCTGCCTGCACGTCATGCCAGCCCATCAGTGGCACCTGGAATATGAGTGGCCCACTGACCAGCAGCCCAGCTGATCGAAAGCACAGGCAGGTGCGCCAGGCGGGCCTTGTCCCGCTCGCACTGCAAATAGCCGAGGGTCGCTACGCTGCCTTTTGTGAGGCGGAATCCCCCATCGAGGTCCGGGCGCCGGGCAGCGGCGGATACCCAGCGAGAAGTGACTCAGCGCCCGGGGAAGCCGCCCGACCTGCTCGTCATCTTGCCGCTCAAGGACTGGACCTGCGCCGCCTGCGGCGGCACCGGCGACTTCCTCATGATGGACGACGCGGGCCCGTTGTGCCTGACCTGCGCCGACATGGACCACCTGATCTTCGTCCCGGCAGGTGACGCGGCACTGACCCGCCGGGCCAGGCTGGCGAGCAGCCTGTCGGCGGTGGTCGTGCGCTGGAGCCGGACCCGCAAACGCTACGAGCGGCAGGGAGTCCTCGTCGAGGAACCGGCTCTCGGGCAGGCGGAGGAGCAGTGCCTCGCCGACGAGGACGCCCGGATGCGCCGGCGCGAACGGGACCGGGAGCGGCGGGCCGACGAAGATGTGACGTTCCAGTCCCGCATGGCGGAAGAGATCATGCGGTTGTTCCCTGGCTGCCCACGCCGCCGGGCCGCCGCGATCGCCAGCCACGCGGGGCTGCGGGGCAGTGGCCGGGTTGGCCGCTCCGCCGCCGGCCGCGCGCTGGACGAGAACGCAATCACCTTGGCCGTCGTTGCGTCAGTGCGGCACGAGGACACCGACTACGACTCGCTGCTGATGTCGGGCGTCCCGCGGGCGATCGCCCGCGACCAGGTGCGGCCAGCTATCGACCGGGTGCTCGCGACCTGGGCCACCGACGGCGGCCACGCCAGCCGCGATCCCTTCG
>Ga0209526_10002253_pt1 | contig 12970 bp, 8 predicted proteins | sample JacPinW_OM2H0_M1_FD_188566 | JGI IMG/M metagenome (GOLD analysis project Ga0209526, IMG submission 188566) | Forest soil microbial communities from Algoma, Ontario, Canada - Jack Pine, Ontario site 1_JW_OM2H0_M1 (SPAdes) (version 2) | ecosystem: Environmental > Terrestrial > Soil > Boreal... | reverse complement strand
CATGACGGTGTCTTTGCTCGCCTCACTGTTCCTGGCGTTGTCGTGGACTCCAACGCTTAGCCAGTACTTGGTACGCCGGAAAGACACGGGCGAAGCTGCGTCGACATCGCAGGGCGGTCCGGATTTTGCGGCTCTTCTGGCCGCGGAAGAAAAACACCTGTCTGGGTTTTTTGGACGGATCGTTAACTTCTATGGCCGAGTGATGGAGTCGGTGTTGAAGCGGCCGTGGGTACTTGTAGCGAGCTCGGTGGCGATCGTTATTCTTTCGGTGGTGTGTTACAAATTTCTCGGCACGGAATTTCTTCCGGAGATGGACGAAGGCGGCTTCGTCCTGGATTACTTCACGCCTCCAGGAAGCTCGCTCGCTGAATCCAACCGCATTCTGCAGCACATTGAAGAAATCCTGCATTCTACCCCGGAGGTGGAAAACACCTCGCGACGCACGGGGCTGCAGCTCGGGTTGGTGGCGGTTACAGAAGCAAATAATGGCGATTTCACGGTAAAGCTGAAACGAGATCGTAAGCGGGCGATTGACGAGGTGATTTCGGACATTCGAGCCGAGATCGAGCAGACCGAACCCACTATCAAAGTGGAATTCATTCAGTTATTGCAGGACATGATCGGAGACCTGACGAGCCAGCCGGAGCCGGTGGTCATTAAACTTTTTGCGCAAGATGGAAAGCTCTTGAATGACACCGCTCCACGCGTTGCCGAGGCCATCGGAAAGGTGCCCGGAGTGGTGGACGTCCTGAACGGCGTGGAAAACACGATCAGCGGGCCTTCGGTGACGTTCGCGATAAATCCCACGGTGGCTGCGCGGGCGGGCTTCACGCCGGAAGAAGTCGCAATTGACGCATCGGCCGTTTTGTCAGGAGAACCTGCCACGACACCGCTGGTGCTGAACGATCGGGCTTACACCATCCGGGTCCGTTTTCCAGAGCGAAGCCGGTCTTCTTTAGAAAACATGACCAATACGTTGCTGACCAGCGCAAGCGGGCGCACGGCAACGCTCGGTTCGCTGGCAACGGTCAGCACGGATCCAGGCGAGACAGAGATCCGCCGAGAGAATTTGCAGCGGCTGGTGCAGGTAACCGCGCGCCTAGAGGGCGTGGACCTCGGTACGGGCGTGGCTGCGGTGCAGAAAGTGGTCGCCGATCTGCATCTACCGTCGTCGATCCGAGTGGAATATGGCGGCTTGTACGAGGAAGACCGAAAGTCATCGCACGATCTGTTAATCGTCTTGGTTCTGGCGTTGCTGCTCCTGTTTGCCGTGCTACTTTTTGAATTCCGAACGTTTTCTGCTCCGACAGCAATCCTGGCGTCAGCGTTGCTCTCAAGCTTTGGTGGATTTGTGGCGCTTCTGGTCACGCAGACTACTTTCAATGTTGCTTCGCGCATGGGCATGATCATGGTGATCGGCATCGTGGCAAAAAACGGCATCTTGCTGCTGGATGCGGAACATCGATTTCGTGCCCTGGGCTTTTCCGCAAGAGACGCGATGATTCAGGCGGGCAGGCGCCGGCTAAGGCCGATTGCGATGACGGCCCTGGCGACCGTGGCCGGCATGTTGCCGCTGGCGTTTGGAATAGGCGCCGGCTCGGAGATGCTGAAGCCGCTGGCGATTACGGTTATCGGCGGACTGCTTAGCTCGATGGTCCTATCGCTGGTCTTTACACCCGCGATTCATTACTACCTTTATAGAGGACACGAGCTGCAGGTTCAGCAGCCGATCGAGCAGCCGGCGAGCGTCTAGCGCCTATCGCGCGTAGGGCCGGGATGACGTTTGACCCTTACCTTCTGTCGCCGTGATAGTTTGTCCAGCTCCCACATTTGAGAGATGATCCATTTGCCCGCTTGGCCAACGAATCTCAATGGTGTCCACTTTGTCGCGCTGCCCTGTGCCGAAGGTGAGAACGAGTTCGCTGGAAGAGAGATAGCTGGAGCCACTGCGTAGCATTTGCGTTTGCGTGTCGCTACCGGAAGTGAGTCGCACCACCGCGCCAATCCCATCCCTATTGGACTTTGTACCTACGAGCTTCAGCCGCAGGCTGCGATTTGCGGCGGGGCTGGCTTGCGCTTCGTTTCGAAATAAATAGACCGGCCCTCCATTGGTGGAGAGCAGTAAATCGAGGCGGCCATCGTTGTCGATATCCGCATAAGCTGCACCCCGACCGACACGCGGGGTAGTGAAAGCCGACCCCATCAAGCTGGTTACTTCTTCGAATTTTCCCTTGCCCAGATTGCGGAATAGGTGAGGTGGCATTGCATATTTCACGTTCGCTTGCACTTTCTGAATTTCTGGATCGATGTGGCCGTTGGCGATGAAAATGTCGGGCCAGCCGTCGAGATCATAGTCGAAAAAGAAGCAACCGAAGCCCAGCGTTAGCAGCGTGGCGCGCCCGATGGCGGATTGCGGCGCCTCGTCCACGAATAAGCCTTTGCCTTCGTTGTGGTAAAGCGAAAGCATCTGGTTCGAAAAATTTGTGATCATCACGCTGGGATAGCCGGAGTGATCGTAGTCCGCGGCGTCGACGCCCATGCCGGCGCGCGCAACGCCGTCCTCGCTGAAGGCAACACCGGCAATCACGCCCTTTTCGGAGAAGGTGCTATTGCCGTTGTTGCGATATAGCTTGTTTGGCTGGGTGTCGTTGGAAAAGAGCAGGTCGGGCCAGCCATCATTGTCGTAGTCGAGGACCGCAATGCCCATTGTTTTCGAGGTCGGTTCGCCGAGGCCAGCTTTTTGCGTGACATCCTCGAATGTGCCGTCGCCGCGATTGTGCCAGAGGCGGGCGGCGGTTCCCTTGTAGGATTCCGGCGTGCAATACGATTTGCTCTTGCCGTCTAGCGTGCAATACAGATCGGATTCCTGCGTCCATTGCACGTAGTTGCCGACGACTAAGTCCAGGCGGCCATCCTTGTCGTAATCGACCCATGCCGCGCTGGTGCTCAACTCGTGTGGACCACTCAGGCCGGCCTTCTGCGTTACGTCGGTAAATGTGCCGTTGCGGTTGCTGTGAAAGAGCCGACTTTGTCCCAAAGCGGTGACAAAGAGATCGTCAAAGCCGTCGTTGTCGTAATCGCCGACAGCAACGCCCATTCCGTACATCTCCACGTCGAGCCCGGTTTTGTGCGTTACGTCGGTGAAAGTACCATCGTGGTTGTTGTGGTAGAGCTTGGGCGTGGTGTGCTTTTGCGTGTGACCTGGCCAGTCGGCGCCATTCACCAGGAAAATATCGGGCCATCCGTCGTTGTCGTAGTCAATAAATGCGCCACCTGGGCCCAGGGTTTCCGGCAAGAATTTCTTTCCGAAGGCTCCATTGTTGTGGGCGAAATGAATCCCGGATTGCTGCGTTATATCGCGAAACCTGACTGCGGACGTTGCGGCTGGGCCCGAACTGTTGCCCGCCACGGTTGCTGCGGCTGCGAGCACAAAAGCCGCGAGTGAACCGACGACTCCCCTCATTGTGTCCTCATTTTTCAATCGCGCCCGACGCCCAAAGCATCTGCTACGCGATTGATGTAATTGAACCAAGACGCGATCAGAGTGATTTGCAAAATGCCGCGGTCGTCGAAGCCGACGGCTCTGAGTTTCATGTGATCGTCCGGCGAAACTTTCGTGGCATCCTTCGTCAGTTTCACTACGTAATCGAGCATCGTGCGATCCTGCTGGCTTATTGCAGCGGTTCGATAGTCGCTCTGCAGCGCTTCCACTAAGGCTTTGTCCAACGTGACGCGACGCAGAAACTCTGCGTGGGATTCAATTCAATAGATGCACCGGTTCGCGACGGAAACCATGGTGGCAATCATTTCGTGCTGGCGGCGCTGCAACGGGAGCTCTGGAGACATCAACGCACCGAAAGTGCTGAAGGCGTGGAACAAGGCGTCGGGAATCAGCGAATGCGAAGCGACGATGCTCGAGCTCTCGCCATTGTTCTCGGGATGCACCGGCGTGGCGTACTCGATGGGATAGACCGCGCGCTGCGCCAGCATTGCTTTCTTGACGCGCTCATCGTCTTCCATTGATATAGTCTTGATCCAGGTCATGGAATCGACTCCTGTCAGACTCCGCGTGGAATCAATTTGAACCGCCGGGTTGATTTGCGTTTCCGGACGAAAGCGCTGCGGTCCTGGGCTTGCGCGGGGTTTTTGACGACGCATTCAGCGCGACGGAAACATGCTCGTGAATCGGCTGGCGCTCGTTATTGTCGTCGGGATGCGCCTGCCGGTAAGGGCCGGTTATAGCCTGCGCTGATTCATCGGCCTTAAATCGCAGATAGCGTTCTTTATGCTCGTTCGCATGCGCTTCGTCACCAAGGCCGCTGTAGCAGAGCATCAGATTGTAATGGGCCTGCAAATCCTCGGGGTCGATCGACAATGTCTGATTGAATTCCGTGATGGCGGCAGCGTACTTCTTCTGCAGAAATAGAATGCGGCCCACTTCGTTGCGAACGACGCGGTCGCGTGGATATTGCGCCAGCACGTCTCTTAGACGCGATATGGCCTCATCATATTGACCTTCTTCTTTAAGAATCCGGGCGTAGAAGAAGTTCGCACGGGCTAGACCGGGTTTCAGCGCTAGAGCCTTCTCCAGGACGATGCGCGCGCCGCCCGTGTCACCTTCCTGCACCAAGGCCCGCCCAATATTCACCCAGCCATCTGGATTTTGTGGGTCGATGTCCGCAGCTTTCTGAAACGCCGCTGCGGCACCTTTCAAGTCGCCTTGTAAAAAAAGGCCGATGCCATAATCGTTCCAGCGAGACCAATCCTCTTTCGCAAGTATCACCTTTGGTTGCGCCGCGGCAGCGTTCCGCGCAGCGACGTTCAACGTCTTGGTATCTTCGGCTACCGTGATCACGGGCAAATCGGGAACAGTCTTCAACTCACCCGCGACCGATTTCGGATCGACACTTTTAAATAGCCATTTGCGGTCGTCGTAGTCCGGAGTCACCGCGCCGGGCGCCTGATTTGGATCCTGTGTAGCTGCAAAGGCAAACTGGGTGTTTGCCCACATGAATTTTCGATAGTTCAGCTTGGCATGCAGCGTGATCTTCTCGCCGGCATTTTCCGGAATGTGCAGCCGGTAATGTGCGGTGTCCGCTGCGCCAGGAGGAATCAAATGTACGTATACCGCAGCGCGATTCGCCCAGGCATTTCGTTTGTTGATCGGGTTCCCGTGCGCATCGATGAGCAGCGACTTGTAGAAATGCGCGCCTTTTTCCACCGGGCCCTTGCCGTCCTCCTCGACCTTACCACTCCAGAAGAGCGTTTGACCCTTTTCATCGACCGCTTGCAGCTCGAGCCAAACATCGAATGCGTCGATCGTTCCGCCGGGAAAGAAGTGCCCGACCTTGCGCGTTCGAACGACTACGTCGACCCGCACATCGTCGCCGCGGCGCACAGTAGCATCCACGCGGCCGAGCGGCGCGGTGATAGGCCGGGCTTCACCAGCCGGACCGCTCGGCAGAGAGGTATCCGATTCCTCGCCCACCGCGAAGCTCGTGGATAGCTCCGGCCGCCCCATTTTCCCATTAACTGGCGGAGAAACCTCATTCCCTGCCGGCGAAATCGCAAAGATGTCCACAGTGAGCTGCTTGTCCTGTAAGAATTTTTGACTCAGCTCAAGTTGCGCTTGATCCTGATTCGCCGTGGGCACGGCGGTATTCGCGCCCGGAAAGCGGTGCGAATGCACGAAGCCATTGATATTGCCGAAGTCGGCCGAAGGCACCTGGGGCATGTGGCAATCCGCGCACATCATTGAATTCGCCGGGTAGTAAAAGGATCGCGCGCCTTGGCCAGAAACGCCGCTGGCTTGCCAGTTGTCGTATTCATTGAAACCGCGCACCCATCGATAGTGGTTTACCGGTACGTCCAGATGGACCTTGTGGCACGACGCGCAGAATTCCGCGGTCTGCGTGCGCATGAACGGCTTCAAGAAAGTGCGCCGGTGCGGCTCTGGATTCACACGCACAAGAAAATCGTGCAACGTACGGACGACGGGATTGTCGCTGGCTGCCAGCTCGTGCAGCTTCGGATACTCCAAAACGAAATCGCCCTGCCCCATCGTGCTCTTGACCTGCACAATGCTGTGGCACATCAAGCAGCTCAGGCCGGCTTTTGCTTCCGGCCGGTCCACAATTTCCTTGATGGGCTTGTCGAACAATCCGCTGAAAAGCAGCGCCGGATCATGGCAGCCGGCGCACCATTTCGACGCTTGAACGCCTGCCACGCCTTGCATGTACTCGATGCTTTTGCGGTACCACTGATTGTTGAACGAGGAAAAGTGGTGGGCGGAGCTGTACCACTGTTTGTAAATGTCGGCGTGGCAGCGCTGGCAGGCATAGGACTGCATGAAATATTTCGCGGGGATGTAGCCGTTGTGTTTGGTTTGCGCGGAGCTCGGAAAGAATTTGCCCTGCGGGCCGTCACCTTCGCCGTTCATCGAAGCCGCAGGCATTTGCGGGTTCACGATGCGATTGGAGTTTCTCCACGCGATCTCGCGCGACCACCAGGCTCCCCCAGCAATCGCTGCGGCGGCAAGTACCAGCCCTGCGAATCTAAAGAGGCGCTGTGCGGCCGTAATCCCCAGCAAACCCCGGGAAGCTAGCCACGCGGTCGCGACAAAGAGCGACCCCACGACACAAAGAGCGATATGCGCGTAGAGCCACGGTTTCAGACGATTCAGCGTGCCAATGAAAATCAGCGCGATGCCGAGCGCTGCGCCCGCGACCAAGATCGCCCAGCCAACCCGAGCGAGCGGCGCATCCACTCGCAGCAATCGGAACAGAAACGGAATCAGCAAAAGCGTCAGCAGAATGCCAACCGCTACGTGAAAGAGAACAAGCATTCCGTAAGAGATTGTGGCGGAGGGAAATCCGTACAAATAAATCGCGCTCGCCGCAAGGGCCAACAAGCTTCGCAAGCGCCAACGTTCCATCGCGCGGTTCTCCACTCTCGAACGCCTCGACGCGACTGCTAAAAAGTGCGGCCGGATGGGTGCACATCCGGCCGCGAATGCTTGGGGTGCTTCCGGGTGGCGCTAGAAGAGAAAGCCTCAAGGAAGCGATGTGAGCGTTTTATATCGCCCAGCCGAAAATCCTGCAATAACGCGAAAGCACTAGAAACCCGTGCCGGCTTTAAGTCCTTTACCTTCCGTAACTTGGTAGGTGCGGCCAGCGTCGAGATCCTTGAACTCTTCCTTGGCGCCGCTTGGCCATTCAATCTGTACTCGTTCGATCGTGGGGAGCTTTCCCAAACCGAAGGTTACCGGCAATTCCGATTGCGAAAGATAGCTCGAGCCGCCCTTTACGACACGACTTTGGGTTTGTCCGCTGTAGAAAATCCGTACGAGCGCGCCAATGCCATCACGATTTGACTTCGTTCCCAGCAGATGAAAACGAATACTGTGATTTCCGACAACGTTCTCATTGCGATAGAGATACGTGGGGCCATTGTTGGTGGTCAGCAAGATGTCCAGATCGCCGTCGCGGTCAAAATCTCCGTACGCTAAGCCGCGGCCGACTTTGGGTTGCGAGAAGCCGCCGTCGACTGTCGACGCTACGTCGCGGAATTTTCCGCCGCCTTCGTTCATAAAAAGCTGCGGTGCTTGCGCGTAGCCCACGTTGCCGTGAATGTTCCGCACTGTCTCTTCGATGTGTCCGTTAGCAATGACCAGGTCCACAGCGCCATCTAGATTCACGTCAAGGAAAGCGCAGCCGAAACCCAACGTATTCTTCGACGGCAAGCCCACGCCGGCAGCAATCGAAATATCATCGTACGTTCCCGGGCGCACGGCTCGGTATAAGCCGATCATTTCGTTATCGAAATTGGTTATAGCAATTCCCGGCTTGCCTGAATTCTCGAAGTCTCCGACATCCACGCCCATTCCGGCGCGCGCTTTCCCCTCTGTGCTGAACGCTAGCCCTGCTTCGACTGCAACGTCTTTGAATTTACCGTTACGCAGATTTTTGTAGAGCTTGTTGGGCTGCGTGTCATTGGCAACCAGCAAATCCGGCCAGCCGTCCTGATCATAATCGAGCATAGCTACGCCAAGCGATTTCGAACTGCTGTCAAAGATTCCGCTAGTGGCGGTGACGTCGTCGAATGTTCCATCTCCGCGGTTGTGGAACAGCCAACAGGTGTCGCCGCGATATGCTTCCGGCGTGCAGAAGGATTTCTGCTTTCCGTCGAGGCTGCAAAAGACATCGTGTTCCGGTGACCAGCGCACATAATTGCAGACGAATAGATCGAGCAAGCCGTCGCGATCGTAATCGAACCACAGCGCCGAGGTGCTGAATGCTTGTCGCGTGCTCAAGCCGCTCGCGTGCGTCACATCGAGAAACGTGCCCTTGCCCGTATTGCGAAAAAGCCTGTTTTGTCCCACGCAGGTGATGAAAATATCGGGAAAGCCATCGTTGTTGTAGTCGCCGACGGCGACCCCCATTCCGTACATTTCGAAATCCAACCCAGCGGCCTTGGTCACGTCCGCGAATGTGCCGTTGCGATTGTTCTTGTAGAGCCGCAAGGTAGAGCGCTGGCGCTTGTGCCCGGGCCAGTCCATCCCGTTAATCAGCAGGATGTCTTGCCAGCCGTCGGCGTCATAGTCGAGAAACGCGCAGCCGGAGCCCAGTGTCTCCGGAAGCAATTTGCCGCCGTAGGCACCGCTGTTGTGCTGGAACTGAATGCCTGCGCCGCTCGTGACGTCCGTGAATCGAAACGCAGACGACGCGGAATTAGCGCGCAGCAGCCAAGGAAAGGTTAGACCGACGAGCCCAGCACTAGCGGCACCCGACAAAAGCTCTCGCCTCTTCAAGTCAGGCTCACCAATCCATTGCGAATCGCGTAGACTACGAGCTCCGCGGTCTTGTGAATTCCCAGCGTGTCCATGATGTTGGCCCGGTGCACGCCCACGGTGTTCGCGCTGAGCCCCAGCTCGGCGGCGATTTCCTTATTCGACTTGCCCGCCACAATGTGCCTCAGAACTTCCAGCTCACGCGCAGTCAGCCCGCTGTCACGCTCGCCCTTCAGCCCCGCGGGCTTAGCCAGTTGCGGATCGAGCACTAAATGGCCTTCGGCGACGCGCTTTATAGCGTTGACCAAATCCAATTCCAGCGCATTCTTCAGGATGTACCCGCGTGCTCCCGCCTCCAGCGCCTGGCGCACCAGAGTATCCTCTGCATGCATGCTGAGCATTAGCACCGTGGCATCCGGCATCTTTGCACGAATGCGCCGCGTAGCGTCGATACCGCTTATGCCCGGAAGCGCGCAATCCATCACCACCACTTTCGGTTTCAACGCGAGCGCGAGCCGCACTGCCTCCTCTCCCTCGCTGGCCTCTCCGACAACAGAAATCGCTGCATCGTCTTCCAGCATGCGCCGGAATCCTTTGCGCACGAGCGCGTGATCGTCCACCAGCAGCACTGTGAGCTTATCCGCCATGCGCTTCCGCTTTCTCTGCGGGCACGATGAGCCGCACGATCGTTCCGCCGCCCTCGCGCCGAACTACTTCCAAACTGCCTCCTACAAGCTCCGCACGTTCGCGCATTCCCACAAGGCCAATACCCTGGTGCCCGGCGTCCGGCGAAAATCCCTTGCCGTGATCTTCCACTTCCAGGCAAATTAAATCGTTTTGAAATCTTAAGCGCACCCAGGCCTCTTGCGCTCCTGCATGGCGCTTTACGTTATTCAGGGCCTCTTGCAGCACGCGATACACTTGAACGCCCGCATTGCCATCCAGCGGAAACGCAGCACCCGATTTTTCGTAGTGCAGCTTTAGCCCCGTCTGCCGTTCGACCATAGGTATATACCAATCGAGCGTACTCTCCAGTCCCTGTTCATCGAGGAGCACCGGATGCAGCGCTTGGGACAAACTGCGAATGTTGTTGAGCGTCGATTGGGCGATCTCGCGAACTTCTTGCAAGTCTTCGCGAATCGGCGCGCCCTGCGGCACCTGCTTTTCCACGCGGCTCAGGAGCGAGCCAATTGCCGTCAGCACCTGGCCGAATTCGTCGTGCAGCTCGCGAGAAATGTGGCGCAGCGTTGACTCCTGGGTCGCAATCAATTTCTGCGCCAAATCGCTGCGCTGCGCCGAAAGGGCAGCAAGGCGCGCGAAGATTTGCCGGTTCGAGCGAATCAAATACAAGCTGGTCACGGCAATGGCGAGCAGTGCCGCGGTCAGAAAAATATACAACTGCCGCTGCACGCCATCGTAGATTCTTGCGATTTGAGCGGCGGCCTGTTGCTCCGCTTCATTGTTTTCCACCAACAGCCGAGATACCGCCGTGCTCAGCGCGGCTTGACGCGCCTGCAGCGACAGCCGAATCTGGTCGCGCGCTTCGTTTTCTTTACCGTTACGCGCCAACGCGAACATCCTGTCCACCGCATCCCAGAATTGCGAAAGCTGCTGACTCAGATAGGCGCGCTGCTCGGGCGTGCGATGCACCTCGGCGTATTGTTCCTCGAGCCGCAGCGCTGAATCCAAATCGCCGCGCACGCGATCGAATTGCGTTGACCACGCGATTAGCGGGTAGGGTTCGCTCGCGTCCAGCATGTCGCGCATCGCCAAAGCCACGGTGTTCAAATCGTTTTGCAGCCGCAACAATTGCAATGAGTCCTTGCGCCCGCGCTCCACCATATCGCTTTGCAGCTTGCGCAAGCCCGCGAGCTGCACGCGAATGTACGCGGAGTAAGCCACAACCACGACGAGAGTAATCACCAGACCCAAGAGGAGCCCGACGGTGGGAGATCGTTCCGAGCGTGGAGGCCTTTTCACGGAACAGAGAATACCTTACTGAGACGTTTGGCGGCGCAGGCTGGCCACAATGCAAGTCATCAGAATCGCGCTGAGAAGGGGCACGAGGAATCCCGCTCGTAAACTTCCGGAATATTTTGAGAACGCGCCGACCAGCCATGGTCCTGCGGACCCGCCCAGGGAAGCCACTGCAAACAAGAATCCCCCAATGCGCTTTGCTCGCGCTCCGTACCATCTCGAAAGCCAGGCTATATAAATAGGATAGATCGGAGCACACCCCAAACCAGCGAGGAAAATTCCAGTAATCGCGACCTTCAGCGTTGCAGAAAAGATGAGCACGGTAGTGCCTATCGCCGTGAGAGTGAGCGCGCCAAGCACTAAAGACCCTTCCGAAACGGATAACAAGACCAGCGGAGCTAGTCCGCGACCGGCACTAAGCCCCGCATAGAAAAACATCGGGGCCAGCGTAGTCATGTTGGATATTCCGTTTGCAATGCGACGCGAGTACTCCGCGGACCACACGCCTATGCTCGTTTCCATGCCGACATAAGTGAAAAATAATATCGCGAGCGCGGTCGTCACTCCGCGTCCGACGCGCAGGGGTGCAATTCCCGCGCTGTCCTCGATTTTTTCCTTCTTTTCGACACCGACCCGTGCAAACAGAAGCGCGAACGCCAGCAATCCGCCGAACACCGCGTAGCCGATAAGCAGGCCCGGCAAATGGTTGTTTCTTAATGCCATCGCGATCAGGGGCGAGCAGGCCATTGCTCCCGCACCCCAAGTGAAGTTGAGCAGGTTCAACAAAGCCGCGCTGCGAGCGCCGCCGGCTTCCGCAACGTAAAGGTTCGTACCCGGTGTGATGAGCCCGTAGCCGAGGCCAAATGCCGCGGTAGCCGCCAGCGCGTTCGCGTGCGTGCTCGCATTGAGGGTGACCAGGCCGTATCCGATAAGGGCGTAGCCGGCGACCAACGACGGCCGGTAGCCGCGCCAAGCCATCCAGGCGCCCGATACCACAGTTCCTACCAATGCCGCCAGAAATTGGATGGACGAGAAAAGGCCGGCTTGCCCATCATCAAGGCCCCACCTTCGAATGAATATCGGCAGCATCGGCCCGACGATCGTGGTGGCGATACCACTCAAGATAAAGCCGACAAAGAGTAAAGCCAGCAGGCCTGTGTGGCTCCTAGCCGTACGCTCTGGCATTGCCACCGGGGTGGTCGCAGACATGTGCAAAACATTCTGAAGGAGCAAGCCTTCCGAGGCAACTTTGACATGCAGAGAGGCAGCTACGTCGCGCGGGGAAATTCGTGTACTCTTTCGCCGAGCTTTGGACCTGGTCGCTGGGAATGATCAACGTCGGACTTGTCGGATTTGGCTTGGCCGGGCGGGCCTTCCACGCACCGGTGATCCACGCTGTTCCTGGCCTGAGGCTCGCCGCCATCGTGCAGCGCAGCGGCAACGAAGCAGCCCAACTCTATCCCGACGCCCGCATTGTGCGCAGTGTTGAGGAGCTCCTGGCGATTTCTGACATTCGCCTCGTCGTCATCGCAACCCCGAACGACACGCACGGTCCCATTGCCCGTCAATGCCTCGCGGCAAGTCGCGACGTGGTGGTCGACAAACCGCTGACGCCAACGTTAGAAGAAGCTCTCGAACTCATGAAATTCGCGCAAGAACGCGGCCGCCTGCTGACCGTTTACCAAAATCGCCGCTACGATGGCGACTTTCAAGCCCTGCAACAACTTGTTGCGAGCGGCAAGCTCGGGCGAATCGTGCGATTCGAGTCAAACTACGACCGTTTCCGCCCGCAGTTAAAGACCGGCGTCTGGCGCGAACGCTCCGGCCCCGGTAGCGGCATTCTTTTCGATCTTGCGCCGCACCTGATCGACCATGCGCTGCTGCTTTTCGGACTTCCCGAGGCGGTCACCGCCGATATCCGCATAGAGCGCGAGCACGCTGTCACCGACGATTCCTTCGATCTGATTCTGCATTATGCCGGTGCTCTGCGTGCTGTTCTTCGCGCCACAATGCTCGCAGCCGTAACTCGTCCGCGGTTTGTTCTCCACGGCACCAGCGGCGCTTACTTGAAGCTTGGCTTTGATGTGCAGGAACCAAAATTGCGCGCTGGGCGCATCCCGTGGAACGAAACGCCGAGCGAAGGGGAGCAAGAAGAAAACTCCGGGATCCTGACGCTCGTGAATGCAGACGGCGCCACCACGGAAC
>Ga0209526_10002252_pt1 | contig 12970 bp, 13 predicted proteins | sample JacPinW_OM2H0_M1_FD_188566 | JGI IMG/M metagenome (GOLD analysis project Ga0209526, IMG submission 188566) | Forest soil microbial communities from Algoma, Ontario, Canada - Jack Pine, Ontario site 1_JW_OM2H0_M1 (SPAdes) (version 2) | ecosystem: Environmental > Terrestrial > Soil > Boreal... | reverse complement strand
GATATCCTCGTTGGCGTCGGAAAAATGCTTTTGCAGTTTTACGACGCGGTCGCGCAGGCGCCCTAAATCGTCGCCGAGGTTTAGAACTTCAGTGCGGATCTGGTCGGCGGCGTCGCGCATCCGCGCGTCCCGGTGGATCTGCTGCATCACCTGGATCGCCAGCATCAACAGCGACGGCGATACCAGCACCACGCGGGCGCGATAGGCCTTCTGGATCACGTCGTCAAAGCTGTCGTGAATCTCGGCATAGACCGATTCCGACGGCACGAACATCAGCGCGGTGTCCTGGGTCTCGCCGGTAATCAGATACTTTTCGGCGATATCGCTGACATGCTTCATGACGTCGGCGCGCAGCCGCTGCGCGGCGATTTTTTTCGCCTCGTCGGTGCGCGCGTCGTGCAGCGCGGTCATCGCTTCCAGCGGGAATTTCGCGTCGATGCAAAGTGGCCGCTGGTCGGGCAAAAACACCACGCAATCCGGCCGCTTGCCGGTCGAGAGCGTGTGCTGGAATTCGTAAGAGCCCTTCGGCATGCCGTCCTGGACGATCGCCTCCATCCGTGCCTGGCCGAACGCGCCGCGCGATTGCTTGTTGGCGAGCACGTCGCGCAAGGTCGTCACCTGCGACGTCAGGTCGGTGAGGTTCTTGTGCGCGTTGTCGATGATGCCGAGCCGCTCGTGCAACACGCGCAAGGAATCCATCGTGTGACGCGTGGTCTGTTCCATCGACTGGCCGACCCGGTGGGTCACCGAATCCAGCCGCTCGTTGACGGCGCGTGCCATCTCGGCCTGGCGGCCGGCCAGCGCCTGGCCCATCGCATCGACTCGGACGGAGTTTTCGCTCTGGGCGCGCAGCATTTCGGAGAGGCGGTCTTCGAGCTCGTCGGCGCGCATGGCCTGCGCCATCGCCAGTTCCACGCCGCGCCGGCCGGACCGCGCGATCACGATCGCGATAATCAGTAACAGAAATAGCGCTAGGCCGCCAAAGCCGATCAGCGCGGCGCCGGTTCGGACCGGCAGGTCGCCGGCCATAAAGAGGATCTCGTTCATGGCCGCCCTTGTAGCCGATTCGGTCTTGAACGCGAACGAAGAGCGAACATTTATGGTTAATGGAAGCTTGATTTTCGTGGTTAACCATCGCTTAAAAAACCTGGTTAACGAACCCTTGACGCGCGGGAACAGCGCATTGACCCCGGCAAATCAGCAGCTTAAATCGCCCGCCATGGCCATCAGAGAGATCATCATTTTGCCGGACAAGCAGTTGCGGCTGGTGTCGAAACCCGTCGAAAAGGTGACGGCAGAGGTACGAAAACTCGCCGACGACATGTTCGAGACCATGTACGACGCGCCGGGGATCGGGCTTGCGGCCATTCAGGTGGCGCAGCCGCTGCGGCTGATCACCATGGATCTTGCCAAGAAAGAGGAGGACGGCGAGACCAAGCCGCGGCCTCGCGTCTTCATCAATCCGGAGATTCTGTCCTCGTCGGACGAAATGTCGGTTTACGAGGAAGGCTGCCTGTCAATCCCGGAATATTACGAAGAAGTGGAGCGGCCGGCCAAGGTCCGGGTGCGTTTCACCGATCTCGACGGCAAGGTGCACGAAGAGGATGCCGAAGGCCTGTTTGCGACCTGCATCCAGCACGAGATCGATCATCTCAACGGCGTGCTGTTCGTGGATTATCTGTCAAAACTGAAGCGCGACCGCGTGCTGAAGAAATTTGCAAAAGCCGCGAAGAGGGCGGCGGAGTAGCGCGAGTCCCTCTCACAGCCGGCATGCCCGGCCATGACGGATAAACTGTTTATCTTCCGCAGGACACCCGAACAATATGCCGCTCCGCTTGATTTTCATGGGGACACCCGATTTTTCGGTGCCGACGCTGCTCGAGCTCGTGGCCCATGGCCATGAGATCGCCGCCGTCTACACCCGGACGGCAAAACCCGCCGGGCGCGGCATGAAAGTGCAGGTAACGCCGGTGGAGCAGGAGGCGCGGCGGCTCGGCATTCCCGTGTTCACGCCGGCGACGCTGAAGGCGCCGCAAGCGCTCGAGACGTTTCGATCGCACAACGTCGATGCCGCCGTGGTCGTCGCCTATGGCATGATCCTGCCGCAAAGCATTCTCGATGCCCCAAAGCTCGGCTGCTTCAACCTGCATGCTTCGCTATTGCCGCGCTGGCGCGGGGCGGCACCGATCAACCGTGCCATCATGGCCGGCGATGACCAGACCGGCGTGATGGTGATGAAAATGGACGTGGGCCTCGATACCGGCGACGTGGCGATGGCCGAACGGATGATGATCACTGACGCCATGACCGCGGCCGATGTGCATGATGCACTGGCGCGGCTCGGCGGCGACCTGATGGTGCGAGCGATGGGCGCACTGGAACGCGGCATGCTGCAACTGACAAAACAGAGCGAAGACGGCGTCACCTACGCCGCAAAAATCGAAAAAGCCGAGGCGCGGATCGACTGGAACAAGCCTGCGCGTACCGTGCTGCGCCATATTCACGGATTGTCGCCGTTTCCCGGCGCGTGGTGCGAGATGGGGCTCGAAGGCGAGCAGGTCCGCGTAAAGATCCTGCGCTGCGCGATGGCCGACGGCTCGGGCGCGCCGGGCGAAGCGCTCGACGATCATCTCACAATTGCCTGCCAGCAGGGCGCGTTGCGCATCCTCGAACTGCAGCGCGCCGGCAAGGCACCGATGAAGGCAGACGAATTTCTGCGCGGCACGCCGCTAAAGCCGCCAATACGGCTCAATTGATGCCCCGCTACAAACTCATCATCGAATATGACGGCGCGCCGTATTGCGGCTGGCAGATCCAGGACAATGGCGCCTCGGTGCAGGGCGCGATCGAAGATGCGGTCAAGGCGATCTGCGGCGAGCAGGTTCGCGTTCACGGCGCGGGCCGCACCGACGCCGGCGTGCATGCGATCGCGCAGGTCGCGCATTGCGATATTGCCAAACATTTCGTGCCGGGGCGATTTCGCGACGGGCTGAACGCGCATTTGCGGCCGCATCCGATCGGCGTGCTCAGCGCGGAGATCGTGCCCGATACGTTCGAAGCGCGGTTCTCCGCGAAAAAGCGGCGTTATCTCTATCGCATCGCTAATCGCCGCGCCAATCTCGCGCTCGACATCGGCCGTGCCTGGCGCTTGCCGCGGAGGCTCGATAGCGATGCGATGCACGCCGCCGCGCAACGCCTGGTCGGCAAGCACGATTTTACGACGTTTCGCGACACCGAGTGCCAGGCAAAGTCGCCGGAAAAAACCCTCGACCAGCTCGACGTCATCAGGGACGGCGACGCCGTCAACATCGTGACCTCGGCGCGCTCGTTCCTGCACAGCCAGGTGCGTTCGATGGTGGGCTCATTGGTCTGGGTCGGCGAAGGCCGCTGGAGCGGCGACGATCTCGCCTCAGCTCTCGCCGCCCGCGACCGCACCGCCTGCGGCCCCGTCGCCCCGCCGGATGGGCTGTATTTGGTGAGGGTGGAGTATTAGAAGCGGCCGACCGCCAAGACCGGGCTTCCTCTTACCTATTCCCGCGCTTGCGGGGAGAGGTCGGCGCGTAGCGCCGGGTGAGGGGACTCACCGCGCATTCGGTCTTCGTGGAGAAAGCCCCTCACCCCGACCCTCTCCCCGCGAAGAGCGGGGCGAGGGAGATCACGCAAAATACCGGTCCAGCACGCCGCGATAAATCCTCGTCAGCCGCTCCAGATCCGACACCGGCGTGCGTTCGTCGATCTGGTGCATGGTCTGGCCGACCAGGCCGAACTCGATCACCGGACAATAGCTTGAGATGAAGCGTGCATCCGAGGTGCCGCCGCTCGTGGAGAGTTCCGGCCGGCGGCCGGTGACTTCTTCGATCGCGGCGACCGCAAGATCAGTGAAGGCGCCGGGCTTGGTCACGAACACATTTGAATTCGACGGCTCCCATAAAATCCGCGCGCGGATGCGATTTCCCGTCGCTTTCGCCAGCCGCGCCTCGACCAGCGCCCGCAGCGTCTCCTGCGTATGGAGATCGTTGAAGCGGATGTTGAATTTTGCGCGTGCCTGGCCCGGGATCACATTACTCGCCATGTTGCCGACATCGACCGAGGTGAATTCGAGATTGGAAGCCTGGAATTGCGCGCTGCCGTGATCGAGCGGCTCGTCGCTCAGCGCCACGATCAATCGCGAAATATCCGGCACCGGATTGGCGGCGCGATGCGGATAGGCGACATGGCCCTGCACGCCGTCGACATAGAGCGTGCCCGACTGCGAGCCACGGCGGCCGACTTTGATGCAGTCGCCGAGCACCTCGACATTGGAGGGTTCGCCCAATACGCAATGGTCGAATTTTTCGCCCCGCGCCGCAGCCCATTGCAACAGCTTGATCGTGCCGTTGACGGAGATGTCCTCCTCGTCGCCGGTGATCAGGAACGAGATCGAGCCTTTCGGCTTTCCCCCGTTGTCAGCGAGATAATCCAGCACCGCCGCCACGCTGCAGGCGATGCCGCCCTTCATGTCCACCGCGCCGCGGCCGTAGAGAACGCCGTCCTTCACCTCGCCCGCGAACGCGCCATGGCTCCAGGCGCCCTCATCGCCCGGCGGCACCACGTCGGTATGCCCGGCAAAGGTGATGTGCGGCGCCTCGCTGCCGATCCTTGCATAGAGATTGTCGATATCGGCGGTGCCGGGCTCGCCGAAGGTGACGCGGTGCACCTCGAAGCCGGCGTCTTTCAGGATATTTTCGAGTACCCCAAGCGCGCCGGCGTCGGCCGGGGTTACCGAAGGGCAGCGGACGAGATCGCGGGCAATGGAGAGGGCGTCAGTCATGCCCCCGCTTAACATGCTCGCCCGGCGATGGGCCAGCACCGCGCCGAACAAATTCCAGCTCTCTCAGCTGGTCCCAATTCGGGGCTGGACGCGGGCTGCGATGGACCGGCGCCTGCGGGTCTTCGCCAAATCGGTTGGGCCCTCTTGTCCCTCTCAGACACAGCACTTCGACAAAACCCCAGAGGCTGAGAGCGATCATGACGATCATGAGGAAGTCCGCCGGGTAGGAATCGCCAAGCCAGTCACCCACTTCGCTAAGCAGAATCGGGGCAATAAAGAACGGGACGATCAGCCGCTTTTGTTGCGATCGTGAAGCCGCTTGACCGTGGCGGCCGTCAAAAACCACATGCCGACGACGAAGATCGGAGCTCCCATCGCATAGAACAAAACCACGGCCGGCGAGGGAGCGGTATCGCGGAAGCTGACCGTGAAAGGGAACGAAGGGAAATTGCGGAGCCAGTCGAGAAAATCGACATGGACCGACTTGACGCCGGCACCGAAGATGCCGCCGATGGCGCATGCCACGATCGACAGGAACACCATGCAGGCGACCGAACTGGCAACGATCGCATACCAGTATTTGGCGCGGTTGATGCGGCCCTCGAAACTGAACAGAAACGCGTTGCTGGTGTAACTATTGTCCATCGCGCGAGCCTCCGGACGGCCGAGAACGGCCGCCGTCCGGTTATTTGGTCGCAATCGATCGATTTGGGTTCGATTAGTCCCGCAGCAGTTCGTTGATGCTGGTTTTGGCCCGGGTCCGCTCGTCGACCCGCTTCACGATCACGGCGCAGGCGGTGGACGGGCCGGGCTGGCCATTCTTCAGCGGCCGGGCCGGCAAGTTGCCGGGCACGACCACGGCATATTCGGGAACTTCGCCGACAAAAGTCTCGCCGGTATCGCGATCGATGATTTTGGTCGAGGCACCGAGGAACACGCCCATCGCCAGCACCGCGCCCTTGCGCACGATCACGCCCTCGGCGACCTCCGAGCGCGCGCCAATAAAACAATCATCCTCGACGATCACGGGTTCGGCCTGCAGCGGCTCCAGCACGCCGCCGATGCCGACGCCGCCGGAAATGTGCACGCGCTTGCCGATCTGGGCGCAGGAGCCGACCGTCGACCAGGTATCGATCATGGTGCTCTCATCGACATAGGCGCCGAGATTGACGAAGGACGGCATCAACACGACGTTCTTGGCGATGAAGGCCGAACGGCGGACGATCGCGCCCGGCACCGCGCGAAAACCGGCATCGCGAAAACGGTTCTCGCCCCAGCCCTCGAATTTCGACGGCACCTTGTCCCACCACGACCCATTGCCGGGGCCGCCGGAAATCGCGCTCATGTCGTTCAGGCGGAATGAAAGCAGCACCGCCTTCTTCAGCCATTGATGGACTTTCCATTTGCCGCTCGCCTCGCGCTCCGCGACCCGCGCCTCGCCCTTGTCGAGCAATTCGAGCGCGTGATCCACCGCGTCGCGGACCTCGCCCTTGGTCGCGGTCGAGACGCCGTCGCGGGCATCGAACGCCGTGTTGATGGTGGATTCCAGGGCGGAGAGCGACATCGGGGATTCCTCACGGAATTTAGGTTGGGCGGGAGGCTTTGTCGGGATTTGGAGGCGTGGAGTCAAGGCACACTCTGCCGGCGTCCCTGCGAAAGCAGGGACCATAACCACCGACGTTGATTGCTTAAGGAAGGCAACTACCCCATCGCCTTACCGATGGGCCGCGGCGTATGGGTTCCTGCTTTCGCAGGAACGACGCGGGGAGGGTTTACGCCTTCGCCGCCAGCCCCTGCAAAAACCCGGTCAAATCATCCGTGACATGATCGACATGGGCGGCGTCGCGGCCCTCCAGCTCCCAGTCCTCGCGCACGACTTCCTTTGAGCCGTCGGGCACCACCAGCACCGTGGTCATGCCGAGCTGGTGTGGCACGATGAGGTTGCGCGCCAGATCCTCGAACATCGCCGATCCCAAGGGATCGACTTGATGGAGGGTCAGGAATTTCTGATAGGTCTGCGGCGCCGGCTTCGGTTCGAGTTCGGCGGCGATGATATCGAACACCGCTTCAAAATGTTCGCCGAGGCCAAGCCGCTGCAACACCTTGTCGGCATGGGCGGTCGAGCCGTTGGTCAGGATCAGCTTGCGTCCGGGAAGATTTGCGATCGCTGCGCCCATCGCGGGGTTCGGCTCAAGCGGTGAATGATCGATCTTGTGCACATAGGCCAGATAATCGTCGGCGCGCACGCCATGCTCGGTCATCATGCCGCGCATGGTGGTGCCATAGCGGAGATAATAGTCCTTCTGGATTCTCCGCGCTTCCGCGGCCGATACATTCAGCCACGCGCTGACGAACTCGCCGATCCGTGCATCGACCTGCTGCCACAGATTGACGTGATGCGGATACAGCGTGTTGTCGAGATCGAACACCCAGGTGTCGATGTGGTCGAAGGTGCGGGCTGTTTTTTTCATTGGTTCATCGTCGTCCCGGCGAACGCCGGGACCCATACGCCGCGGCGGTCGTAATGGGCACGGCGCGAGTTGCCTTTGGTTGTTGCGGACATCAGCGATCAAAAACTCCGGCCTGTGGTTATGGGTCCCTGCTTTCGCAGGGACGACGATAGAAATCACGGCATCGCGAATCGGAGCGTCTTGCCACCGCTTGACATGTCGACGGCGGCAAATCCGGTCGCGGCAAAACCGCGGGAGCCGCAGTCGCCTTGTTCACTGGTTTCGAACTTGGTCTCGCGCGTGCACAGCTCCCTGGCGCCGCTCCAGTTCAGCGGCTTGTCCTTGAGTTTGATGGTGCGGTTCTCGGCATCGACGGCTTCGGCAAAAGAAAAAATCTGCTTGGGCAGACCGGTGACGTCGGGATGCAGGCATTTGCCGGGATCGATCCGGTACCAGCCGCGACTGGTCACGGCCTTGCCGTCGTCGGTCGCGACCGCGGCCATGATCTTGTGCGGCGTATCGTTGCACCAGGTGAGCCCGGTGGAAGACGGCGATTGCACGGCGTCGATCATCATGGTGAAAAAATTCGGCGCCTGCACAATATCGGGCGTCATCCCGCGGCTTTTCAGGAACGCCGCCAACGCGCCTTGCGTCTTCGGACCGTCGACGCCATCGATCGGCGCCGCATCAAAGCCCGCGATCACCAACAGCCGCTGGATTCCGGCGAGCCTCGCCTGGTCGTCGTCATATTCGCTGTCTTCGGCCAAATACGCCACCAGATTGCCGTCATCGGCCTGCGTCGGGTTGACTTGCGTGAACGGCGCCGGCGTCTGCCCGCTGCGACATTGGCGGGCGGCGGCAATGATAAAATTATCGGGCGCGATGCACAGCGTATCGCCGCCGTTTTGCGGGATCGGGGAGGAGCCGTAGACGCCGAGCGCGCGGGCATGGAGCAGGATGCGGTCGGCGGCCAGCGTGCCCTGCGCGACAACGCGGCAGGCGGCGGGATCGATGCGAAACCATCCGCGGGTTGCGGTCGCGGACTTGTCGTCGATGCCGATCGCGGCCTCCACGACATAGCTCATGCGGTTGCAAAGTTTTAAGTCGGCGTAGGCCGGTTCCGACGAGATCAGAAGGGAGATCACCGCCGCGGGCAAGGCGGCCGCGGCGGTCGAAACGGCTCTCAATTTCGTGGCCGCTCGGATCATCACTTGTGGATCAGCGTGCCGGTGCCCTGGTTGGTGAACAATTCGAGCAGCACCGCGTGCTGCATCTTGCCATCGATGATGACGACGCCCTCGACGCCTTGCTCGAGCGCGTAGATGCAGGTTTCGACCTTCGGGATCATGCCGGCGGTAATGGTGCCGTCGGCGATCAGTTTTCGCGCGTCCTTTACGGACAGATCCGGAATGAGCTTTTTCGATTTGTCGAGCACGCCGGGCACATCGGTCAACAGCAACAGCCGTTTTGCTTTCAGCGCGCCCGCGACCGCGCCGGCAAAAGTGTCGGCGTTGACGTTGAAGGTTTGTCCGGTGCGCGAGGTCGCCAGCGGTGCCAATACCGGGATCAGCTCACGGCCGATCAGCTGGTTGAGCAGCGTCAGATCGACCTTTTCGGGTTCGCCGACAAAGCCGAGATCGACCACCTTCTCGATATGCGAATCCGGATCGACCATGGTGCGGGTCGCCTTCGACGCGGTCACCATGTTGCCGTCCTTGCCGCACAGCCCGACCGCCTTGCCGCCGGCCTCGTTGATGTAACCGACCAATTGCTTGTTGATCGAACCCGCCAGCACCATCTCGACGATCTCGATGGTCGCGGCGTCGGTGATGCGCAAGCCAGCGGCGAATTCCGACTGAATGCCGAGGCGTTTCAGCATGGTCGCGATCTGCGGTCCGCCGCCATGCACCACCACCGGATTGATGGCGGTCTGCTCCAGCAGAACGATGTCGCGCGCGAACGCCTTGGCCATATCTTCGGCGCCCATGGCATGGCCGCCATATTTGATGACGATGGTTTCATCGTCATATTGCTGCATGTGCGGCAGCGCTTCCGACAGGATGCGGGCCTGATCGAGCGGACTGATATTTGGCGCGTCGGTCATGAAGCGGGTCTCACGGTGTTTTGCGGTGGGGCGGTTTCTAGCTGATTGGCGGGTCCGGCGCAAAGTGGTTGCGCCGACCCGTTGGATCCATCCGGGGCTACAGGATCATTGCTTTCGCGGCCAGGCTGCCGCCACAGCAACCGCGAGCCAGCTCACGATCAAAAGCGTCCCCCCGGTCGGTGCGGCCATCGGAAACAGGCCATGCCCGGCATATTGCCGCAAGGTGAGGTCGCCGGCGAACAATGACGCGGCGATGACAAATCCGAATGCGGCGGCGATTCCGATTCGGGCGTTGACGACATCGCGCTCAACCAGCGCCACCACCGCGAGCACGGCGGTTGCATGAAACAGCAGCATCGATGACGCCGCGGCGAGCCGGGTCGCATCGGCCTGGTGCGCGACGGCCGCCGCCAGGATGACACCGTCGGCGCCCATCACGCCGGCCAGAACGATCAGAATGCGAAACAGGCGAAACCCCATCAACTGCGCTCCCCGAGCAGCCGCACCATGGCGGCGCGCAATTCCGCCATCCCGGTCCCGGTGCGCGAGGACGTCACCACGATTTCCGGAAAGGCGGCGGGGTGTTTTGTCAGCGCGGCGGCGGTGGCTGCCACCGTTTGTTCAAGCTCGGCCGACTTCACCTGATCGGCTTTTGTCAGCACCACCTGATAGCTCACGGCCGATTTGTCGAGCGTCTTCAGGACGTCGAGATCGACGTCTTTCAGGCCATGCCGGGCGTCGATCAGCACATAGACCCGCGCCAGATTGCTGCGGCCTTGCAGGAATTTGTGGATCAGCGCGGTCCAGGAGGCGACTTTTGCTTTCGGCGCGGAGGCGTAGCCGTAGCCGGGCATGTCGACCAGCCGGAAGCCGGCATGTTCGGGCCCTTCGAAGAACACCAATTCCTGGGTGCGGCCGGGCGTATGCGACGTGCGTGCCAGCGCGCCGCGGCCGGTCAGCGCGTTGATCAGCGAGGATTTGCCGACATTGGAGCGGCCGGCAAAGGCGACCTCAATGCCGGCCATCGGCGGCAGCGTTTCGATTGAGGGCGACGCCCAGATGAAGCGCCAGTCGCCGGCGAACAATTTTCGCCCCTGCTCGATCAAGTCGGCGTCGATGTCGGCGGTCATGCGAGGGCTTTCTATCCATCGTCATGGCCGGGCTCGTCCCGGCCATCCACGTCTTATCTTTTCGCAGCTTCTAAAGACGTAGATGCCCGGCATCGCAGACAAGTTTACGCAGTCTGCGCAAGCTTGACTGCTACGGCCGGGCATGACGGATGAGAGACCGATGCGCCCCTTACGTCAGGGCAGCCTACGTCGCCTTCTTCGAGGCGAACGTCGCCCTCAGATTGTCGAACAATTCAACCTTCACGCCGTTGCGGCGCATGATGAAGCTCTGCTGCATCACCGACAGCGTGTTGTTCCAGGCCCAGTAGATCACGAGCCCGGCCGGGAAACCCGCCAGCATGAAGGTGAAGATCAGGGGCATCCAGTCGAAGATCATCTTCTGTGTCGGATCCGGCGGTGTCGGATTGAGCTTCATCTGGAACCACATCGTGATGCCCATGATGATAGGCCAGACGCCGAGCGCGAGGTAGTGCCCGAACAGCGGCAGCTGGGTCGGATCGAAATGCAACAGCCCGAACAGGGTGAACAGATTGGTCGGGTCGGGCGAGGACAGATCCTTGATCCAGCCGAAGAACGGCGCGTGCCGCATTTCGATGGTGACGAACAACACCTTGTAGAGCGAGAAGAACACCGGAATCTGCAAGGCGACGGGGAGACAACCGGCGATCGGGTTGATCTTCTCCTTCTTGTAGATTTCCATCATCTCCTGCTGCTGCTTAACCTTGTCGTCGGGATAGCGCTCCTTCAGCGCCGCCAGTTGCGGCTGCACCGATTTCATCTTTGCCATCGACGCGTAGGACTTGTTGGCGAGCGGGAAGAACAACAGCTTCACGATCACCGTCACCAGCAGGATCGAGATGCCGAAATTGCCGAACAGGCGGTAGAAGAAGTCGAGCGCCAAAAACATCGGCTTGGTGATGAAATAGAACCAGCCCCAGTCGATCATCAGATCGAAATGATTGAGCCCGAGCTCCTTGTTGTAGCCGCCGAAACCGGTAAGCGGAAAATTGATGCCGACGACGCTGGCTTCCTTGGCGCCGGCGAACAGCCGCGCATTGGCGCTGGCGGTGCCGCCGATCGCAATGGTCTGCGGGTCTTCCAGGTAATCGGTCTGATAGGTCCGCACCGTGCCGACGAGGTTGGACGAAAACCGCGCCTGCAGCTGTGCGTTGGTGTCGGGCAACAACGCCGAGGCCCAGTATTTGTCGGTGATGCCGAGCCAGCCGTCAGTGACCTTGAAGTTGACCGTCTTGGCGTCGTCGATCTTCTTGTAGGGATATTCCTGCAGGCCCTGGTCGCCGAGATAGCCGATCAGGCCCTCATGCAGGATGTAATAACCTGAAACCTTCGGGGTGCCGTGCCGCGAGATCAACGCAAACGGATAAAGCGTCACCGGCGCGTTGCCGACATTGCTCACGTCATCCTTGATCGTGAACAAATAGCGGTCGTCGATCGCGATGGTGCGGCGGAAGGTCAGGCCGTCGCCATTGTCATATTTCAGCGTCACCGGGGTGGTCGGCGTCAGGCTGCCGGAGCCTTCCTGCTGCCACACCGTATTATAGTCGGGGATCTTCGCCGTCGAGCCGCTGGCCGGCACCCAGCCGAATTCAGCGTAATAGGGGTTCTCGGTTCCCGAGGGCGAATACAGCACAATCGGCGGCGAGGAGGGGTCGACGGTTTCGCGGAACTGAACCAGCGACAGATCGTCGATGCGCGCGCCCTTCAGCGAGATGCTGCCGGAAACGCGCGGGGTGTCGATCTTGACGCGCGGTGTGGCGGCGATAGCGGTCTCGCGGCTGACCGGCGCTGCGGCGGGCTGATTATTCGCGGGCGCATTGGCCGAGGGGGCCGGTGCGGCGCCGGTCTGCGGCGTGCTGCCCGGGGTCGCCTGCTGCGCGGATTTTGCCAATTCGCTCTGCGCCTGCTGCGCTTGCTGCGCGGCGCGCTGCTGCGGCACGTAGTAGAAATATTGCCACGCGATCAATATGAGGCCGGACAGAATGACGGCGAGGATGGTGTTGCGATTATTATCGTTCATCGTTCAAGGTCTCGTCATTCAATTCGGTTTGCGGCTGGCGTCACGCGGGCGCGCTGGATTTTTTGGCTGCCGCTCGAGGCGATGGAGCGCCGTGCGGAGATCCTCAAGCATGGTCGCGAAGTCGCAAGCGAGTGCGGCCCGGCGGCCGACCAGCACATAGTCACTGTGCGGCCGCATTGATATGGGGTCGAGCCGCTTAACCAGTTCGCGCAGCCGGCGCCGGATACGGTTGCGCTCCGTCGAGGTGCCGTTTTTCTTGGTAACAGTGAAACCAACCCGGATCGGCCCGTCATCGTCGCGCGCCCGGCTCTGCACCACGAAGGCAGCACTGTTCGCCCGCGCGCCATTGGCAACGGCGAGGAAGTCCGCCCGCTGCCTTAGCCGATCCATGATGAAATCTCCGGGAAGCCCGGCTCAGGCGCTCAGACGCTTGCGGCC
>Ga0209526_10002251_pt1 | contig 12976 bp, 13 predicted proteins | sample JacPinW_OM2H0_M1_FD_188566 | JGI IMG/M metagenome (GOLD analysis project Ga0209526, IMG submission 188566) | Forest soil microbial communities from Algoma, Ontario, Canada - Jack Pine, Ontario site 1_JW_OM2H0_M1 (SPAdes) (version 2) | ecosystem: Environmental > Terrestrial > Soil > Boreal... | reverse complement strand
GTACAAGTGGCGGAAGAAGCTTCCGCGCAGGAGCAGGGAGAGGAAAGCTCTCCCGCACAGGGGTTACGCGTCGGGACAGAGGACGGTGGGTCAGACCAGGCCCCCACCCCCGACCCCTCGCCACCCGAACTCGGGTCTACCCGAGTTCGGCACGTCAATTTGCCGAAGTCGGATGAATCCGACTTCGGTTGGGGAGGGGAGCGCGCCGAGCCTGCCGCCCGTTCTGGTACTCACTCCCCAAATCGCGCGCCCTCACTCGATCTGTCACAATTGCCGGCGATCGAATCGATTACCGCAGACACCGACATCAGCGGCTTTCTCGCGCCCGGCGTTCCGGCCGAGCTGACACGCGCGGCACTTCGCCGCGCCTGGTCGGCCGATCCCAGAATCCGCGACTTCATCGGACTCTCGGAAAACTCATGGGACTTCAATGCGCCCGACGCGATGGGAGGATTCGGGCCGCTCGAAATGACCGACGAGCTTCGCCGGCAGATCCTGCAAATGGTAGGCCGGGGTCTCGATGCTCCTGATGCAGCTGATCCGACCACAAAAGCGGATCCGGAGCAGCCGGTTGAACAACGACCAGACCAATCGCTTACGACGGATGCTGCGGTGCCCACTGCGCACGGGCAGGAGATTGCGCAGGTATCGCAGCCGATCATTGAGCCCGCCAGGGAAGCTCAGTCACTCGGACAGGACGAGAACGACGACCGTGCTCGCCCCGTTGTAAGACGGTCGCATGGGGGCGCCTTGCCGAGGTGATAAGCGGGTTGTTTCGCCCGGTACTAATGCGACCGTGTGCCGCTACCGGCATGCCCAAGGAGCCTGGGGTCGATAGATTTAAGCTATTGACCAGCCAGCGACACCGGCCATAATCCCACTGGACTTAGTCTAATTAAGAACAAGAAAGCCCAATGAGGGACCCTGGTCTGGAGGAAGCGACCCGCGTTGCGGGCAGCGCCAGTGCGCTTGCCCGCGACAGCGGCATTGCATTTGGCGGTATCATGGATGAAATCGATACCGCCCGCGCCCAGGAATATGCGCTCCTTGCAACGCTCCTTGCGCGCGCCCCTGACGCGCAGCTGTTTTTGCGTCTCGCGCGGCTCCAAGGCGACGCGACGCCACTTGGCCGTGCCCACGTGGCGCTCGCGGAGGCTGCCAGGCGGACCACCGTGGAGCGCGTGGAGCGGGAGTATTTCGATCTCTTCGTCGGCATCGGACGCGGCGAGCTTTTGCCCTACGGGTCGTACTATCTCAGCGGGTTTCTCTACGAACGCCCGCTCGCGCGTCTGCGTGCGGCTCTGAGCAGGCTCGGCATCGAGCGCTCGGCCGGACACGCCGAGCCCGAGGACCACGCGGCTACCCTGTGCGAGATCATGGCGGGCCTCGCAGGCAGGCGCTTTTCGGCTTCTCCGGAAGCAGAGCGCGAGTTCTTCGAGCATCACGTCGCGCCATGGATGGGGCGCTTCTTTACTGATCTTGAACAAGCGCAAGCTGCCGATTTCTATCGGGCAGCCGGAACGCTCGGTCGCGTGTTCATACAGGTTGAAACAGGTGCTTTCGCGCTGCCGTCATGAGGGACGGTGACGCAGAGGAGGAGATGACCGGATGAAAAATGAAGCAAAGTCGGCGCTCGCAAGACGTGATTTTCTTCGCACGCTTGGCCTCGGCGCCGGTGCAGCGGTCGCGGGGTCGCCCCCCCTTGCGCGCGACGCTCAAGCGGACAGCGAACCGAAAGATGAGAGGACCAAGTCGCGGTACAGAGAGACCGAAGAGGTAAAGACGTTCTACCGGGTCAATCGGTATCCGAGCTGAGGAGGGGCGTCATGCTGATCAGGAGGACGGAACGCACTGCGCGCCGGAGCGCGCTCGTGCAGACGCTGCAAGATGGATCCGGGCTCGACCGGCGAGCCTTCCTGCGGCGCTCGGGTCTCGTCGCCGGCGGGCTCGCCGCTCTTGGCGCGCTCCCGCTTAACGGCATGCGCAAGGCGCAAGCCGGACCACCACCCCCTCCCGGCGCGCAGGTCACCATTCGCAAGAGCATCTGTACACACTGCTCGGTCGGTTGCACGGTCACGGCCGAAGTCGCAAACGGCGTGTGGATCGGCCAGGAGCCGAGCTGGGACAGCCCCATCAATCGCGGCTCGCACTGCGCCAAGGGCGCATCGGTGCGCGAGCTGGTGCATGGCGACCGGCGCCTGCGCTACCCCATGAAGCTCGTCAACGGACAATGGACGCGCGTCTCGTGGGATACGGCGATCAACGAGATCGGCGACAAGCTCATGGCCATTCGCGAGAAGTCGGGGCCGGATTCCGTGTATTGGCTCGGCTCCGCGAAATTCACCAACGAAGGCGCCTATCTCTTCCGCAAGCTCGGCGCGTTCTGGGGGACCAACAATACCGACCACCAGGCGCGTATCTGCCATTCGACCACCGTCACCGGCGTAGCCAACACCTGGGGCTACGGCGCGATGACCAACAGCTACAACGACATCCGCAACGCCAAGACGTTAGTGATCCTGGGCGGCAATCCGGCGGAAGCACATCCCGTTTCGTTGCAGCATCTGCTTGAAGGCAAGGAGCTCAACAACGCCAATTTCATTGTCATTGATCCGCGCATGACACGCACGGCAGCGCATGCCACGGAATACGTGCGCATGCGTCCGGGCACCGATATCCCGGTGATCTACGGGATGCTCTGGCACATCTTCAAGAATGGATGGGAGGACAAGGAATTCATTGCGCAGCGCGTCTATGGCATGGATGACGTCCGCAAAGAGATCGAGAAGTGGACGCCGGAGGAAGTCGAGCGCGTGAGCGGAGTTCCCGGCGAGCAGCTCAAGCGCGTCGCCGAAAAATTCGCAAAGGAAAAGCCCTCGACCCTGATCTGGGCCATGGGACAGACCCAGTTCACCGTCGGCACGGCCAACGTCCGCGCGAGCTGCATCGCGTTGCTCGCTACCGGCAATGTCGGTGGGCCCGGCAAGGGCGCCAATATCTTCCGCGGGCACGATAACGTGCAGGGCGCGACCGATGTCGGGCTCGATATCGTCACGCTGCCCTTCTACTACGGCCTGCTCGAAGGCGCTTGGCGCCATTGGGGTCGCGTCTGGGAGGTCGATTACGATTGGCTCCAATCGCGATTCGATTCCAAAAAGATCATGGAGACTCCGGGGATCCCGCTGACCCGCTGGTTCGACGCGGTCCTGCTGCCGAAGGAACAGGTCGATCAGAAAGACAATGTTCGGGCCATGTTCGTGCAGGGACATGCCAGCAACAGCATCACGCGCATTCCCGAATCGGTCAAAGGCTTGCAGAAGCTCGATCTGCTTGTCATCGCCGATCCTCACCCCACGACCTGGGCGTCGCTGGCGGTAAACGGGGGGCGCCGCGACGACACCTACCTTTTGCCGGCGTGCAGTCAGTTCGAGGCCACCGGCTCGCGTGTCGCCTCGAACCGCTCGCTGCAATGGGGCGAGCAGATCGTTGCGCCCGTTTTCGAGTCCAAGGACGATCTCGAAATCATCTATCGCGTCGCCGAGAAGCTCGGCTTTGCCGACCAGATGTTCAAGAACATCAAGGTCGAGAACAAGCATCCCATTGCGGAATATGTGCTGCAGGAAATGAACCGCGGCAGCTGGTCCACCGGCTACTGTGGCCAGTCGCCCGACCGGCTCAAGCTCCATATGGCCAACCAGAAAGACTTCGACCTGGTGACGCTTCGGGCCAACTCGGGTCCGTGCAAGGGCGACTATTACGGCCTGCCTTGGCCGTGCTGGGGCAAGCCCGAATTCAAGCACCCCGGCACGCCGCTCCTGTACAATACAAACCTTCCCGTGAAGGACGGCGGCGGCACCTTCCGCGCGCGTTTTGGGATCGAACGCGTCGTCAAGACCAAGGTCATGGAGAACGGTCAAGAAGTTGAGAAAGAGCAGAAGTTCAATCTTCTAGCCGAAGGCTCCTATTCCAAGGACTCGGAAATCAAGGACGGTTATCCCGAATTCACCCTCGCGCTGCTGAAGAAGTTTCAGTGGGACACCGACCTCACGCCGGAGGAAATGGAGATCATTCAAAAGGTCAATCCGGCCAATCCCGACGCGGTGTCCTGGTCGCTTGATCTCTCCGGCGGCATTCAGCGCGTCGCCATCACCCACGGATGCATTCCCTACGGCAATGGCAAGGCGCGGGCCAATGCGTTCGGCCTGCCCGACCCCATCCCGGTTCATCGCGAGCCGATCTACACGCCGCGGATCGATCTCGTGTCGAAATACCCGACCTTGCCCGACGCCAAGCAGTTCCGGCTGCCGAATATCGGCTTCTCGGTGCAGAAGGCGGCGGTGGACAAGGGCATCGCCAAGGAGTTCCCCCTCATCCTGAGCTCGGGGCGTCTGGTCGAGTATGAGGGCGGTGGCGAGGAGACGCGCTCCAACAAATGGCTCGCCGAGCTTCAGCAGGACATGTTCATTGAGATCAACCCGGGCGATGCCGCCGACCGCGGCATCAAGGACGGCGGCTGGGTCTGGGTCACCGGCGCCGAGAACAGTGCCCGCGCAAAGATGAAGGCTCTGGTGACTGAGCGCGTGGGCAGGGGCGTGGCCTGGATGCCGTTCCATTTCGGCGGCTGGTTCATGGGCGCGGACCTGCGCGACAAATATCCAAAGGGCGCAGACCCAATTGTGCTCGGCGAGAGCGCCAACACCATCACGGCCTACGGCTATGACCCGGCGACCGGAATGCAGGAGGCGAAGGCCACACTCTGTCAGATCAGGGCGGCATAGGGAGGCGAACCATGGCTCGGATGAAATTCCTCTGCGACGCCGACCGCTGCATCGAGTGCAATGCCTGCGTCACGGCCTGCAAGAACGAGAATGAAGTGCCCTGGGGCATGAACCGGCGGCGAGTCGTGACGATCAACGACGGCAAGCCGGGGGAGCGTTCAGTCTCCATGGCCTGCATGCATTGCACCGATGCGCCCTGTCAGGCGGTGTGTCCGGTGAACTGTCTCTACACCACCGCGGACGGAGTCGTGCTGCACTCGAAGGACCTGTGCATAGGATGCGGCTACTGCTTCTACGCCTGCCCGTTCGGTGCACCGCAATATCCCAAGGTCGGCAATTTCGGCTCCCGCGGCAAAATGGACAAATGCACCTATTGCGCGGGGGGGCCGGAGCCGGACGGCTCGAAGGAGGAGTACGAGAAATATGGCGCCAATCGGCTGGCCGAGGGCAAGCTCCCGCTGTGCGCGGAGATGTGCTCGACCAAATCGCTGCTTGCGGGCGATGGCGACATCATCGCTCAGATCTACAAGGATCGAGTGAGCAAGCGCGGCTACGGCTCCGGCGCTTGGGGCTGGCAGACGGCTTATCGCGAGACCATCAAATCGTGACGACTGCATTTGGGAGCTGCAAAATGACGCGAGGAGTTGCGCAGATTCGCTTCATCGCCGCCATGTTGGCCTTCGCGGTCATGTTGGTCCTTGCGGCTCCGGTGGGCGCTCAGCAGCCGGTGAACCCTACTGCAAGCTCGGTGAAGGAAGAGCAGCTCCTCCAGCAGCTCAAGCGCATCCAGGGCCGCGGAACCATTCCCGACACGAAGTCCTACGTGATCGAGCAGCCGGAAGGCCGGGACTGGCGCCATTTCCATGAGGTGACATTGCGCTGGATCGGCGCAGTTTCCATCATCGGCATGCTGGTCGTGCTGGTTGGCTTCTATCTGATCCGTGGCATGGTGCGGCTCGAATCCGGGCGCTCGGGGCGCGTGCTGGTGCGCTTCAACGGCTTCGAGCGCTTGCTGCACTGGATGACGGCAAGCTGCTTCATTGTCCTTGCGATCTCCGGCCTCAACGTCACCTTCGGCAAGGAGTTGTTGCTGCCGTGGATGGGACCGGATGCATTCTCCACCTGGTCGCAGTGGGCGAAATACGCGCACAATTATCTGAGCTTCCCATTCACGATGGGCGTGGTGCTCATCTTCCTCATGTGGCTGCCTGGTAATTTCCCCAACAAGATGGACGTGGAATGGCTCAAGGAGGGTGGCGGCATCGTCGGCCACAAGCATCCGCCTGCCTACCGTTTCAATGCCGGGCAGAAGATGGTGTATTGGCTCCAGGTGCTTGCCGGAGGCGCTCTTGCCGTGAGCGGCTATCTGCTCATGTTCCCGTTCTACGGCACCAACATCGCCGACATGCAGATCGCCGAGATCGTCCATGGTATTGTCGCAGTTCTTTTCGTCGCAATCATGCTCGGGCACATTTATATCGGCACGATCGGCATGGAAGGCGCATTCGAGGCCATGTGGGACGGCACTGTCGATGCGAATTGGGCGAAGGAGCACCACAGCCTGTGGCTCGAGCAGGAAGAGAAGAGCGGCAAAGTCACTACGCCTCCGTCGCAAGGAGCCATGCAGGCCGCGGAATAGCCGTCGTGTCCCGGGCGCGGCGCAGCGTGGCGCATACGACCGCCTATCCAGACTCCTGATCTTATCGGCGCGTCGCGCTGCGCCGCTGAGCCGGGACCGCCACAGACTGTGACGATCCCGGGTCTGCAGCGCACCGTTCCGCTATGCGTCACGCTGCGCCGCGCCCGGGAAACGGGCTATGATGCTCCATGCGCATCATCGGTTTGGCCGGCTGGAGCGGGTCGGGAAAGACCACGCTGCTCACCAAAGTGATCCCGCGCATTGTCGCGCGCGGACTTACTGTCTCGACCATCAAGCACGCTCACCACAGCTTTGATCTCGATCAGCCGGGCAAGGATTCGCACAGCCATCGCCTGGCAGGAGCAACCGAGGTCCTGGTGGGATCGGCCCGGCGCTGGGCCATTGTCCATGAGCTGCGCGGGGAAGCCGAGCCGACGCTCACGGTTCTCCTGCGCAAGGCAAGCCCGGTCGATCTTGTCGTAGTGGAAGGCTACAAAGCCGAGCGCCACCCCAAGCTTGAAGTCTACCGCTCGTCCAATGGCAAGCCTCTGCTGCATCCCGAGGATCCGGCCATTGTCGCGATCGCTTCAGATGTGGCGCTGGCAAATGCGCGCGTGCCGGTCGTGGACTTAAACGACGTCGAGGGGGTGATCGAAATAGTCCTGCGCCATGCCGCGCCCGTCGAGTCCCTGGGCGCAACGATAGGCCCCGCCGGCCAGTTGGCGCGCAAATCGCGTTGACGGGGCCCATGCCGCTTAAAGTCGGGAGGCGGCCATGGATTCGCGATTCGAAGCTACTAGGATAACGACATGACGAAGGAACAGGTTAAAGAGATTCTCGATCGTGTGCTGACGTGGCCACCTGAACGCCAGGAAAATGCGGCACGCATGCTGAGCGAGATGGAAGCGCAGGACAGGAGCCCTTATCGCCTGAACGAAGAGCAGGTAAAAGAGATCGAGCGCATGCGCATGGACTTCACTGCCGGCAGAGAAGGTTATGCAACCGATGAGGAGATGGCCGCGGTTTGGAAAAAGTGCGGCCTATGAAGGTCCGATATCGACGGCGCGCACAGCTCGATATCTCTAATCAGATGGCATGATGGTTACTTGAGATTGCGGGTTGCCTCGCTGCGCTCGACCCGACGGGGCCTCGATTGGCGCGGAAATCGCATTGACAGGTCCCGCCCGGCAGTCTCGGTTCTTTCGGATCAGCGGCTCGCAGTGGCCAACGTGAGCCGCTCGACGGGTTGCTCGCGGATGAACCAGTGGATCAGCGCCGCAAAAATCCCGAGCCCCACCGAGATCCACCACATCATCTGATAATCGCCCTGGATGTCGTAGAGGCGCCCGGCTCCCCAGCCGCCGAGGAAGCTTCCGATCTGATGACTGAGAAACACGATACCCCAGAGCATGGACATGTGGGCCGGTCCGAACATGTAGCCCACCAGTCCGCTGGTCAGCGGAACGGTCCCGAGCCAAAGGAAGCCAAGCGAGCCGGCGAATAGCAGCACGGACGCCCCTGAGAGCGGCAGAGCAAGGAACAGCATGAAGGCGAGAGCACGTAGTGCATAGAGCAGCGTCAGCATGTCCTTGCGCAGGTGATGCCCGCCGAGCCATCCCCAGAGCAGCGAGCCGAAAATATTGAACAGGCCGACAAAGCCGATAGCCCATCCACCCAGCTCGATCGGAGAGATCGGCCGGCCGAAGAACGACAGTCCGACCGAGTGATCAGAGATGTAGGAGGGAAGGTGCAGCCCGATGAATGTCACGTGGAAGCCGCAAACAAAGAAGCCGATCGTGAGCAGCCAGAAGCCTTGCGTGTGGAATGCCTCGCGCAGCGCATTCGTGCTGGTTTGCGGCAACGGTGCACCAGCCGCTCTTGCCGACGCGGGCCGCTTCTCGCGCAGCCCCAAGGCGAGTGGGATCATCGCCAGGGAGACCACAGCAAGCACGAACATGGTGGAATGCCAGTTGTCGAACGCACGTTGCAGGATTGAAGCAAGCGGCACAATCGCGAACTGGCCGAACGAGCCGCCCGCCGTTGCAACACCGAGCGCGGTCGAGCGCCAGGCAACCGGAGTCTGGCGTGCGATCGCCCCGAAAATAGGACCATAGCTCGCCGCGCCTATGCCGATGCCCGCGAGCGCGTTGCCGAGAATGAGCGGCATGCCTTGCGTCGCTGCTGCCATCATGAGCATGCCGGCCACGTAAAGCGCGCTGCCGCCTGCGACAGTGCGTGCGGTGCCAAATCGATCGCCCAGATTGCCCGCGAATGGCGCGAACATGCCCATCAGCAACAAGGAAAGGGCGTTGCTGAACGACCACAACTCGCGGCCAACGTTGAGATCGGCGGCAATCGGCTTCTGAAAAATCCCGAAGCTCTGACGGGCGCCGATTCCAATGGTCAGAATGGTGGCGCCGCAGATGACGGGGATCCAGAAGCTGTGCTGTTGCGACGTCGGATTGGTTTGTGACAAGGGGAGGGCCCGTGTTTCAGTTTGGTTCTTTACCGGATTACCGGGGCGTCTGCGCGCGCTGGCGTGGGTTGACGTTTGGGCACGATCAGCTTCGCGATCAGCACCTGCACGACCTCATTTTCCTGATTGCGCGTTTCGCTGCGCACGCGAATGAGTCCGCGCTCAGGACGCGAGCGCGACGGAGTTATCTCTTCGATTTCACTGAACACGGTGAGCGTGTCGCCCGGGCGCGTGGGTCTTGGCCAGCTCACCTCTCCTCCGGTACCGATGATGCCGCCTCGAAGCGGCAGGCCTGACTCGACGAGAAGCCGCATCGTGATCGCGGCGGTGTGCCATCCGCTGGCCGCCAACCCGCCAAACAGCGTGCCTTTCGCAGCCTCGTCGCTAAGATGAAAGGGCTGGGGATCGAATTGTGCCGCAAAGACCTTGATCTCGTCCGCGTTTACCGTATGCGAGCGGCTCGAAAATCGGCGCCCGACCGCAAGGTCATCCAGAAAAAGCCCGTTCGGCGGGCCTTTGCTGCCGATTTCGCCCATCGCAGTCTCCAGGCTTCGATAAACTTGCATAATGATAGTTACTCGGCTATGTGGTGTCAATGCAGCGCAAGAACTTCGGCCGCATGGCTTGCCCGATTGCACGCAGTCTCGCTCGCGTGGGCGAATGGTGGAGCATGCTCATTCTGCGCGACGCCCTGCATGGGGTGCGGCGGTTCGATGAATTTGAGAGGGGGCTTGGCATCGCTCCCAACATGCTCGCCCGCCGGCTCAACGCGCTGGTTGCAGCCGGCCTCCTGGAGCGGCGGCGCTACAGCGAGCGCCCGCCGCGCTACGAATATGTGCCCACCGCGCGTGGGCGCGATTTTCATCCTGTGCTTGTGTCGTTGCTCGCCTTCGGCAACAAGCATTTTGCGCCGGAAGGTGCGAGCGTGCTGCTGGTCGATACCAGAAGCGGCGCTCCCGTCGATCCGATCCTGGTCGATCGTGATACCGGCCGTCCGATCAAAGAACCGGACTATGCATTCGCGCCCGGGCCTGCCGCGAGCGACCATGTCCGGCGGAGATACGCAGGCGGCAAGCGCGCGCGCAGCCCGGATTGAAGCTTGCGCGAAGCGCGAGCGCAAATCGGGGCTCCATTTCCCGGTCCCGTCGCGCGGTCAGCGAGCTGTCCTCCGGAAACTATGCAGCGTCGGTAACGACCGGCAGACCAGCGGCGCGCCACTCCGGGAGACCATCTTCCAATCGTCGAGCTTTGAACCCCCGCGCCCGCAGAACAGCGACCGCCTCGTAGGAGAGGACGCAATAGGGACCGCGGCAGTATGCAACGATCTCTTGTGCGGGATCGAACTCGGCAAGGCGCTTTTCAAGCTCGCGCAACGGCATGTTTACGGCACCAGGCAGATGGCCCAAGGCAAACTCGTCTTCCGGCCGCACGTCAAGAATCGTGACCTCTCCCGTGCGTGACCGCTGCAAGAGCTCCGCGCGGCTAATTGGCTCCAGGCTATCGCGATTGTGAAAGTAGCTGCGTATGACCCGCTCGACCTCGGCTACGTTGCGCTCGGCAATTCTGCGCAGTGCTGCCATCAGGTCGAGAATGGAGTCGTCAATAAGCCGGTAGTAAACGAATTTTCCCTCTCGCCTGTTCGCCACCAGACCGGCACGACGCATGTGCTGAAGATGCTGCGAGGCATTCGCGATTGATAGCCGGGTGCGATCCGCCAACACCTCGACGCTGCGCTCTCCCTGGGCGAGCTGCTCCAGGAGTTCGAGCCGATGGGCGTGCGCCAGGGATTTGGCGACAGCGGCGAACTGGGCAAACAGCGCAAGCTTGGGATTACGGGTTGACATGCTTGACCTTATCTTATTCAATAAAATGATTGAATGACTGCTTCAATCTCCTAGTTAAATAACACCTAGGACGATCACGGTCATGCGCGACGCCCTGCTCTCATATGAGCAGTATATCCGGCTGGCCGCGTTTTGCGGCGTATTTGCCGTGGCGGCGGTTTGTGAACTTATCGGACCCCGACGAACCCAGACTATCACGCGCGGCTGGCGATGGCCCAATAATCTCGGTCTCGTGGTTGTGGACACGGTCTTGGTCCGCATTCTTTTTCCGACTACGGCTGTCGGTCTCGCCCTCATTGCCAAGGCGCATGGGCTTGGGCTCTTCAACGTGGTGCCACTCCCGGCCTGGATCGGTGTGGTGGCTTCGGTCATCCTCCTCGACCTCGCGATCTACTTTCAACATGTGCTGTTTCACGCCGTGCCGGTGCTGTGGCGGTTACATCGGATGCATCATGCTGATCTCGAAATCGATGTGAGTACCGGTTTGCGGTTCCACCCGGTCGAGATCTTGCTGTCGATGGTCATTAAGCTCGCCGTGGTGATAGCCCTTGGCGCACCAGCGCTGGCCGTGTTGCTCTTCGAGCTACTGCTTAACGCCACCTCGATGTTCAACCACAGCAATGTCCGTATTCCTGAGCGCTTCGACGGCGTGCTGCGCTGGTTCGTCGTTACGCCGGACATGCATCGCGTGCATCACTCGATTCTCGCACGCGAGACCAACAGCAATTTTGGTTTCAACCTGCCCTGGTGGGACCGGTTGTTAGGGACTTACCGGGCACAGCCGACAGCCGGCCATGAAGCCATGACGATCGGGATCGAGCAGTTCCGCGATCCGCGCGAACTCGGGCTTGATCGCATGTTGCTGCAGCCCTTCCGCGGTGATGCCGGCCGCTATCCACTGGGAGAGAGGCAGGTTGGACAATGAGCATGCGCTGCTCATTGCCGCGCGTCGTGCTGACGCTAGTGCTCGCAGCAATGGCGGGGTGGACGGTCATTCACCGCGACCAGATCAATCTGGCGACCCTCGATGCATGGCTCGCTTCGCTTGGCCCGTGGGCACCGATCGGCCACATGATGCTGTTTGCGCTGGGCACCGTCGCTTTCGTTCCGGGTGTCGTCTTCAGCCTTGCCGGCGGAGCCTTGTTCGGTCCTTTCTGGGGCAGCCTTTGGAATCTCGCAGGTGCCACGCTCGGCGCTACCCTTGCATTCCTGGTTGCGCGCTACGTTGCGGGAGAATGGGTCGCACGCAAGGCTGGCGGGCTTCTCAAGCGACTGATTGATGGCGTCGATGCGGAGGGCTGGCGTTTCGTTGCCTTCGTGCGGCTGGTGCCGCTCTTTCCTTTCAATCTGTCGAACTACGCGCTGGGACTCACGGGCATTCCGCTCCGGGACTACGTGATCGCGACGCTCATCTGTATGGCCCCTGGAGCAGTTGCCTATACGTGGCTCGGTCATGCAGGGCGCGGGGCGCTCAGCGGCGAAGCGAGTTCAGTCCGCTATGGCCTTCTTGGGCTCGGCCTGCTTGCCGCCATTGCGGTGTTGCCGCGATTGATCCGCCGGATGCGTGGGTCGTTCGCATGGATCGAAGCAAACGAACTCAAGCGGCGACTCGACCAAGGCGACGCCGTGGCCGTAATTGATGTACGGGGCACCGACGAATTCACAGGACCGCTCGGCCATATTGCAAGCGCGCGCAATATTCCCATCGCCGAGCTCAACAGCCGCATCGCCGAACTAGCCGGGCTTGAGCGCACGCCGATTATTCTAGTTTGCCGGACCGATAAGCGCTCTGCAACGGCCGCGCAGGCGCTGCATGCGGCCGGCTTCACTCAGATCAGTGTTTTGCGACAGGGGATGGAGCAATGGAACGCGGCTGGGTTACCGATTGAAGAGCGCCTTGTTGGCGCCACAGCATAGACGTCCATCTCGTGGCGCTGACCGCATTTTTTGCATCGGTCGGACTCACCTGCATTTCCCTTGTGATAAGCTCGAACTGCTCGGAAAAGCACACGCGAGCCCCATCTGACAAGGAAGGGTCGTGCGTCGGGAAACAAACAGGGAGGAACTCAAATGACAATGAGGCCTGACCCGACCTTCCACGCATCCCCGAAACTTGCGATGGAAGCTCCTCCGGAAAACTGCGCCTACACGCTGATGCTCAGCCCAGACTCCTCGAAGCCAGACGCGCTCGCGGTGATCGACGTGAAGGCGGGCTCGCCTACTTTTAGCCATATCGTCC
>Ga0209526_10002249_pt1 | contig 12989 bp, 14 predicted proteins | sample JacPinW_OM2H0_M1_FD_188566 | JGI IMG/M metagenome (GOLD analysis project Ga0209526, IMG submission 188566) | Forest soil microbial communities from Algoma, Ontario, Canada - Jack Pine, Ontario site 1_JW_OM2H0_M1 (SPAdes) (version 2) | ecosystem: Environmental > Terrestrial > Soil > Boreal... | reverse complement strand
TAATCCTCAACCTCGCGACGGACCGGTTGCGATAACGTTCGAGTTTGAGGTCGACCGGCTGTACAGTCGTGAATTTCTTCGGCTGATGCGAGAGCTGCGCTTGATTCATCTCAGAAATGGGGCATTCGGCTGGCGTCTCGACGAGGAGTTGACTCGCTCCAATACCTACCGAATCGAGCTGATGGTTCCATCTTGGACCGGGTATCTGTTACAGCGTCAACGGCTCACGAAAGCGGAGCAGGAAATCATCAAGAAAGTTTGGCGCTTGCACGTTGGCGAACAGATACCTTTGGAACGCTATTATCTCTGTGTAAACAGGGAATTAGAGGCGCAGCACATGGCGGAGACACCTGCTTCGACCACGCCCACAACTCCGCTCGATCTACGCGTCCAAGAGGTTTCACGAACGTCGTGAAATGACCGGCTCCATCTCACAGGTTTCCCTGGTCTCCTTTTGTGCTTCCCTGTTAACTGTAGGAGGAACGTTAGGAGCAGCGGTGCTGGTTAGCCGAAGCGTCCAAGAAGCAAGAAATGTGGCCAAGGTAAACGCTTCTCCTGTTATCCAGCCTGCGCGGGTCACGGAAGGCTCGAAACTCTTCGCTTTGAATTGTTCCCATTGCCATGCCGATGACGCTACCGGTGATGAAGGTCCCCGATCTCCATGGCCTGACCAAATCCGATGAGCGGATCAGAGCCATCATCACCAGCGGCGTCAAAGGCGAGATGCCGTCGTTCAAGAAGAAGTTGGGCGATGCCGATCTGGCCGCGCTAGTCGGTTCTTACGAAGCCTGAACTGAACGCCGGACCGAGCAGTGGAGTGTTTTGCCTCGCTAGCGGAATAAGTCCGGGCAAGAAATGGTAGTCAACTATGAGGTTATTGAAATGCAAATCGGTCGGGAAGGAAACCAGGGGCACGAGAAAACTATGATGATCCATTCCCGAACAGCGTTAGCCGAACGCTTCTTTTCAGGAAACAGCGCCACCTATGAGCATATAGCCAATATTTCCACACTAGGTCTTGACCGTCGGTGGAAGCGTAAAATCGTTAATAAAATACCGCGAAATCCTGCTCAAATTATGGACCAAGCATGCGGAACTGGCCTGTTGACCTTCAAAATAGCCCAGCGCTTTCCCCTTTGCCGCATCGTGGGCGTCGATTTACAAGGCGAGTACCTCGGCATTGCTAAAAAAAAGGCCGAAGCTCTCCAGCTGACTACTGTCGAATTTATCCATGGCAAAGCTGAGGATGTTGTTTTGGAAGGGGACTTTGATTGTATAACGTCTTGTTACCTTGCCAAATACGCTGATCTGGGTCTTTTAGTCGATCATGCACACGACATGCTTCGCGAAGGAGGAGTATTCATCATGCACGAATTAACCTATCCAACCAGATTAACTTATGCTTTCTTTTGGAATATTCACTTTAAGCTTCTGCAGGTCTACGGAAAATGGAAACACCCTGAGTGGGGTATTGCATTCCATGAACTCCCCATTTGCCTGAAAGAGACCATGTGGATAGATGAATTGATCGAGACCCTAAAGGCAAACAGCTTTTCGGATATTAACATAGAATATCTCGCATTTGCCGCATCAGCCATTGTCTCGGCCAGAAAATAAACATAACCGTAAGCTAAACTAGCTCAAGGCAAATCCATAATGAGCAAAAGCTGGGTTCATTGCTTAGCAAGAGGGCTCTATTGTCGCGCTGTACTTAAATCGTAGACTATGGCCGTTTATTGCACTTAATTCGTGGACTGATTTCGCCCTTGATTTCGTGATGGAAATTGCCGCTAGCGATCCGCGTTTTCGCAGATGCAACGCTTCTTGCCGATGGTCTCCGACGAGAGGAGTTCGCGTCCGAAAGACTGAGGCTGTCTACGATTCAAGTGCAGTTCCGTCCACGAATTAGAGGCGATGGATAAGCTTCCAGTCCACGAATTAAGTGCAGTAACGGTTTCGGCAAGTACGGCGTTATATCTTTCGGTCAGGTACTGACCGAAGGTGGCGTTCTGGCTAGCGAATTTAGGATCATTGTGAAGTAGCCAAAATTGCCAACGTCAGCGGATCAACCTTATCCCGCGGATGCGAACCGACGCTGTAGACCTCAAACCTGTCAGGCCTCAGCTGTTTAAGAAAATATTCGGGAAAAATGCTGCGCGCACTGTTCCCGGTGCATAAGAACACCCCAACTCGACCGGGTATTTCCTGGGGATGTCGGAGGGCGACGCAGTGTGGTCCGGCAGCCGTGTGGCAGCCGCGAGATCAAAGGTCCCTTTCGGCGAGCTTGCGAAACGCGTCGGGAACGGAGCGGGAGATTCCCAATGCGACCGATCCGTATCCAACCGTGTCCCATCCGAAGCGATCGCGGACCGTGTCCACAGCGCGATCGGCGGCCCAGCGCGCCATACCTCTCTTGCTGCCGGGGCGGCGCGACTCATCCGCAAGACCAAGTGGAAGCTCGAGCTGCAGTTCCGGGCGCTCCTCGAGATTCGATACAGAGATCGCCAGGAGCGAGATGGTCTTCTCACACGGATGCTGCGCGAGCACCGTGCGCACCAGTTCTTCGGCGATCTCGGCAAGGATTGCCGTCGTCGAAATCGGCGCGTCGAGCGTTATGGAACGGCTGAACGAGCGCAGGTCGGCGAAGCGAACCCGGACCGTCACCGTTCGGCCGGGCCGGGAATTGGCCCGAAGCCGGCTGCAAATCCTGTCCGCAAGATGGCGCAGTGTCGGTCGGAAAACGCACTCTTCAGCAGGCTTGCTGCCGAGCGCTGACTGTGCGCCCGCCGATCCGGCCCGCCGATGACTCCTGATTTCCCGTGGATCACAATTCCACGCGAGCGCCGCGAGCTTCTCTCCCGCTGCGGGACCAAGCAACTGCGTGAGCGACCGTCCCGGTATTCGCGCCAATTGTCCAATGGTAGACACACCGATGTCGGCCAGCCGCGCCTTAGTGACCGGGCCCACGCCCCACATCAGTTCGACGGGCAGATCGTGAAGGAAGTCCAGTTCGGTACCGGGATCGACAACCACCAGCCCGTCGGGCTTGGCCGCTTGCGAGGCGATTTTCGCCAAGTGCTTGGTGCACGCCACGCCAACTGAGATCGGAAGGCCAAGCTCCGCCCGAACACGGCGCCGGATTGCTCCGGCAATTTCGGCCGGCGGACCAAACAGATGGGTGCAGCCCGCAACGTCGGCGAAGGCCTCATCGATGGAAATCCGCTCAACGAGGGGCGTAAAATCATTAATTACCTTGATGGCCGCATCGCCCAGCCGCTGGTAGTCCTGGAAATGGCCGCCAACAAAAACGAGCTGCGGGCAGAGCTCGCGCGCCCGTCTGCCTGGCATACCCCCGCGGACCCCGTAGGCCCTGGCTTCGTAAGAAGCAGCGAGCACGACTCCGCCACCGACAGCGATAGGCTTGCCGCGCAACGATGGGTCGAGCAACTGCTCGACCGAAGCGTAGAACGTATCCAGGTCCGCATGAAGGATCGTGGCAGGCGTTTCCAGCTGTCCTTCGTTCACAAAGAGCAAACTATATCCTCGGTGTAAATTGAGCGAGCTCATAAATACCGAGCGTCTTTTCAATGGAAGCCACCCTGTCCACCATGCTTTCGAGACCATCTTCGCCAAAAAGCTGGTGTTCCTTCCGGCCTGGACTACATGAAATGGTACTTGCTTGTCGGTTGCCCGATCATGATCGGCGTCGGCACGGTGCTCTTCTTCGTCCTGCCAAAGCATCTTCCATTCCCGTCGATAATAAAAAGGTAGAAAGGAGCTTCAGCGCCGGCCGCATGCCCAACGTCGGCGAAATCGGTTATAGATTTTGTAAGCTAGCTCCACAATCCATACGAACATTTTCAGAACCCGTCACAAGACGGTTATTTAAATGATATCATTCCAGCCAGCCAGAGCCAACGCAAGAGACGATGTCCGTCTGAGGAAAGGTCCTGGCCAGCCATCAAGGTGGCTGCGGCCCCTCGCCAGGCCACACGCGGCGGTTTGTTGTCCGCGGGAGCTAAAGCGCGAGCGCTTGTGCGCAATCGAAGGGTGCGGACCCCATAAAGATCTCGCTCCTACGGAGCCGCTTTTCAACAGCCTGCTAGGCTATTAGGCCCACGATCTTCCGCCGTCAGCCGTGCAGACACCCATAACAAAGCGGACACGTCCTTCTCGAGTGTTTCGAGCGAAGTTGGCCCCCATTTCAGCGAAGCGCGGGCCCATAACCACCCCGAGACTGAATCCTTGAGTAGATGGCCTTTGCTGGCCGATCCAGTTGAGCGCTTCAATGGTGACATCGTTCCATGTTGTGATCGTGAAACCGGCTGTCGCCAGAACGGAACTGGTTTCGTCCTGGGTAAATAAGAAGCTGGTCTCGCTGTTCTCTGCCCACGGCACCGGAAAGTGCAGCTCCAGTTTGGCGTCCGTTGCCAGTACATCATAAAAGGCAAGCTTGCCGCCGGGCTTCAGCACGCGCCTGAACTCACGGTAGACTCGCTCTCGGTCCGGAATATTCATGACTACGTGCTGGGTCCACACCGCGTCGAAACAACTGTCAGGAAAAGGCAGAGCCAAGAGGTCACCGATCTGGTAGCTGACCAGGGTGTTCAAACCGGTTCGTTGCGCCAGCAGCTGGGCTACGGCAACAAACGACGGCGTAAGGTCTACGCCGATAACGCGACAGCCGTAGGTGCTAGCGAGATAGCGCGATGGGCCTCCCAGACCTGATCCGGCGTCAAGTATAGCTGCGCCACCCTCAATGCCCGCAATCTGCGCCAGCTGTTCGGTCGCCGCGAGTCCCATGACGTGAAATTGATCCAAGACAGCAAGCTGCGCAGAGTCGACAGATCCTTCTGGTAGAGAATCCAGGATCGTTGTGACTTTGGAGACCAGGCTGGTGCCGGTTTCGTTCTTTTCGTAATGCTGTCTGATTAAGTTAAATAATTCGTTCATCGTTTTGCTTTCCAGATGATGTAAAATCTGCTGTCTGCGATTTGTGCTGCGTGTTCACCTTTCACTTTTTACCCGGTCCCCGAGGGAGCTGCTTTGCTATCCGCGAAGCGCGGCGCTCGATGACGCTAGATCTTTCCGATCTTCTTGAGCCCTCGTCCGTAGCGTTCGATAGAAGACGATTAGGTGCACAAAACTAAGAGACGGCACAAGGAAACACGGAATCAGAATCCATGGTAAGCTAGCGATTAAAGCGCTGCTCGGATCACCAAAGAACACGCGAATAGAGCCAGGTGCAGACAGTGCACCTAGGCTAACCGCGACCACAAGGTCAGCTAGACCCAGCCCGTTCCAAACGAGAACCGCACTGCGAGCAGTGTCCGGTTGCCTGGCTACCCAGAACGCAAGCGGGAGGGCCGTCGCACCAATCCCAATGTCACCCCAGCCGGCGACAGGCGCGAATGGCGCTGGTAATCGTTTCGCTGCATAGAGTAGAATAAACAGAACGCCAAGAAGTCGGATCGCGTGCAGCGCGATTAACGCAGGTAAGGGCGCTGTTTGCAGCCGGCCTCGTCCAACTGACGAGCCGAATCCGATTACACTAAGAACAGCAACTGGAATCAGTACGGCAGCACCCAGCAGTGGCGTACCGATGTTTCCCGGCGCCCCGATCCAAAGCACTCCGGTGAACCAAAGCGTCATGGCAGCGCCAATTGATATACGTTGTGTCAGTGACGAGCCAAACAACGCAACAAACGTTGCGATCACCACCGTCGCACTTGCGGTGATTCCAACCGCGGAGAGAAGGTCAAATGTCATTTTTCGTTCCCGGATAGTTGTTTTTGTCTTCGAAAAAGAGCCAGGGCGTTAGTCACGCGAGTGCTTCCTGCAAAATACTGCCCGTCATCGCCGAGTCCTTGGCGCCATGGCTCGTCCTCCAATCGGCGTCGTCGAGCGCGAGATGTGGCGTCGCTGCCACGGGCTGTTCTTGCGTCCGGTCGTAGGCTACGGGATCGAATCCTGGTAACATCGGCAACATCATGAAACGGGCGAAGACAGCCAGCCGCGTGCGGAGGCTCTGGCGCGACTGTGGCAATGCCGCGTGACGCCGCGCGATGGTTTCGAAGTGCTCGGCGTCTTTTCCCGTGAGCTCGCATACCGCATTGTTGGGGGCGCCGATCGCGAACGCACCACGGTCATTGTCTTCGAACCAATACCTCAGACCGCTGAGCAGAAAAGGCTGCGCGCCTACCGCTCTGGCGCCCTTGTAGAACAGCCAGAGCGGCGATTTCACATGTCGCACGTTATGACCGACGACGCGGCCGATGATCGTGGCCATTTCGTTAACAGTGAGGAGTTTCGGCCCAGTCGGCCGGTAACTCTTACCGGCGTGGCGTGCGGGATCGAGTAACGCGGCGACCGCAACGCGAGCGATGTCGTCGACCGAGGGCGGCGCGTTACAGCTCTCACCGGCGACCGGCAACGGAAGGACCCCGAGATGTGCAGCGAACGGCATCATTTCCAGATACGGGCTATCAGCAAAGAAGCCAGGAGCGACCACGGTGTGCGCGATGCCCGGAAGCGCCGCGAACATCCGATCGATAAGCCAATGCTGGCGCGACATCAGCGCGGGATGGTTGGGGCCAGCCAGCCATTGCGAAAGCCCAACGATCTGTTCGAGGCCCGTCTCCCGCGCAGCGTCTGCAAATGCCGTCGCACTCTGGATGACGAAGGGATGATACGGCGGGCAGTAATAAGCTCGCTGCACACCGCGCATTGCGTCCGTCAGCTGACCAGGATCGAAAAGGTCTGCGACCACAACCTCAGCGCCGCGACGCTGGAGCAGATCGCTCCGTGTGTCTCGGACACGGACGGCAGCTCGTGCGGGCCAACCCTTGGCCAACAGCTGAGTGACGACGGCGCTACCGGTCCTTCCGGTTGCGCCGATAACGAGAATTTTAGGGTTAGTCATAAGGAAAGAAGCGGAGTAGCATTTTGGTTCTCGGTACGATATCGTACCTCGAAGTAACCAAACTAATGGTACGATATCGTACCGTACGCAAGTGAAAAATGTCGGAAATCAAAAAACCTAACCGTCACTCGCCCTCACCCCGCGTTCAGGCCAAGCACGTCTCCAGCCCCATCCGCGACCGCGTGCTCAACGCGGCGTTTTCCCTGTTTCGTGAACACGGCTTCTCCAGCACCAGCATGCTGGATATTGTCACCCGGGCCCGAATATCGAAACGCGACCTCTACGCCCTATTCAGAAACAAGCACGCAGTATTAGCGGCCTGTATCAGCGAACGTACCGAACGGATGCGGAGACCTTTGGATATAACGACTCCGGTGCCACAGACCCGGGATGCTCTAACCGCGTTACTCGTCGAGTTCGGCATATCCATCTTGAAGACAATGTGCCACCGAGATGCACTGACCGTTTTTCGGCTCGCGATCGCAGAATCCGATCGCGCACCCGAGGTCGCGCGCACCCTCGATAGCAGTGGGCGTGAGGCTAACCTAAAAGCGCTTACCGAGCTGATCAGAAACGCTCAGTCCCACGGATTGATCGTTGCCGGCGACCCAGCTGTTCTGGCAGCTCGCTTTTTTGCCGCGCTCGCGGGAGATCTCCTGATCCGGTTATTAATGCGTGTGCGAGAGGCGCCAACCGAACGAGAAATCGTTGCCCGTGCCCGTGCAGCCGCCGAGACGCTGATGGCCGATCGGTAACAAGGTCCTTCGTTCTCCCGACTTCGGCAGCGTCCTTTTGTGGAGCGCGCCTCGCTTGCGAGGCCGACCTTGAGCGGTTGGCAACATGTGGCGTGGGCTTCGTCGGACAAGCTGTGCTCTAATCCGATCGCACGATGGCGGGACGAAAGCCGATTTGATAATTCTCGCCCGCCGGTCGTTCGAATTTGGGTGAGAGTAACTAGGGTCACGTCCTTAAGGGGCTGTTGCCCGATTGGCATCTCACACAACAAGAGCACAAAGGACACAAGGCTAAAAACTAAAGACGATATTCCACCTATGTCGCGCCGGAAACGACGGGGGCTCTAACTTGGTGGCTGTGGGCTGCGGGTCAGGAATTTCAATAACTGCTTTCGATCATTTACAGACGGTTTCGACAGTCGGAAATTCAGTTTGCCGTTTCAGTCTTTGCGGCCTACAACGTAGAAATTTGCTGTTCTGGGAAAAGCACGACGCAAGCCACGAGGCTGGCGCGAACGATTGGCAAACTCCTCTTGAGCCTTGGCCTTGGCCAGAAACATCAATCCTTCTACGATCGGACGCGGAAGAACGAATTGGCGACACACCCAGCCAGGCTTGCGCCTTTTAGGCATGTCGCGGGGCGTACGCTCGCGTACCGCTGGATGCCGATAGCTGTTTTTGTCAACCTCCTCCGGCCTAAGCTTCGGTCGCTGCGCACGGATCTCGTCTTGCTGTTTACGGGTTAGGGGAAGTCCGACCGATTCTCGCGAGATCGAATTGAACACGCGAGCATAACCTTGAGGCGTGCGCGCCTTCGTTTGCTCGAACCGTTTAGCGCCAAATGGGTCACTACTGGCGACCGCCTGAGCCTTAGCCGCGATCCGGGTTGTTCCCGCGGGTTGTGTAGGCATTGCCACCCTAAAACGTTGCAGGCCTGGTGGCGTGTTCGAGACGGACACAAATCGTGCTTTACCACGAAACCTGGTAGACACACAAGCTTCGAGCAGATTGGCACCAGACACCCCCTCAATTATGCTATTCGGTAGGTCAAGGCGATCGGGAACCGCTGATCGCAACAATCCAAGTGCGATCCTCACGCCGACGGAGACAATAACGCGGCGAGCTCGCATGAAGCCAGGCTCGGCCCGTCTGCGGGTCGACACGGATTGAACGCCTGTCGCCTCAATCTACCGCCCTGCCTTTTGTCGTCGCTGACGGTGTGTAGTCGTGGTAGTCGGCGAGCTTCGGGCGAGGAGCACCAGTCTGCATCGATTTGGCGATAGCCCAGGTCGGTATGCCAAAGTTGAGATTCTGTCCGTGCTCGTCGCTGGCAGTGGCAACTGCAATTAGCCACCATGCTCATCGACGACCGGCGAGCCGGATGATCCGTGGCTGATTGGCGCAGTAATCTGGATGACGCCTTCGTAGATCAATGACGCCGCCTTCTTTGAAGCTGAAATATCCCTGCCGATCACCCATAGGCTGGCCGATTGTGGTCGCCGCGATGCTGTCGTACAAAAGCCAGATCCGCCTTCTCCAAGGCGATGAATAGCCAGGTCACCGAAAAAAATATCGCGTTCAATCGCCGGTTTTTGCCGACAGGATAGCCCAATCGGCCGCTGAAATCACACAACGAAATCCAGTATGAGATGACCCGGTATCTGGAGGTGTACCCCGCCGCGCACTTGGTCGATAGCTCTCACAGTAGGACGGGTTACAGCGACAAACCATTCTAGGCCCGCGACATTCAGCCAATCAGTCTGGGCCAGCACTACGGGAGGCCGATAGATATGCCATTCACCCAATTGACCCCAGAAGAAGAGAAAATCGTCGCACAAGAGCTCGAATCGGTAAACACAAGACGTTCAGGGTGGACAGATACCCATGAGAGCTGCCCTATTTGCGGGCACGTGCCTGTTTACCAGACCGCATCCGGCAGTATCTCCAGAACGCCGTTAAGGGCTGACGATGACGTAAAAAATCGATGCTTGCGACGAACGAACTCACCGATGTTTCAACAACAGGGCGGTCGAAAAACACGTGGTTAGCAGCCGGTTAGCAGCGCGGTAGTCTCATCGTGCTCGAAGATTCTTACGTTATTTTGGCGGACACTGCGACTATGAGGGCATGGAATCGAGGAAGACGTAGAGCGCCGCGATCTTCCCATCGCGAACGATGATCACATCCAAGCCCGTATAGTCGGGCGCCTCGCCGCGCGGGCCAGAGCCCCAAGCCAGGCGACCGGCATTGTGGAGAGCCTGAGGTTCGCCGTGGGGCGTGTAAACGAAGTGTGGGTGCGTCGCGCGAAGGTCTCCGGCAAATTTGTCGAGGGCGGCGTGCCCGACGAAGTTGCCCGGCGGGACGTAGAGCACGCAGTCTTCGGTATAGAGTTCTTCAATGGCGGTGCGACGCCGCGTCGCGTCGCCCTCGCCGAAAACCTCCTGAAGGTTGCGATGAAGCAGTTCATGGATACGGGCATTCACAACACTTCTCCTTAATCTCTTGAATCTGCGGTTCTTGTACCGCTCAAAACGACTTAGCCGTCGAGACTGCTAATTCCTCTGCTTTGGCCAATCCTGCCTCGGCTACTTCTTGGGGACCCAACGTTGGTTCGACAAAGATGTTCACCAAGTCAGTGAGCCCGATAAATCCAAATATGCCGGCGAGCGTTTTGCTTTGCAGATCGTAATCTTCCATTCCCGTACCGGGACCATAGGCGCCCCCGCGCGCATAAATTGCGGCCGCCTTCTTGCCAGTTACCAGGCCTTTGTAACCCGACTGCGGATCAAACGAAAACGTGAGACCCGGCTGAATTAGAACATCGATATAATGCTTAAAGACGTAGGGCACTCCAAAGTTCCACATCGGCAACGAGAAAAGGTATTTGTCAGCCGATTTGAATCGTTCAATTACGTCTATAACAGATTTCCAAGCCTGCGCCTGTCCAGGCGTATGGGCTTGGCCTTGGAGTATCGCGTACTTGGCTTCGATGGTGGCGCCATCGAAACGGGGAAGGCTGGTTGCCCAAAGATCTAATGTTTCAATGGAGTCGTTCGGGCGGCTCTTCTGATACGCGGCCAGGAATGTCCGTGCGACTTGAGTTGATCTGGACCGGTCTTTCCTGGGGGAAGCTTCAATATAAAGAAGTTTAGCCATGATTAGAATTAGTGGTTTAAGCGGAAGTTATTAACGTACCGTTTCCATTGATTATCTTGACGTCAAGGTATTTTTATTCCACCCTGTGGCGCCCCCAGTGATTCCGCGTGTTTGCCAACTTTCTTCAGAAGTTCTTCCAACAATAGCCGTTCCTCGTCGGACAATAGACCGAACACGTCCTCCATCCGCTGCGCATGCCGCGAGAAAATTCGCTGGATCAACGCGTGGCCCGTGCCGGTAAGAGAAACATAGATCACGCGAGCGTCATTGACTGACGGATCCCGACGCACTAGTTTCCGCTTTTCAAGCCGATCCACAGCGGTTGAAATAGACCCGCTAGTCAGCATGATCTTCCGGCCAATCGTGTTGACGGGCAGAGCGCCTTTGTGCAACAGAATCTCCAGTATCTGAAAGTCCGATGAGCAAAGATTGGAATCCGCGATGCTTTTAGCGGCCACTGCTTGAATTGCTCCGTATGCCTTCATCAGAATGAGCCAAATATGAACGCCAGGGCGCGTAGAAGCAGCGGGTTTCGACATGGCTATATCTTGACATCAAGGGATTGTTGAGGCAAGGAATCGGCATCGACTAGAAACGACCCTGCTATGCCCGAGCTGCCGTCCCCTCTGATTGACATTCTTTCGGCTGAATCGTTCGCGGCTGAACATCTGCCGGGCAGCGTTAATATCTGTGTCTATGAGACTGCCTTCATAAGATTCGCGCTGCATTCCCCGACCCGAACACAGCGCTCATTGTGTACGGTCTGAATGACTCGACGCTGGAAGCCGGCATTGCTCTTATAAAATTGGGAGCCGCAGGATACGGTTGGTTAAATAAGTACCACCAATCTTCATTCGATCGGTGGCAAGCAAGCGATCAAAGCCGGGAATATAAGCTCCGGCCTTGTCGGATTTCAGGCTTTTTGCCAGCATCCGGCGAAGCAGCTCAAGAACTGGCTCTGGGAGGTGAGCCAGTTGATCGAATGGCGCCGGCCAGTTCTCAATGGTGTCTTGCTCTCCAACAATTAATTTAATTAAACGCATTAAACGAATTAACGCGCACCAGACAATAGGCTTAGTTCGTCATCGGATGGAAACGAGCCGCCGAGGCAGGGTCTTAGCCCCAGAGGTTTTACTGACAACCCAGGAAATAGACTGCGGTTCTGCTCTCCGGCCTAGTTCTGAGGCACGGAGCCTATAACACGACTTTGTCAGGCTCTCGTTTTGAATTCCGCCCGCAAGGGCTCGATCGCGGGCGCTATGGGTTGGGCTAGCGCTTTTCCGGCGTGGAAGCCGAACCTAAGTCCGATAGAGTAATAAGACTAAAGTTTTTGTTCCGACTAACATGCTCCAGCACGCCAATGACGACCGCATTGTCCCTTTCACCGCTTCGGCGAACGGAGGAAATTAACTAAATGAATCGGTGTCGGTGGCAGAAACGTTTCCTGCTGAGTATGTCATCGCGTGTACAGGAGAGAGCCTGAAAAATCTCGGGTTGGAAACGATTGACGTACAGCAGTTTCACGTCTGGTCGGATGAATGGGTCGATCAGGGGGATTGGTTAGACGCCGTCCAAAAGCTAAAACAACAGGGCAAGATTAAGCATTTTGGCGTCTCGATAAACGACTTTCAGCCCGAGAACGCGATCAAATTAATTGAGACCGGCGTAGTGGATACCGTTCAAGTCATCTATAATATTGACCTAAGCTTCAGGAGAAGTAAAGCATGCCGCGCACCACCCTGCACCGTTCCTACGGCGTTCTCTTAACTTGGTGACCAATGGTGTGTCCGTCTCGGGCGGTCATGTCGCTGGTGACCTGGACATGAAGGTCGACGAAGTAACCGCTTTTCCGGATTCGGCATTTCTCAACGTCCATGACGCTCTTTACCGATGATGCGACATTTTTGACGTTTTCAACCAAGAGAGCGTCGATGTTACGGTCGAGAAGGTCGTGAAGCGATCCTCTTAGGATAAGAACACCGTTAATTGTAATGATAACGCTGGTCTTAGCGACAGCTGAAATCCGGCGCACGTGATTAGGGAGCTAAAGATATCGCTGGCACGGGGGCAATCTGTCCCCAGCTCGATGCTATTTACTCATGGGTAACTGACGGGTAGGCGACCATCCTCCCGGAACCCACGATTCGCCGAGCCGTGGATAGCAACCGAGCGTGCTC
>Ga0209526_10002248_pt1 | contig 12992 bp, 13 predicted proteins | sample JacPinW_OM2H0_M1_FD_188566 | JGI IMG/M metagenome (GOLD analysis project Ga0209526, IMG submission 188566) | Forest soil microbial communities from Algoma, Ontario, Canada - Jack Pine, Ontario site 1_JW_OM2H0_M1 (SPAdes) (version 2) | ecosystem: Environmental > Terrestrial > Soil > Boreal... | reverse complement strand
ACCCCATCGACCTCCAAAGCGCGGACGGACGCCGGTACGCGGATGTCGCTGCCAGCGTGCAGCGCGTGCTGGAGGAGATCCTGGTCGACCTGGCGCTTCGGCTGCAGCGGGAGACCGGGCTCCAGGATCTCTGCCTCGGCGGCGGCGTGGCGCTGAACGGCGTGGCGAACGCGCGGATCCTGCGCGAGTCCGGCTTCCGCAATGTCTACGTCCCTTCCGCGCCAGGAGACGCGGGTTGCGCTCTCGGCGCGGCCCTCCATGCCGATCGGATCCACTTCGCCCGGCCCCACCGCCCGGTGGCCGACCATCCGTACTGGGGCCCTCTCGCCGACAGCGGCGAGCTTTCGCGCGTGGCCGGCGAGGACGGCTTCCAGCCGATGCGGTTGCCCGAGGCGGAGCTCATCTGGCGGGTCGCGGACGAGCTCGCCCGGGGGCGCATCGTGGGCTGGATGCAGGGCGCCTGCGAGCTGGGGCCGCGCGCACTGGGCAACCGGAGCATCCTCGCCGCGCCGCACCAACGCGCGATGCGCGATCGGCTCAACCGCAGCATCAAGTACCGAGAGGAGTTCCGGCCCTTCGCCCCGGCGGTTCCGCTCGAGCACGCGGATCGGTACTTCGAGCTGCCGCCTGGCGGCGCGCGGCTCGCGCGGTTCATGTCCGGTGTCTTCCCGGTCCGTCCCGAGTGGCGCGACAAGCTCGCCGCCGTCACCCACGTCGACGGGACGGCCCGGTTGCAAACCGTCGACCAGGCGATGGCGCCCGCCTTCCACGCGCTGCTCGAAGCGTATGGAGCGCGCACGGGAATCCCCGTCCTGCTCAACACCAGCTTCAACCTGGCGGGCGAGCCCATCGTCAACCGGGCCATCGAGGGGTACTCCACGTTCCGCCGCAGCGGAATCGATCTGCTGGTGGCGGGAGACTCGCTGGTGATGAAGGACCACTCCGCGCAGGCGCTGCCGGAGGTTGCATGATCCGCCGCCGCGGGAGGGTAGCCCGGACGCTGGTCATGCTCGCGAGCGCGGTCCCGACCATCGCCGATGGCGCGCGCGGCGTGTGGCGGAGCGAGTCCGGACGCAAGTGGCTCATGCCGCTGCTCGTCTTCCTCTGCCTGACAGGACTGGTCCTGATCTTGAGCGCCAGCGTGGAGGCTCTGGCGCCGTTTCTCTATGCAATCTTCTGACGCGCTTCTCGCTTGCCCGCGCTGCGCCGGCCCTCTCGTGGCCTTGCGCTGCGACGCGTGCCCTGAGCAGTACGCCGCGCCGGGCGGAATTCCCGCGTTGCGCCTTCCGGCGGATGAGCGCACTGATCGCGTCCGCAACTTCTATGCCCAGGCGCCTTTCCCTGGATACCCGGCCCGGGACAGCCTGTCTGCCCTGCGGGAGCGTGCCTCGCGCAGCGCCTTCGCGCGCAGCCTCGACGCCGCGCTGCCCGGCGACGCTTCAGTCGCGGAGATGGGCTGCGGCACCGGCCAGCTCAGCCTCTTTCTCGCCAGCGCGGACCGCATCGTGGTGGGCGCGGACCTGACGCGCCCGTCTCTAGAGCTGGCGCAAGATGCGGCGGAGCGTCTGGGGGTGGAGGGCGTCCGCTTCGTGGAGACCGATCTCCACGCTCCCGGACTGCGACGCCAAGCGTTCGACGCCGTCATCTGCACCGGCGTTCTCCACCACACTCCCGACCCGCGCGCGTCCTTCGCCGCGGTTGCCGATCTGGTTCGACCGGGTGGCGTGCTGGTGGTTGGCGTCTACAACGCGGTCGCTCGGCTGCCCCTGCGCGCGCGCCGCCTGATCGCGCGACTCACGGGGTACCATTGGGTCCCCGGCGATCCGGTGCTCGCCGAGCGCCAGGGCGAGCCGGCGCGGCGCCGTGCCTGGCTGCGCGATCAGTACCAGCACGTGGAGGAGCACCGGCACACGCTGGGCGAAGTGCGCTCCTGGTTCCGCGCGAGCGGGTTCACGTACCTACGTACGTTCCCCAGCACGCTCTTCGGCGGAGAGACGAACGAGCTCTTCGCGCAGGAGGACGATTGGGCGGTCGAGCGCGCAGTGGCGCAGCTCGCCTGGGTGCGGAGCTTGGGGGGTGAAGGAGGCCTCTTCGTCGCCGTGGGAGCGAAGCCATGTTGACGGCTACCGGGAAGCCATCGCCATCTATCGCGATCCGGCGGATCGGCTCGACGAATCGCCGACCGTGCGCTGAGCCCACCCGGCGAAGGTCCGCGAGAGCTCGTCCAGCACCTCGGAATCGTTCCGCCCGCTCTTCTTGCGCACGTGGAAGGAGTGGTCGGCGTCCTCCACCACGTGCAGCGTCGCCTGCGGCAGCGCCTCGACGATGGGCCGCAGCAGCGCGAGATCGGCCAGATCGTCGCGGGTGCCCTGGAGGAAGAGCATCGGCAGGCGCACGTCGCTCAGGTGCGCAGCCCGCTGCGTCCCAGGCTGGCCGGCGGGATGAAGCGGAAACCCGACGAACGCCAGCCCGCGAACTCCGGCGAGCGCCTCGTGGGCCTGGGCCTGCGACGTCATCCGTCCACCCATCGACTTGCCGCCCGCGAAGAGCGGAAGCCCTTCGAGCGCGGCTGCCTGCACCGCCTCGCGGACGCGCCCGTGCAAGACGGGCGGAGGATCGATTCGCCTCTTCCCGTGTTCCATGTACGGAAACTCGTACCGCAGCGTCGCCACACCCCGGGCGGCGAGGGCATCCGCCAGCGCCTCGAGAAACGGATGCCGCATGCCGGCGCCTGCGCCGTGCGCGAGCACATACAGACAAAAGGAATCGGACGCCCGGCGAAGGATCACTTCAGCTTCCCGGCCAGGAGAGCCAGCGCGCCTTGCAGATCCGGATTCAGCTCGAGGACCGGAGCGAAGGGATCCTCGCGCAGCTTCTTCATTCGCGCCGGAGCCGTCGCGAGCGTGAACTTGCGCGGGTCTAGCTTGCGGTTCACTTCGTTCCAGCGCAGCGGCATGGAGACCGTGGCCCCCGCCACCGGGCGCGCGCTGAACGGGCCGGCGATGGTCTTCCCGTGTCCGTTCTGCAGGTAGTCGAGATAGACCCGGCCCTTCCGCGACGGGATGTGCCGCACGGTGGTCGCGATCTCCGGATGCCGCGACTCCACCGCCCGCGCGATCAGCTCCGCCAGGGTCGTGGACTGCCCGTGAGTGAGCTGCCCGCCGACCGGCAGCAGCACGTGCAGCCCCTTCTGCCCGCTGGTCTTGCAGAAGCTGGGCAGGCCGATCTCCTCGCACAGCTCGTGGACCGCGTTCGCCAGCGTGACCACGTCGGCGAAGGGCGCCGTCTTCGGGTCGAGGTCGATGATGCACCAGTCCGGGTGCTGGGGCCTCGACAGCCGCGAGGACCAGAGGTGCAGCGGAATGGTCCCGAGGTTGATCACGTAGAGCAGCGTATCCACGTCCTCGCAGACGAAGAAGTCGATGTCGCGCCCGCCCTCCTCGCTCCACACTCGCGCCGTGCGGATCCAGGGCGGCACGTAATCGGGAGCGTCCTTCTGGAAGAAGCTCTTGCCGGCGATTCCGTCCGGGTACCGCGTCAGCACCACCGGGCGGTCGCGCAGGTAGGGGAGCAGCCAAGGCGCGATCGCGCGGTAGTACGCGATCAGATCGCCCTTGGTGTGGCCCTCCTCGGGCCAGAAGACCTTCTCCAGGTTGCTGAAAGGCACCTCGCGGGGAGCGAGCGAGACCGGCGGCGCGTCCGGGGAGACGCACTCCCCGGGGACCTTGTCGGGGCGGAAGCGGAGGAACGTCGGCTGGCGCAGCAGACCCTCCTCGGTGATCTCCTTGTACCGGACCTCGACCACCAGCTTCGGCTGCACCCAGGTATGCCCGGATCCGGAGGGAAGCGGTCCGATGCAGGGGGGCTTCGCCAGGCGCAGCGCCTCCATCTCCGCGCCCGCCGAGGTGAGCTCCTTCTCGCTGAACCCGCCCCCCACTTTCCCGGCGTAGACGAGGCCTTCCTCCTTCTGCACCGCGACGTGGACGGACCCGAAGCCGGTCCGCGATCCTTCCGCCTTGGTGAACCCGACCACCGCGAAATCGCCGACGCGGTCGGCGCGGACCTTCTGCCAGTCGCGGAACCGGCCGCTGCGGTACGTGGACTGCGCCCGCTTCGCCACCACCCCCTCGAGGCCCAGCTCGCGCACGCTGGCGTACAAAGCACGGCCCTTGCCTTCGACGTGGTCGACCGCGCGGATCGGCCCCACCGCGGGAACCAGGCGCGAGAGCAGCCTCTTGCGCTCGACCAAGGGCAGCGGCCGGAGATCGAACTCGTCGAACGCGAGCAGATCGAAGAGGAACAGCGTTGCCGGAAGCTCCGCGGCGGCGCGCTCGACGTCGCGGGGCGCGGTGAGCAGGGCCCGCTTCTGCAGCCGTTGGAAGACGGGCCGGCCGGACTCGTCGAGCACGACGATCTCGCCGTCCGCCACGAATCGCTCGGCCGGGAGCGAGAGCAGCGCACGCGCCAGATCCGGAAACACCGCGGTCGAGTCCGCGCCACGGCGGTAGAAGATGCGGGGCCTTGCCCCATCGCGAGAGGCGATGGCGCGAAAGCCGTCGTACTTCAGCTCGAAGATCCAGTCGGGATCGTCGAAGGGATCGCTGCGCGGTTCCGCCAGCATGGGCTGGACGTCTTCGCCGGCGACCTTGCGCTTGGGCGCCTTCAGCCGCTCACACTCCTCTCGAAGCGCCGCTGCCCGCTTGCCGCGCTCGTGCAGATCCTCCACCAGAAGCCCAGAAAGGATGGAGGAGTCGTCGTAGGGCTCCCGAACGCCGCGGCGCACGTGGCCGTCGCCGGTTTCCTTGATCAGCAGCCATTCCTTGCCCGTCTCGCCCTTGATCCGCACCAACGTCCACATTCCCTTCAGCTTGAAGCCTTTGAGCTCGAAGAGGAGCTTGCCCGCCTTCACGCCCTCGCCCGGGTCGCCCACCGGGCGCCACAGCCCCCGGTCCCAGACGATCATCGGCCCGGCGCCGTATTCGCCGTTCGGGATCATGCCTTCGAAGTCCGCGTACTCGACCGGGTGATCCTCGGTCTGCATCGCCAGCCGCTTTTCAGCGGGATCCGGATGCGGACCCCTGGGAACTGCCCAGGACTTCAGGACGCCGTCCCACTCCAGCCGCAGGTCGTAGTGCATGCGCGTAGCACTATGTTTTTGCACGACAAAAACACCAGGACGCGCCGCGCCCGCCCCCATCGGCTCAGGAGTCCGATCGGCCGACCGCTTGCGGCGGTATTCGTCCAGCAATTTGGACATTTCCGCGCGGAGGTTATCATCCACGGCCCATGAGGCCACTCGCGTCGGGGACCATTTCCTTCGGGCTGGTCTCGATCCCGGTGAAGTTGTTCTCCGCCACGGAATCGTCGGCGGCCATCTCCTTCAACATGCTGCACGCCAAGTGCGGCGGGCGCGTGAAGCAGCAGTACATCTGCCCGCGCGACGACAACGCGGTGGTCCCGCGCGAGGAGATGGTGAAGGGTTACGAGTTCGCCAAGGACCGCTACGTCACCTTCACGCCCGAGGAGCTGAAGGCGCTGGAGGAGAAGGCGTCGCAGCAGATCGAGATCGCGGAGTTCGTTCCCAGCGACAAGATCGACCCGGTCTACTTCGACAAGGCGTACTACCTGGGGCCCGAGAAGGGCGCCGACCGCGCCTACCGGCTCCTGGCCGAAGCGATGCGCCGCAGCGGAAAGACCGCGCTGGCCCGCTATGCCGCGCGCGGCAAGCAGTACCTGGTGCAGATCCGGCCGCTGCCCGAAGGCGGCCTGGTGATGCAGAACCTCATGTACGCCGACGAGGTGCGCCCGTTCTCCGAAGTCGGAGTGGAGCCGGCCGAGGTCAAGGACCAGGAGCTGGCGCTGGCGCAGCAGATCATCCAGCAGATCTCCACCGACGAGTTCAAGCCGGAGAAGTACGAAGACGACGTGCGCAAGCGCATCCAGGAACAGATCCAGCGCAAGGTCGAAGGGCAGGAGATCCAGGTCGACGAGCCGGCGAAGCCGCAGACCCAGATCATCGATCTGATGGAGGCGCTGAAAGCGTCGCTGGCCGCCAAGGGACTGGCTGCGGCCAAGGACACCGGCGGGGACGGCGCGGACGAGCGCAAGCCGGCGAAGCGGGCCGCGCGCGAGCCCAAGGCGGAAAAAAAGGCGTCTTCCCGGAAGTAGCCCGTCGTGCGATCTTTGGCCGCGATGGGCGGCTACGGCGCGCGCGAGGTGGCGAAGATGCTCGGCCTCTCGGTGGGCCAGGTGCGCGCGTACGTGCGGGCCGGTTTTCTCGAGCCGACGCGGGGGCCGCGCGGGGAGCTGCGCTTCTCCTTCCAGGACCTGGTGCTGCTCCGCACCGCGCAGGGACTGGTGTCGGCGCGGATCGCCCCGCGGCGGGTGCGCAGCGCGCTGCGCAAGCTGAAGGAGCAACTTCCGGAAGGCAGGCCGCTGCGCGGAGTGCACATTCGCGCGGAAGGCGATCGGATCGTGGTGGGCGACGAGCGCGCGTCCTGGAGCCCGGAATCTGGACAGGTCCTCTTCGACTTCGAGACGAAGGAGCTGGCGCGCAAGGTGGCCCCGCTCCAGCTTCGCGCTCGCGATGGTGACGCCTCGGACTGGTATGAGCGCGCCTGCGACCTCGAGGAGAGCGCCCCCTACGAGGCGCGGGCCGCGTACAGGCGGGCGCTGGAACTGGACCCTTCGCATGCCGACGCGTGGGTGAACCTTGGCCGGCTACTGCACGAAGCGGGGGACCCGCGGGGCGCGGCTCAGCATTATCGAAAGGCGGTCGAGCTGCGCCCCGACAGCGTGGTCGCGCTCTTCAACCTGGGCGTGGCGCTCGAGGATCTCCGCATGCCCGAGGAGGCCATCCTCGCCTACCGGACCGCGCTGGAGGCCGACGCAGCTTGTGCCGACGCCCACTACAACCTGGCCCAGCTCTACCAGGCTCGGGGCGAAGGCCCAGCCGCGCTCCGGCACCTGCGCACGTACCGGAAGCTGGTGCAGGCGTGACCGTGCACGTCGGCACCAGCGGATACAACTACGAAGCCTGGCGCGGGAGCTTCTATCCGGAAGACCTCTCGGCGAAAAAGATGCTCGGGTACTACGCGGAGCACTTCGACACCGTCGAGATCAACTATTCCTTCTACCGGAAGCCGACGCCGAAGATCCTCGAGGGCTGGGCGGCGCAGGTGCCGGACCGGTTCCGGTTCGCGCTCAAGGCGTGGCAGCGGATCACGCACCAGAAGCGGCTCCGCGACTGCGCGGACCTGGTCACGTCCTTTGCCGACGCGGCGCGCTCCCTGGGCCCGCGGCTTGCGCCGGTGCTCTACCAGCTGCCGCCAAACCTCAAGGCGGACATCCCGCTCCTGCGCGACTTCCTCAACCAGCTCCCGCGCGACCTGCGCGCCGCATTCGAGTTCCGTCACGCCAGCTGGTTCACGGACCAGACGTATGCGGCGCTACACGATGCCGGAACAGCGCTGTGCGTCGCGGAGAGCGATGAGCTGGCGACGCCGCCGGTGCGCACCGCGGACTTCGGTTATCTGCGGCTGCGCCGTCTCGACTACGACGCGGCAGCGCTGTCGAAATGGGCAGACTTCGCGAGGACGCATCCGGGCGAGGTGTTCGCCTATTTCAAGCACGAGGACGAAGCGCGCGGTCCAGCCTTCGCCAGGGAGTTCTTGCCGCTCGTGAATCCCCAATCCCCACTGCAGGACCAGAGGTAGAGTTGCGAGTTGGAAAGGGAGTGAACGCAGGTCGATCTGCGCTTCGCTCAACGGGCATTCGCCGAGGTGACCGCTGGCTGGATCTCTCGGCCGCCATGCCAGACGGAAACGAGCTGCCTCGTGTTCCGGACGTCGTCCAGGGGGTTGCCCGACAGCACCAGGAAGTCTGCCCGCTTTCCCGGCTCGAGCGTTCCCCGATCCGTCGCTCCGAGCATCGCGGCGCTCCCGCGTGTCGCGGCGACAAGGACGTCCATCGGCTTGAGGCCGGCCTTCACCATCAGCTCCAGCTCCCGGTGCTCGGCCCAGCCGGGGATGCGAGCCGGGTTTGCACCCGAGTCCGTACCGAAGGCGATCCGCACGCCGGCACCGTGTAGCGTCTTGAGATTCCGCATCCCGTTCGCCAGCGCCGCCCGGAACTTCGGAACGTTCGGATCCGACTTGACTTTGTCGCGATATCCGGGACTGCGGAACTGCTGCAGGGCTTCCGGCGAAAGCGCGCCGGCGAGGAAGGGGTCGTCGAGCATCGCCGGATGGTCCGCGAGCACGAACGCGGACTCGTCAACGGTGAACGTCGCGACATAGTACGTGCCGCGCTTTTTCATCTGCGCAACCAGCTCCTTGTCCACAGGCTGATCGCGGATGCTGTGCGCCAGCGCGTCCACGCCGTCGCGGATCAGTTCTTTCGCATCCGCGAGATAGAAGACGTGCGACGCGACCCGGATGCCGTTGCGGTGCGCCTCTTCGATCGTTGCCTTGAACACGGCGGGGTCCATCTTGGGGAACTTTCCGAAGACGTCATCCACCCAAATCTTGAAGAAGTCCGGCTTGTGGGTGGCTGCTTCGCGCACGTTCGCGACCGCTTCCTCGGCAGTCTTGGGCCGATAGACCTGATCGGGTGCGCTCGGCACCGGCGGCGCCCCGCCGGGAACGCCTACGCCGCGCCCGGCGGTGAACAGCGATGCGCCCGGAAGTGCGCCGCGGCGCTGCTCATCGCGCAGCTCGTACACCAGGTCGCGATTGAGCCCCAGCGTGAGCACGGAAGTGACGCCGTAGCGCTCGTACTGTAACAGCTGCGGTTGCACGTTCTCGCGTGTGTAGGCGTCGGCACGGCTCTGGCCGCCGGCAACGAGACCTACGTGCCCGTGCGCGTTGATGATGCCAGGCATGATGGTGCGGCCGCGGACTTCCACGACCCGCGCTCCTGCCGGGAGTTTCAACCTGGCGGCATCGCCCACCGCCGAGATCCGGTCGCCGTCGATGACCAGCGCCGCGTTCTGCCGCGGCGGCCGTCCGGTTCCATCGATCAGGGTGGCGCCGCGCAAAACGATCACTTCGCCGAAGGCTGCCTGGGAAGCGATGATCGCGAGCGCGACGGGGAGCACCGTTCTCATGACCCGACCTCCGTCTTGGCCGGGCACCGCCGGCCGGACCGTGGGCGGTATAGACCTCACGGACGCGGAGCGCGAGCGTGCGGCCGCCGCTCAATGAAGGTTTATGAGAATACGTGTTCTCAGATGAGTCCGGTCGTCGGCACTTTACTTGCCGCCATTACGAGACAACGAGGCCAGGAGGACGACCTTCGTCGCTCAGACCTGCGGCTGCTCTTGAAACGAACCCACTGCGAGGTCCCTGCCGGCGCCGGCGGTCACGCCGCCGCCTCCATGGCCAGCAGGGCGCGCTTGGCCTCGGGCCCACCGAGATACTCGCCCGTCGTGCCGTCGCTGCGCACCACCCGGTGGCACGGCACGACCAGCGGGAGCGGGTTGTGTGAGCAGGCGCTCGCGGCGGCGCGGACCGCGGACGGCTTCCCCGCCGCCCTGGCCACGGCGGCATAGCTCTGCGTGACGCCATAGGGAATGCGGCGCAGGTGCTCGAGCACCGAGCGACGGAATCCGTGGGCCAGTTGCAGGTCGACCGGTACGTTGAACGCGCGCCGCTTGCCGGCGAAGTATTCGTCCAGCTGGTGGGCCGCTTCGTCCAGCCGGCGCGGGGTGCGCAGGATCCGGGGACTGATGTCGCTGGCCAGGCGCGCCAGTACTGCGTCGTGGTCCTCGCAGCTGAAGGCCACGCGCACCAGCCCTTCGCCGGTCGCAGCGAGCAGCAGCAGCCCGAGCGGACTGTCGACGGTGCGGTAGGACACGTCGAGCAGCCCCTGCTTCTCCGCCAGCGCCGCGAGGCTGCTGTGCAGCCGGCCATCGCTGTCGACGCCGCTGCCGGCGCCGGCAAACGCGTTCGTGAGGCGGTCGATGATCTGCTTGTCGCTCATGTCTTGGCTCCTTTCGAGAAATGCTTGCGGAGGCTTGCGATGCCGTCCGCAGCGCTGCGCCGGGCAGCGGTAGCGCTGGATTCCAGCAGCTCCCCCACCTCGGCGTAGGACAGGTCGGCGAGGTAGCGGTAGATCACGGCTCCGCGCTGCTTGGCCGGCAGGGCGTCCAGCGCGGCTCGGAGGTCGTCGTCCATCGATGACTCTCCGGCCGAGGCCGCGTCGGTGGCGGGGATCTCGGGCAGCTCGCCCGCCGGCTGCGGTCTCCTCGCCGCGCCGCGGAGCTGGTCGATGGCCTTGCGATGCGCGATGGTCACCAGCCAGGCGCGGACGCTGCTTTCCGGCTGCAGCTTCGGATACGCCTCCAGCGCGGACAGGAACGTCTCCGACCAGGCATCCGCCGCGTCCGCCGGGCCCAGCAGCGCGCGGCACACGCGCATCACCACGGGGCCATGCTCGGCCACGATTTCCTCGAACGGTCGCATGGCGGCATCCCGCGAACGAACTGGCTGCCCGGTCTGTGAGGGGCCACGAGAAGACTCCATGAGGTTCGTTCGGGTCATGAGCGCCCAGCCTGTCATCTGGCATCGTGGAAGACGAGGCCCAGCGTGTGGCGGCGCCCGGAACGCAGCACGCTGACGCCGTGACGCATCGGCGCGGCCGACCAGCCACGGCGGGACGGCACCGGCCGGTCGCGAGTGGTGAAGACCAGGCCCTGACCCTGTCCAATGGCGGTGGTGGTCCCGCGGGACTGCGCGCGCAGGCGCTGCTCGACGGCGAGGAACTCACCGCCTGTGTAGTCCACGCCGGGCCGGTCGAGGCCGACGACCACCTGGAGCGGAAACACGAGCTCGCCGTAGAGATCGCGATGCAGCGCGTTCCAGTCGCCCGGCCCGTACCGGAGCAGCAGCGGTGTGGGGCGGGTCTGCCCGGCCAGGTGACATTGTCCGAGCCAGTCGTCCAGGTCGTCCGGCCACGGCGCTGGCTGCCCGAGCCGTCCTGCCCATTCCCTGGCGATCACCACCAGATGTGGCCAGAAGGCCGCGCGCAGCGCTGCGACCAGCTCCGGCAGGGGCCGATCGAAGTATCGGTACTCGCCCTGCCCGAACCGGTGGCGAGCCATGTCGATGGTCGAGCGGAACCGGCCGTCATCGGTGTAGAGGCCGGTGAGCGTGCGGCACTCCGGCGGACTCAACACCGGGCCCGTGAGGGAGCACCCCACGTCATCGAGCACGCCGGAGATCGCCGCCCAGTCCAGCTTGTCGACGCGTCTTGCCACTTCTGCCATGGCGCCGCTCAAAGGCCGGTCTCGCGCACGGTGATGCTGAGCCGGCCGGGAGGAAGGCCGAGCCCGCCGGGAGCCGTGCAGTCGAGGACCTTGGGAACGCCGTGATAGATGCGCCGGTTCGGCCCGCCAAACACGAGCAGATCGCCGGAGCGAAGCTCCAGGTCCGTGAACGGACCCGCGCGCCGGCCGTCGCCCGCGAACCGGAACACGCAGCTGTCGCCGAGACTGACAGTGACCACCGGGGCGTCGCTGGGTTCTTCGCCATCCTGGTGCAAACCGAGGTGCGCGCCGGGCGCGTACAGGTTCACGATCGCCGCATCGGGCGCGTAGCTCGCCGCCTCGGCGCTGTCCGGCCCGTAGGCCTCCGCGACGGCTGCCCGCGCCAGGTCCGCAACTTCCTTCGGCAACGGCTTGACCGGCGCGCCGTCGGTGTCGTCCGCCGTCTTCGAGTAAGCGTACGGCTCCCAGTGCCAACCGAGGCACACGGACTGGACGCTCATCAGATGTCCGCTCGGAACCCGCGGGTGGCGGAGGCCGGCCGGCGGCAACGCCCACCGCCGGAACTGGGCGACCATCGACCGCTGCATCTCGAGGTCGAGCCATCCCGCGACGCGCACCACCCCGGGCAAACACGTCTCGCGGCGGCCATGGCCCGCGTCTTTGCCGGCAGCGGCAGGGCCAAGAAACAGAGCGAGTTGGCGCTCTGCGAAAGCCGGCAGTGGCGGCAGTGCCGTCGACACGCCGCCGAAGCGGCTGCGACCCATCCTGGCGCGCGGCGATGGAGCGATCGGGGTCATGCCTGGACAACGCTGGCCGGACCCTGTTTGTGAGGTCGTGCCTACTGGACGGAGCGACGTCTCGTACTCGGCGAGCGGCGCGGCCGATCAGCGGCCGCCCACGGTCCTCGCGATGAGTTAGTCGTCCTTGTCGGAGTGACCCGCGCGCCTGATCTGGCCGCGGATCTCGCCAGCAGTGTGCAATGGCGTGTGCATGTTGGCGTAGCCGAAGCCAGCCCGGATCATCTGCAGGATGGCCGCTAGATCGCCAGGGGCGATGCCCTGAGCAGCCGGCCCGACCACGTCCGCCGCGACCACGGTCCCCGTGATCGTGCCGGAAGTGGAGGCCGGACAAGGCGGCTTTCCGCCGCCCCCGCAGAAAAAGAAGCTGACGCCGCCGCTCACCCCGCGCTGACCGAAGTGGACGTGCGCGACCAGTGGAGGTGCGGTGAGGTTCTGGTAGGTGAGCTGGAACTCGATACGGGTGTCGTTGTCCAGGACCTGCATTTCGTAGATGGCGCTCCCGGCGGCGAAGATGGCAGGCACCTCCTGCGTGCCAACCAATTCTGCGCGGAAGCGCGTACCCTCGTCAGCCGCGGCGGCGAACGCGATGCAAAGCAATAGTGCCGTGTAACGAAGCGCTCTCATGGGATTCTCCTTCGCGTGTGGGCTACTACAAATTTTCCCTGCTTTTCGTCCCTGCCTCTTGCTGGACGTCGGCTCAGGCAATGAAACGACGCGGCGAGCCTCCTCCGTTCGAGGTGGGTGCTGGTGGCGAACCTTGACGCGCTAGAGCCGGACTGTTGCGGCCGTTCGACGGCGAGTACGAAGGAAGGGCGCCCATTGTTCCGCGCCTCCGGGTTGAAACATTCCGTCGAGTCGGGATGCGTAGCTGCTCGCGGAGGCGCAAGACCATCGTCTTACTTCCGGCGCGGCTTCACTCGTGCGGC
>Ga0209526_10002247_pt1 | contig 12992 bp, 14 predicted proteins | sample JacPinW_OM2H0_M1_FD_188566 | JGI IMG/M metagenome (GOLD analysis project Ga0209526, IMG submission 188566) | Forest soil microbial communities from Algoma, Ontario, Canada - Jack Pine, Ontario site 1_JW_OM2H0_M1 (SPAdes) (version 2) | ecosystem: Environmental > Terrestrial > Soil > Boreal... | reverse complement strand
CCACTTTTGCAGCGGCTCGCGCGGCATCTCGACGTTCGAACGTGAGCTGAGATACCGGTACCGGGCGGCTGAATAAATACCCCTGTGCCAATTGGCAGCCGGCACCGCGCAGAAGCGCAAACTGCTCCGCCGTCTCGACGCCCTCCGCGGTCGTTTCGATGTCGAGATTTCGCGCCAGGCCGGCAATCGCACATACGATGGCCACGCTGTCGGTGTGGCTCGGCATGCTCTGGATGAAAGACTTGTCGATCTTGATCTTGTCGATCGGAAAGATTTGCAGATACCGCATGGACGAGTATCCGATCCCGAAGTCGTCGAGAACAATCGATGCACCCAGGTTCCTGAGCTCGTGCAGAACAGCGAGGTTTTCCTCGTTCTTCTCGATCAGATCGACGCCTTCGGCCGCGCCGTCATCGATCATCGGAATGGCGCCCTCGGCGACCTCCTCCGCGGGCTGGAAGCAGAGCCGCAGACGGCCGCGCCATGCGTCCCGCAGGGCCACCAGCGCTGTTCCCGCACCGAGCACCATGGCGACGTGGCCGTCATGCCCGCACGCATGCATGACACCGTCGACCTCCGAGCGGACCACGCGCTTGTCATCCCGCTCCTCGACGGGAAGCGCATCCATGTCGGCCCGGAGCATGAGCATGGGTCCGTCACCGGCACCTTCTAGGTCGGCGATGACGCCGGTGCCGCCCAACCCGGTGCGCACCTGAAAGCCAAGCTCTTCGCAGCGGGATGCGGCCATGTCCGCAGTGCGCTGCTCCTCGTGCGACAGCTCGGGGTGGCGGTGTAGCTCGCGGCGTGTCGCAACGGTTGCGTCAAGCGTCCGCTTCACCTCAGTGCGGGAGCGCTCCTCCAGGTCGGTCGCGGAAGTGCTCACGACGCCGGCATCACGGGATCCGCCCGTCGATGCGCAGGGCCACCGCTTGGAGCGCGCCGTTGTTGATCACACGCGTGGCGCCCGCGGCCAGGGCGCGGCGGCGCAGAACCCGCTCACCGTGATGACAGAACCCTGCGATGGACAGGTCGGGACGCTGCTCCCGGAGACGGGCAATCAGGTCGAGCCTCTCGTCGGCCCGGGTGTTGAGATCGACGAATACGGCGTCGACGTCGGGCACGGCGTCGCCGATCACCAGCGCGCACGTCCCTCCGACACGCCTCATGGCGACCTGCAGCTGGCTGGCGAACATGAGGTCGTCGCTCACCAGGGCCACCGTACGTGGCTTTGGCATGAACTCATCATAGGTGTGCGGGAGGGCGCGAGATCACGCCAGACTGCGCTCAGAGACAAGCCCGCAGCGGGAGACCCTGTCATGCAGATCAATACCGTCGGCATCGTCGGCGCCGGGCTCATGGGCTCCGGCATCGCCGAGATTTGTGCGCGTCAAGGGTTGCGCACCCTGGTGGCCGAGGCCGACGAGGAGCAGCTCGCGGCTGGTCGCCGGCGCGTCGCGGCCTCGCTGCATCGGGCCCGCGAACGCGGCAAGCTCAGCGAGGAGGAGGTGGACCAGATCCTCCACGACCTTCGGTTCACGATCGACCTCGACGAGTTCGCGGAGTGCGACATCTGCATCGAGGCGATCGTCGAGCACCTGCCCGCCAAGACCGAGCTCTTCGCCCGGCTCGACCGCATCGCGCCCCGGCACGCGATCCTGGCCACCAACACGTCGTCGCTGCCGATCATCGAGATCGCGCGCGTCACCTCGCGACCCGAACGCGTCATCGGCACGCACTTCTTCAACCCGGCGCCGGTGATGAAGCTCCTGGAAGTCGTGCGCAGCATCGCCACCAGCGATGAGACCCTCGATGAGACCCGCCGGTTCGGCGAGCTGCTGGGCAAGCACATCATCATCGCGCAAGACCGCGGCGGCTTCATCGTCAACCTGCTGCTCATCCCGTTCCTGACACACGCGGTGCGGCTGTATGAGTCCGGCTTTGCCACTCGCGAGGACATCGACGAAGGCATGCGTCTCGGCTGCGGACATCCGATGGGACCGCTCGAGCTGCTCGACTACATCGGCCTCGACACCGCGCTCTTCGTCTGCGACTCACTCTATGAGGAGTACGCCAACGCTGACTACGCGCCGCCGCCGCTCCTGCGCCGCATGGTCGCGGCGGGGTATCTCGGGCGCAAGAGCGGCCGCGGGTTCTACGAGTACGAGAGTTCTCCGGCGGACTGAGGCGCGCTGCTCAGCCTCAGTTGGGGCGCTCGCCCGTGACCGGCGGTGGCGCCTGGCGCTCCATCACGTGCAGGTTGACGCCGGCGAGCCGCACTCCTTCGTGCCAGAACTCCGCGGTGTAGGTGCCCGGTTCGCCGAACATCGGCTGCAGGATCGTGACCGTGGAGATGCTCACCTCCTGACCCGGCTCGAGCTGGGCGCCCTGGGACTGGAACTGAAGGTTGGCGGTGGGGATCACGAGCTTGGCGTCGGCGTCCACAAAGCGGAGCTCGACCTGCCGTGTCTGGCCGACGTCGCCGGAGCCGAAACGAAAGCCCGCCACCACCGCAAATGCAGCCTGGCCCGGGAGTTGGGGCAGGGCCAGCGTGCTGAAGCCACCACCCAGGACGTAGGCCTTACCGTCCGGCGGCACGACGGCGCTGTCGGCGAAGAAGGCGAAAGAAAGCTCCATCGGCGGCTAGCTTGGCACCATTGGCGAGATGGCTGACCCGTCGCCGCACCGCAACCTCCACGTGTTCGTGTGCACGACCGTCGGCCGGCATCACTGCGGAGGCCAAGGCTCGGAGCACATCCTGCAGCGGCTTCGCGACGAGGTGGAACGCCGAGACTTGCATTGGGTGCGCACCACGCGCATGGGCTGCAACCAGCAGCACCACCAGGGCCCGATCGTGATCGTCTATCCCGACGGCGTGTGGTACGGACGCCTCCGGGTGGAGGACATCGACGAAATCATCGAGGAGCACTTCGTAGGCGGGCGTCCGGTGGAACGCCTCCGCATCGTCCCCGACGGGCCGTGGGCGGCAACCGCACTCACGTAACGGTCGCAACCCGGCGAGAACGCGCGTAGTACTGTGGAGTGGTCACAACAGGAGGACTCACCTATGGGATATCCCCGTGGTTTCGTTCACGGCGCGGTCATCGGCACCGTGATCGGGCTGTGCATCGCACCTCAGACCGGTGACCGCACTCGTGCCCAGTTGCGCCAGGGCGTGAAAGCGGCTCGCGAAGGCGCCGAAGTCACTGCCCGCGCCCTGAAGCGCGTCGCGCCCGTCGCGTCCTACGCCGTCGAACGCGTGCGTCACCACTCCGATAGCGAGTCCAGCGTCGCCCACGGCAACGGCACCGGCACGGTGGGAGTGTCACCCTCAGTCTGACCCTGACCCTGGTCTGGGACGGGATGGACACATGTCCGCTCTTCTCAGACAGTCCTTGTCCGCTACGGGATGGCAGGCTCCGCTTCCGACAGGTCGCCGAGTGCGCAGAGCGCAGCCAGTGTTCCGGCAATTAGGTGGAAGATGTTCACTGCGGCAGGGAAGTGCAGCGTGACGACGCTCCGCGTGCCTGCGTCATCGTCGTTGATCGCGAAGCCGACGATCGCGAGCAGCAAGAGTAGAGCGGCGACGCCGAGAACTGTGGTGCGCGCTACGCGCTCTTTCGCGAACCAACCCGCGTAGACGAGCGCCGCGCCGATCACGAGGTGCACGACATCGTGCAGATAGGTCAGATGTAGCGCGACGCCGTCGAAGTTACCGCCGGCCTGGCCGCCCGTGACACGTCCCGCATCACCCGTGAAAAAACCCGCGAAGCCGACGATGAGGAAGACGACGGCGGCGAGTTGCGCATACGCCCTGGCCATTACGAGGGAGACCGTAGCAACCTGGCCGCGGCTCAGGGCAGGCGGCGTGCCGCCACGGCGGTGACGTTGTCCCTGCTGCCGGCGTCGAGCGCGGCTTGGCACATGCGGTCGAGCGCCGCCTGCAGCGGACCGGAGTCGGTCAGCAGCTCAGCGATCATCTCGTCGGTCAGCGGTTCCCAGACGCCGTCGGAGACCAGCAGCAGTGCGTCGCCGGGCTCGAGGGTGAGGTGGAACACGTCCGCCTCCACGGGGTCGCCCATCACCGCGCGCGTGATGATGTTGCGTCGCGGGTGGTGGCGACCCTCGTTGGCGTCGAGAAGCCCCTCGCGCATCTGCTCCCCGACCCAGGAATGGTCCTGACTGATTGGCTCCGCGTTCCCGCGGTGAACGAGATACGCGCGGCTGTCGCCGATATTTCCGACGGTTGCGGTCCCGGACGGCGACACCACAGCGAGCACCAAGGTCGTCCCAGGATTGCCGCCGATCTCGTCTCGGACGGCGGCCACGCCCTGGCTGGCACGGGCGGCTGCCGCAGCGATTGCCTGCTCCGGTGACTCGTCGACGCCGGCTTCAGCGAGGGACGCCGCGGCCGCGACCACCGCTGCTTCCGCGGACTCCCTGCCCCCGACGTGGCCACCCATCCCGTCGGCCAGGATCAGCGCTGTATCGCCGCCGGGGAGAGTGATCGCGTCCCACGCGTCCTGGTTCTCCGTTCGCACCGTGCCACGGTCGGTGGCTCCGGCCGCCTCGATCAAACTTCCTCGGCCGCGGGATGGCCCAGCAGCAGGCGGACGACATCATCGGCGACGCTGACCGGGTCGAGGCACTGGATCACGTGCATGCCGAGCTTCGCTGCGGCCTCGACATTGCAGGCGAGATCATCGACGAACAAACAGCGGTCGGGTTGTACCTGAAGCCGCTCACACGTGAGCTGGTAGATGCGCGGGTCAGGCTTGCGCAGACCGACGCGCGATGAGTCAACCACGACATCGAAGAGCTCCTCTACGGGGATGAGGCCGCGCCACATTGCGTCACCATCACGCGAGATGTTGGTGAGCAGTGCGGTGCGGTATCCGGCGTTCTTGACCTGACGCACCGCGTCGGCCATTGCGCTGCTTGCGACCATCCCACGACCGAAGATGATCTTCTGCGCCACGCGCGCATCGATCGGATCGTTGCCGGCCTCGGCATAGCGCTTGCACATGCGATCGAAGAACTCGTCATCCGAGATCTTGCCCGTCTCCAGCAGGTGCAGATCGTGTGCACCGGTTGGCAAATGGTAATGATCGCGGAAATCGTTGAGGAAGAAGGCAACAAGATTCAGGTAGATCGGATCTATGTCGTGTCGATCGCGGAACAGCGGCTCGGTCATCACGCCGCCCAGATCGAAGATTGCGGCGTCGAATTTACGGTCGCTGACGGTGGATCGCGCGGGGGATGCAGTCTCTGTCATCACCTTCCATTGTGACGTGCAGGCGCGAAGTGAGGACTCCTTGCGCCCGGCCTAGTCGTCCTCAGCGTGCGCTTCCACGCCGCCCTGGATGACACTGCGCAGCGCGCGCAACATCTCCGCCGGAACGGTGTCCTTCACCACGTACCCGACGGCTCCGGACTTCAGCGCCTCCACCATTCGCTCGTGGCCGCCGAAGGACGTGAGCATCACCACGCGAATCGAGGGATGTGTCTCCACCAGCCGCCGTGTGGCTTCAATACCGCCCATGCCGGGCATGGAGAGGTCCATCAGCACCAGGTCCGGCTCCGTCTCAGCGACCATCGCGATGGCCTCTTCCCCACTCGCCGCCGTCCCCACGACTTCGAGGTCGGGCTCGTTGGAGAGAAATGTCGAAAGGCCCTTGCGCACCACCGGGTGATCGTCGACAACCAGGATTTTCGCGCGCGCCTCTGTCATTCGCTCCCGCTAATCTACTATTCGGTCGGGACGACCAGTGTGACGCGCGTTCCTTTGCCCCGTGCAGAGTCGATCTCGAGCGAGCCGCCCACCTCCTCCGCCAGCTCGACGATGGCGCTCGTGCCGACATGGCCTTCGGCGCGACGCCGATTCACATCTTCGGCGGAGAACCCCTTGCCGTCGTCGACGATGCTCAGAACCGCGTTTCCGCCGTCCTCCTTGAGGACGACGCTCACGTGCTTCGCCTCCGCGTGCGCGGAAACGTTGCGCAGGACCTCCTGAGCGACGCGGAAGATAAGGCTGGCGCGGTCCTCGCGCAGGCGCATGTTGCTCGGCAGCTCCAGGCGGGTCTTGGTTCCGGCGCTCTTCAGCGTTTGCAGTATCTCGAGCAGCGCCGCGTGCAGCCCCTCGCGACGCAGCGTCGGTGGAGCGATCTCGATGATCAGCGTGCGCAGATCCTTCATCGCGAGGCGCGTCTCCTCGGCGGATCGCTCGAGCACGCCGAGGAGCTCGGACTCGCCGTCGGTGCCGGTCTCGTGCTTCATTTTCGTGGCCGTGGCCATGAGCGAAAAGGCCATGCCGGCGAGGTTCTGAACAACGCCGTCGTGCAGGTCGCGCGCGATGCGGCGGCGCTCCGACTCCGACGCATCGACCGCCTTCTGGAGGAGACCCTCTCGCTCCTTCTGATATGCCGCGCGCGCCTCTTCATACGTGTGCACTCGGCGGGCGAACACGATCAGGAAGCCGTGGAGCAGGATCACCGGGACGAGGAGGGCCGTGAAGCCGAGCGCTCCGGCCTGCTGGTGCATGACGACAAACGTGAAGGCGGCGATGCCGTATCCCACGCTGTACGGCAGTAGCGAGAGCTCCCCGCGCAGGATGGGACGGAGCGCTGTTCCGGGGCTCGCGAGCTTCAGCACCAGGGCCAGGGACACGTTGTTGACCATGTACTGCGCGATTCCGGCGCTCAGGCCTCCGAGCACCTCAGCGGTGATCGAACCCTTGCCGAACTCCGCGACAGCGCTGAAGACCGCCCAGGCCGCCAGATTTGCCAGCGCGATGTTGGAGAAGTTGAAGGCCATACGGAACCAGCCATTCCTGGTTCGCAGGCCGACGCCGACGGTCTCCGCAAGGGCCGCCGTGACGGCGCCGACAGGTCCTAGGACAACGGACAGCCCGAGGTGCAGGAAGACCCCCGGCGACCATGACGATTGCACCGGCAGGCTTCGCACCGCGAAGCGCGCCATCAGGAACGTCGTAAGCCCCCCGGCCGCCAGGGTCACCGCGTCGGTCGGCGCGCGAACCAGGAGGACGCTGGCCACCACTGCGCCGGCGCTCGCGACGGCGACGAAGGCAACCAGCGGCCACGTGTAGCGGACCGGTCCGAGCGACGTACGCGGTGGCATGACCCGCACGCGGCGGATCGCCAGAGCCGTCCTCAGCAGACGCGAAAGCGATTGCGGTACCGCCCCCGGCACCTCGACGAGATCCTGCGCCACGCGATTGATCGTATCGGCAGATTGCGCCGCACCCCTCGCCTGTGACAGGATCGTCGGGTCGCTCAAAGAGGTGTCACTAACCATTCAATCAGAGCGAAACTCCTTATCGCGCCGGTTGCAACGGAAATCGTCCGGCGGTGTAAAGAGTTGTGAGCGCAGGTTCACGCGGGTCCCACGAAGGGCGTGCAGAAAGTCCACAGTCTTAAGACGTACCCTTAAGACGCGACCAAGGCATGGAACGCCCTGGCCGCCCACATACGGAGGACCTGAAATGGTTAGTTGGGGCGACAGCCACAGCTGGGGCTGATTCCGCTGACCATCCACCGTCACCCTAGACGGCGGATGTAACGAGACGTCGAGTGATGTGGTCGCGTGTGTGTAACACCTCGCGATCCTTCACGGGGGCGGCTCGGTGCACGGGCCGGCACCATCGAGCCTGAGGTGTGCGGTCGAAGCGACTAGCATGCGCGAGTCGTTGTTTGGCTGCGCCTGAGGGATTTGATGACTGGCGGCCCTGCTGAATCGAGGCATGCGCGCGATGACAGCATCCGGGTGCATCGAGCCGCGCGTTTCCTCGTGGCCGCAGGAGTGTCGTTTTACGGCGACTGGCTGACCACCGTATCGCTGGTCGTGCTGCTGTACCGGATAACCGGCTCGGTGACCGCGCCGGCGCTCTACATTCTTGCCCGGGTTGCACCCCGGGTCTTGGGCCCGACACCTGGCGGCGTGCTCACAGATCGCTTTGGACCCGCGCGGGTCGCGGCTGTCTGCGCCTTCCTCCAGGCGGGCTTCACCGTCCTCATCGTCGTCTTCGCGTACTCAGGAGTCGTGTGGGCGGTCTATCTGATGGTCGCCGGCAGCCAGTTCCTCAACGCGGTTTCGCAGCCGGCCTACGGGGCGCTGCTACCGCGGGTCACAAGCGAGCGCCACCTCGGCCGCGTGAACGGGATCTACAGCGGCCTCTTTTCTTCGAGCGTGTTGATCAGCCCGGCATTGGGCGCCCTGCTGCTCGGCCGCGTCGCACCGGAAACGCTCATCGCGGCCGACGCCGTCACGTTCCTTGTGGCCGGAGTGATCCTGCTCACGCTCATATCCGCCACTCCGCCAATCGGCAGCAGGTCGACCGAGTCCAAGGCCGTGGCGCTGCCTTTGGTCATGCGCGATCCCGTGCTCCGAGCATTCGCCGCCGCCAGTCTGGCCAACCCGGCTGTCGTTACTGCGCTGCAGGCCGTACTCGTGGTGGCGGCGTCGCAGCGGTTCGGCCACGACACCGATGTCGGCTGGCTCTACGCGGCGGTCGGCGCCGGCGGATTGGTGGGCAGTCTGTCCTTCATTCGGCGCACCCCCCGCCGCGTGGGGCGAACCGCGATCGTGCTGGCCAGCTTCCTCGAGTTGACTCCACTGGCTGTGTTCGTTGTGGCCCCGAACCTCGTCCTCGCGGCCGCTCTTCTGTTCCTCAGCTCGCTCGGCGGAATCCTGTACCAGGTGCGCGGTTCCATCGGGCTCCAGCAGAGAGTGCCGACTCACCTGCTTGGCAGGGTGACGGGAGTCATGCGCTCTGCGCTCTACATCGGGATGCTCGTTGGGGCGATCAGCGCGGCCATCCTGGTCCAGCCGCTGGGGTGGCAGGCCACCGTGCTGATCATGGCCGTCGCAGCGCTCACCTTTCTCGTCGCCGCTTCGCTCATCAGTCCGAAGCGTCGAACGGTGCATCCCGCAGAGTTGATCCCCGACTAGGCCTGCGACAACCCGAGTACACGCGGCGCATCATGGGTCTAACCCGACATGCAGGTCTTACACAGGGTTCGACCGCCCCCTCGTTGCAGCGGTACCTCATAGCCGTTTCGTGAGCCGCCGGCCAGTCGGTGGTGCACGACCACAACGCATGGGAGACCTGAAATGGCTGACAACTTAGCTACCGCGCCGCCCGCTGCAGCGAGTGGCATTGCCGACCCGGCTCCGCTGGGGCTGGGGGCGTTCGCCCTGACAACATTCCTCCTCAGCGCGGCCAACGCTGGGTGGGCGCCCCACGGTGGCGACGACATCGCCTGGATCGGCCCAGCCTTCTTCTATGGAGGGCTCGCACAGTTCGCCGCGGGCATGTGGGAGTTCAAGAACCGCAACGTATTCGGAGCCACCGCCTTCTCGACGTACGGTGCGTTCTGGCTCTCCTTGGCATTCATTCTCGTGACGCAGGCCGGCCACGTTAAGGCAGCCACCGACGTTCTGGACAACGTCGGCTGGTTCCTGCTCGCGTTCGCCATCTTCAACACATACATGCTGCTCTGGAGCAGCCGGGTCAGCGTCGCGGTTTTCATGGTGTTCCTCACCCTCGAGGTGACCGAGATCCTGCTGTTCCTCGGGTTCTTCTCGCACCCGACCGGCACCGGTTTCAATCTCATCAACCTCGGCGGCCTCGCCGGCCTGGTCACTGCGCTGGTGGCCTGGTACGCCTCGTCGGCGGGTGTCGTCAACGGAATGGCCAAGCGGATCGTCGTCCCCGTTGGGAAGCCGTTCTGGGCATAGCGAAACACTAGAGTCACGGGCCTAGCGGCTCGGGAGGATTGGCCATGACGACAGATGTGACCGCGCAGAACATCGACACGCTGTTCCTCGAACAGCGGCGTTATCCGCCGCCTCCCGAGTTCGCCGCCCAGGCGAACGCGCAGCCTGAGATATACGAGCGTGGCAAGGACCTGGAGGGGTTCTGGGCCGGCGAAGCCCGGCAGCGCATCAGTTGGTACACGCCCTTCGAGACCACCCTCGAGTGGAAGCCGCCCTACGCGAAGTGGTTTCTCGGCGGCAAGCTCAACGCCGCCTACAACTGCGTCGACCGCCACGTCGAGCAGGGCCGCGGCGACAACGTTGCTTACTACTGGGAGGGCGAGCCAGAGAACGACCGGCGCGCCATCACCTTCGCCGAGCTGCAAGGTGAAGTGGTGCGCTTCGCCAATGTGCTGAAAGGCCTTGGCATCGGCAAGGGCACACCCGTCGGCATTTACATGGGGATGATCCCCGAGCTCCCGGTGGCGATGCTCGCGTGCGCACGCATCGGCGCGCCGTTCACCGTGGTCTTCGGCGGCTTCAGCGCGGAGGCGGTCTCCGGCCGTCTCAACGACATGGGATGCGAGCTGCTGATCACGCAGGACGAGGGCTGGCGGCGCGGCTCACGGGTCCCGCTCAAAGCCAACTGCGACGCCGCGATGGACCTGGCGCCCAACGTGAAGAGGTGCCTGGTCGTACGCCGAACCGGTGGTGACATCGCCATGCAGGCGGGTCGCGATGTCTGGCTGCACGACGCTGCCCGCGACGCGTCGAGCGAACCGGGGTCGTGTCCGCCTGAGCAGATGGACTCCGAGGATCTCCTCTATCTCCTGTACACCAGCGGGACCACCGCCAAGCCAAAGGGCATCGTGCACACCACCGCCGGCTACCTGGTCGGCGTATCGACCACGCACCACTACATCTTCGACGTGAAACCCGAATCCGTGTACTGGTGCGCAGCCGACATCGGGTGGGTCACAGGCCACAGCTACATCGTCTTCGGGCCGCTGTGCAACGGCACCACCAGCGTGATCTATGAAGGTACGCCCGACTTCCCGGACAAGGACCGCTGGTGGAGCATCGTCGAGCGCTACAAGGTCGACATCCTGTACACGGCGCCCACCGCCATCCGGACCCACATGAAGTGGGGGCCCGAGTACGCGCAGAAGCACGATCTCAGCTCGCTGCGCTTGCTGGGGACGGTGGGCGAGCCGATCAATCCGGAAGCGTGGGTCTGGTATCGGGACAACATCGGCGGTGGACGCACCCCGGTTGTCGACACGTGGTGGCAGACCGAGACCGGCATGATCCTGATCACGCCGCTTCCGGGCATCACCACGTTGAAGCCAGGTTCGGCGACCAAACCGTTTCCCGGCGTCGATGCCGCGGTGTACGACGAAGCGGGCAACGAAGTGGGCCCCGGCGGGGGCGGCTATCTGGTGCTGCGCAAGCCGTGGCCGGCGATGCTGCGCGGCATCCATCGTGACCACGAGCGATACCTGCAGACCTACTGGAGCAAGTACAAAGACGTGTACTTCGTCGGCGACGGTGCGCGCATCGACGAGGACGGCGACTTCTGGCTGCTGGGACGGGTCGACGATGTCATGAATGTGTCGGCGCACCGTATCTCGACAATCGAGGTCGAGAGCGCGCTCGTCGACCACCCGAAGGTCGCAGAAGCAGCGGTGTGTGGCCGCAAGGATGCCCAGACAGGTCAGGCGATCGTCGCGTTCGTCACGTTGAAAGGCGGTGACCCGGGCTCACCCGAGATGGCCAAGGAACTGCGCGACCACGTCTCGAAGAAGATCGGCAAGATCGCATCACCGGCGAACATCGTTTTCACGCCGGAGCTGCCCAAGACGCGCTCGGGCAAGATCATGCGCCGCCTGCTCCGCGATGTTGCGGAGAACCGTCCGCTCGGCGATACGACAACGCTGGCCGACGCAACGGTTGTCGACGAGATTTCGCGCCGCGCCCAAGAGGAGGCCGGCAAGGACGAGGCGTAGACGCCTATCTCGCGGCTACTTCTGTTCCGCGCTCTCGCCGGCCGTCGTCGGTGACACAGCGCTCCGCTGACCTGCGTGATAGCGGTGCACCGTGATCCCCACCGCGAGTGCGGTCAGCGCAAGCACCGGCAGCGTGATGTACCAGTAGGCGAAAGCGAAGCCGATGACCACCGCCAGCGCGATCCAGCCGAGACACCCGATCCCTCCGGTGGTGCGCGCAGCGCTGCGCGCTGCATAGTGCGGGCGGCGCCCGTATGTGGAGACGCCTGCCCAGAAGCCGCCTGGGAGCCGGTGGCCGAGCCAGAACCGCATCGCGATAGCGTACCGGCGCGCGCGCGATGCGTCGGTACGCTATCCGCGCTTACATCGCCGGAGAGCCGGAAGCCGCGCCAGACGGACTGCGAGAGCCGCCCATGTTCGGGCAGGCATGCGCGGTCGGTGTTGGTGTCGCCGTTGCCGCAGCCGCTGCGGCTCCAGCCGAGCTCGAACCCGTGCTGGGTGAAAAGGTCGCCGATGGGGATGTGGCACTGGCCGCATGCGCGATTGCGTAGCCCCCGATCCCGCCCCCGACGAGCAGGCCGGCGGTCACCAGGAGTGTGGCGCGCACGCGTCCGAGTCGCCTCGGTGCCGGCGGCTCCCACCCCGGCGGCGGGGGCGGCGGATTTGGATACAGCTCAGGATCCATGCGCAGGTACCTCCATATGAGTCGGACCGTCCGCAACGTTAGCCTGCCGACCTTTCGTCGGCGTTACGCGACCCTGGGAAGCGGCTCAGAAATTGCTGTGTTCAACAGGAATTTGCGCAGCTTTCGCGAGTGGTAGACGGACGGTGAACGTCGCGCCACCACCGGGTGTCGCAGCGACCCCGACCGCGCCGTGATGCGCGGCAACCACTGCCGCGACAATGCTGAGACCGAGTCCACTGCCGCCGCGGTCGCCACTGCGCTCGGGATCCGCGCGGTGAAAGCGCTCGAAGATCCGCTGGCCATGACCGTCGGGAATCCCCGATCCATGATCGATGACGTCGATGACCGCATCGTCGCCGCCCGCATGCAATGCAATCTCGACGGGAGTTCCTGGTGGCGTGTGCACCAGCGCGTTGTGCACCAGATTGGCCAGCACCTGGCGGAGGCGCATGTCGTCGCCCGTCACCACCAGCGGCGCGGAGACCGCAGCGGTGATCACGCGACCGGGATCGGCCACTGACGCGTCGGCG
>Ga0209526_10002246_pt1 | contig 12992 bp, 12 predicted proteins | sample JacPinW_OM2H0_M1_FD_188566 | JGI IMG/M metagenome (GOLD analysis project Ga0209526, IMG submission 188566) | Forest soil microbial communities from Algoma, Ontario, Canada - Jack Pine, Ontario site 1_JW_OM2H0_M1 (SPAdes) (version 2) | ecosystem: Environmental > Terrestrial > Soil > Boreal... | reverse complement strand
TGATGACAACGAGAAAGGTCTAGCCGCGCCGCCCAATTGCCTCAATCGTTCTTTTCCTTGTGGCGAATCATTTGCCATTAGCCACGAACTACGCGACTAATGACGGACGTTTTGACGCCGATCGGTTGTGCAATCAGTTCGGGCTGTGGCTCAGCTTGGTAGAGCGCCTGCCTCGGGTGCAGGAGGCCGTGGGTTCAAATCCCACCAGCCCGATGAAAAATATTCGACCGGCACAAGTGCATGTGCCTATCCTGTTCCGAATTCAGTTGTTATGAACGCTCGATTTAAAGTTCTGTTCGCAACCTTGTTCCTGCTGCTAGCTGGTTTTATGTCGCCGTGCCGAGCAACCGTATATGTACGCCCAGAGTGGACGCGTTTCTTAATTAAATACGTTGATCCGGAGTATCCTATCGTGCTGCAGCGGCACGGCGTCGGCGGAAGCGGCATTTTTCTCGTCAAGATTAACCAGAAAACCGGCGAAGTAGATGAAGTAAAGGTAATTAAGAGCACTGGTTACGTCATATTGAATGAGTTGGCCGCGAAAGCGATGTTGCAATGGAAATTTCAGCCGGGTGCCCCGGCCGAGTTAAAAGTTCCAATGACCTTTGAAATCAAAGGCTTCTCTCGGGTACTTCACTGAATCCTTTGGCTGCAGGCGGCTTTGCTTTTCTGGCTGGAACTCTTCAGCCGGTGCTTAACCGTGTCAGCGTCGGGAGCAATTCCGATTATTATTTTGGAAAAGCAACAGGCAACATCGACATCACATGCCCACAGAGCTCAAAATTGGCGATTTGGCGCCGGACTTCCGCGCAACCGCGGTCGGTGGAAAATATGGGGACGGCAGCGAAGTCTCACTGGCAGATTTTCGGGAAGCGGTCCTGGTTCTCTATTTTTACCCGAAGGACGACACTCCGGGTTGCACCAAGCAAGCTTGCGCTCTACGCGACACGTGGGGCGAGATAAAACCCCGTGCGGCGATATTCGGAGTGAGCATCGATCCGCCGGAAAGTCATGAAAAATTCATTCGAAAATTTCAGCTACCATTTCCGCTGCTGGCGGACCCGCAGCGTGAGATGGTGAAGGCGTATCGTGTCTGGGTGAAAAAGAATTTCCTCGGCAGGAAATACATGGGCACGGAACGAACAACCTTTCTCATTAACCGATCGGGCCGCATCGCCGCGATCTTGCGCAAGGTGAAACCCGAACAACATGTCGATCTTTTGCTCGAAGCGCTCGCTGCCGCGGCGAAGAAGTAAGTTGCAGCCTGGCGCGTTAGATGATTGGATCGACAAATAGAACTCTAAAATGGGCTCACTAAAGAAAAGACGGAAAGCGAAGATTTCCAAACACAAGCGCCGCAAGCGGATGAGGGCAAGTCGCCATAAGAAGCGCTTGCGTTACAAGGCTTAAGCGCGCCCGGTCTGGTATTCGTTAGGCAATCGGTCAGGCAGTTTGCGCGCTGCGGATGGCGCAGCTAAACTCGCCAACATGACGGAGCAGAAAAGCCGGAGCCGCCGCATTCTCCGTTGTCTTTTGTTCAGCGCACTTTTCTTTGCCGTCGCTGGCATGGCCATAGCCCGGACTCGGACGACGAGTTCGACGCGGCCTCAACCTTCTCCGCCAGCCTCACAAATAAAAAAAGGCGAGCATCAGGATGATTCCGTGATCCTCGCGCCGGCAAAAGATCTCCTTCTCCGCTTGGAAGGCGAACATAAGGCCGACGCTCTGAGCCGCTTCGTCGAAGGAATTTCTTTGGAGGAAAACGGCGAAATGGACAGAGCGCTCACCGCCTATCGGAAGGTGCTCGATGTCGATCCGGGGCAGTCTGAGCTCGCATCGAGAGTGGCGGCGCTGCTGACGCGACAGCAGGATTTTCCGCAAGCGATCGACATTCTAAAAGACGCGATCAAAGCTAATCCCAACGCCTCCGACCCTTTTTTGCAGTTGGCGCTTATCTACGCAAAATATCTCAAGCGCACCGATCAGGCGGTCGAATACGCAAACCGCGCGATCGCTGTGGATCCGCGCAATATCGAAGCGTACGAGCGGCTTTACGAAATCTTGCTCACCGCCGGGGATGAGAAGAAGGCTATGCAATCGTTGGAGCGGGCGGCGAAAGTACACAATGGCGATCCGGCGTTCTGGACCCGACTCGGAAAACTTTACGCATCGGTCGTCTTCAAACCCGATTCGACACCGAAACCGGAAGAGATCGCGCGAGTGAACGAGATTTTCAAAAAAGCGGCCGAGCAAGCGGGCGATGATCCAGCCATTCTGAAGGATGTCGCTGATTATTATGTGTCTTCGCAGCAAATAAAGGAGGCCATCCCGCTTTATCTGCGCTTACTCGAGTTGCAACCCGACGACTCCAGCGCACGCGAAAAACTTGCTACCAGTTTTGTCCTAACGAATCAGCGCGACAAAGCAGTGCAGATGCTCGAGGAAATCATCAAGCAGCATCCGGAAAAATATCAACCGTACGATCTGCTTGCCGGACTGTTGGACGACGCCGGGCGTACTCTGCAACGAGGAAAGCAAATCGAGGAAGCGAAAGGTGTTTTTGCAAAAGCGGCCGCAAACTACGAGCAAAGTCTGCTCATCAATCCCGGTCGAGCCAGTCCGTACCTGCATTTGGCCGAGCTTCTTCTCGGGCCGCTGAAAGAGAATGAACGCGCAGTCAAAGTCCTCGCCGAAGCGAGGCAACGTTTCCCCAGCGCGCCCGAGATTGCTTACTATCTGGCCATCGCCCAGCGCGAGGCCAAACATCCGGAACAAGCGGTCGCAACTTTTGAAGAAGCTCTACACGAAGCCGAGTTACAAGATGCAGAAATCGCAAACGCACGCTTTTATTTCGACTACGGTGCTACAGCTGAACAAGCCGGCCTCTACGACAAAGCGGCGGACCTTTTCAAGAAATCAATCGCTATCGACCCGGCCAATGCGGCCGACGCCTACAATTATCTCGCTTACATGTGGACCGAGCACAATATGCATCTCGATGAAGCGCAGGAGATGATCAAGCTCGCTTTGCAACTCGATCCCAACAATGGCGCTTACATCGATACGCTTGGGTGGCTCGAATTCCGTCAGGGAAAATTCGAGCAGGCTTTAAGCGACCTGCTGAATGCTGCCCAAAAAATGACACGGAACGATCCGATCATCTTCGAACACATTGGCGATACCTATTCGAAATTGAACAAGGTGCCGCAGGCATTGGACGCCTGGCAAAAAGCTCTCGCGCTCGATCCGGAAAACAAGAAAATCACCGAAAAGATCGACAACGCGAAAACGAAAGTAAGCAAGGGCCCGCCGCCGAATGCGAATTCGATGCAATAACTTCCACCACCTGGTGCTGCTGCCACTTTTACGGAACGGCGCGGCTGCCGCTCCCATGCTCGTATGAATTATCCAACCCTCTGGCAGAAAAAAACAATGTGGGCCGCGCTCAGCGCGCTCTCCATCGTTTTTATTGTGGTTGTTGCCGGTGCCACCATCTGGGTTGGTGCCAGCATCATTAGTTTTCTTCAGCCCATTTTAATTCCAGTCGCGATCGCGGCCATCCTTGCTTATTTGCTCGACCCGCTGGTGACGCGGATGTGCAAAAGCGGACTCAGCCGCACGAAAGCAGTCGGATTTCTCTTCGTAATTGTGTTTCTCTCGCTCGTTGCTCTTGGAACTTGGCTCGTGCCGACGATCTCGATGCAAAGCACGAATTTCGCGAAGGAGCTTCCAGCTTACACTCAAAGGGCGCGCGATCGCGTTGTCGATTTGATCGTTCAATATAATCGAACATTCGGCCCGACCGGCGGTACACGCGGAAAATCGGCCTCTACGACGACCAATCTTGTAAATTGGCTTCTTGGGCCGGCACCCTCACCTCGCCCACAATCGACATCGAGTCCGATCTCTGCGACACCAAGCCCGGCGCCTGAGACAAGCATTCCTCCCGTCGAAACAATCGCCGCCGCGCCTTCCAAGATCAGTTCTGCGGACCGCCAGCGAATTCAGGGCGACGTGGAAAAACTGATTCCGAACGTACAACGCTACCTTCCGACACTGATGGAAAAATTTTGGAACCTTCTCAAAACAAGCATCGGTGGGTTTCTTGGCGTGACCGGCTTCTTACTCAGCTTGGTCCTGGTACCGATTTATTTATTTTTCTTCCTGAAAGAGCGTCCCCGCATTGAGAAAAGGTGGAAGGATTATCTTCCGCTGCGCGCTTCACCGCTCAAAGACGAAGTCGCAGAAGTCCTATCGCAAATTAACCGCTACATCATCGCCTATTTTCGGGGTCAGCTGCTGGTCTGCCTTGTCGATGGCGTGCTGATCGGCAGCATATTAACCATTTATCCCGGGCTGAATTTTGCGCCATTGATCGGCTGTGTCGTCGTAGTGCTGACGATGATCCCGTACATCGGGATTGTGCTTTGCTGGATTCCCGCTGTGCTCATCGCCGCATTTCAATTCGGCGATTGGACGCATCCTCTCATCGTCACCGCCATTTTCATCGTCATCCAGAATCTGGAAGGCATGTTTTACGCACCGCGCATCGTCGGCAGTTCGGTCGGCCTTCACCCGATGACAGTGATCGTGTCGATCTTTGTCTGGGGTTTGTTGATCGGGGGCTTGCTTGGACCCATTCTCGCGGTGCCGCTTACCGCAGCCGTCAAAGTGCTCCTTGGTCGTTACGTCTGGGGCCGTCGTCTGCGTGAAGAAGTCTCTCACGAGATGGAGGAAGTTCCCGTCGTGCGGGAATCGCATGGCAAGGCGGAAGCCTAGGCTCTGACTAAGGACAGGGCGCGGCGCGAGTTGCATTTCTGTTGTGCCGCAAGCATAGAAAACAAAAAAATGGCAGAGAAAATCGTACGGGTCCGGCGCAAAAGACGAATTCGATCTTTCCCCGGCGTGGAATCTTTTGCCACTCTCCGTTTTCATTTTTCTGCCGTCCGTCTGGCTGTTCTGATCGCCGTCACCGCGATCGCTTTCGCGCTAACGATAATTTTTTTCAGTTACGGTTCAAAACTTTACACCGGTTGGCGGGAAGCGCGTCTGCTTCGGCGCGCAACTGCCATGCTGGAGAAAAACGATTTCAAAGCAGCGAACCAGGCCGCCCGCCAGGTCTTGGAACTGCATCGCGACTCGCTTCCTGCTTTTTATGTTCTGGCCGAGGCGAGCGAAAAACAGAATCTCGAGGAAACAGTCTCCTGGCGCGCGCAAATCGCGCGCTTGCTTCCGGATAACATCGACAGCCAGCTTAATCTCGCCTCCGCCGCGCTACGCTTCGGTCAAATCGACCTCGCACGCAAAACGTTGCAACGCATAGCGCCGTCCGCGCGCGACCAGGCACCTTATCATGTCGTTGCCGGATGGCTCGCACGCGCGGAAGGAAATTTTGCCGAGCAAGAAGAGCAGTTCGCCGCCGCCGTTAAAAAAGAACCAACTAACGATCTCTATCAATTTAATCTGGCCGTACTGCAAATCCGATCCGCCGATGCGGAAAAGAGCGCTAAGGCTCGCGAGAATCTCGAACGCCTTAGTCAACTCCAGCCTTTTCGCACTGGCGCGCTGCGTGCATTGCTCAACGACGCGGTCGATCGCAACGACCTCGAAGCCGCTGACCGACTCGCGCAAGATCTTCAGATGTCGCAGCAAGTCACGTTCGGTGATTATCTCCTTTGCTTGAATTTTTATCGGAAGCTCGATGAAGAAAAATTCATTGCGCTGCTTGAGAAAGTAAAACCTGTCGCCGCCCGCGATCCATCCGATCTCGCCCTGCTCATGGACTGGATGAACAACAACGGGCTCGCCGGCGAAGTTTTGAAGTGGATGGACAAGCTCCCGGCCGCACTCACAGCCAAACCGCCCGCTGCGATCGCCATCGCCGAGGCCTTCGCCAAGGTGAAAAACTGGTCGCGACTAAAACGTTGGACGCGGAGCGGATCTTGGGGCGACGTCGAATATCTTCGCCTCAGCTACCAAGCTTTTAGCGCGCGCCAATCGCGCCAATCCAGCGCCGACGCCGAATTCGAGTCCCTCTGGCGTGCAGCTGAGCGGACGGCCAATGAACGGCCAGATCGCGAAGTAAGACTCGCTCGACTTGCCACCAGGTGGAATTTAGCGATCGAAGCCGAGCAGCTTTGGTCGCGTCTCTCCCGAAATCCACCCACCCGACGCGAAGCGCTCGATGCTCTCTACAAGCTTTACCGCGCACAAAACGATCTCAAGAAACTCTACGACGTTCTCCAGCGCCTTCACGAAAGTTCGCCTAACGAATCCGCCATCACTGCCAACCTCGCGCGGCTCGGTTTGAACATCGACCAGAATACGCAACAGGCGCAGGTCCTCGCCAAAGAAGCGTATGATCGCTCGCCGGAGGACGTGAACTGCGCAGTCACCTACGCCTTCTCGCTTTATGTGGTCGGCCGCACCACCGAAGGTCTTGAAGTCATTAGGAAATTGCCGGTCGAGCCGTTGCACGATCCGCACGCGGCCGTCTACGTCGCCGTTCTTTTATTGGATGACAACCAGGTGGATGCGGCCAAAGAATATATCCAGGCGGCCAAGCGCGGTCCGATCTACGCCGAGGAGAAAAGATTGCTCGAGGATGAACTGACAAAAATAGCGGGAGCTTCCCCAACGCCTACTCCTTCGCCATCTGCCACGGCCAAGCCAACTCCAACATCGACATCTACACCGGAACCGGATGAGTCAGAGTCGCCCGCTGAGACAGCGACGCCGTAATTCGTTAGTCTTTGTACGGATCGACGCTGTCGCGTCCCGCCATGGCCACTCCGAGCGGTCGCAGCGTGTGCAAAACGCGAATCGTTCCCGCGTGAGCCGCCAATACATCGGGAAGACGTCGATACGCCTGCGGTGCTTCATCCAAATCTCCGCCACGCAAAATAATTCCACGATCGTGGAGCCATTTAATCATCTCGTCGTGTCTGACCAAGCCGTCCTGGCGAATTCGTTTCTTGCCCACTTTGACGAAGCGGCCTTTCGCCGCCGTGCGCGACATGATTCTTCCCGCGCCGTGAATGGTCGAGAACAACGCTTCGCGCGAAATCGCTGAGTCGACCCCTTCAATAATCACTGCGTCGTCACCCATGCTTCCGCCGACAAAGCCTTTTTGGCCAGGAAAGGCCGGGGTCGCGCCTTTGCGCACCACCCAATATTCCTCGCCATCGTGTTTTTCGCGCCAGGCAAAGTTATGATGGTTGTGCACTTCCTCGACAATTTGGGCGCCGAGAATGTTTTTCACGACGTGCCGCGCGACGGCTTCGCGTCCGGCGTACGCGTAGCGCCCGGCCAGATGCATCCCGGCTAAATAGTCGTGACCGATCTCCGACTTTTCCTCGACAACTGTCGGCGGAACATCCATTCCATCTTTGCCGCCGGCCGCTTTCAAAAAATGCGTTGCCGTTTTGTGCCCGAGCCCGCGCGACCCGAAATGCACGCCCACCCAAATCCGGTCCTCCTCATCGGCAAAAAGATCGACGTAATGATTTCCGCCGCCCACCGTGCCAAGTTGCTCGGCCGCGATCGATTTCAAGTCGCCGATTGGTTTTATTTGCCAGGCCGGATCGTCAAACAACTCGTGCTCGACACGCGTTTTGCTTTTTCGTCCGATGCCGAATGAAATGTCGCCCACCACGTCGTCCATGATTTTGTCGATCTTCGGCACGATTTGGTCGCGCGTCGCATCGGTGCGGATGGCAAGATTGCCGCAAGCGATATCAAAGCCGACGCCGCTTAGCGAAATTTTATCTTTGTAAGCAACCACTCCGCCAATTGGCTGGGCATAACCTTTGTGACCATCGGCGCAAAGCACGCCGCGCGCTCCTCCCGTCGCCACACAAGTTTCGATTTGTTTAATTGTGGCTTCGTCGTGCCGACCAAAGATTTTCGTCTTTGTTTCCACTGCGCTCCCAGAAGGTACCGGTAGGGGCGATTGACCGCAATCGCCCGGGCGGTTCAGTGAACCGCCCCTAGCCGCGAAGCGATTTCGTTGCAACCACGTGCCACGCTTCCACATCGGCGCTACTCCGCACCGGTAACCGGCAGCTGACGGCTTTGATCGAATCGAATGTGACTTCGTGAAATGGTAACTGGATCGTGGAGGCGAGTTCCTTCTTCACCGACGGCGCCAATTCCTTATAAAGTAAACTCACATGCGGGTCGCCCACGGCTTTGACGGGCGATTTCGTCGCGCGGCCAAGATCGACAACTAACTCTTCAAGCGGTTTGCTCGACTCCATCCGCACGAAAAGTGTTTTCGTGAATTCGCCGGCAAAGCTAATTCCTTGGACGGCCAGCCGAATCGGCGACGCCTTGATCTGCTTCAAGACGTCCGCCGGCAACTGCCGATCTTCTTTCGCCACTAAGACTGTTAAATGTGGATCGAAGCTTGGCCCATCGTATTGTTTATAGAGAATGCGAATGATCTCACAAAAAAGCTCGCGCTCCGGGTCAGCCGGCATCAACCAGTAAACAATTGCGCTATTTTTTGACACGTAAAAGAAGCCGCGCCGACAGGGCCAAACAATGAAGGGACGCGACAGCGCGCGTCCCTCCAAATGTAATTGTTGATTTTAGGCGCCGGTTTTTTCTTTGGCGACGTCTTTCGAGTTGATGTCGATCGTAATCATGAAGCCGTTCGTGCCTTTGAACTCGAACGGTTTGTCGCCGCCGCGATAAGCTTCGACTTCGTTTGGCATCATGAGGAAGCCGTCATTTCGCGGCACGCCCCAGTATTTCAGATTTTTCATCACAATCGGCTCATCTGTCATCCCTTTGAATTTGTTCAAGACCACCTCACCCGTTTTGCCGTCGTCCATTTTGGCTTCGGCATGGTCACGGGTCGCCGTCCAGGACATCTTCGCGTCCTTCGCCACGCTGAACGAGTTCCACTTCACCGGATAAACGTTACCGAGAATCGCTTTGATTCCTTCGCGCTGTTCCGGCGTAACTGATGGGTCAAACGTCACTGCCGCCCAATCCATTTGCCCTTTGGAGAAATCGCCGCCGAGATCACCCGCCACCCAGAACTTCGCGCCATCGAGCTTGGTCGCGCCGTAGCTGCCGTGATTCACTTTGAACGCGTTGTTGAATTTGCAGAAATGCTCGCCGCCTTCACCATGGGAATGGCCGGCGTGCTCGCCGTGCCCGGCCGGCTTGGTGTTGAAATAACATTGGCAAAACATCGGGCAGCTGCACGCCTCGATAATGCTCGCGTTCATCGACCACTCGGGCGCCGCCGATTTTTCCGGCGCGCCAAACGTAGCGCGCGCGGCAAAAAACAAAACTGAAACGACCAAAGAGAAAACTCGCATAAGTACCTCCGGTTAGATTTCGCTGACGCAAAATCTTAGCGGGCCGCTTTTGTTTAGGTCAAGCCGAATGATGTCGATCTTGCGTGTCGCTACGCGAATCGGGTGGACACAGTGTAAATGTTGATCTTGGCAGTTGTCGATCTTGCGCGCACAGGATTAATTGTGCTGTGCCCACGAACGTTCTCGGAACCGAATTGAAATGCTGCTGCCGCGATCCACTGACTGGGTTTTATCGGGACGGATTTTGCCGCACCGGCCCGGAGGATCTCGGTTTGCACACGGTCTGCGTAAGCGTCACTCGTGAGTTTCTCGATTTCTCGGTGCTCGATGGGAACGATTTGGTCACGCCCCATCCGGAATGGGGTTTCCCCGGACTCAAACCCGGCGATAAATGGTGTGTCTGCGTGACGCGCTGGAAATCCGCGCTCGATCACAATCGGGCCGCGCCCGTCGACCTTGAAGCCACTCACGCTTCCGCGCTCGAGTTCGTCACCCTCGAAGATCTCAAAGCGCACGCGCTGAAAAGCTGATGGATCGCGCCAACATTTGGCGCGAAAGCAGCTTCTTCCCTGAGGCGTGTTACGCATCGCCTTCGTGCTAAGTATAGTTGTTTGCCTGCTCGCAACGAGCTTGCACGCGCAATCGAGTCGCGCGCGTGTTTCGTATCGGGGCGAGACCGTTTATGCGGCCCAAGTGGTCAATGTGCCGCTCCAACCATTCTCGTTAAATCGACAATCACCGAGCGTTGCTCCCGCGATGCAGGTCGCCTATTACGCGCCGCGCCGTGCGCCACGCGCGGAGCCAGTCGAACGAGACGAAGAAGAACCTCAATCGATGCCGCAATTCGAAGCGCGGGCTTCCCAGCCGATGGTGCACGGGAATCGCGCAATTTTGCGCAACGGCGTTGCCTACGCGCCGTCGAACGCGCCTGACAGCGTGAAACACGCGATCTGGGCTGTGAATACAATTCGCAATCGACCATACGTCTGGGGCGGTGGACACGGATCCTTTCACGACTACGGTTACGACTGCTCCGGCACCGTTTCATTCGCGCTGCATTACGCCGGAGCACTTAACCAGCCTTTACCTTCGAACGAGTTGGTTCGGTTCGGCGAACGCGGTCGCGGCCGTTGGATTACCATTTATTCCCGACGGGGCCATACGTTCGCGATGATCGCGGGATTGCGCCTAGATACAACCGATTTTCGTTACGGCACCGATGTTGGTCCCCGCTGGCACCTCGATGGCCGTAACACCTCGGGCTTCGAAGCGCGTCATCCCGCCAAGTTGTAAACGGTCGCGTTCGCGGCCACCGTATCGGCAATTTGAAACTGCCGTTCAGTTTTTTTCTTGCGCTGCGCTATCTTAAACCGAAGCGCACCTTTCTCTCGATCATCACACTGATCTCCGTGCTCGGCGTGACGCTCGGCGTTACCGTGCTCATCCTTGTCATTTCGGTCATGACAGGATTCGACCGCGAACTGCGCCAAAAGGTGATCGACTTCGACGCGCACATCCTCGTCACCACCGAGGACATCATGCACGACTGGCGCGCAATAAAGACGAAGGTCGAAAACGTGCCGGGCGTCGTCGCCACCGCGCCTTATGTCCAAGGTCCGGTGATCGTCGAATTTCAAAACCGTCGGCTTGCCCCGATGATCCGCGGTATCGATCCAGCGCAAGAGGAAAAAGTCGTGCCGCTGCGCAAATTCATTAAGCACGGCAAGCTCGATCTCGATGGTGACTCGGCCGTGCTCGGCATTGATCTCGCGCGCAAATTACAAATCAACGTCGGCGACAAGCTGACAATTTATTCGCCCGGCAACCTCGGCCAGATCCTAGACGGAATTAAGAAACTCGAGAACGCGAAAGGCGCAGAAGAAAAACAGGCGATCGAGCAGCTGCGCGAAGTCATTTTACCGAAAGAACTTACCGTCACCGGAATTTTTGAGACCGGCCATTACGTGCACGATTCGGAATTTCTGCTCGTGCCACTCTACATCGGCCAGGAACTCTATGGCCTGGGCGACGCGTTGCATGGCATCACCGTCAAGACCAACGATCCCTACAGCGCCGAGCGGGTGAAACACGAAATCGAAAACTTCCTTACGCCGCCGGAATTTGCCCAGACCTGGATCGACATGAACCACCAATTCTTCGAAGCGGTGCGATTGGAGCGGACCGTCATGTTTTTCCTGCTGTTTTTTATCGTCGTCGTCGCAGCTTTCGGAATCATGAGCACGCTCATCACTGTGACCGTGCAGAAACGGCGCGAGATCGGAATCATGAAAGCGCTCGGCGCGAACCTCTCTCAAATCATTTGGGTTTTCCTCGGTCAGGGAACGGTGGTCGGTTTGTTCGGAACGCTTACCGGCCTTGGCCTTGGCATGACGCTGATTCGTTATCGCAACGAATTCAGCCGCTGGCTCGCCTCGACGTTGCACATCGAAATTTTCCCGCGGGAAGTCTACCAGTTCTCCGAGATTCCCGCGCAAGTCATCCCGCATGATGTCACCATTATCTGTATCAGCGCGTTTTTGATCTGCTCGCTCGCCGCTTTGATTCCCGCCTATTTCGCAGCGCGTCTCGATCCCGTTAAAGCTCTGCGCTACGAGTGAGAAAAATATCTAAAACGCGATAAGCGTAGTCGTATCCGTCCGGCCATTCGCTCTTACGCGGACCCGCGACGTTCAGAGTTGAAACATTGTGCTCGCGCACAAGATCGACGATAACCGTCGCTGCGTCTTTTTCTGAAATCTCGGCCGCGTTAATCAAGCAATGGGGTTTCGGTAGTTCGATGCAGCAGTTAAGCGTGCCCTCCGTTCCGCCTCGCAACTCGTCGAAGTAGATGATCACGGTTCCGTCCGAGTCCTTCACGTTTTGCAAAGTCCGCTCGGCAAAGCTCCCCTTCTCCAGCTCTTTAACCGGATAACGATCGGGAATGCGGCCGAATTCATCGACGCGCCCGGCCGGAACCCAGCCGCCGCACTCAATTCCGTGTTTGAGCGCCACATCGAGCGCGGCGCGATCGACGCCCGTTTGTCCGCCGGAAATAATTTTCAACACTGCACTGTAGCCGCCGCCCTGTGGGCGGCGCAACGCGCGGCTGAGTGCAACACCGAATGCCGCGCTTCGCACCGTGGTCTGTAGGGGAAGCAGTTTGCTTCCCGAAAACTTACAGATGGGACGCTAACAGCGTCCCCTACAGGATTTTTTGTTCCACCGTTTAACCGGCTTCGGAAACGATCTCGCGACTGCGTGCGAACGGATTGAAATTCGTGCCGCGATCGTAAACGTCGATTCCTTCCGCGCGTTTCAAATTGTTGACGACCCAATATGTGATCGGGGTCGCGGCGGCTTCGTATATCACCTTGAACCAATACCCCCAGAAAATCAGGCTCCCGATCGTCGACCACGATTCGCGACCGCCGAATGCAATCAAGATCACCGTTGTTGTATCGACCAGTTGGCCGGTGATTGTCGATCCAACTGTGCGTGTCCAGAGCCATTTACCGTTCGTCCAAAGTTTCATCTTCGCCAGCGTGTAAGAGTTGGTGAATTCTCCCAGCCAGAACGCAACCAGACTGGCGACGACGAATCGCGGCACGATGTAGAACACCGCTTCAAACGCCTTTTGATTTGTGAACTCCGGCGCAGCCG
>Ga0209526_10002245_pt1 | contig 12997 bp, 11 predicted proteins | sample JacPinW_OM2H0_M1_FD_188566 | JGI IMG/M metagenome (GOLD analysis project Ga0209526, IMG submission 188566) | Forest soil microbial communities from Algoma, Ontario, Canada - Jack Pine, Ontario site 1_JW_OM2H0_M1 (SPAdes) (version 2) | ecosystem: Environmental > Terrestrial > Soil > Boreal... | reverse complement strand
CTGGACGGCTACAGCCGTTTCCTGGTTCATTGGGATCTTCGGGAGTCGATGACCGAGGCCGACATCGAGATCATTCTGGAACGGGCCAAAGAGCGGTACCCGGGTGTTAAACCGCGGATCATTTCCGATAACGGACCACAGTTTATCGCCAAGGACTTCAAGGAGTTCATTCGCATCTCGGTAATGACGCACGTCAGGACATCACCGTATTACCCTCAATCGAATGGCAAAATCGAACGCTGGCACAAGTCACTCCAAGGGGAGTGCATCCGCCCTGGTACGCCCCTGTCACTGGAAGATGCGCGGCGTCTGGTTAAGGGTTACGTACAGCATTACAACAACGTGCGTCTAAGCAGCGCCATCGGCTACATCACGCCAAAGGACATGCTCGCCGGCCAGCAGCTGGAGATCCATGCCGAGAGGGATCGGAAGTTGGAGGCGGCGCGAAAACAGCGGCCGATTCGTCGGCAGCAGGCTGCGTGAAGAACGAAGAGGCCCAACCTCAGAGCGGTCCGAGTAGCGGGTGAAGGGGATTACTTCCGGGGTGCCATCCATCGCCGGCTGCTCACCTTCGCATGTTTTCGTTTAGAAAGGCGAACACGTCGGGCTCCCAAATGTTCACGCCGAGATGGAGGAAGTCGTGCCCATCGTCCACCGTGTGGCCGATGGGCGGATAGATCTTCAAGCGATGCGGCTTACCGATCTGCTCGCGGCGGGCGTCCAGCACCTTGCCGGACGAGAGGGAGTAATCGTTCTCGGCGTGAATGAAGAAGACCGGCGCCGCGATGTGGTCAATGGCGGCCAGGAGCCGCGCTTGCAACTCCGGAGAGCGATCAAAGCTATAGCCGGCTCCGGAGAAGACTACGACCGCTCGCAGGTTCGGTTCACGTTCGGCCAATAGCACCGTGAGCGAACCTCCAAACGAGTGGCCGATCGCGGCGACATCCCGCGCATCGACGTAAGGGAGCGCCCGCAGGAATTTTAGTCCGGACAGGGCGTCGGCCATTTCCCTGTTTTCGAGCAACTGCAACTGCAGCGCGTTGCGCGCCTCCTGCCCGTGTGTGGCGGATTCGCTGTTCAACAGGTCGACGGCGTTAGCGCCCTGGTTCGTGGAAGGCCCGACGCCGCGTCTGAACAAGTATAGGAATACATAGCCATGGCGAGCGAAAACTGGGCCGAGTTTTTCGGCATTCTGTTCATACGGTCCGAGGCGTTCCAGATCTTCGCGGGTACGGCCGCTGCCGTGATTCAGCAGGATGGCGGGGAACGGTCCGCGGCCCTGCGGACGCCAAAGCATCGCGTGAAGGGTAGCCGAACCATTGTGGACGACTACGGTTTCAGGCCCGCCAGACGCCTGGCCCCAGGCCGTCGCGAGTGTGAGCGTTAGAACGAGCGGCGCCAGGACGAACGCGTACAGCTTTGTCAATTGGCACTTCCCAATCGCTGGATAGCACGGATGCGACCGACGCTGTCGGAATGGGCCCAGTATATATGAAGTTGAGATCGCAGGAGCTTGTGGAGCTACAATGATTTTGCCGGGCGAAACGGAAGCGGGCTCTGCGGGGACGCAACCATGCCGACGGATAGCCTGGCAGGCTCATCGAGACGATGAACGGGGCGCAGAGGCATCCCTTCTGCGATCCTCAAGAGGACCACATCGGTCGGTAGACCCTCATGCCTTGAAAATCCCCGCCCGAAGGGAGGAAAACTCACTAACGAAGAGCGCCCTCTCCATTTTAGGATGAACCAACACAAGATAACTGATTAGCGTTCGTCTTGCGAGTTACCGCGGTTAGTATGTTTAGGGCGAGGGTTGGTGTTGTCGCTCGAACATCGCGTGCTGGTTAACTTCGATCCAATCAAAAACCTGTTCATTCTCTTGCGCCTTCGGAGCCAGGAGGATCTGCTTCAGGATCCGGCCATCCGAGTAATTCAAAGTCAAGGTCCGATCCTTAATCGAATAGGTACCTCTCGCCAAGCGCGGATGATCAAAATACGGGCCCGAAACTGTGATCGTGTCCATCAGCCGGTTATCCACGAAGGTGCCATCGAGTAAAAATTGCAAATATTGCTGCGAGGTAGGGGGGCCCCAGAGATAAACACCTGAGAATCTCTTCCCCGTGCAGCGGCATGTTGGAACATACGTTCCCAACCCAGGGCTGGTGCCACCTTCATTCCTTGTGATGATCTGCCTGTCGTCCGGGTAGTCCTGCCAGATAATGTTGATTTCATTTCCACCCAAACGGTACCGGCCTACCCACGATTTATTGGTCGTAGGGCTATTGCGATAGGCGGTGAAGTCGAACCCCTCCATTGCTTCGGGCATGCCTTTGACGACCCAACCGCCGGGATCGAAGATTAAATAACTGCGGTCAGGCTTAAAGCCCCCGCTAAGAAAGTAACCGATGTAAACACCTTCCATTGCTCCTGCTGGGAGCGGAGCCTGTGCCCCGAGCGGCACAGTCGGCTGGGTCGCGGTACTAGAATGCGCACCATCGGAGGATGTCAATGATGACGTCGGACTTGCCGGTGACTGAGCAGTTGCCGTGTTCCCACCCCGCGCCCTCGACGGATCTGTGATGGCGGCGATAAGCTGATCTGGATCATTCGCATCGAGGGGACCGAACCGAGTGTACGGGCGTCCAGTGAGCACATCTTGCTCGTTGGGGAGCCACCAGAAGTGGTATGTGGACTTACCAAATTTCAATTCCACAGCCTTGTACTGCTGTCCCAACAGAGTCCACCGGCCCAGTTGTCGCACTTCCGATCTTTTGATCTTGAACGAATCTTTTTTGTCCTTTTCCGGGCCTACAACGTCATAGGAGATCGAGTCGGAATCAACAGACAGGTAGCCCAGGCACCAATCCGCAGTGTGTTGATGAGCCACTGCAAAACGCATCGCGTCGTGGGCCGGTTGTTGCGCGACAGAGGGAGCGTTTGGAAGCTGAGCTGATTGAGCGGGGAATGCTCCTGCCGTGAGTGTTATCGAGTATTTGTCGAAGGAATGGCCGTTCCACCTCAACACGTCCATTTGAACCGGCTGGCCGGGCGTGAGCGCAGCTGTCGCTCGTGTCATTTCTTGTGCCCCAGCAATCGTTGCGCCGTTAACCGCCACGACGATGTCATTTGGCTTGATGCCTGCTTGTTCCGCGGGTCCGCCCTTCACGAGGCTCTGCACCCACGCGCCGCCCGAAATGCCTTGCTGGAGCGCACCAGGCGGGACGTTCGCCACGGTAATACCCACAAAACCACGTTGGCTCTGGGCCCACGCTGGACTCGTCAGGACGCAGAACATGGCCGCCGCCAGAAACATGACTCTGTTTCCCAAGCGTGCTCCCCCACAAAGTAAGGACCCGAACATATCGCTCATGCCTTTCACTAAGAAGCATGGGGACAAACTGAGAAGGGCCGGACCCCAACCACTTTTCAGGCTTCGGTCAAATACGCTGGCCGTTTTCATGCAGTTGCGCCTCCTCTGGAAACCCGCCAACCATTCCGTTTCATTCAGGATGTCCTCCGGTTGAACCTCAAGGTCGAACTCCGGCTGGTTCCCGATGAGCTAGGCGCAACCGGTCCGGCCTCCTACCATTAGCCGACTCCCTGGCGGCCGCGAATGTAGACAATTAAGGTAATTCGCGATCCGGTAGCTTCCGCGCAAGCCTTGCTGGGGGCGGTCAACGGAGCAACGATCGAGGGAGAATCCGGCCTGTCGACGCGATTCCAGCCGCGAGGCATGTAGAAAATGAGGTTTCCCGCTTGCCTGACTGTCGGTTTGAAAGTCTTGAGCCGTCAGGGCGCGCGTCGCCAGGACCGAGAAAATCAATACGAGACGCTTCACGGGACCCTCCCGGTTTTGCCGATTATACACTCAGCGGGAGCGACTCAATGAAGTTCTGCCTGTACCATGCCGGGCTGGCGTCGGCCATTTTACGGGCGGTTTTCGTTTTGTGGTTTTACGTAGACGAAACAGAACGCCGACCCGCAACCACCTCAACGCTTCGATCGGGTTAAAAATTTTAATTCTAGCCTAGGCCAATCGTCCTGAACCTTGCCTTGGCAAATAGGGCAGAGTCTTCGAAGGCTGCCGTTTCGTCGGTCGCGGACGCGTGCATTCTGAATTTGTGCATAGCGCGCACGATGTGCACAGCCGGTACAAGCTCATTCGAGCAGGTCCAGGTCTTCGAGCTGTGCCCGTCCGAACGCCTCAATCGGGGACCCATCTTGCTAGATCTTAACGAAGCGAGAACTGCCCGGTTGCTTCGTTCCGCGATTGTCAGACGGCGGAGGGCCAGGGTCCAATTTCTCACCCCAATCCTCACAGTTATCGGGAACATTCTGACCCGACCCTTTAGCGTTCACCCGGGCGGGAGTTTCATCACGCCTTATTTCCTTGATGAGCGAGTAGTGAAGAGCATTGGCAAGTTCCACGTCTGGAACTGGTGGGATCATCGCGAAAGAATCGTAGCGGACCAGACAACACAATACCTCGACAGGTCTTTTTCACTCTTTCTCGAGGCAGAAGGTAGGGCCGAGCGGCGCGCTATGGTTATCGCCGAGACTTCCGACTCGCAACGATTGAACAGGAAGTAGGGTTGCGTCATGAGATGGGCATCGGTGAGCCCTGGGGGCTAGAGACGCCTGCACCGAAACTGGGTTCGGGCAGGGCATTTCAACACCACGATTTGAGCTTGATCTGGGCTCATAGGCCCGGTATTACGGGTTCCTCCTGTTTCTCTACAACATCACCCATCGATGCTTCGCCAGCGTCGCCAAGCAGCTTTTCGATCGTGGCAAATAGCTCGCTTGTCCTGATCGGCTTCGATACGTAGCCGTCCATGCCGGCGGCGAGGCAACGTTCTTGATCGCCCTTTAGCGAATGGGCTGTCATCGCAATAATCGGAATGTGCCCGCCGGTCGACTTTTCTTTCGCTCGAATGCCTGCAGTGGCCTCGAAACCATCCATTTCGGGCATCTGAACGTCCATCAACACGAAATCGAAGTGCTCTTGTTCGAATGCAGCAAGTGCTGCCCGACCGTTGACCGCAACCGACACCGTATAGCCTCGTTTTTCAAGCAAGCGGACCGCAAGTGTTCGATTTACAGCATTGTCTTCCGCCAACAGAGCGTGCGATCGATGCTTCGTCTCTCGCAACACGTGTCGCGTGACCAAAGGAACGCTCTCCTTCTGGGGTGATCCATTCAGGACGTTACACATGGCGTCAAACAGGTCGCGCTGGCGGACGGGTTTGACAAGGTAAGCGGAAATCCCGAGCTCGCGGCAGCGTGCCGCGTCGCCCAAATGTCCAGCCGAAGTCAGCATTATGATTGTGGCCCTGACCGTGTCTGGGTCCTTCCGAATGTGCTCGGCGACAGTGAATCCGTCCATTTCGGGCATTTTGCCATCTAACAGAATGAGAGGAAATGGATGACCGGCGCTCTTAGCGGTTTCAAGTGCCTGCAGCGCTGCTCGGCCACCGTCGACAGCTGTCGGCCGCATTCCCCAGCGACTCAACATACTGTGCAGCAGTCGGCGATTGGTGAAATTGTCGTCGACGATTAGTGTCTGTAAGTCACGCAACTGTTCCGGTTGAAGAGGAGCGGGGCGTGCCGATCGGCTGTTCTGGACACCCAACTGGATCGTGAAAAAGAAAGTGCTGCCTTCACCAGGCTTACTTTCCAACCAGATTCGTCCACCCATCATCTCGACAAGCCTCACGCAGATCGTGAGCCCTAACCCCGTCCCACCGTACTTTCGCGCCATGGAGCCGTCTGCTTGAGAAAATGCCTCAAAAATCATGCCCTGCTTCTCGGTGGGTACGCCGACGCCCGTGTCTTTGACCGCAAAGCGCAGGCAAGTGGTCCCGGGTCCTTGAGATTGTTCTTCGACGGTGACAGAGATCTCACCGTGTTCAGTGAACTTGATTGCGTTCCCGATCAAATTGATCAGGATTTGACGAATCCGCCCTGGATCACCAAGCAGAGCCTCGGAAACATCCGGTTGTACCTCGCAGATCAGTTCCAGACCTTTCTGGTGTGCGCGAAAGCCGAGTGGTTTCATGGTCTCGCCCAAACTCTCCCGCAGGTCAAAAGGAATGGATTCCAGCTGTAGCTTCCCGGCTTCGATCCTGGAGAAGTCTAAAACGTCGTTAATGATTAACAGCAGGGACTCGCCTGAGAGTAGAACGAGGTCCAGGTTCTCGCGCTGCTCAACCGTAAGATCACTATCTAACACCAGCCCTGTCATACCAAGAATGCCATTTAGTGGAGTGCGAAGCTCATGGCTCATTGTTGCCAGGAACATGCTCTTTGCTTGGCTGGCCGCTTCGGCGGCTTCCAAGGCCCGGCGCAAATTTGAAGCCGCTTTAATGCGCTGGCTGATGTCTTGGGCAATAGCTGAGGCCCCTACGACCTTTCCGCTGGCGCCCTTAACTGGCGATATAGTCAAGGAAACATTGATCCGCTGCCCATCTTTCCGCATGCGGATGGTTTCATACTGTTGAATACTCTCGCCTCGTCCGAGTTTTTCTAGGATTCCAGCGATCTCGTCGGGACACTCGGGCGGCAGGAGAATACTGATCGGTTGCCCGATCATTTCGCTTGCCGAGTAGCCATAGATCCCCTCTGCGCCCCTGTTCCAACTGACAATCAATCCATCGAGCGTGTTGCCGACAATTGCGTCATCGGAAGATGCAACAATCGAGGCCAGTTGGGAAAGTTTCTCCTCTGCGCGCCTGCGGTTAGTAATGTCTCGGGCTGAGACCAACCTCGAGGGCCGTCCGGCCCAGTTGAAATAATCAGAAGTGATCTCGACGTCGATCAGGACTCCACTCTTCTTCTTGTGTGTCCAGGTAACCGCTTTTTCGAACCCCGCTGCCTGGGAGACGTATTCGAGCAACATCGGCATGTCCTCTGCTGGACGAATATCCTGGATCGTCATGTGCAAGAACTCGTCGCGCGAATAGCCGTACTGCTCGATGGCGGCATGGTTGACCTCCAGGAAGGCCAATGACTCTAGCTCATACACCCACATCGGCTGCGGGTTTCTCTCAAACAGCAATCGGTAGCGCTGTTCCGTCGATTCCAGCTCCGAGGCCTGGGCGGAGTATCTCCGATGAAAGACAGACGTTAAGAAGACCAACCCCAGGAGCATCGTGGTGACGATCGTGATTTCGGCTGGTCCCTGCCTAGAGATGCTTACCGCGTGCGACAAATCCGGGGCTACGCTGGAAGCCACGAAACCGACCGCGGCCATCCCTGTATAGTGCATGACGGGGATGGCCGCGCCCATGACTGCCGCGCTCGCGAGTTTTCGCACGCCGCCGCCCTTTCTCTCTTCTCGGGCGAGAAATGCCAGCCACAACGCCACAAACGAAATAACAATCGCAAGCGCAACCGACAGAGCTACAAGCGAGGCATCAAAGCGACACTCCCCAGCCAGGCGCATGGCAGCCATCCCAATGTAGTGCATCGCTGCGATACCAGCGCCCATCACCATGCTTCCAGCAACAGCCCTCAAGTGGCCCATTCGCTGCCGACTCACGACATACAAGGCCACGGCGGAGGCTAGAATGGCCGACAGTAGGGACGCCAGGACCGTAGGCCAGTCGTAGTCGACCGCGATCGGCAAGCGCAAGGCCAGCATTCCAATGTAGTGCATGGACCAGATTCCGAATCCCATCGCTATGGCCCCGCCGTTGAGCCAGAGGAGGCGAGCCTTACCCTGCGCAGACGTTACCCGTTCGGCGAGGTCGAGTGCGGCGTATGAAGCAAGGATCGCGATAATGACCGATAGAGCGACAAGACCGTAATCGTAAGAGCCGCGCATAACAAGATCCGGAGCTGTCATGGTCTGCTTCTCGTGAAGCGTGATTCACCCAAAAGCTCGACGTCACGAGCAAGAGAAACGTTCAGTTCCATTGCGACAACGCTAGAGAGCTCCGTGGGCAACCCAGTCAAGAGTTGATCGCGCAACTGCACCAATTCGCTATCGACTGGGAGGCAGCCGGTCATCAGAGAAAGGAACCCGGAAGGGGGCAGGGCACTAGCGGAGGGGCTAGTAAGCGGCTCGGCCTTGGTCATTTGCCTCGCTCAACCAGTTCAGGTGTATTCGTTGCTCTCCTCTGGCGCGCCGCATAAATCTCCAAGATCGCGTCGAGTTCCTGCGTTCGGATCGGCTTGGAAAGATAGCCATCCATGCCGGCCGCCAGACCCCGCTCTTGATCGCCTTTCATGGTATGCGCGGTCAAGGCGACTACCGGCTGATGCATACCGCTGCCTTTCTCTCTTTCCCGAAGTGCCGCGGTAGCCTCAAGTCCGTCCATCTCCGGCATCTGCACGTCCATTAAGACGAGGTCGTAACTCTCTTTCTCTAGAGCCGCGAGGGCCTCGCGACCGTTGGCGGCTATTACGACGCGGTGCCCTCGCTTCTCGAGTAACCGAGTCACCAGTAGCTGGTTGACTGAATTGTCCTCTGCCACCAGCACCCGCAAGACAGCGGCTGTGGTGTCACGAGCATCTTGCAAGGAGTACCGAGTGATCAGAGGGATTGCGCCTTTTTCGTCTCGGGCTCCCAGTACTCGCGCGATGGCCTCACGCAGTTCCGACTGTCGGATGGGCTTCAACAAATACGCTGCCACGCCGAGCTCTTGGCAACGTGCCGCATCCCCCCGGTGGCCCGCTGAAGTTAGCATCATGATAGTGGCCGTGGATAATTCGGGCCTTTGCCTTATTCGTTCGATGAGGGTGAAACCATCCATCTTCGGCATGTGCGTGTCCGTCAAGACCAACGTGTAAGCCTCTCCGGCTTCTAGCGCTGAGGATAGTTGCGTTAAGGCCTCTTCACCGCCCTCGACCAACGTCGGCTTCATCTCCCAGCGCTTGAGCATTCCTTCAAGAATTCGCCGGTTCGTGCGGTTATCGTCTACCACCAAGACCTTCACGTCTCGTAATATCTCAGGCGGAACAATCCCGCCCACTTCAATCGTTTTCTCGGAGGCCCCCAGACGCAGCGTGAAGTGGAACTGGGTCCCTCGCCCCACTTCACTCTCTACCCACATTTTTCCACCCATAATTTTCACCAGGCGTGTCGAGATGCTCAAGCCCAACCCGGTTCCCCCGTATTTCCGCGTCGTTGAGGTGTCCGCCTGGACAAACGGTTGAAAGATCAGCTTCTGCTTCTCCGGAGCAATACCGATTCCTGAGTCCGACACCGTAAAATGCAAAATGCGATCGTCACCGTCCTCGGACTCGACTTGAGCCTTCAGCACAACCTCGCCCTCATCGGTGAACTTGATGGCGTTGCCCACGAGGTTGATTACGATTTGGCGGAGTCGGCTGGAATCCCCCCGCACGACCTCCGGCACCTCCGGAGCCACCTCGCACAGAAGCTCGAGTCCCTTTTCGGCCCCCCGCAGCGCAAACGTCTTGAGCGTCGCTTCCAAACTATCGCGCAAGTTGAAATCGTTCATCTCTAAGTCGACTTTTCCCGCCTCGATCTTGGAGAAGTCGAGAATATCGTTGATCACGATGAGCAGAGAATCCGCCGACATCTTAACTGTCTCCAGGTATTCCCGCTGTTCCGGCGTCAGTTCGGTCCCGAGCGCCAGATCGGTCATCCCCATGACACCGTTCAGCGGAGTGCGGATTTCATGACTCATGTTCGCGAGGAACTCGCTCTTGGCCAGATTGGCCGAGTCGGCCTGTTCTTTGGCACTGATCAGTTCGGCTTCGTTTCTCTTACGTTCCGTGATATCCGACTGGGATCCAGCCATCCTGATCGGCCTTCCGCTGGAGTCCCAGATCGCTTGTCCGCGAGACAATACCCATTTGTAGCTTCCATCTTTGCACTTAAGCCGATACTCGGCTGAAAAGGACGGGACGCGCCGCCCGAGGTAGTCCTTTGTCAAATTCGAGACTGTGACGAGATCTTCGGGGTGACACAGGCTGGCCAGTCCTTCGATACTGTTTGCGACTTCATTCGTGTACCCCATCATCTGTTTCCATCGCTTTGAGAAGAACACCTCGTTGGTTGCAATATTCCAATCAATAAGGCCGTCGTTACTCCCCTGAAAGACGAGCGCAAGACGCTCCTCGCTCGTCTTTAAGGCGTCTTCGGCGCGTGCGCGCTCGAGGATTTCTTTCTTAAGCTTCTCGTTGCCCGCTTCCGCCTGTTTGACCGCCGACTCCAGCGCATGAGACGCCCTCACCAGGTTCATGGCCTCGTAGGCGCAAAAACCGAGCAACATGACCGAAAAAAGAAAGAGAAAGAATCGATAAGTGTTGCTGATCCTCTGCGTATTTTCGTAGTTGCCAATGTAAGCGCTAAGGATGTTTTCAGCCGAGCTTGCGATCGGAAGTGAATTCACACTCGCGATCGCACTATCAACTTTGGGCTTAACCGTCAGAATCGTCGTGGCGTGTGCGATGGCGCTATTGAGCTCGGAACTAAGCTGCGGATGCAACTCCACATCGCCTGAGAGTTGAACGATTTCTGCATTCAGCTTGTTGGCCAGGTCGGAACCCGGCGTATCGTTGTACAGCAACCCGTCGCGAAGCACGTTGGCGAGATGATCCCTCAGACTTAAATCGTTGTTCTTGATTGCCGTCAGTGACATTTCGGCGATTATGACCGGAAAGTACCGGACGGAGTTCTTCAGAATCGCGTTGTCGGACTTGAAGCCCTCCAGCAAGTGCCTTTTCTGCGACAGAAGTCCTGATTCAACCTTAATGAGTCGCCTGATTTCCTCTCTGTCGCGTGCCCCAATGAAGGAAGGAATTGTTTGCAGATCGTTCTGGATCCTTTGCATTTCTCCCAGCTGCTGAACAAAGGGATCATACGAACCGAGCAGCTGGTATCGGGATTTCAACAGATTCTGGTTGATCTCGGCATCCAACTCTTTCATTAACCGCAGATCCCCTGTAAATCGATCATGTTGGCCGGAATCAACTGCTCGCTGCTGAAAAAAGAGAAAAGTCAGTAGCAAAGCAGCTCCAAGACCGACTAAGATCCGTGACAGGTGAGGTGTTTTCACAATGGCTTCCCGTTGAGCTCCCCGGTCAATGTCTTGAGGAATTCAACGATCAGATCAATTTCTTCACTCGTGAGCTTCCGGCCCAATTGATACTTACCCATCATACGAACTGCGTCGGCAAGCGTGGCTGCCGATCCATCGTGGAAGTAGGGCGGGGTTAGTGCGATATTACGCAGCGTGGGAACTTTGAACATGTATCGATCGTTCTTATCGCCGGTAACGTTAAATCGTCCAAAATCAGCTTTTGTGATGTGACCGCGATCGGAAAAGTACGGGGCCATCACTCCGAGTTTCTGATACATATTTCCGCCGACATTTACCCCCTGATGGCAACTCGCACAGCCCAGTGACTTGAAGAGCCGGTAGCCCTGCTGTTCGTTGCTGGTGAGAGCGGCACGGTCATTGCGCAAGTACCGGTCAAACCGCGAATTCGGTGTGTATAAAGAGCGCTCGAAAACCGCAATGGTGTCTTTAATGTGTTCTTGCCGGATTCCATCGGAGTAGATTTGACGAAAAGCGGCGACGTATTCCTGGGAGCGATTCAGCTTTTGAATCACTTCTCCCCAGGTCGAACCCATTTCGGACTGTTCTTGGACTGGTCCTTCTATCTGCATTTCAAGTGTCTCGGCGCGCCCATCCCAGAACTGGCTGAAATTGAAGCCACTGTTCAGGACGGTCGGCGCATTAATTACACCAATCGCGCCGTTGATACCCATCGAGCGTGCCATTCGATCGGTTCCCCCAGTCGCCAGGTTGTGACAGCTAGCACACGAAATCGAATCGTTATGAGAAAGTCGCACATCATGAAACAGCTTCCGCCCCAGGTCGACTTTTCTAGGATCTAGATCGAGGTGAGTGGGGATCGGTGAGATGGGTTCCAATGACAATACGGAGTACGAGGATGCCAATGCCGTATCCGTCGCTTGCGCCCTGTCTCGAGTCCAGAAGTGCAGGGAGAGAGCAGCAATTACCGCGCAGGAAAGGACACCACTCCAAATCCACCTTTCAAGCTTGCGAGTGCTCGTCAATTTTATTTTCTCCTCACACCTGTTGACGACGTATTCTCGGTCCCATATGCGCGGCTGTGCCGGCAATATCCTGGCGCGTTGCGAGCGTGAGTCGCTGCACGCGCATCACGCTCATGGGTCAAACGCCAGGCCGGAGTGCGTAGCGAATGTGACCGGATTTGTCCTGGAGCCGCCAGGTGGTCGATGGAAATGAACTGGCAGATAGCATCTCCTCTGAATGAACTGAAAATCGGCTGTTCATCCGACGCAAGAATCAAATTAGGCGCTATACCGGAGATCCCCCACGAGGCTGAGAAAGGGGCAGCCCGAGGTCGTAAGCCGGTTTTCTGGAAGGAGGACTTAATCTTATATCGACTGCGGACAAGGTCAAGTTTGGCTTAAGGGAAGCTATCCAACTAGCCAACCGTAACTCCTCAGCTTCGCAGGGGATGCGCGGCCCCCAGAGCAGCTGTGTGAACCCAGGTTTCTTCCGCGGCTCGTCCTAACCCCAAATCCCGTATGACCTGTCCCTACCAGAATGTCGGCAAACGTGACCCGAGAAATCAATGCAGACGCATTCAGATTCCATTGCTTCAGCAAGATCGGAGTTTTCGGCAGGGAAGCAGTTGTTTGGACAGCAAGAGCGGCAGATTCGATTTGGCGGGCAGAGGAAAAAACGAAGAGTCATCACTGGTCGTGTCTTGCTCGGACTCGGTCATGAGGTATCGATAGAAAGGTTCGCGGGCCGAAGTAGAAGCCTCATGGGACCTGAAAGCTTTCGCGATCGCGCATTTGCGCCACACTTGCCATTGTTCGCCTGTCTGCCTGATAGGCGTCTTTATCTACTAGGTCGGCGAGATGAGCGAGTCGCGTCGGATCTTGACGACGGAGGCGGCTCCGGTCTGGGCCATGACGAGTTGCAGTTCACGCCGTAGCAGCTCGATAACGGTTTCGACGCCT
>Ga0209526_10002244_pt1 | contig 12998 bp, 8 predicted proteins | sample JacPinW_OM2H0_M1_FD_188566 | JGI IMG/M metagenome (GOLD analysis project Ga0209526, IMG submission 188566) | Forest soil microbial communities from Algoma, Ontario, Canada - Jack Pine, Ontario site 1_JW_OM2H0_M1 (SPAdes) (version 2) | ecosystem: Environmental > Terrestrial > Soil > Boreal... | reverse complement strand
AACCCGAGAACGTGAAATTGTCCAACTCCTTGCGGAAGGGAAGAGCAGCAAGGAAGTGGCCGTCGCACTCGGGATCAGCGTGAAAACTGCGGAGACGCATCGCGCAAATATCATGCGGAAGTTGGAAATTCACTCTGTCACCGAGCTCGTTCGTTACGCCATTAAGAATAAAATCATCGAGGCGTAATTTGGCTCTCTTCAGAAGAGAGCTTCCATTGCTTAATCTGCGAGTCCGACCCTCGGTTTACCGCAAGAGGGAGGATTGGGTGCGGCGATTGGGTGGGGCTTGAAAATACAGAAAACGGCAAGGAGAGCTCAGTCAAATGCCGAAGGTACTCGTAGTAGATGATCATGCCTTCATTCGTCGAGGCGTGCAGGCTATTTTGCAGACCGTTCCCGAGTGGGAATTCTGCGGCGAAGCGGACAACGGGAAAGATGCTGTGCGCCTAGCCGACGAACTTCAACCTGAAGTGATCGTCATGGACGTTTCCATGCCTGGCTTAAATGGCATAGAAGCCACGCGGTCGATCTGCGGGGCTAATCCTGGCATCAAGATAGTTCTTCTCACACTCCACGAATCCGACGAACTGCTTCGAAACGGTTTTCGGGCCGGGGCCCGGGGCTATCTGATGAAGTCAGACGCAGAAGCCGAACTTGTAAGGGCACTGCGGGTCGTGATTGGCAGCGGTTCTTATATAAGTCCTCGCTTCAGCCAGGACACCGTAAACAGCGTAATAGGATCTTTGGTAAAGTAAAATCGCTGCCCGTCACAGATATGACAGGGGTTTGTTCTAGCGCTATGCAGCAACGACCCGTCCATTTCTGGTATTGAAGATGAAATATTCTCCCGGCGCAGTTCTGGTCATTTGATCCAATTGGCGCCTGGCTTCGTCCAAACCAACCACGGCTTTAACCCAAATGGGGTGACCATCCGGTAGTTTTTTGAAAATGTCAAATTTCCCTTCCATTACGTTTTCCTCCTCAGATCCAATTTCCATAACGTGGGGATGGCATGCGGCCTTCCAACCGGAAGGGAAATCCTATCTTGCTGAAAATAAAATGATTGTCCCCCGTTGACTTATGCGGGTGTACTAGAACCTGAAGGTGTCTTAGAGAAAAATTTGGGTTGCATTTGTATTTTCTCCACAAAACACTGTACTAGAACCAGTGTAGTTAGGCTAAGCCGTGACCCTGCGTTTTGGAATGATGTGCAATCTTGGTAGGGATTTCTTGTCCGAACTTGAGTTCTGTTGCTTATCCTCTTGTTGCGGCTGATGCTGTATTCCCCCACCGGCACATTCCACACACAAACGCGTCCATGGCAGCGCTTGCAGCCTAACCTCGGGGATCGGCTCTCCACAGCTTCCGCAAACTCCATACTCCCCGGCCTCCAGTCTGCGCAACGACAGCTCCACCTCGGCCAGAGTTCGGATTTCGCGCTCCATGTTCGTCAAAGCAAGCTCTTTCACGACATTTTGCACGGCCACGCCGACTTCATCGTCGAGATCATTCTCACCATGGAGTTCCGCTCGGCGCTCATAGAGACGTCGAATCAATTCATCTCTCTTTTGTTGCAACAAAGCTCGGAATTGCGGTTCATGGTCTCTTTTTACTCTACGAGCTGGCTGCGTCATGGATAGTCTCCTCTGGTTTGAACCCACGCGGTAGGTTGAAGTTGTGCGCCGCCGGGAAAATTAAAGTTTAACTCGGAAGCGCAAAATGAAACTGTGGGGACAACAGGTATGCACCCATCAGGTTCGCGGCCTACTTTGGACGCCCAGGGCCGCGACTACAATCCGCGCAAGCGCCGATAGTGATAGGGAGGAATCCTGTAGGAGACAGCGGCCAGCCCGAAAAGCCCGAGATTTGAAGGCTAAGGAACTTGCCTGAAATCATGTTACTGCGGTCGAGGTTTATTTCTACCCAAACCAAAACGATTCCCAGTCTACTGGGTTATACCGATGGCGGCAGGAGTGCTGACTACATACTCTAAACAGGAGCAGCAGCCAGGATTTACTCAGTTCAAGGCCGCCAAGAACTCAAACGCAGGGTCTAATCGTGCTATCTTCTGAATTAATGTCGCGGCAACTACGCAAGCTTGCGGTCCCGCCGAAATGTCCGGAGTGTACCAGCAGGCGCGTGCACCGGTCGAAAGCAAAGGGTGTGCTGGAATCTTATTTCTTACCGGTGCTTTCGATCCGCCCGTATCGCTGCGAGACTTGCGACTACCGGTTTTTTCATTTTTCCTCCGGGGTGTTTTGATCTCGTTCGCAAGAATGTCAAGCGCGCAGCGAGAAAATCCGACCGTGTTCACCGCACTTGAACGTCTGAATTTATTGCCAACGAGAATGGGCTAGAGCCCATTTGTGCATTTGGCGGTCGTTCCGCGAACCATCAAGTTTGGTTTCACGACAATTTCTTTTGCGTACGGGGCTTTTCCAGACGAACTAATTCGCTGCAGAAGTGTTTCTGCAGCAATCACACCCATTTGGCGGAGCGGCTGGCGTACCGTGGTGAGACTCGGGTTCTGAAACGCCGCGCTCTGGATATCGTCAAAACCCACGACCGAAACATCCACCGGCACACGTTTTCCTGCTTCCCGCAGTGCTTGGATAGCCCCGATCGCAGAAATGTCATTAAACGCAAAGAGCGCCGTGAAGGGCGCATTGCGCTCCAGTAGCTTCCGCGTTACTTGGTAGCCGACTTCCGGAGACGGAGAATCGCTTTCCAATTGCACGGTTAGCTCATCATGTATCGTGATCCCGAGATTGCGCGCCACGGCGAGAACCGCTTGCCAGCGGGACTCCGTGTCCGAACTGAAATGCTGGCCTTTGATCAGAGCAATGCGGCTGTGTCCTAGCTTCTGTAGGTGTTCCAAGGCCAGATGAGCTGCAAGGTTGTGATCCAGGACGATGTTGGTCACTCCGGGCACTTGGCGGTGGCCAGAAATGGCTACTGCTGGCAACAGGCAGGATTTCGACCAAACTGTATCTACGGCGATGATTCCTTCCACGGCCCGCTGTTGCAGCAAAAACGGATATTCCTCAATCAGGTCTTTTCGGTGGCGATGGCTAACAACAAAATAAAAGTAACCTTCTTGCAGCAAGTGGTCCTCAATCCCGGACATGACCAGCGCCGCATAACCTTCACTGATCTCCGGGACGATCACCCCAATGGTGAAGCTCCTTTTCTGCCGTAGAGACCGGGCCATCAGGTTTGGCCGATAGTTTAGTTCGCGAGCAGCTTCACGGATTCGTTCTTGTGTAGACGGCGGGATTGATTTAGCAGCAGGGGAGCGATTGATGACCAGCGACACCGTGGCGGAAGAAAGCCCGAGGCGTTCCGCTAGTTCTTTTAGGCTGAGGGGATTAGGGGTATCCGGTACCCCACCCGAGGGCTGTGTTTTCGGCTTCGACATGGGCTGTATTTGCGGCTAAGTCTGGCATATGCTCCGACTCGGAGCAAGTGTCCAAGCTAGGGTACCCTTTGGGCGGGTTCCAAGGGGGAATCCCCGGATCGGGCTGGCGGAATCCATAAAATCGTGATATTTTCCGAAGTAAATCGATTTACTCAACAAAGGCGACTTGGCAAGAACTCCGTGCCTCTTGATCATGCCGTACCTGATTTGCCCTAACTGCTTCGACGAGATCTTGCCAACTTCTTGTGGGGTCGTTTGGTGCAGAACGAAAACCGATGTTTAGAATTCGAATGGCGCATGGCGCGGATCCGGAAATTAGAAGCCAGAGAGCATCGACCCGAGCCTTACTGCCGTGCAGCCGTAGAAACGAAAAAGGGAGTTTCGAAACCGTGCTCAGCAAAAAGCTCTTGTATTGTTCGCTAACTACTTGGTTGTTTGCGGCCGTAGTGTCGCTATCTTTCGCACAGGCTCCTCAACGGGAAATTCCCTATCGGGGACAACCCGTTCGTTCGCGATTGGCCGATCGTTCCATTGAACGGAAAGTGGATGCTTTGTTGAAACAGATGACCCTGGAAGAGAAGGTCGGGCAACTCGTGCAGTACTCCGTGGGAACCCCCACAGGCCCGGGAACCGGCCGCGGTGGTTACGACGAGATGGTAGCGAAGGGGGAAGTGGGAGCGCTCTTCAATCTCGGGACTGTCGCGGAAACCAATCGGTTTCAGCATGAAGCGGTCGAAAAATCCCGACTTCACATTCCGATTCTTTTCGGCCTGGACGTGATTCACGGATTCCGGACGACGGTGCCAGTTCCGTTGGGTCTCGCCTCGACTTGGGATCCAGCCATTGTGGAGAAAACCACAAGACTGGCCGCGCAGGAAGCTTCTGCTGGCGGCGTCCGCTGGACGTTTTCCCCTATGGTGGATATTTCGCGTGATCCGCGCTGGGGGAGGATGATCGAAGGCGCAGGTGAAGATCCTTATCTGGGAGGTGTGATCGCACGCGCTTACGTGCGCGGCTATCAGGGCAAGTCGCTTGCTGCCGCGGACAGCATTGCAGCCTGCGCGAAGCACTATGTGGGTTATGGAGCTGCGGAGGCAGGCCGCGACTACAATACCACGGAAATATCCGAGCATACTTTGCGCGAGGTATATCTTCCCCCATTTTACGCGGCGCTCGATGAAGGTGCAGCCAGCGTGATGAGCGCGTTCAATGCGTTGAACGGCGTGCCGTCCACCGCCAATCCTTTCACGCTGACGCAAATTTTACGCAAGGAGTGGAAATTCCCCGGTCTGGCGGACAGTGACTACACTTCGGTCCTGGAATTGATCGCACACGGTATTGCCAACGACGGTCAGACAGCCGCTGAAAAGGCGATCAACGCAGGTCTGGACATGGACATGGAGAGCAATCTCTACCACGAACACCTTGCTGCGCTGGTCAAAAGCCGAAAAGTCAGCCAGGCGACTTTGGATGAAGCGGTCCGACATGTGTTGCGGGTTAAGTTTGCACTCGGGTTGTTCGAGAATCCGTATACAGAGGAATCGCGTGAGAATCACGGAGCTCTCCCGGCGGAAAGCTTGCAGACCGCCAGGGTCGCGGCGGAGCGGTCGTTCGTGCTTCTGAAGAATGACCCGGTGGACGGTCGTAGCATACTGCCCCTTAACAAGACCGGCCAAAAAGTGGCCTTGATTGGACCTCTTGCGGACGATCTGGACAATATGCTTGGTTCCTGGGGAGGCCGTGGAAATCCGAGAGATGCGGTGACGCTGAGGACATCACTGGCGGAAAAGCTCGGCGGGGATAATGTGAAGTACGCGAAGGGCGGCGCGATTCTCACCGCCACGAACGAGCAAGTGGATGAAGCCGTTGCGGCTGCAAACAGCGCGGACGTCGCGATTCTCGCGCTGGGCGAGGATGCTGGCTCGATGACAGCCGAGGCAGCCTCACGCGCTCACCCGGAGCTGCCAGGCCGCCAGCAGGAACTCCTGCAGAAGGTAGCGGCTACCGGTAAGCCTGTGGTTCTGATTTTATTTTCCGGACGCCCGCTTATGCTGCCGTGGGTTTTTCAGCATATTCCGGCAGTACTCGCGGCTTGGTTCCCAGGTGTTCAGGCGGGCCCCGCACTAGTGAGTACCTTGTTCGGCGAGACAGCGCCAACGGGAAGGCTGGTGGTCAGTTGGCCGCGCGCCATAGGCCAAATTCCTCTCTATTACAACGCGCTGCCAACGGGCAGGCCTGCCGGAAAAGTGGAACTGACGCGCCCGCCCACCACCGGCGATGACAAATATGTCTCGCGCTACGTGGACGAACAGAATTCGCCGCAATTTCCTTTTGGTTATGGACTAACGTACACGCAATTTTCCTACACCAAACCCGAGCTTAGCGCCGCGCATCTGAGTGCCAGAACGCTGAATGAGGAATTGCGGAAGCCCGCCGGAACTGGCAAGACCGCGCTGACTGTGACCGCTAGCGTGACCAACACTGGAAAAGTTGCGGCAGAAGAAGTCCTGCAGCTGTACGTTCGCCTCCGTGGCGCCAGCGTGGAAGAGCCCATTCGTGCCTTGAAAGCATTTCAGCGCGTTCCGCTGGCCGCCGGGGAAACAACGAAAATCAGCTTCGCTTTGGGAGCGGAAGCTCTTGCGCTGTGGGATATCAACAACGAGTGGAAAGTCGAAGCGAGTAAAGTGACTATCTGGGTTAGCCCGGATTCGGCAAGCGGCGAACCGGTGGAGCTCGAAATCGGCGAATAGAAAGACCGAACATGACCTTGCGTCCGACGATCTCTCGAAGAGGCTGGTTGTGGTGGGGCGGGAAGGGAATCGCCCTCACTCCGGTTGCGAGCCTCCTGGGCGGATTGCCTGGCCCGAACCTATTTGTTTTGGTACCGCAAACCAAGCCCTACGGCGGTACGGACGACCAGCTTTTGGATGAAATCCAGCGCGGCAGCTTCAAATTCTTCTGGAACGAGACAAACCCTAAAACAGGTCAAGTAAAAGACCGGGCACTGCTGAATGGCAATGACAAACGCACGATGAGTAGCATCGCGGCGACGGGCTTCGGCCTCACGGCGCTGTGCATCGGCGATGCGCGGGCGTACGGCAACAGGGCGGAAATCAAGGAGCGCGTGCGCACCACGCTTCGTTTCCTCTGGAACGGCACCCCGCAAGTTCACGGCTTTTTCTACCACTTCATCGATATGAACAGCGGCAAACGATGGGGCGACGTGGAACTGTCCTCCATTGATTCCTCGCTTTTGCTTTGTGGCGTGCTTACTGCGCGTCAATATTTTCAGGATGCAGAGATACAAGACCTCGCGACGAAAATCTACAATCGCGTAGATTGGCCTTGGATGCTGAATGGCGGCCAAACCTTTTCGATGGGCTGGCATCCGGAATCGGGATTTCTCAAGGCGCGTTGGGAGCATTACTGCGAGCTGATGATGATTTATCTGCTCGCGATTGGCTCGCCAACGCATCCGGTGCCGGCAGAAACGTGGAACGCGTGGAAGCGCCCAACGATCACCTATCAGGGAATAACTTTTATTTCCGGTGACGATCCGATCTTCACTCACCAGTATTCGCAGGCCTGGTACGATTTCCGAAAGAAGAAAGACGCTTACGCGAACTACTACGAAAATTCCGTACTGGCCACCAAAGCCCACAAACTTTTCTGTTTGTCTCTGAAAGAAAAATTTCCAGACTATTCGGAAGACCTTTGGGGCATTTCAGCGTCGGACTACGTGAAGGGATACACCGCGTGGGGCGGACCTCCGCCGCAAGGGCCGATTGACGGATCCATCGTGCCGTGTGCCACGGGCGGTTCGCTGCCGTTTCTATTCGACGATTGCATGCGAGTACTCCGGACGATTCGCGCGCAGTACGGCGAAAAAGTGTGGGGCCCCTATAGCTTCGCGGACGCGTTCAATCCACTTATCCAATGGTACGACCCGGATGTGCTGGGGATAGACCTCGGAATAACAATGGTTATGGCTGAGAATCATCGTACAGGACTTGTGTGGGACACCTTCATGAAGAATCCCGAAGCGCGAACGGCCATGGATCGTGTGGGATTTAGACCTGCCTAGTCTGACGCCTCAATCCGCCCGCTCATCGATTTAGCGGACCCCCTGCCCTTCGACAATTGTGATGTAGCGGTCAATCGGAAGATCGGTGAAGGTCTCGGTTTTACCGCTGGGCTGCGGCCAGCGGATTTCCAGTTTGTCGATTTTCGAGCGCGCCCCGATGCCGAGAACGTCCCGGGGATCGTGCGAAGCCAAATAACTGCCGCCTCCAACTTTCAAACGCGAGCGCCGCAGATCGCCGGCCTGCCAGGAGATACGCGCACCGATGGCATCCGGATTTGCTTTCTTGCCAATCAGCCGGATACCGAGCCAGTGGTTGCCTTGCGCAGAGGCATTTCTCAGCAACAGCGGAGCACCATTGTTAACCGCAATTAATACGTCTACCGCGCCGTCGTTGTCAAAGTCTCCGATCGCCAGTCCTCGCGCCGCGAAAGTTTCCTGAAAGACTGGGCCAGCATGAGCGCTCACGTTTTCAAACGTGCCCCGGCCCGTACCATGAAAGAGTAAAAGCGGCTCTTTGTAGCTGACGCGGCCGGAGTGCTGCTCGATCTGGTCGTCGGGATGTCCATTGGCGATAAACAAATCCAAATTGCCATCATTATCGTAATCGAAAAATTTTAGTCCCCAGCCGCTCATCAATCGCGTGGCATTGCCGATACCTTGCGGGCCTGCCATGTCATCGAACGTATTATCGTGCAGATTTTGATAGAGAGAGTACATTTCCTTGTCTACATTGGTTAGCGCCAGATCCTGCCAGCCGTCTTGATCGTAGTCGGCCGCGTCCACACCCATACCGGATCGGGGGCGGCCATCCTGGCTAAAACCTACGCCCGCTTCAAGCGCAACCTCCTGAAATTTGCCACGCCCCTTATTTAAAAAGAGGAAATTCTGGACCGTGTCGTTGGCGACAAAAAGATCCATCAGCCCGTCGTTGTTGATGTCGGTCGCGACGACACCCCAAGCTTTGCCGAAAACTTTGCCAATGCCGGATTCCTGGCTGACATCAGTGAAGGTGCCATTACCGTTGTTATGGAACAGCCAGCTGCGCGCCGGAGGATAGACACGCGGGATGCAGTAGTAGCGCTCACCCGTGTGCTCGTTGCCGCAAAATTGGTTCTTGGACCTGTCGAACTCTACAAATCGGCAGACGAACAAATCCAGCTTGCCGTCATTGTCGTAATCAAACCACACGGCACTGGACGACCATCCATGCGCGGCGACACCTGCTTTTTCGGTCACATCCGTGAAGGTTCCATCTCCATTGTTACGGTAAAGAATGCTGCGCCCGTATTGTGTTACGTAAAGATCCGGAAAGCCGTCGCCGTTGTAGTCCCCTACCGTTACTCCCATGCCATACCCGCCCGCTCCGACGCCGGCTGTCTCGGTGACGTCCGTAAATGTGCCGTCCCGATTATTTCGATAGAGCGCGTTACGTAGCGGCGGATGGGGGTCAAAGAAATCACACTTGCCACCGTTCACGAGGTAAATGTCCATCCAGCCGTCGTTGTCAAAATCTAGAAACGCGCAGCCAGCACCGGTGGTTTCCGGCAAGTAGTATTCTGGTGACCGTCCATTGGTATGAACAAAGCGAAGGCCGCTGGTGGAAGCAGAAACCGGCTCGAACAGAGATTTGCCGGCGGCCTGCCCGATGCGCAGCGAAGTTCCCAGTGGAGCGAGTCGGCGCAAGGCGACAGGAAGCGCGGCAGACAGCAGGGAACTGTGCTGCAAGAATGTCCGTCTGGAGAATCGAGTCATCGTGAAAGGTAGAGTCTCCTCGAGAATCAACGGCCCGCCTGGTTCATTGGTCTGGCTGGCGGTTCTCGCGCTCAAGTTTTCCCTGATCGAGTTCCCTCGGCTTCTGGCCATGGACATTGTCGGTGCTCTCACCAGCCTTCTGTTGGTTCAGGCGCGCGAACGTCAAACGGGCTTTCGCGGCATCTTCCTTGCGGCCTGTACGTGCGTAGGCATTGCCCAAAGCGAAATAAACCTGCGCTTCGTTGGAAAAAGCCTTCTGCGCGATTTCGAGTTCCGGAATCGCTTTGGCGTACTGGCCGGTATCGGCGTAAAGCAAGCCAAGAAGGTAATGCGCGAACGGCAGGTGCGGCGCGAGCTGGACGGCCTGCTCGGCGTAGGGGACGCCAGCAGCGGAATGTACGCGGTATTTAACGGCCGCAATTTGCAAGCGAGCGTTGAGGTGGCCAGGGGTCAGGTCCAGTTGCTTCTCAAATTCCGGCAGAGCCCCCTCCGTATCATTTGCTTCCAGAAGGAAATGGCCGTAGACGTAGTGAATGTCGGGGAACTCGGGGTATTCTGCCAGCAGCGATTTGTATTCAGCCCGTGCCTCATCAAATTTCTTGCGACCCACAAGGCACTCGGCGTGGCCGACGCGTTGGATCACGCTTGCTCCCGGAGAAGTTTCCGGGGGCGCCGCCTTCGGGGACAAACGAAAAACGGAGAAGCCAAGAGAGCGGACAATATCCGCGTTTTCCGCGCCGTTTCTGCACAGCTGCTGCAAAACCTCTTGTGCATGTTCGTATTTCGCTTTGCGCAGCAATAAGACGCCTTCGTGGTAGAGCATTACCTGAAACAATTGGCTGTTCTGGGCGACGCCGAGCTTCTCGGCTGCTTGGATGTTTTTGAGCGCGGCTTCTTCCTGCCCCATCTCAAACTCACACAGGCCAAGCATAAGATGCGCAGTCCCATGTTTGGGGGCGAGAACAAGCAATCGCTGAAACGCCTTTGCAGCCACCGGGTAATTGTTACGGTCATATTCAAGGGTGCCGAGAGACCACCAGCCTTCTGGCCACCTCGGCCGCAGAACCAGCGCTCTCTTATAGAGCGAGACAGCTTCGTCCACCCGATCGGCTTCGCGTGACTCCGCAGCACGCTTGGAAAGCGAATCGAACGACATGGAAGTCGGTTTGGTTTGGCTCTCCAGCAGAACAGGGGAGACTTCCAGCGAGAACAGTAAGAGCACTGCGACGGAAGCAAATTGAGAGGGGAGAAATGTCCCTAGGAAACCTTGTCGGTGCTGGAGAGAGGAAAGTCTCACAGGATAAGTGTAAAAGAAAAGCTGCCAACGATGGTGGTCGTTGGCAGCTTTTGCTGGGTACGCGGAGGCGGCGCGTATCATCGCCACGCTTCCGGAAGAAGTTAGAAGCTGAATCGGAATTGGAACTCAATCACTCGTGATCCAAGGGCAGCAGGTGCGCGTCCAAAGTTGGGATCTGCGGCGACCTTCCAGATCTTATTCGTGGTCGGATCCAAGCTGATGTCAGCAAGATGGATAGGCCCGGATAGCCCGTTGACTGCCTGAAGGTTTAGCGTATTGAAGAGATTCCAGATATCGGCGCGAATGGTAATTCCAGCCCTTTCACCGAAGATCTTCGTGTTTGGAAGCCCAAAGGCTTTCTGGAGGCCCATATCGAAATCATGGTAACGCGGACCACGGAAAATATTACGCACATTCCCCGGGGCAGCCGGGATGCCTGTTGCCGTGAGATTAGGAAGGGCGAAATACGCCGTTGGGTCCGTGGCTAGGTTGGGGAAATTCCCAAATGCCGTCTCGAAAGTTTTGTTCGAAGTGCTCGAGCCTGCGCCCCCCACGTAGGACGCAGGAATGGCATTGCAATAGTTGCTGCCAGCATAGATAAGTGCGCAGCCGAGGTTGTTAGACCCGTCCGGGGAGACCACGTTTACGTTGTAAAAGGGTGAGAAGGGAAAGCCGGTATGAAAGGTGTAGATACCGCTAAGCTGCCAGCCTCCCAATACCTTTTGCTTCCAGTCCCCGAATTTGAAAATGTTGATGTCCCAAATACCGTATGCCTTGAAACTGTGGGTGGCGTCATAATCGCAAGGTCCGTAGGCCGCCGCTTGGCTGAAGGGATATTGATAGGCAGCGTAGTCTTGAGAGCCATGATCGCGGCACTTGCTGTAGGTATACTGCGCGTCGACCTGGAACGACCTTGCAAATTGGTGTTGAACTTCCGAGATGAACGCGTTGTAACCAGCGTTCGCATCGTTCGTGTACCAATTGACGCCCGAGACGGCGGGATTCAGATTGTTAGGAAATAGCCAGTTCAAGTTGTTCACCTGACGGGTGAAGTGACGGCTCTGGCTGCCCTGATAGCCGAGCGTGGCGACCCAGTGATTTCCTAGGTCGTATTGCCCGAGAACGGAGTAACGATAGACAATGGGCGTTGGCATCTGTTGATCAAAGGCCGTCAAACTAATCTGGCCAGTGGTCGGAAGTCCCGTGGTCGGGTCAAAGGATTGAATGGCGGCCGGATTCGAAGGAAAGCCATAGATATCATGCACGGTATCCGCCGGGGCATAGAGGATGCAAGGCTGCGTACCGCACATCTGGCCATTCGTCCAGAAGTGGTTAGCAACGAGGGGTGGGTTGAAGCGTCCGTTAAGCGTGATGGCTTCCTGCAGGCGGTTGTATGCGACACCGACCCCGCCACGGAGCACGAAGCGATTCCGCACTTCTTTGCCGAAGACGTTGTTGGGGCTCCAAGCAAAACCAAGTTGAGGTCCCCAGTTGTTGTAGCTGGAACTATAGAGGTTGCCCCCCGCTTTGACCCTTAGATTAGTGAGCGTACCGGGACCGGTGGCGCTACCCAATGGGCCGCCGAGAATCACGTTACTAAGATTGTTCTTTTTTTCGTGGATTGGTCCGAAATATTCCCAGCGCATGCCGAAGTTCAAAGTGAGATTGGACTTAACCTTCCAATCATCCTGAACAAAGAATGCATAAATGTTCGAGCGGATATATTTGACGCTGGAGGACGGCCTTCCCGTGCGCGGGTCGAAGCTAAAACTGCTCGCGCCCTCATTGATCGGTGCGTCGTTGGCGAAGTCCCACAGATTATTGAAATCGTACTGGGGAATTCCGGCCCACGTCGTTATGTCGTTGTCCTGCTCCTTATATATGTCCGCCCCAAACTTAAGAGAGTGGCTGTGGTAAACCTTGTTCAAGGTGTCCCGCAGATTGTAGGTCGTCTGATAAAACACGCCCGGACCCGGAGCGCCGAACACCGGGCAGCACTGCATACTAATCCCACCGAAAGGCGCATTGCCGTTTACGAATTGGTCCGCAGGGAGGCCAAAAGGCGAATTTGGATTGGATTTGACCTCGTCGTAATACCAGCGGGCCACATTGAAACGCAATTCATTGATCAATGTTGGTGCAAATGTGTGGTTCCACAGACCCGCCATCGAGTAGTTAAGGTGGTTGGAACTCCAAACGTTCGTACCTCGTGCTGGACCGTTGAAGAATCCAGTATTGTCGTTTGGCACCCAAAAGATTGTAAACGTAGCGAGGTCGCGCGAGGTCACCTGATAATCAATTCGGCCGTTCCACTGCGTGGCAACCTGGTTGTCGGGATTGTTCACGACAACGTTGAACACGTCCGGAATACCGTCAAGCCCACCGCCAACGCCATAAGGAGTCGCGGCCGCACCATAGCTCGGGTCAAGAGTTCCTAGGGCCGCGCC
>Ga0209526_10002243_pt1 | contig 13002 bp, 10 predicted proteins | sample JacPinW_OM2H0_M1_FD_188566 | JGI IMG/M metagenome (GOLD analysis project Ga0209526, IMG submission 188566) | Forest soil microbial communities from Algoma, Ontario, Canada - Jack Pine, Ontario site 1_JW_OM2H0_M1 (SPAdes) (version 2) | ecosystem: Environmental > Terrestrial > Soil > Boreal... | reverse complement strand
ATTTGCGATATAGACATCTTCCCGCCGCAGGCCCATGGCCTTGATCATATTGTTGAGCAACTGCCCGGCCCGGCCCACGAATGGTTCCCCCTGTGTGTCTTCGTCGGCCCCGGGCGCCTCGCCGATGAACATCAGTTCGGCCTGGGAATTACCCACGCCGAAGACAATCTGCTTGCGCCCCTGCTGGTGTAGCCGGCAACGAGTGCAATCTCCCAGGTCCTCGCGAATGGCGCGTAGTGCCTGGAATGGGTCGGCCAAAGCAGATTCGGGCTTGGACGTCACTTCGAACCGAACTTCTTCTGGGGTTGCACCGGCAGCTTGGGCTCTGGGCACGGGTTCTCGCTGTTCTGGCTGGAGTTGGGTGGTGGTTCGATCGGTCCCGCGGCGGTAGAAATCGTAGATACCAAGTTCGTTGTAATAGCGAACGCGTTCGGCTAGGGCGCGTTTTAGCTGCGGGTCGAGAATGATAGTCGTTGCCTTTGCTGGGCGAACCTACGAGCGCAATGGGCCAAAGACCGTCCCCCACTGTGCACGTAGCCTGCCGAGCTTTACACGGCCTGACCGCCGAGAGCGGCGGTCTCCACCTGGCCTGTGCCTGCTCCGCGGTCTGCGCCTGGCTTCGGGCCGCGAGAGCTATTTCAATATTGGACCGACTTTGCGCAAGCGAACTATCTGGTCAAGGACGCGCTGTGCGACCTCCCACTTGGTGGTCTCAGGCACTTCGACCACCTCACCTTGAGTGATGATGGTGACTGCATTGCGGTCGGAGTCGAAGCCCACGCCTTCGCGCGACACGTCATTCACCACGATGGCGTCGAGCGATTTAGCCACCAACTTCTTGCGCGCGTTTTCCAATACATTTTCGGTCTCAGCCGCAAAGCCTACGATAATCTGCGAGCTCTTACTGCGAGCCAACTCGGCAAGGATGTCAGGTGTCGGCTCTAGTTCCAACGACATTGCACTCTGGCGCTTGATCTTCTGATCGCTGGCGCTCCGAGGACGATAGTCAGCCACCGCTGCGGTCTTGATCACAATGGTGGCTTCCGGCAGCAGCTTTAATGTAGCCTGGCGCATCTGCTCGGCGGATTCGACCCGCGTCACTTCGGCGCCGCCCGCCGGGGTCAGGGTGGTAGGGCCGGTCACCAACAGCACTCGCGCTGCACGCCGCAAAGCAGCTTCGGCCAGCGCGTACCCCATACGACCGCTCGAACGGTTGGTTAGATAGCGCACCGGATCGATCTTCTCTTGCGTGGGGCCAGCCGTGATCAGAACTGTTTCGCCCGCCAACTCCTGCGAGGCGCCTAACGCTTCCATGGTCGCCGCGATGATCAAATCGTTCTCAGCCAGCCGCCCCGGCCCCGTCATACCGCAAGCCAAATAGCCTTCGCCCGGCTCGACAATCCGCACGCCGCGCTGGCCCAAGAGCTTCAGATTCGCCTGCGTTGCCGGATGATTCCACATGTTGACGTTCATGGCAGGCGCGACCACAACCGGGGCGGTGGTTGCCAGGTAAAGCGTGGTCAAGAAATCGTTAGCCATGCCTTGCGCAAACCTGGCGAGAACATCTGCAGTGGCAGGCACAACGAGGAGGGCATCAATCGATTGGGCGACGGCAATGTGCTCGATGGCAGAGTCGATGTTGGGCTGGGCATGTTCACCGCCGCCGGCGGCGAACATGTCGGTAATGACCTTTTCGCCGGAGAGGGCGGCGAAGGTCAGCGGGCGAACGAATTGCTGTGCGCCCTGGGTCATGACCACCTGCACGCGAATCCCGCGGTCCTGGAGCAGGCGAACGACTTCCGCCGCCTTATAGGCTGCGATGCCGCCGCTGACTCCGAGAGCAATCTTCATGCCAAGTTTCCCAATCGATTCAGATTGAAGATCTCAGATTGCCTGCCCCGGGGCTGACGATGTTCGGATTTGAACCTGAAATCGACAATCTGAAATCTACAATTTACGATTCTTTCGCCAGCGCCTTCTCCAGCATTTCGCCGGCGGCTTCCGCAGCCGACCGCGGCATTTCGGGGATGACCCACTTCACCTTGCCCGCCTTGATCTCATCCTGCGCGATGCGGCAAGGCTTGCGGGAATGCGTTTCGATGACCGGTGGCGCGCCACCCTGCAGTTGGCGTGCGCGCCGAGCGGCCACCAGGATGTACCGATAATTGCTGTCGAAGCCGTCCATCAACTTCATCGTGTTCCCCCCCGCCGTTAGCGTCCGCCCGGTGTCGCTGCCTTCTCGAACGAGGCCAGAATCGGTTGCAATCGCTCCCGCACATCGCTCAGGCGGCAGCGTTCTGCCTTGGCTGTCAGCTCGGTGTCGTCAGCGGATCGTTCTCCCTGGGCTCCTGATCGCTTCAGCCGCTCCGCAAGCAGAATCGCCTTCAGCGTCTCGATCGATTCTTCCAGGCGGTCGTTCACCAAAATATAGTCGTATTTGTAGTAATTCTCAATCTCCCGGGAGGCCGTGACCAGCCGACGCTGGATCACCTCTTCCGCGTCCAGACTGCGGTTGCGCAGCCGCTTCTCCAGTTCCCTCCGGTTGGGAGGCAGAACGAAGATGCTTACCGCCTCATGAATTGTGTCCTTGATCTGCGCTGCTCCCTGAACATCGATGTCCAGCAAGAGATCCTTTCCTTCCTGTTCGGCTGCACGCAGAAAACTGCGCGCGGTACCGTAGTAATTGCCAAACACCTCCGCGTACTCGAGAAAATCACCCTTGTCTTTCATTTCTTCGAATTCGGCGCGCGACACGAAATAATATTCCCGGCCATTCTGTTCGCCGGCACGAGGTGCACGAGTGGTGTAAGAGATGGAAAATTTCAGTCTGGGCACAATCCGGCGTACCTGGTTCACCAGCGTGGACTTGCCCGAACCCGAGGGTGCCGAAATGATGTAGACACCATTCATTCGATATTTTGTACCTGTTCGCGGGCCTTCTCGATTTCCGTCTTGATGGCCAGTCCCATCTCGGTGATATGGAGCGCCTCACCGGCCAAGCCCGAGGTCTTCGAGAGCAACGTGTTAGCCTCTCGATTCATTTCCTGCAGCAGAAAGTCCAACTTCTTGCCTACTTCGGCGCCTTGATCGAGCAGACCAAGGAAGTGCTTCACGTGCGTATCCAGCCGGACTAATTCCTCCTGGATATCACTGCGGTCGACCAACAGCGCCGCTTCTTGCAGCACGCGTTCCGGTTCCGCCTGGGTTCCGATCAATTCCTGCATTCGCGTCTTCAGCTTCCCGACGTAGGTCTCGAGCACTGCCTGGCGGTGTTTCTCCACCCCCTCACCGGCCTTCTCTATACGAGTCATGCTCTGGCGCAGCTCCCTTTCAATGCCACGTCCTTCCTCCTCACGCATGCGGTTGAGGCGATCGAGAAGTTCTTCCGCCTTGGCCAAAACAGACGCCTCGAGCTCTCCGCCGGCGGGAAGAGTGGCTGCGTCGAGCGCGCCCGGCATGCGTAGAACGGCGTTCAAGTCCAGCACTGCCGCGAGATTGAACTGGGCCGCCGCCGCACGAAAGGCCTCAATATAGGCACCTACCATCTGCCGGTTGAGTGCGACGCCCTCGCCCCCCCCGCGCTCCATATTTAAGGTCAACTCGACGTGGCCCCGGGCCAGTTTTTCTTTAAGCAGGCGGCGCAGCTTCATTTCCAGCGAATCGCTGTCAGACGGCATGCGGAAGTGCAGGTCGAGAAAGCGATGGTTTACCGACTTCACCGACAAAGTGAAACCCATCGGGCTCTTGCCCGGCACATTGTTTGGCTCAGCCACCTGACCCTTTACCTGGGCGAACCCGGTCATGGAGCGAAGAGGCATTCTGTCAGAACTGCAGATTCCTCGCGGAGTGAAGTCCGCTCGGAATGACAACAGAAAAGGGCCCAGCAGCACGAGTAAACTCGGGTCCTTCCCGACTCTGCGGCAAACCAATCCTTTTGCCCGCCCGCGCCTGCGGTCGGCGGTCGACTCCTCCTACCGAGCGGCATTCACTTTCGGCTGCTCCAGTTCTACGAACTGAAGATCATACAACCGGCGATAGGCGCCGAGTTTCTGCATCAGCTCTTCATGGGCCCCGATGTCCGCGATGGTTCCGTTCTCCAGCACCACAATCCGGTCAGCCCGGCGAACTGTGGAAAGCCGGTGGGCAATGACAAACACGGTTCGCCCGCTCATAAGGTTCTGCAGCGCCGATTGCACCAGCGCCTCCGACTCACTGTCCAGGGCTGAAGTAGCCTCGTCCAGAATCAGAATCGGCGCATTCTTCAGCAACGCGCGTGCAATGGCGATGCGCTGCCGTTCGCCTCCGGAGAGTCGCAGGCCGCGTTCGCCGATCATGGTCTCGTAGCCGGCCGGCAATTCCAGAATAAAGTCGTGCGCCAGAGCCGCGCGAGCCGCGGCCTCAACCTGCTTTTGAGAGATCGAGGGCCGCCCGTATGCGATATTGTTGCGCAGGGTGTCGTTGAAAAGCACAGTCTCCTGGGTCACGACGCCGATTTGGGAACGCAGCGAGGACAGGGTTGTATCGCGCACGTCACGGCCGTCGATGAGCAAGCGCCCGGCGGTCACATCGAAAAAACGAGGAATTAAATGCACCAGTGTGCTCTTGCCCGCTCCGCTCGATCCCACCACGGCCACCACTTCTCCCGACCGCACTTCCAAATTGATGTCACGCAAAATTTGCCGCGACTCATCGCCGTCAACTTCATAGGAGAAGCACGCGTCCTCAAAGCGAATGTTGGCGGCGAAGGGTGGTAGAGGCTGGGCGCCCGGCTTTTCCTTGACGTCGTCTTCGCTGTCCATGAACTTGAAGATTTCCGAGGACGCTCCCAGGGCCTGCTGAAAGTTGTTGTTAAAGAGGGCAAACTTCCGCACCGGATCATAGAGCTTGAAAACCGCGATGATGAAGGCGAGAAACGTGCCCGCCGTGAAAGCGTGGTGATTGATCTGCTCGCGGCCCAACAGCAGCAGCAGAGCGATGGCAATGGCGCCAAAGATATCCATGAGCGGAGAACTCATCGCCGCTGCCGCCACCGAGCGCAGATTGGCGCGGAACAACCGCTGTGCCGCCTTGGCGAAGCGCGCGATCTCCCAGGACTCCATGCTGAATGCCTTGACGATGCGATTGCCGGTAATGGTTTCGTGAAGTATGTTCTGGATGTCGGCTAGCTTGTCCTGCCCCCGCCGCGTGGTCTGCCGCACTCTTTGTCCGATGCGTCCGGCCGAGTAGATGATGAAAGGCACAAACAAAAGGAGCACCCACGCCAGTTTCCCGCCTAGCAGCACGACCACGAAGGCGGTGAAAATCAAGGTAAATAATTGCTGTAGGAACTCTGCCAGGACGCTCGACATGGCGAACTGCACGCGCTCGATGTCGTTCACGATAGTTGAAATCAAAGTACCGGTCGTGTGCTTTTGATAGAACGCCGCGGAACGCCGCAGGATGGAGTTGTAGAGCTGGTTTCGCAGGTCGGTGATCATGCCGAACCCGGCGTAGTTCACCAGGTAGGTGCCGGCATAATCAAAGACTCCCTTAAGAATGGTGGCGGCGACTAGTGCGAAGGCAACCACCGTCCCTGGATTGTGGAAATGGGAAGGAACAAATTGGTGCAAATATACCGGGTTACCTGTGACCGGAACTTTGAACAGTTGCATTTCCCGCGAGGGCGAACCAGGATTCAGCACGCGGTCGAAGATGGGTCCGATGAGCAAGACTCGGAAAGCGTCCAGCAGCCCTACCGCTGCCATCAGTAATATCGAAGACAACAACTGCCACCAATACGGGGCCACATAGCGTAGGAGGCGGGTCAGTTGCCGCATCTGGGGCTCTCGACGCGCGGCCGACCGTGGTCCACGCCTGATGAAATCAACATAAGTCGCAAGATTCTATCTTACTGCAGTCGTTGGCCGTTGGTCGTTGGTCATTGGTCATTGGTCATTGGTGGCTAGATCATGGATGGTCCGTCACTCACTTCCCCGTGCTCTCCACCCGCCGTTTTTCCGCGTCCGTGGTTCGAAATTTTGATTTTGCGCAACCAACAACGCCTAGCGACTAATGATCAAACCCTATTTCGGACTATCGCGATGCACTACCTTCACCCGGTATCCCGCTTTGCGCAGGCGTTTTCCAACCTTTTCCGCGATCATTACCGAGCGATGCTGCCCGCCCGTGCACCCAAACGAGATGGTCAGGTAGCTTTTGCCCTCGCGAATGTAGTGCGGTAGTAGATACACCAGCAAGTCAGAAATCCGCTGAATAAACTCCCTGGTTTGGGGAAACGACAGAATGTATTTTGCGACTTTGGGATGTCGTCCCGTGAGCGGGCGGAATTCGGGCACAAAGTGCGGGTTAGGCAGAAAGCGAACGTCGAAGACCAGATCGGCGTCTTCGGGCACTCCATGTTTGAAGCCGAAACTGACGCAAGACACCAGAATGTTTTTGCCCGATTTGGTCTGGTGAAAGCGCTCAGTGATGTAGGCTCGGAGTTCATGGACATTGAAGCGGGAGGTATCGAGGACCAGGTCCGCGATAGTGCGGATGGAACGAAGGTGCCGGCGTTCGGCCGCCAGCGAGGATTTTACCGGGGTGTCGGCGCCGAGCGGATGCGGCCGGCGAGTCTCGCTGAAGCGGCGCAGCAGTACGGTCTCTTCGGCTTCCAGAAAAATCACTTTGGTGGGAAGCATGCGCTTGACCGACCTTACGATAGCCGGCAGCGCGTCCAGTTGCGTGCCTTCCCGTACATCCACCACCAGCGCGGTGCGCTCGATCTCGGAGGATTGCCCCACCAGCTCGGCGAAGCGCGGGATCAATTCTACTGGCAGGTTGTCCACGCAGTAGTAGCCCAAATCCTCGAAAGCCTTGAGTACCGAGGCCTTGCCCGATCCGCTCATGCCGGTGATGATGACCAGTTCACCGCCGGGGCGCCCATCCACAGGAACGGTGTTACCAACCGCGCTCTCTGCTCCGGTTTGAACTTTTTTGCTGCGCTTGGGCCGGACCATGTGGTGCGATGTTAGCAGGCGTAGCCTTCGGTCGCCAGTTGCATTGCGAGTTGCAGGCGGGCTGGACCATCCGGAGCGTTATTGAGCGCAATGGCAAAACAAAAAGGGGCACGAGGATGTGCCCCTGTGTGGCCGCCATCATGGCGGGCTGGCCCATCGCTATTTCTTCGTCGCAGCCTTTTTCTTGGTGCCAAAGCTGGTCTCGATCGTGCTGCCAATGTACTGGAGCATCCCCTTGGCGCCCTCGGCGAACTGCCCAGTGGGCGCCAGTTCGAGATACTTGTTAAGCGCTTCCGCGGTGCCGGGCGCGGGAGTTACCTTGCCCGTCTTGGGGTCGGTGGTTGCCTTATTGATCAAATTTACGCCCTTCTGATAATAGGCGTCCGCCTTATTCGGATCAGCGGCGATAGCCTTGTCGAAGGCCGCATTCGCCTCCTCCACCTTGCCGTTATTGGTCAGCACCGCTCCTTCGTTGTAGTAATACTGTGCGGCGCCGGGGGGGTTTAGCTGCGCAGCCTGTTCATAGGCCTTCACCGACTCTTCAAGCTGACCGGTCTTGGCCTCGGCCTGGCCTAAGTTGTTGTAATAGGCAGCCAGATTCTTGGCGTCTTCGGGCTTTGGGGCAGTCTCCATGGTTTTCTTCTTGAGATCGATGGCTTTCTGATAGTCGTTGACCGCCTCACCGTAACGCTTTGTCCTCTCCGAAGTATCCGTCTGCTTGGGCGCTGAACTGAGATATGCGTCACCCAGTCGGGCCCAGAGCAGATCCCGAGTGGGATCCGTTTGTGTGGCTTCATTGAGAGTGTTTACGGCGCTCTCGAAATCGCCAGTCTGCATGGCCTGGTTGGCTGCCAAAAGCTTTTCGTTCAGACTTTTTACCGTATTAGCTTCTTTGGCATTTTTCGCCTGCTGCTCTTGCATCTGCTTCAACTGCTCAGGACTGATACCCTTCTGCTGGGCGGCCTGGGTCTGTGACTTCTTCAAGTCGAAGTCAAGCGTGGCCTCCTCCACTCCGACAGGGAAGTTGCTTACCTGGTCCAATTGCTTGCCGTTCTGGGTCAGGGTCACCTTGTACTTACCCGGCTCGATGCCCAGCGAAAAATACTCGCCCTTGTCGTTCGTTTTCAGATTGTACTTGCGCCCATTTTCCGTGTTGTACCACTCAAGATTGGCGCCCGCGATTGGCTTGGCTTCCATGTCTTTGCAGACGCCCTTTACTGTTCCTGTGGCTTGGGCGAACACCGGAGGCACGCACAGTGTCACCACCAGCATCACCATCACCCAAAGTCGCTTCATTTTTTTTGGCCTCCCGGCCCACAAAACGAATTCTTAGTTCCCTAAGCTCTCTCTGCCAGCGCAGCGTACGGGATCGGGTCTGCTGTACCGGCCTGGCGGAATGCTCGCAGGCGCAGCACGCAGCTGTCGCACACCCCGCAAGCGCTGTCCTCGCGGCTGTAGCACGACCAAGTTAAATCGAAGGGCGCGTCCAATTCAAGGCCCAAGCGCACGATTTCGGCTTTGCGCAGCTGGATCAGTGGCGTCACGATTTCAATTTGCCCACCTTTGGTGCCTAACTTCACCACTTCGTTGAAGGCCCGGTAATAGGCCGGACGGCAATCGGGATATCCCGAGCTGTCCTGCTCCACCGCACCGATGTACACCTGGCTGGCGCCCAGCACTTCCGCCCAGCTCACAGCCACCGACAGGAAGTGGGCGTTGCGGAAGGGAACGTATGTGACCGGAATATCATCTCCAATCGCCTCCGATTCCGGCACCACGATCTTGGGGTCGGTCAGGGCCGAGCCGCCTATCGCCGCCAGCGCTTCGTTCCTCACCACGAGCCGGTCTCGAATTCCCAGACGGTCGCATATGGCAAAAAAAGCCCGCTGCTCACGCTCCTGGGTGCGCTGTCCGTAGCTGATGTGCACTGCGGCGGCATCGCGATCGCGCGCCGCCAGCGCCGCGCAAACACAAGAATCCATCCCGCCGCTCAAGAGGACAACGGCACGCTGTCGATCTTTCACCATGACTTAGATGTCATGTGGAATCTTAATGCCGCCCCGTGCTAAACGATTGAAACGAAGCGAGATCGCAGGATTCTAGATTGAGTGGAGCGAACCCGGTTTCCAGCCCTTTCAATCTAAAATCCACACTCTGGAAGTCTGCCTACACTCCCTTCATCGCTGGATTCCAGATAAATTTATGAATTTGCAGTCCCAACCGTGCCGGCACCCGGTCCGCTAGAATCCATTCCGCGAGTTCGCGCGGATCCAGCAGGCAATCGGACGTGTCGCGGGCGCCGCTCGCTTCCTTGCTAAAAGCGGGTGAGAACAACACTGCATTCACCCGCTGCTCCAGGTTGTGACGCGCTACAAAGTCGCGGGCAAACTCGTAATCGCTCCGATCACTCAGCACAAACTTGACTTCATCCTGGGAGTTAAGCGCATCGAGATTCTCCATGTGAAAAGTGTCTGGCTCGCCCGAGTTTGGACACTTTACGTCCACGATCTTGATGACACGGTGGGGCACCCGCTCCAGTGGGCGCTCTCCGCTAGTCTCCAACAGAACTGTGTAGCCGCCATCCAGCAGGCGCTGCATCAGCGCCACCACTTCGCGCTCCTGGAGGAGTGGTTCGCCGCCGGTGATTTCCACCAGTCCGCCGCCTGGATTCAACTGCTCCACTTCGGCTACGACTTCTTCCAGGCTTCGACGATGGCCGCCGGTAAACGTGTATTCACTGTCGCACCAGGTACAGCGCAGGTTGCAGCCAGTGAGTCGCACGAATACGCAGGGCAGTCCAGCGTATGTGGACTCGCCCTGAATCGATTTGTAGATCTCGGTGATCTGCACGGGATGCAGCTTTCAGTCGTTAAGGCTCAGCTATCAGTTTTCTTGTGTCATCCGGTCAAGCCAGCCTGAGGTTTCGCTGGCAAAACCTCAGACGACTCGAAGGACCCCATAGCCGCTAATACTTTCGGACGCGCATCAGGCCCGGGATTCCCTTCGCCGCACCAACAGTGGCGTCCGCCGGCTCTGATAACAATTATTGCGAATAAGTTGCTGTAGTCGTGTCCGTTTCGAAGACGGTTACCTTCTTTACCCGCACCCGGCCCTCGGTCACGCGATCGAGTCCCACGTTGGTCTCATCATAAAAATACTTGGCCAGATTTTCAGCCGAGGGATTCAGCACCTTGAAAGGCTCCAGGTCATTGATCATCTGGTGATCCAACCGGTCAATGACCGGTTTCAACGCTTCCCGCAAATCTTTGAAATCGAGCAGCAATCCGGCTTTATCCAGTTCCTTGCCGGCCAGGGTCACCCGCACCTTGTAGTTGTGCCCGTGCGGGTTCTCGCACTTGCCTTTGTAATTGCGCAGATAATGTCCCGCGGCAAACGAATCTTCGACCGTAACCTCGAACATGGACCCTCTCGGCGGGGCTCCTACTTACAGGCCCGCCCGCGGCCAGATAACCTAACTGATTATTCTACCGCGATGGAGGCGCGAGCCTCATCCTCATGCCAAAGCCCGGAGCAGGGCAAGGGTATCCAGGATTTCCATGGCGATCCCATCCTCGAGTTCCGCCCAGACTATGCCGGGGTAGTTCAGAACCTACAAAATGGCGAGGGGCAGGCTGAGGAGGGCAAGCAGGTGCCCGTGTTTCGCCTTCTGGGACGCTATTTCCCCGATGTTCGAAGGCTCGTCCCTTGGGAGGAAGCATGCATCCCAATCATCTAAGGGGGCAGCTTCCTCCTCCTCGCGCTCTGTCCGGCAAGCTCTATCGCCTGCTTGATTTCTTTGACCGCGCCCGGGCGCAGCCTAATATGCGATCCACTTCCTGGCACTCGGGGGAGTCCTCGAATTGTCCCCTGTTGTGGCCGCACATGATCGCCGCAAAGCAAAGAAGCCTTGGCCATTCAGGAGCACCGCCTGGTCAGAATTGGGCGCTGGTTTCGAGCGGTCCCATGATGCCGCATTTAGAGCAGGTCCCCGGCCGCATGGTTGGGCATTCTGGGACCTGGAATTGCATTTTGTAAGTGGAAATAAATCCGCAGTTGCGTTCTCAACCCAGCCGAAAAAAACCTTCCACCTGCTTCATGTCCGTCGTCCTTCGATAACCGGGCAGGCTCTCCACGAACACTCTCCCGTATGCCTTCTTCAAAATACGGTTGTCCAGCAGCACCAGCAATCCCCGATCATGCAACGATCGAATCAGGCGTCCGAAACCCTGTTTGAGCGTAATCACCGCCGCCGGCACCTGGTACTGGAAGAAGGCATTTCCACCGTCGGCGTCAATGGACTTCACCCGCGCTGCTACTACCGGATCAGTGGGCACGGCAAACGGAAGGCGGTCGATGATCACGCAACTGAGCTGTTCCCCTTGCACATCCACGCCCTGCCAGAAAGACGACGTGGCGAACAAGACCGCATGAGGGGTTAGGCGGAATTCTTCCAACAGCGCGGTCTTGGGAGCATTGCCCTGCAACAACATGGGAAATTCCAGTTCACCCAAAAGGCGCTGGTGCACGTCTTTCATCTGCGCGTAGCTGGTAAACAGAACGAACGCCCGCCCGCGGGTAATTTCCAACAGTCGCCGGATGCGGTCTGCCGCCTTGGCCGCGAATTGCGGTGTGCGGGGATCAGGAAGATCGGGAGGCACATAGAATAGCGCCTGATTTTCATAATCGAAATGTGAGGGCAGCACAGTTTCTCGGGCGTGCTCTAGTCCGAGCCGCTGCCGGATGTATTCGAAGCCGCCGCCCACGGCCAGAGTGGCCGAGGTCAGGACCGCGCATTCGAGTTTGTCGAAGAGGCAGCTTTTGAGAATGGGCGCAACATCAATGGGAGTGGCTTGCAGGAAGACGTTCAGCTTGTCCCGACCACCGCGCCGCCGCTCGATCCAGAACACCGTGTTGCGGTCTTCAGATTCCATCAGGAAACCAAGCTGCACCTGCAACTCCTGCGTGCGCCGGGCAAAATTGAACACTTCCTCGGGCTTTGAGGGCAAGTTCTCCAGTTCCGACCGCAGTCGCGTGAGCGACAATTGCAATCCCAGGAACTCGTCCCCGTTTTCTTCCATGAACTCGCGCCGGTTCTCGAAAGCGAAGCGGCCGTCGCTCTGCGGCAACAAGGCAAAGAAGAACAGCGCCCGCTCGAGAACGCTTTTCAGCGCCCCCGAAAGGGAAGCGGAAAGCATATGGTTGCGTACGAGCGAAACTTCCACGTCCCGACACAACTCCTCGAACCGCGCGTTGCTAACGGAAACTCCGAAGTAGCTTCCGGCTACGTCTTCCAGTTCGTGGGCTTCGTCGAAAATCACGGCTCCGACGTCGGGCAGGATTCCGGCATCGGGGGCGTACTCTGCCTGCTGCTTGATGGAGAGGTCGGCAAAAAACAGATGGTGATTGACGACGATAATGTCGCTCTCCATCGCCCTGCGGTGCATCTCGGTGATGAAGCAGCGGTCCCAGGCGCTGCATTTCTGTCCCAGGCAGGTATCGGAGCGGGCGTCGAGCTTGTGCCAGAGAGCGCTGGCTTCGGGAAGCGAGGTCAGCTCCGCTTTGTCCCCGGTCTGCGTGACTTTCTCCCAGGAAGCAATCGCGCGATAGTGCTCGATCTCGTCCAGACCGCTAAGCACCGGTTGTTCGGTAAGGTCATAGAGCTTCTTGCGACACAGATAATTGTTACGCCCTTTCATGTAGCAGACGTTGAGCTTGCCTTCGCCGGCGGGGAAAAGCGCCAGTTCGAGAAAAGGGATATCTTTATGAAACAGTTGTTCCTGCAGATTTTTTGTACCGGTGGAAACGATGACCCTCTTACCCGAGCGAATGACGGGAACCAGATAGGCGAGTGTTTTGCCGGTGCCGGTGCCGGCTTCGACGATCAAGTGACGCTTTTCTTCCAGTGCCTGCTCGACTGCCTGCGCCATCTGCAGCTGTCCCCGGCGGAACTCGTAAGCGGGGTGGGTGCGTGAAAGCACCCCGCCGGGCGCGAAGAACTGATACA
>Ga0209526_10002241_pt1 | contig 13012 bp, 13 predicted proteins | sample JacPinW_OM2H0_M1_FD_188566 | JGI IMG/M metagenome (GOLD analysis project Ga0209526, IMG submission 188566) | Forest soil microbial communities from Algoma, Ontario, Canada - Jack Pine, Ontario site 1_JW_OM2H0_M1 (SPAdes) (version 2) | ecosystem: Environmental > Terrestrial > Soil > Boreal... | reverse complement strand
CAAAACGATGCGTATCGAAATTCTGCGCCGGGTTTCGCGGCCCAAGATGCACTGGCATTTTCGTCAGCGCGAACTCACCTTGTTCTGGTTCCGCAGGGGCTGCGACAGCCTGCGCGCCACGATTGATGGACGCTCGGTCGAATACTCGTTTTCGAACAAATCGAACCTCGCAATTTTCCCGGCCGGGAGCGAAATCCAGGGAGAGTGGGTCGTGGGCCCGTCGCTCGATTACACCGTGGTTTTTATCGACCCGGACTTTGTGAAGGACCGCCTCAAGACTGAAATCGACAGCCCCGTCGTCGCATTCTGCCACGACCAATTGACACGCGGTCTTGGAGAACTTTGCCGCGAGGCCGCGACGCCAGACAACGTCTTCGATCTCTTTGCCGAGGGATGGGGAAATCAGGCGCTTGCGCACATGGCGCGCGTGACTCGGATCGCCACACCAGGCAAGGGAGTAGCGCGCGGCGGATTATCACCCCGCAGTCTGCGCCAGCTCGAAGACTATGTGCGAGCCAATCTCGGCCTGCCGATATCCTTGTCGGATTTGTGCTCCATCGCGGGTCTCAGCAAACGGCATTTTCTGCGGGCATTTCAGGAAAGCGTCGGCGCGACGCCGCACCGCTATGTCCTGGCTCTGCGGATTGAGGAAGCCAAACGTCGCCTCAGCGAAACCGATGACAGCGTCACGGCGGTAGCGCTGGCATCCGGCTTCAGCCATTCCCAGCATTTTGCCAACAGCTTCCGGACCGCGACTGGTATGACGCCGTCCGCTTTCCGCCAGCGCTTTCTGGTGTGACCTACCAGCTTAGCCGAAATCGCGGCGTTTTTTCGCAAGCTCCGTCGCTTTATCGCAAGCGCCGTCGCGCCGCTTGACCTAACAAGGCCGGCAAGAATCCGGCCTGGTTCGTCCACAGAAGACAACCTGCGCCGTACTTTGCAGTAGGGCGCATTTGCCCGCGCGGCTTCTGGGAGGACGACATGGAAATCTCGGTCTACCGAATAGCCGGCGCAATTTTGTCGGCCGGTCTGATCTTCGGCCCGCCCGCGAACGCGCAAGACAAGGCTCCGCTCAAGATCGGTCTGATCCTGCCCTACAAGGGCGTCTATGCAATTCCGGCCGAAGGGATCGATCGCGGATTTCAGGTTGCGTTGGCCGAATACGGCAACAAAGTCGCTGGTCGCCCCATTGAAATCATCCGCGCCGACGACGAACTGACGCCGAGCGTCGGCGTACAAAAATTCAACAAGCTCGTTCAGTTTGACAAGGTTGATCTTGTGGCGGGCGTAGTCGGTTCGAGCGTCGCGATTGCCGTGTCCGAACTTGCCGACAAGGCCAAAAAGCCGATGGTGTTCGTGAACGCATTCGCCGACGAGATCACCGGAAAATTCTGCAGCCCCTATGTGGCGCGGACCTCCTTCAGCGCCAACGGCTTCCAGTACAATTCGGGAAAATACTGGGCCAGTAAGGGTATCAAGACCGCAGTGATCCTGGGGCCGGACTATTCGGCCGGCCATTCGTTCCTCAATGCATTCAAGCGCGGCTTCGAGGAGGGCGGCGGCAAGGTTGTGCAGGAAATCTGGACGCCATTCCAGAAGACCAAGGATTGGGGTGCGGCCTTGACGCAGGCAAGCAACTCCGGCGCACAGATCATCTACGCTTTCTACGCCGGTGCGGAGGCGGTGCAAGTCGTCAAGCAGCATGCCGACTTCGGATTGCGCGAGAAGATCCCGCTGATAGGCGATCAGTGGGTTTACGATGAAACGTTGTGGCCGGCGCTCGGCGATCTGGTCGTCGGCGCGAAGCACATCACGGTGCATTTCCCGGACCTGCCAAACGAAGCGAACAAGAAGTTCGTCGCGGCCTATCGGGAGATGTTCAAGGAAGACCCGGACGTCAACGCCTCGCTCGGCTACGACAATGGCAAGGCGATCCTCCTGACGCTTGACAAGCTGGGCGGACAGATGCCGGCCGACGGCGCGCAATTCATATCCACGATGCGCGGCCTGACCTTCGATGCGCCCCGCGGCAAGATCCGCTTCAACGCATCGAACAGCGCGCTGCTCGAAAAGGTCTATGTGGTCGAAATCGTCAAGCGCGCGGACGGCAAGCTAGAGCGAAAATTCGTCGACGAATTCCCGGGCGCTGACGATCTGCCGGGCTGCGTCAAGGTGTTCTGATCGAAGTCAATCATGGTCGGTCGACAATTCCCATGCTGCTCTTCGTTCTCCAGCTTCTGAACGGCCTTCAGCTCAGCATGCTGATCTTCTTGCTGGCCGTCGGCCTGACACTGATCTTCGGATTGATGAATATCCTCAACCTCGCCCACGGTGCGTTCTTTACACTGGGTGCGTATTGCGGGTTGGTCGTCGCTAGTACCACGGGGTCATTCTGGGCCGCGCTATTGGTCGGGCCGGTTCTGCCGTTCGCGGTCGGCGCGTTGTTGCAGTACTGCGTGCTGCAGCCATTGGCCGAGCGCGGTCGTTCGACCCATCTCGATCTCGCCTTGCTGACGTTCGGCCTTTTGTTCGCAACGGCCGGTGCGGTCGAATTGCTTTACGGCTCTGCGTTCTACAGCATCGCGATGCCTGCCTCGCTGAGCGGCCATGTATCGCTGTTCGGATTATCCTATCCCGCCTACCGGCTGTTCATCATCGTGGCGGGCCTGGCGGTAGCCGCCGCACTGCTGCTCATTGTAGACCGGACGTTGATTGGCGCAACGCTGCGCGCAGGCGTCGATAATCGCGAAATGGTCACCGCGCTCGGCATCAACATCAACCTGCTGTTCGCGATCGTCTTCGGCGTCGGCGCGGCGCTCGCGGGGCTCGCCGGCGTGATCGCCGCACCTATCATGAGTGTCTACTCGCAGATGGGTATAGGCATCGTCGTCACCACCTTTGTCGTCGTGGTGGTCGGCGGGTTGGGCAACCTCAGGGGATCATTCTACGCCTCGCTGATCGTCGGCATGACCGACACCATGGCGCAGGCCTATCTTCCGGAGGTCGAGCTGTTCGCGGTCTATGCGTTGCTCATCGTCGTGATGATTGTGCGTCCGCAAGGTTTGTTCGGCGCGGCAGGCAGGGTCGCATGAGGAGCGAAGTCGTCTGCGTCAAGGACCCCATCCCCGGGCAACTAGAAACCCGGCCGGCGCTGAAGGTGAGGCCGTTCGTTATCGCGACGGGCGTGGCGGCCACCATTCTGGCGCTTGCCCTGCCATTCTTCGGCGCAACGTTTGCGATAACACTCGCCACCGAGATCATGATCTCCGGCCTATTCGCCTCCGGCATCAACCTCCTGGTGGGAACCACGGGCCTTGTCTCGCTTGGCCAGGCCATGTTCCTCGGACTTGGCGGTTATGGCATCGGAATCGGATCATCGCTGCTCGAGGCGCCACTCTGGCTGTCGATCCCGTGCTCGCTCGTCGCCGTTGCGATCGTGGCAGCAGCGATCGGGGCAATCTGCACGCGCACCCGCGGGGTTGAGTTTCTGTTGATCACGCTCGCGTTTTCGCAAATGTTCTACGGCGCAGCCATCAAGCTGCGCCTCACCAACGGCTCGGATGGCATGTCGGGCATCCCGCGGCCCGACCTGAGCGCGTTAGGATTGAGCTGCGACGACCCCGCGATCTTCTATTACTACGTCCTTGCGGTTACCGCGATCACGCTGCTGGTATTGTGGCGCATCGTGGAGTCGCCGTTCGGCAGCGTTCTCGCCAGCATTCGGGAGAATGAACGGCGTACCGCGGCCATGGGCTATGCGGTCGGTCACTACAAGATCGGCGCGTTCGTGCTTGCCGCGATGCTGTGCGCGGTCGCCGGCATCCTGCAATCGCAATACACCTATTTCATCAATCCGGATTCGATGAGCTGGCAGCTCAGCGGCGAGGGCGTGCTGATGGTGATTGTCGGGGGCGCCAACGCCGCGCTCGGTCCGATGATCGGTGCGGCCATCTTCATCCTGGTGAAGCAAGGCTTGAGCATGGTCACGACCGAATACCTCATGTTCTTCGGCATCTTTTTCATGCTGGTTGTCGCGTTTTTCCGCGGCGGGGTATTTGGCGCAGTCCGCAGCCTGATCGGAGCACGCCCATGAGCGCGCTGGAGATCAGGAATTTGCGCAAGGCGTTTGGCGGTTTAGAGGTCATCGCCAACCTGAGCCTTACGATTCCGTTCGGACAGCGTCATGCCGTGATCGGTCCAAACGGCGCCGGTAAGACCACACTCTTCAATCTTGTCACCGGCTGGCTGTCGCCTTCTAGCGGCGACATCCGCATCGACGGGGTGCCGGTTGGTTGCGGCCGGCCGGATCGGGTGGCGCGCAATGGGCTCTCGCGCTCGTTCCAGAAGAACATGCTTTTGGAGAATCTGACCGTTCTCGAGAATCTGCGCATCGCCTGTCAGGCATTGCACCGTTCCCGCCGCTCGCTGTTCCGGGCCAGGACCGCTTTCGGCGAGATCATCGCAAAGGCGGGAAGCGTCGCCGAGCGGATGAACCTTTCAGATTGCCTCCATCGCAGCGTGAAGGAGCTGTCCTACGGACAGAAGCGACAGCTCGAGGTCGCGATCGCATTGTGCGCCGAGCCCAGAATTCTGCTGATGGACGAGCCGGCGGCCGGTACGTCGCCGCAGGAGCGCGGACGCTTGGTCTCGCTGATCAACGCGTTGCCGCGTGATCTTACGATCGTTCTGGTTGAGCACGACATGGACGTGGTGTTCGCCATCTGCGACGTCATCACGGTTCTGAGTTACGGCAAGCTCTTGGTAACCGGAACACGGGAGCAGGTGCAAAACCATCCGGCCGTGATTGAAGCCTATCTGGGCCGTCACCATGCTTAGGGTCGACGATATCCATACCTACTATGGCGACAGCCATATCTTGCAAGGCGTCTCGTTAGCAGTCGGCGCTGCGCAGTGTGCCGCCATTCTGGGCCGCAACGGCGCGGGGAAGACCACGACGCTGCGGACGATTGTCGGGCTTGGGAGGGCTCGCAGCGGGCGCGTTTCATTCAACGATCAGGACATCACGCGGCAGCCGACCTATCGCATTGCGCGTTCGGGCATCGCCTATGTGCCGGAGGATCGGGGGATATTCCCGTCCGTCACTGTGGATGAGCATCTCGGCATGGTCTTCAACGCATCGCGCGGGCGTGCGGCGCGAAAGCCGGCCGAATACGTGTACGGACTATTCCCCCGCCTTGCGGAGCGACGGCGCAGCCTCGGCGGCCAGCTCTCCGGCGGCGAACAGCAGATGCTCGCGATCGGTCGCGCGCTGGTCTTCGGACCGGACCTCTTGATTCTGGATGAGCCGAGCGAAGGACTGGCGCCGCTCATTATCGAGCGGCTCGAAGAAGTCCTCAACGATATCAAGTCGTCCGGCATTTCGATCCTGCTGGTCGAGCAGAACTATCATCTGGCGATCCGTCTCGCCGATCAGGTCTATGTGCTCAGTCAGGGGCGGGTGCAGTTTGCCGGATCGACGGCCGCATTGATCGATAACGAAGACGTGCGCCGCACCTATCTGAGTGTCTAGGTGTAATCGCGTTCGAAATGGTTGCGGTGCTGCCGTTGCAGCACGCTTTTAGGAAATTGGAGCAGCTCAATGAGTGGTCCATTGTCTGGAGTCCGCGTGCTGGATCTGACCGGCGTGGTGTCGGGTCCGTTCGCGACCATGTTCATGGCCGATCAGGGCGCTGATGTGCTGAAGATCGAGCCGACCTCCGGCGACATCACGCGCCGCAGTCGCGCCACCATCGACAAGGCCGGCGAATTTTCTGCGCTGTTCATTTCGTCAAACCGCGGCAAACGGTCGCTTGCGATCGACATGAAGACGCCGACCGGCCGCGAGGTGCTGTCGAGGCTGGTCGGTCAGGCGGACGTGCTGGTGCAGAATTTCCGTCCTGGCACCATGGAGCGGCTTGGGTTCGGCGCCGATGAATTGCGCCAGCGCCACCCGCGCCTGATCTATGTCTCGATCAGCGGGGTCGGCGAGACCGGACCTTACGTAAAGAAGCGCGTCTATGATCCGATCATTCAGGGCCTTTCCGGTTTTGCGGACATCCAGTCGCAGCCGGTCACCAATCGCCCGCAGATGATCCGCACCATCGTCTGCGACAAGACCACCGCGGTCTTTACGGCGCAGGCCGTGTCGTCGGCGCTCTACGCGCGTGAGAAATCCGGCAGAGGCGACCACATCCGGGTCGCGATGCTCGATGCCATGATCTCCTATCTGTGGCCGGAAGGCATGATGCAGTACACCGTGGTCGGCAACGAGCAGACCGCGGCCGATCCCAATGATCGTCCGGACCTCGTGTTCAAGACCATCGATGGCTACATCACTTGCGGCACCATTTCGGATTCCGAGTGGCAGGGGTTCTGCAGGGCCACCGGCGATCCGGAACTGGCCGAGGATCCGCGCTTTGCAACACCGACGGCGCGCTCGCTCAACGCTACCGCCCGCATCAACAGGATGGCGCAATATATCGGCGAGCACACCACCGCCGAATGGCTCGAGCGGCTCGATGCGGCCGACGTTCCGTGCGCGCCGATTTTGCGCCGCGGCGAGATCATTCATAACGAGCAGGTGGTCGCGCGCGACATCATCGCGGAGTTCGATCAGCCGATGGTCGGACGGGTTCGGCAACCCAAGCCTGCGGCGCGCTTCGAAGCCAACGGGGCGGTGATCGGAGGGCCGGCGCCGCGAATTGGGGAGCACTCGCGTGAGGTCTTGCGTGAACTCGGTTACGACGAGAGCGCCATCGACGGGATGATCAGCGAGAAGACGGTGAGAGTAGCGTCCTAACCGAAGCCAAGCCGCCGGAGGGCAGTTGGGTCTGAACATCCGAACAAAGCATGAGGAGAATAGCGTGACACGGAACCGTAATGTCGCCCTGCTGGTCGGCGCCGGCGATGCCATTGGCGCGGCCGTAGCCCGCCGATTTGCCGCGGGCGGTTATGAGGTCTGCATTGCAAGGCGCGATGCAACGAAATCGCAGGCGCTGCTCGATGAATTGAAGGCCGCGAGACAGGAAGTTCATGCCTTCGCAGTGGACGCGCGGAAGGAGAACGAGGTGCAGGAGCTTTGCTCGCGCATCGAGCGCGAGGTCGGTCCGATTGAGGTGTGCCTGTTCAATGCTGGTTCCAATGTCAATAAGCCATTGCTTGAAACCACCGAAAAGCTGTTCTTCAAGGCTTGGGAGCTTGCCTGCTACGCAGGGTTCCTGGTCGGTCGTGAAGCTACGCGCTGCATGCTTGCGCATGGTCGCGGAACCATGCTTTTCACGGGCGCAACCGCGAGCGTCCGAGGTGGAAAAGGATTCGCGGCCTTCGCGTCCGCCAAGTTCGGGCTTCGGGCGGTGGCGCAGGCCATGGCGCGCGAGCTCGGCCCGAAGAATATCCACGTCGCGCATCTTCTGATCGATGCCGGGGTTGATAGCGAGGCTATCCACCAGCGTCTCAAGGCTCAGGGCATTGAGGCGTCAGCTATCGCGCCTGATAGCCTGACAAAGACAGCATCAATTGCAGAGGCTTATTGGTTTGTGCATCAGCAACGCCGCGACGGCTGGACCCACGAGCTCGACTTGCGGCCTTCGGCGGAGCCCTGGTGATGTCTGAAAAGCTGGTGTTATGGGGTGTAGGTACCTCCCGGACAATTCGAGCGCACTGGGCGATGCATGAATTGGGCTTGGACTATGAGTGCCGGCCCATCTTGCCGAGGTCGGGGGAAACCAAGACGCCGGAATATACAAGGCTCAACGCACGGCAGAAGATCCCCTTGTTACAAGATGGAGATTTCACGATCGGCGAGAGCGCAGCGATCGTTGCTTACCTCTCGCGGACCTATTCGAGCCCTGGGCGCTCTTTGATTCCCGACGATCCCCACGAATTCGCAAGATGGCTTGAATGGTGTTTCTTTATTGTGGCTGAGCTCGACTCGACCAGCCTCTACGTCATGCGCCGCCATGGGGTCAAACAAGGGCTGGCGCATATCTATGGCCACGCCCCTGATGTCGTGGAAAAGGCCGGGCAATACTTTCGACAGCAGCTCCGGCATGTAGAAGTAGCCCTTGCAGATGAGCGTCGGTATCTCATGGGCGATCACTTCACGAGCGCCGATATCATCCTCGCTACCTGTCTTCTTTGGGCAATTGACTATGGAGTAGGTGTTTGTGAGAACGCCTTGCCCTATCTGGAACGCGTGACGGCGAGGCCTGCTTATAAACGCAGTGCTGTAACCAACGCGGCTGCGATTTAGCGCATATTGCCGGGTTCACGCGCCTGGCCTCGTTTGGGGCGATGCGCGCGGAAAGATTGACATTGCCATCCGCGAGAGAAAACCGCGGTGGCGAGCAGGTTGCGCCGCTGGACATCGCCTTTTCCTCGATGCCTGGTTCGGCACGGGCGGTGATCATGATCACCGGCAGCGAGCCTTGTTCATCTTGCCTGGCCACGAAAGGAGGCGATTGACGTCGCGCTCGGTTGCAGTTCCCTTACTGGCTTATCGGCATGCATCCGGCGCGTGTTAAGCGGTCGCACTTGCGACATTCTTGGGATCGCGCGATCTGCGCGCGTCCAGACTGTAGCGTCCGGCTCCAAAATGCGCGATTTGCAAAAGTCCGCCGATCATCATGATGTTCTTGAGAAAATGGATCATCTGGTTTTGGTCTGCGAAGTTGTTGTGAAAGAAGATCGCGGTCGCCAGAGTGAACACCGCAAGACCGATTGCCACTCCCCGCGCACGAAAACCAAGAACCAGCAACAACCCACCGCCGACCTCGAAGGCGACGGCAATCGCCCAGCCGAGTGGAGCCAACGGCAAGCCCACACTGCCGATATAGGCTGTCGTCACCCCATAGGTGGCGACTTTGCCGAGACCGCTCATCAGAAACGGCAGACCGATGAGTACGCGACCAAGCAGTGGCAGAAATCTTGTGCCTTCCATGTTCAGCTCTCTTCGCAGGGTTGAATGTGATTTGGTTTCTGGACCGCCGTCATGCGGCCTCGTCCCATAATATTATACTTTACGAATGTAAAGTAAAGTGGCATAGTCCTGCCTCGCTGCGTAGGCGACAGTCGGTCGATGCTGCGCTTGCGACTGCAAAACGTCGGCGGTCAGCGCCGCAGAACGGGCGGAGACGAAGCGATGATCGAGGTGCGGGACATCAGTGTGGCGATGCGAGATGGTACGCGGCTCGCGGTAGACGTCTATCGACCCGATAAGCCTGGCAAATACCCCGTGCTCTATGCCGCGGCCTTGCATAACAAGGACATTCAGGGCCCTGACATCGCCGACATATTGCCGCCGCAACCAGCTCACGCCCCGCTCTGGTTCGGTCCGATAGAGGCGGGCGACACACGGCGCTTCATCGCCAACGGCTACGTTCACGTGATCGCGCAGCCAAGGGGCTCCGCCAAATCAGAAGGGCACTACGGCCACGAGGATACGGATCACTACGATTTGATTGAATGGATCACGCAACAATCGTGGTCAAACGGCAAGGTCGGGATGGTCGGCATCTCCGGTTATGCCGGCGAGCAATGGCGCGCAGCCGCGCAGGGGCATCCCGCGCTGAAAGGGATCTTTCCATACGACGCGTGCAGTGCGTATGGCGGCATGTTCGGTTTCCGTGACTTCAATCCCGGCGGGGTCCTGCACACCTTTCCTTATTTGCTCGACGTCTTCAGCACGGTTCATGAGTCGCGTGACCGGCCCGCGGAACTTCCCGCCGCGGAGGAGGACCTCTGGCGCCGGGCCATGCGGAACCCGGACTACAAGCAATACATCAACCTCTACAACATCCTCACCCAGAAGGGGCAGCGCACGTTCATCATGTATCTCATGATGACGCATCCCTGGGAGTTCGATGGAACGGTCGAGCGCGCGGAGGAGATGTTCAAGAAAATAAGGATACCGTTCTACACAGGCTCCGGAGCCTATGCCTACACCTACAAGCTTCATTGGCTCGGCGCGCAGCACTATTTCCAGAACGTCGATGCGCCAAAGAAGCTGCTGTTTACAGGACCTGCCCACCTCGAGCGGCCATTCCATCAATACCACGACGAGATCATCCGCTGGTATGACCATTGGCTGAAGGGGCAGGACACCGGCATCATGGACGAGCCGCCGGTGCGCTACTGGCTTATGGGAGCCAACGAGTGGCGAACCGGAACGGATTGGCCGCTGCCGGAGACGCAGTGGACAAAATATTATCTCTCCCACTGGGAGACGCTGTCGACTGAGCCGCCGCGACCCGCCTCGGAGGTCGGCGCTGCGGCGCGCGAGCCTGACGTCTTCACACAGATGCCGGTGACGCGGACGACGAAGGTCGAGCGCCTGCGCTACATGACAGATCCCTTGCCCCATGACATCACGGTCGCCGGCCCAATCACGCTGACGCTCTACGCGGGGATCGATCAGGACGACACCAATTGGATCATCGTGCTCAAGGACGTCGGGCCCGACGTTTCGGTTCGTACAGCGCGCGAGGGCGAACGGGATGTCCCATCGTCATTGCCCGAGCGTGAACTGACGCGAGGCTGGCTGAAGGCGTCGTATCGGGCGCTCGATGAAAAGCGTTCAAAGCCCTGGGAGCCATTCCACAAGCTCACGCGGGATGCAATCGCTCCTGTGCAGCCAGGAGAAATCGTCGAGTACAAGATACAGATTCTCGCCACCGCAAATCAGTTCAAGGCGGGGCATCGGATCTGCCTCGATATCACATCCGTGGATGTTCCGACAGGCACCGGAGCGATGACGAATGTCGAGTACATTCCGTACCACGTCTGCAGCAGCAAGACCGTGACCCACAAGATTTATCGGGATGCAGAGCGGCCATCGCATCTGCTGCTGCCGATCATACCTGAAACCACCGATCAGCGTCCGGCCTGACGTCAGCATAAAAGAGGAAACGTTGCGATGACTATTCGATTTGAACGAGACGGCGCCATCGGAAATATCATCCTGACCAATCCGCCCTTCAACCGGCTCGACCTGCGCTTTGCGGAGGCTTTGCGAATCGCCGTGCACCAGGCCAGCGAAAGCGACATACGTGTGCTTGTCGTTCGATCGGAGGGGCCGCACTTCAGCTTCGGCGGCGAAGTGCGTGAATGGCCGGGAAAGGACGTCAACTGGTTCCGAACATTTGTCGCGGAGGTGAACATTTCCTATCGCGCCATCGAAATGCTGAAAATACCGACAGTAGCGGTGGTGCAGGGGATTGCGTTCGGCGGCGGTTTCGAGCTTGCGTTGGCTTGCGATTTTCTCGTCGCGGCTGAAAATGCGACCCTTCGCTGCGTCGAAGTCACAACAGCGATGCTGCCGATCGCCGGAGCCCTACAACGGATCGCCGAACGCGCCGGTCGGGCTCGGGCGTCGCGTTTCGCCATGCTTGGCGAGCCGATCTCCGGACGCGAAGCCGGCGAGCTTGGCATCGCTACCCATGTGGTGCCCGAGAACGAGCTCGCAGCGGCGGCCGCCACATTGGCACAGCGGCTGGCGAGCGGACCGACCAGGGCGTATGCCGCAACGCGCACGTTGCTCAAGGCCTGGTCGAGCGGAGGGGTAGCGGCTGCCGATCTCGTGATGCTGGATGTGGCGATGGAGCTATACAACGGCCCGGATGCGCAGCGCGGCTTTGCCAACACGGCAGATGCCTTCAACAAGGATATCGAGCCGCCGACGTTAGTGTTTGAAGGACAATGAGCCGAACGCCTGAACATCGGCGAGAACTGGCAGCCCAGGGGTTTGCAGGTCAGCGCATTTCGGCACCTTGGCGTCTCCGCTGCAATCGTGTTAGCCAATAAAAATGGCGAAGACGGCGAAGGCGGCATCGATCGCGGGGCGGCGGCCTCCACGCAGGAGGGCGGAGCAGCAACGCTCGCTCGAGACGCGCGCCTCGATCCTGAACGCGGCGATAGCTGAATTCGCTGAGCGCGGATTCGAAGGGGCGAGCATTCGTGCGATTGCGGATCGGCTCGGTCTGCAGCATCCACTCATCACATACCACTATCGAAGCAAGGACATTCTCTGGCGCGCGGCGGCCGAGCATGCATTCGCGCAGATCAGGGCGGGGTGGGATAGCTCGGCGCCGGAAAATTCCGATCTGTCTCCGCTTGCCCGATTGCGGGAGGAATATGCTACGCTGTTCCGTTACACCGTCGCATTTCCCGAATTTCATCGGTTCATGCGGCAGGAAACGTTGACCAACAATCCGCGGCTGAAGTGGGTCGCGGAAGCGGTCTTGGCGCCGCTGCTCAGACGATTGATCCCTCAGATCGTCGCGGCTCAGAAGCACGGATTGCTTCCCAAAGTCGATCCCATCCTCTTCCACTACATGATGGTCAGCCTTACCGCCACGCTCTCGGGGTTCGGACCCGAAATGCAAATTACGAGTGGACTATCTGCCGAAGATGCCAGGGTAGCAGAAGCGTACTGGCGTCTGGTGGACGAAACGGTTTTTGGAGTACGAGCGTGCAGGAAGCTTTCTGCTGGCAAGGACGTGCGAACGGACCAGTAACTACAACCCCCGACGCATCGGATCCATCGATCTGCCAACAGCAGGTTCGAGCCCTGGTGCGCCCACCAAGTTTTCCAAGCACTTAGATACGACCACCGAATCCACAATCGAAGCATTACCGGCCCAGATATCGGAAAAGCTTGATCGCTTTCCAATCGCTTGTTCGTCGCCAGCGAGATCGCTCGGTCGTAGCCGGCAGGTGTAGCAGCGCGCGCGCTCATGATCGCGCGGCTACACCAAAGTTGCGTCAGCGGCAATTTTCGGACACGATGACCAATAAGTCGCCAGATCTTGTCCAAGAGAGAAATCGCTTTGTTCAAGAGAGAAATATCGGCGGTCAACGCTCGATCTTCCGCACTTGCGCGATGTTGGGCGTGGTCCTAGGTTCAAGTTTGGCGTGGAGTTCGCGCCAAACTTCTTGGGAGGATGGAATGACTTGGAAGACTCCTAAAATTGTCGAAGTGCCGGTGGGCATGGAAATCAACATGTACGCCTGCGCA
>Ga0209526_10002240_pt1 | contig 13014 bp, 18 predicted proteins | sample JacPinW_OM2H0_M1_FD_188566 | JGI IMG/M metagenome (GOLD analysis project Ga0209526, IMG submission 188566) | Forest soil microbial communities from Algoma, Ontario, Canada - Jack Pine, Ontario site 1_JW_OM2H0_M1 (SPAdes) (version 2) | ecosystem: Environmental > Terrestrial > Soil > Boreal... | reverse complement strand
CATCCTGGCGGGTGAGCGCAACCCGCATACGCTGGCGGCACTCCGCGACCGGCGGATCAAGGCCAGCGCGGATACCATCGCCAAGTCGCTGGTGGGAGATTACCGGCGCGAGCATTTGTTCACGCTTGGCCAGTCGCTGGAAGCCTTTCGTCATTACCAGGAGTTGATCGCGGCGTGCGATCGCGAAATTACGCAGTATCTGGAGGGGTTCGAGTCGAAAGTCGATCCGCCTCCAGCTCCCACGTCGCCACCGAAAGACGGGTCCCAACCGAAGGCGAGCGAGCAGCGCTTCGACCTGCAGACTGATTTCCACCGAATCTTCGGAGTGGATCTGACCCAAATACCTGGGATCAACGTCCTCACCGTGCAAACTATTTTGGCGGAGATCGGTCCTGATTTTTCGCGCTTCGCCAGCGGTCCAGAGTTGACCTCCTGGCTCGGACTCTGTCCCGACAACCGGGTGAGCGGGGGAAAGGTGTTGTCGGTCAAAACCCGCAAGGTCAAGAATCGAGCGGCCAGCGCACTCCGCATGGCGGCGCAGTCGCTCTATCGTAGCCAATCTTATCTCGGGCACTTCTACCGCCGGATGCGCGCTAAACTGGGCGCTCCGAAGGCCATCACGGCCACGGCACACAAACTGGCACGCATCGTCTATCACATGGTAACGACCCGACAGGCCTATGACGAGACCATCTGTGCGCAGAACGAAGTGCAGAACCGCAAACGGCTGGAAGCCAGGCTCCGGAAACAAGCCCGCGAGCTTGGATTACAGGTGGTTGCCCTATAGCTACGAGTTCCTTAGGAGGAGGAGTTCGTCGGCATTGTCCATCCCTGCATCCTCCTGCCAGCCTGACAAGCATGACGCGATTGGTTCGGTTGCTGTTCTTGTGCCGAATATCCTATTTTTTCTCGATCAGATGGCATTGTACGCCCGGGAAGCCTCGTCTGGCGCAGGCTCCAAGCTTTCCTAGCGTATTCAAATCTAGGGATAGCGACAACCGCTCCAATCCACGAGCAGAATCGATGGTTGCGGCTGAGTTCAGTGGACCGAGTGCATCATGAAAAAGATTGATAACGTTTTCCGGGCAAGTGAGGGGAAATCGCGTTAGGCCCGCGTTGTCCCAACTGAGAGGGGCGGGGTAAACAGCCACCCTCCGACCACCCTCAATTCTTTTCCATATTTTCTGCTTCGCGTGGCTCCGCACCGTTGTACTTATCCCAATTTTGTGGCTGTCGCACCCGACAGTCTAGACTAGGTGCCTGTGGAAGTGGCGACAATGCTGTAAGGGGTGAGAACATGGCGGGATGGATTCTGCGGGCCGGGGCAGACTTGCCAACGCGGGGTGCTAACCTGCACGGCTTTTTGGTTTGGCAGGTCTGAGCCGCCAATGTGGCGGTCGAAAACACGGCCACGACGTGGTATCGAGACGATGTCATCTGCGCTTTTGGGTCGTTGTAATTGAGAGAAATGTTATTTCTACCGGTGCTTGACGAGCCCGGAATCGCGAAACCGTGGCTGCGGAAGAGTTCCCCATTTGCTGAGATTGAACGAATCTCAAAAACTGCTGAGCAACGTCTTTGTTTTTTGACGAACGCATGATTACGCAGGCTTGTTCGATAGGCGGGGGGAATCGTCGGGAGCAACGGCAGTGTACCGACCCTTGTCTTTCATGTTTGGCGATAGAGCCAAAGAGAGCGCCACAATGCCCACGTCGGCCGATCCCGAGACAACAAAGGAAGCGGTTTGCGAAATATTCTCGCCCAGCACGAACTTGTCTTCACAGCATCGCAAACGTTCTCTTTCTGATCGCTGCGACGGCAGCTTTTCCATAGGGTGCGTGTTGTGGATTTGCGATGGCAATTTTCTTGACAGATGGGTCCAGCAGGGCCTTCAAAGGGGGGATTCTGGTCTCGCTCAGCGCCGAACGCCGGCGCCCTCGAGAGTCCGACTGAGTTCACTCGACTCCAATGACCATTACCATCGAATGTTGCTACGCCAACTACAGCAAAGGGTCCCACCTTCAGGATAGTTCCGTTCATAGAAACTTCCAACGTGAACGGAAGCGTCTTCCCAGAAACCTAACGGGCACGTACACGGTCAATTCCGATTGCAGCGCTACCGCGCTCATGACCACCCGCGAGACCTCGGCATTTGTGATCGTCAACAGAGGACAAAAAATCTTTAGTATGGGACAGATCCCATTTTCCGCTTGAGGTGACGTTCGGCGCAACCTCCTAAACCGGCGCGCCAAGCCTTTGATTGTAAAGGCCGTATTTTGTCGGTTTTGCTCCGGGCGTACAAACTCTCATCCGATGGTTGCGATCCCGAACCCGCCCACACAGCGCATTTGGTGCTATCGTCATCTCAGTACCGCAAAGCTCACCAAGAGGAGAATATGAAAATCAAGCTGGTTTTGTGTGTGATTCTCGCCGGTTGTACGTTTGGACTTGCGAAGGAAAAGGCAGACATACGGGATATCACCGGCTGCCTATCAAAAGGTGATAGTGCCAAGGAGTTCCTGCTCACGGGCAATGATGGGAGCACCTGGGAGATTCGGAGCAGTCGCGTGGTTCTCGCCGAACATGTGGGTCATACGGTGACTGCGACCGGAGTCGTCTCGAACGCAAAGATGCACAACCTGAAGGAAGACGCGAAAGAGGCTGCGAAGGACAGCGGCATGAAGAAGAGTGATGCTGAGCACGGACATTTGAAAGTCACCGAAGTAAAGATGATCAGCGATTCGTGTCAGAAGTAATACCAGACAAATTCGCAGTGGTGGTGAATATGCACCCCAGGAGGAGTGGTCGCCTCCTGGGTTCATGAGTAGCCGGCCACCTGAGCGGCTTTGTCGGCCTGCCTACCGTGTGTACTTAAAGTTGCTGATGTACATGTACCGCCTGACTCCGGTCGTGGCCGTACCTCCCCAAGTTGACTTATTGGTTCCCCACATATTGAAGAGGAACGGCGCCGGAGCGCTAGGCACCGCGCGCGTGTGAGAGACGACGAGCTTGCCGTCAACGTACCAATTGACATAGGTAGGCCGCCATACAATCTTGAATGCATGGCTGTTCCCCTGGTTGTAGCCGGTGATCTCGGTGTCCTGGAAATTTGACACTCCCCTCCAGTTCGTGCAATCCACGGCGTTCGGCTTGTTCCCGACCTGCTCCATATCGATTTCAGTCACCGAGTTCGTTGCGTACAGGAAGCCGGACGAAACTGAACCTGAAGCCACGTTTACCACCCTGGAAGTGAACTCGAACGTACCATAGGTAAAGGTCTGCTTGGTCCCGACCTCCGAACCGCTCGACAGAATCTGAGTGCCTTGCCTAGTCTGTTTGAGTGACAAAACCAGATAAGAACCGATACTCACATTCGACGGATAGAACGTGCCAACATTTCCATTGACGTTGCCAACCCGGGGAGCCGAACCGCCATGCGTCTGCCACGTATATCCCCCGAACGTGAATTGACTCGGGCCGGTGATTGTAGTCACGTGACTAACAGGCGAACCGCTGGCAGACAATTTACCGTCGGCCGCATCCCCGGCGTTATGGGGCGGAGCGAAGGGCATGCTCCCTCCACCGCAACCGACCAGGAAAAGAATTGCCAAAACCAAAACACTGATCCTCATCATAAATTTCTCTCTCTTGTATAGGGATGGGGACTGGCGAACCAATCCCGTATGGCCAGAAAGATTGCAGGGCCGTGGAACAGGGAAACTTGTAGATGGCACAACGCGAAAGATGTTCTGTGACGACGAGCCAGACGAAGGCCCGGCAAAACAGCAGGAGCTAATGTTGTAGACGAAGAAGCGGCCCGCAGAGTATAGCAAACCTTAGATTTCCGAGTTTTCCACAGCCTTCCCTCGAGGCAAGGGAAAATGGGTTCGGATAGCCTGCAAAACTCGGGTGTACAGCGGCGGTTAGGAAGTCTGGATTGTTATGAACTAGTTTAGTCAACAGAATGGCCATCCAAAGCGTAAAAATGACGTTGCAAACAAGGGATTAGGAAGGAGTTAACAGACTAATCGCGCCAAGAGGCCCGAGGAACACGAGTCCACGCCGGGGCGATGTCCAAGCGCGACCAGTTCAGGTCTGTATAGAGCGCTAACATAGCATCAATGGCCGCCAGGGGTTCGGCAATAACAATGAAGATGGTACGCACCGATTAGATAGGGTTCGCTGGGAACTTTTCCTCGATGTTAAAGAGACGGGCGCAGGATGACTCGATACAGGTAGCCACGCAGTCATCAGCAGCAACCGTCAGACAATCTGCCGCCCCGTTCCTACGCGTATCATGCCGATTCCTCAAAAATCCAATACTGTACCGCTACATTCCTTGCTTCTCCCGGTAGCGTTTCCGCCGCGCTTTTGCTGCGTCCTTTGCCTTATCCTTCCTTGCCTTCGTGGTCACGCCCTAGCCGCAACCTGGCTGCCCTTAGCGCCCTCACAAACTGGGCAGATCAATTTAACCTCGGGGTGCTTTCCGCACTGTCGGCTGCCCGTAACTTGTCGAGGGCTCGAGCATCTGAACTCTGCGATTAGAAGTCTGAGCTTGACGGCTGCACCGAGGGCGTAAAGGATCTCGTCGAGTCTGGCTCCAGTCTTCGACTACCGGCTGGGGACGAGCCTCGGACCGATGTGGTCCTTGACCCTATACCCGGCGTGAAGCCATCAAGGTCAGGTTTTTCATTCACCTGTCGCCGCTGCCCCTTACACATCCCACATGCCTTGCCGTGATCACACGTTCGATTCAAGATCGGCAAGCAACAAAATATTTACAGATTGGTGGCACGCCGATGACAACCCTGCGATCGATGCCAGCTTACGCTCCCGGTTACAAGAATCGCCGTCCTTCCCTGGATCACGGTTCGTCTAAATCAATGCAGGAGCGTAAGCACATGAAAAATGAAGATCCCGTCTCTGCTTCATCTCAAACAACTTCCTCCCCCGTGGGACAACGTTTTGACTCGCTCTGGTACCGCGCTCTCCAGCGACGCTCATTTCTGAAGGGCATCGGGGCCGCTGGCGCGACGTTTTCAGCCGCTGTACTATGGCCAGCCCAGCTCAGCGCCGCGGAGGAGCGCGGCGGCAGTCCCACCAAAGGCGACGCAGCCATTCTGCGTTTCCTGGCTGCCGCAGAGATCATCGAGAGCGATCTGTGGCTTCAATATGCCGAACTGGGAGGAACCCAGGACAAAGAGCTCCCAGGCCTGCCTACGGGAGGGAGTGCCGTCTACACCGCCAAGCTCCAGAAACTTGATGGCGATATGCCGCAGTACATCAGCGACAATACCGAGGATGAAATCACCCACTTTACATTCATCAACGCGTATCTGGCTTCCAAGGGCGTGGATCCGGTCAACCTCGATCAATTTCGCACTCTGCCGAGCAGCAAGGCAAGGGGGGCGAATCAAATCGGGCGGCTCACCAACCTCATGAACCTTACGGTGGACACCAGTTGGTGGACGCGCTACCGCAGCCGCGACAAAAACCCCGATCTCGGCTCGACGGTGACGTTTAAGCAGGCAATTGCGGATCTAAGCAACAAGACGAAGTTTCCCCACGGAGTTCCAGCAATTCCCCGATCTGACGCCGACCTGACTCCGGACGACCACATTCAGGCGATCGCCGACACCGCGGGTTTTCACTTTGCCTTTATCGAACAGGGCGGCAGCAGTCTCTATCCATCCCTGGCTCAGAGGGTGACCAGCCCGGAAGTATTGCGCATTCTGCTCAGCATCGGTCCAACCGAGACAGCCCACTTTCAGACCTGGCACGATAAGGCAGGCAACGCAGTCAACCTGACCGATACGAACGGGAACCCTGTGAGCTTGACCGATTCCACCAACGGATTGTTCTTCCCCAACCTCAATTTCAGTCCTTTCGGAGGGGAAAACTTCCAGACCAACCTGATCATGCCGGAGCCGTGCCACTTCCTGAGCCGCAAGTTCCCGGTATGTTCGATCATTCGTCCCACCGAGACCAAGGGGGCGGCGATGGGAGCAGTCAAAGCCTTGACCGCAGATGGGCTTTTCATCGGACAGCAGAATCCTCAGTTCTTTGAACTCCTGCAGGATCTGGCCGAGAATGCGGATGAAGCCCGGCGGGAGAACGTCTGAAGAGTAATGCTTGTTTGTTTCTCTCCTCGGCGGGCGCGTGGCTCGGGTAGCGAGTCACGACGCCCCCATTCTTCGAGGACCGCAATCTCTGCCTGTCCTCTAATTGGAAGGACCACTAATGTTCAAAGGATTGTTTCAAGACGCATCTGCTGGTCATTCTAGGAATTGCTCTGCTGGTGTTGGGCCTAGGAACCTTCCGGAGCTGGGCAAAGAAATGGGGGAAGGTCGGCGTGGGGTTTAAATCAGCCTTGAAAAAGGAAAACGATCCAGCCGGCGGCTCTGGCAACCATAACTGACTTGAGGAATTGTGGGTTTGAATACGAACCACTGTTCTTATCACGAGGCGCGTCGTGCTGACTGTGGCACGACAGCATACTCGTCAGTTGGCCCTGCATGTCTGCTTGCAGGTAGATAACACTCACAGAGAGCGGCGCGAGCAAGTAAGACAAATTCTTCCGCTGGATTTCTGAGGTAGCAGCATTCCTCATGCTTGACTGCTGGAGAAGGACAAAAATCCAGCGTTGCAGCGCACGATCACGCCCACTTTGCCGCAAGGAATGCTGGTATGCCCAGCACTGCGGTTACCGCGTTTTACCGAACGTCAAAGCGTGCTTCCAAACAGAAACTCTACTACTATCGCTGTCTGGGATCGGATGCCTATCGCCATCTCCATGGGACAGTGTGTCAGAATCGACCGATTCGGCAGGACTAGGCCGTGTCAGATTGAGCTCAGCCCGTCTTCTTTAAGGAATCATCGAGCGTGCGCACAGCTGGAGAAACATCTTTAGCCGCCCCAGCTTCTCGAACGCAGGTGTGGTACGAAGCCACATCCGATTTCAATAAAGTATCAGCAGCATCGTGGGCATTCTGGGCACTCTCGTATGGGCCTTTGTAGTTGCCCTCGAATCGCTGCCAGACGGGGCACGTGCTTGTATGGACGACTTCCTTAAGGCTCTCCTCGCAGAGATAGAACTCCGCCATAACTGCTCCTCCTGCGGCAGTCCATTGTAGCGCGGCGTAGGCCTGAAAGCCACGCCCGGCGCGGGATGTAGTGGTCGGCGGATGGAGAACTCGGCGTGGGATATCTGGCCCAGCGCGATTAGATTGAAGCCCAGAGCGTGTTTTAAGCAATGGGATGGTTTTGCGTTTTGCTCGCTCGTTCCACAAACAAAGTATATTCGGCACAACCACAAGGTGTTTTTCGGGGATTGCAGGGAAAGCACTTAGCATAGAGGGCTGCAATTTTAGGGATTTCGGTACACGGCTCTCTGTCCTATGAACTTCCTCAAAAGGCCTCGCCGAATAAGCCCTCACAACTGCGTGCCCGGAGCCGTTCGTGGCGAGGCCAGACAAAAAAGCAGGCTGCTATTAATGCACTCGACAAGGCGCGGGAATTGGAGTTTACCAAGCCGGACACAATAGATATCGCGGTTGATATGGCGCTGAAACTTGTCTAATAGCGACGCGGGACGGGCCCATTCCTAAAAATCATTCCGGCATCAGTGGGCGGGCGCTTTGCGCCGGCGTGAGAGCTTCCCGACTTTTCACTTTCACTGGCCCGTGTTTCATGCAACCTTTGGCTTTTTCGGTTCCCCTCCGTGGTGAGCGGCTTTTGGGTCGTAGCGTTTGAGCAGTTGCTCGATACGCTGGATCGTGCGCTGCAGTTGGTGGATCAACTCTTCATCGGGAACGGTGAGCAAATCGGCAAGGAGTCTGCGAATCTGCATCCGGATCTCAGCATATTTCTCGCCACGAGTCTGCATCTCGAGCAGATACTTCCGATATACCACATACCCGATGGCGACGGTGGCTCCCATGAACAGAGCGCGGGAACCCTGCAGCAGCCAATGAGGCGCGTTGCGGAGATTCGTTACTAGGAAGTCCACATCCAAGCTTACGAACCAAGCGCATGCTCCCCAGAGCGCGGCTGCGGCTAGAACCTTGTGTCTTCCTGCCACTTCATTGGCTCTGCCTTCTCAGAGTTTTTCACGTTCAAAGCGGCGCAGATCGCGCTGGCGTCAGCTTTTCCTCGTTCGGTTGCAACTGAGCAATTTAAAGCTTATCAGATTGTGGGAAAGTTGTGGATTCCTTAGATTTCTGCCCAAAAAAGGGGGGGACGACCGAGCGAGACGCCGAGGCCACCGGCCAGGAAGATGCGGAGCCGGTTTCCGAAAAGCGAGCCGCGTTTTCGGAAGTAGACCCATTTTTACCTTCCCTCGTGAAGTTGTCAGTGGGGCCTTTCCTGTCTCCCGATAACTGCTTTCGCGTGCGGATGGTCCAGTCGGAAATCAGATGTTTGTGAAACATCTGTGAATATCAACCTCTCTGTTCGCTGCCATACATAGCAATGCCCCAGCTCTTGCACGTTGAACCATAAACGCCTAGCAAAACGTCGGCAATGTTCGGCCCGGACAACTGGATAGACGCCGCGTGCCGACAGAGGTCGGTTTCCCGACACAGTTTAGTCGTCGTTTTCCCCAGTGTTGATGCGGAAGAAGCGGGTTTGTTACGCAGGTAACAGGAGCGGGATAGATGCCGCGCCTCATTATGAAACAGTAGGCCAGGCGAAGCTGTTTGAAAGAGGTGCTAAGGCATGCGTTACTTTCACCAAACAACATTTTCTCCTACTCTTATTCAGCAGCCTGGTCTACGGACAAGATGCCCAGCCTACGGATCAAGAAACAATTCGGCAACTTGTTTTACAGGGTGAAGGAATTGCAGGAGAAGGTGAAGGCGCTTGAGTCCGCGCACGCGGCTGTTGAGATATCGTCTCCTGATTCTCCACCTGCGCCCATAGCAGCCGAAGCTGGGGAGCAGACCTTGCCGACTCCGTCCGCCACACAGGAATTTCACGAGATCCACGGGATTCAATGGCGCTCTGAACTATATTGCCGAATACGGATCTAGCATACGGTTCGTCCCGATCTCAACAACGATAAGGTCGAAGATGAGAACAACGGGAATCATGTTAATGTCGGCCTGTTTGCACGCCCAGACTCATTTCCAGGCTTACAGATTGGCGGATCAATTTATCACGATCGGATTAGTGACTTGAGCCGTGGACCAAGCGTCAGGCTCAGCCAGACTATCGTCAACATGCACGTAGTGTACGCACCGCATGGAATCGGCCGGGTGGGCTGCCTATCAAGCTCTTCGTGCGGGCTCCAGGGCTCACGAGCGAACCACTTTGTTGAAATTGCTGGCTATGACAGAAAGCGAGTACAAGCAGTACTGGACGGCTCAGATATTTAGGGGAGAGGCTCAGGCCGAGCCGGTTGCTCTCTTCTCCAATGGCATGCAGAAGGAAGCGGTGACGGCATTTCCGGGAGCTGCGGTCGTCATGGATACTCAGGACGTCAAGCCCGGCATGAAGGTCGTCAGGGTGGACGGTCACATGCCCGGCGAAGGCGGATATCCGCTGAATTGAATCAGCCGTCATTGGGCCGGGTGCAATGCTCCATTTTCCGAAATTCGCCGAGATGCGCAAACCCGGAACTGCCCATGGAGGCCATGTGATGCAGAAACTCCTTCATCTGTTATTTGCTGGTGCGTTTTCGCTTTACATCCCAGCTCAAAGTGCGACGAGCGTGGAGCTGATCGGCGTGGACGGCACGTTTCCTTTACCGATCTACAACAAGTGGTTCGAAGAATACGGAACATCGCACCGTGGGGTGCGGTTTCACTATTTGCCCACGGGTTCGGCAGAGGGCATCAGCAATGCCTCCAGCGGCAGAGCCGACTTCGGAGCCCGCGACGTTCCCATGAAGGATGAAGGGTTATCGACGGCCTCGACTAAGCTGCTGCTCTTGCCTTCGGTCTTGGGGAGGAGTCGTACCGATCTACAATTTGCCGGGCATCACACAGGAACTGCGCTTCACGCCCGAAGTGCTTGCGGCATATATCTCGGTAGGATCCGCAACTGGAACGACCCTGCCATTGCGGGGATAAATCGCGGGAGCTCTTTGCCCCACCAGCGCATTGAGGTGATCTATCGTGGCGATCCCAGCGGCACGAGTTACATTTGGACGGAGTTTTTGTCGAAAGTGAGCGGGGAATGGAAGAGCCAGGTCGGACACGGCACCACGGTAAAATGGCCTGCCGGCGAGCCGTCCTACAGGGGCGGCGAGAACCTCGCTCACTTGGTGAAGGAAACGCCCAACTCGATTGGGTATGTCGAGCTTACGTTTGCGCTCCAAAATAATCTTCAATTCGGCTCGATTCGGAACGCGGCAGGGAAGGTTATTAAGGCCGACTTGAAGAGCTTATCCGCAGCCGCTGCTTCCAAAGCGGGGTCTATTCGCGGCGAAGATTTCCGCGTTTCGTTGACCAACGCCAGCGGTGAATCTTCCTACCCCGTCGCGAGCTTCACCTGGCTGTTGGTTCCCAAGAATTCGTTAGACCCCGCCAAGCGCGCTGCGCTCAAAGATTTCTTGCAATGGATGTTGACAGATGGACAAGGATTTGCCGCAGATTTGGGCTACGCGAGGCTGCCCAATAAGCTCATTAAAGAAGAACTGGCCGCTGTCGGAAAGCTGTGATCCAGAGGCAAATACCGAACCTAGCGTTAACTCAGCTGCATCCGTCCGCGCTGTGTCCTCCACCAGCCGACCGAATCGTTCCCATTGCTCGGTCGTGTCGCAGTCGGTAGAAAAAACCTTGGGTAAAGTTCTAGCCTTGGCCTTGGCGCCAGCCATCGGGCTGACAGTTTGCTTCAAAGATGTCCGCCGCTTCCCGCCGATTAAATCTGTAGCCACTTGCGAGACTGGCCCTCTCCAACCGAAATCAGACCCTCTATCCTTTTTTTTGGGTGAAACATCGCCAGAATCACCACCTCTGACGGTCGTTCAGCTTGCGAGCACCATCGCGAGCATCACGGCGCGTTGTGAATTGCTTCGCCACAGTCCTTGCAAACCAGACGCTGATGGCTAGAGAGGTTTGCTTCATGTGTGTACACGGGCTACACCATCGGTGGAGCCGATCTCGGTAGCTAGTCCGCTCGCGACGAATCAGCTTCACGAGTGCGATACACAGATCCGAGTGCGCCCTTGATAGCTCCTCCTCCTTACCGGATACAGAAGCTTCATAGCTGAGACAGGCTTCGTCGCGCGTAGGAATACCCGCAACACGATGCTCCGCTGCTGGTTCTGTTTCATGCCGACACTTCGCAAATACCGTTGAAATCTATCCCGCGTCTCGGTGTTCACTTTTTCTTCCCGCGAGCCGGGAGAACCTGTTGACGCTCGTATTCGATAAGGAGCTACACGGCCTTTTCTGGAGCAAGTCCTAGATGCTCGGCCATCTGAGCGACTCGGAAAAGCGTCTGCCCAGGCGTTCACCGTTCGTTGTTTTCGTGGGTTCCTTTGTCGGTCGAGCCCCGGCTTACGGAACTAATGCTGTCCACCGCACTGCCTCAACGCTGGTAGGCGAACGTGGGAATAGATTTTCCGAAGCAGCTGCGGTGAGAGATGCCCCGCAATTTTGAGTACAAACTGTTCTGGGTTTTTTCCGCCAGCTTGATCAATCCATGATGACGGAGATCATATGGTCGCAGCTTGATGGTGGCGGCCGCGCACATCTCATTCCATGCAGTCTTCGGCCATCGCCCGGGTCGCGTAGGATCGTAGGTCTTATTCGCAACCCTAAATGGAGATAGGTAGTGGTCGGTCAGACCTGCTACTGGGCGATTCCAGTGGCGCTTTAACAGCAGTCAGGGCGTCGGTGTTCAGCGGTTCTTCGCGGACGCGATGATCGTTCTTTACGTGTTCGCGGACATAGATGCGAGCGGTTTCTGGATTGTCAACGAAGACATCTCGAAGCCGTAAACCCATGAGTTGGCCGGATCCGGCCGCCGTGTTTGCCGAAAGCATAGCCAAACCGTACACAGTCGCCCAATTCCAATTCACCGAGCCGCAAAGAGACGACCTTCCTGCTCGGGAGTCATAGCCCTTCGCAGGATCTTTGCAACGCTGCCAGGCGCTGAACGAAAGGGAACGCTCAAGGACGTGCAGAAGCAACTGCGACACGCGCGGCCGGATACGACGCTTGAGAACTACGTCAAAGAAATTCCGGATTCGGTGTATCACATGGTCGATGCGATGTACGAAGGCATCGCGGGCCTAGAAGATAAACAGCTTTTGGTAGCCGCTCCTGCCAATGGAGGAGTGCAGTGATGTCTAGCAACTGCACACTTTCCGCACACACGCCCACAAGGGTGATGCGTAAGCTATTGGAATCTGGTGCGCCCGGAGAGATTCGAACTCCCGACCTATTGCTCCGGAGGCAATCGCTCTATCCAGCTGAGCTACGGGCGCATTGCATCCCAGTTTACCTGCAGGAGCTTTTGCCATCAATTGGCAAACGTAGAAGACAGTTTTGGCGGGACAGGTCCGAGTCTCGGTTCACAGTTGTCAAGACCTGACCTCCAATGTCTGCAGTCTGATATGCGCCAGGCCGCAAGAGTAGTCGAGCAGCAGACGGCTGACGATGCGCCGCCAACTACCAGCGGTTTCTGCCGCCGCCCCCCCCACCGCCGCCACGACCACCGCGGTCGCGGCCCCCACCGCCGCTACGCTCCACCTTGGGACGCGCCTCATTTACATTCAGCGTACGCCCGCCCAGTTGGCTGCCGTTAAGCGCGGCGATCGCCTTCTCTCCCTCTTCTGCATTCGTCATCTCCACGAAACCGAATCCGCGCGAGCGGCCAGTGTCGCGGTCGGTCATGATGCTGACCCGGTCTACCTGCCCGTACGCCTCGAACATCTGACGAAGTTCGTCTTCCGACGTGTTGAAGTCGAGGTTCCCAACGAAGATATTCTTCAAGCGAATTGCCTCTAAGTGAGCTATCTGAGTGTGCTGACTTCGGCGGAAAAGCAAAGGCTGGTTGGCCGTCTTA